>Ga0247813_10002912_pt1 | contig 11351 bp, 10 predicted proteins | sample UWRJL169409C1_FD_180719 | JGI IMG/M metagenome (GOLD analysis project Ga0247813, IMG submission 180719) | Plant litter microbial communities from Arlington Agricultural Research Station in Wisconsin, United States - UWRJ-L169-409C-1 | ecosystem: Environmental > Terrestrial > Plant litter >... | reverse complement strand
AAAGCACTTCCCAGTATATTTACCAAGAAAACCAAGAAACATGATGTGATGATCGTAAGTTTAACATTGTTTACCATTATCGCTATCCTAACCTTATTCTATGCGAAAACCTTCGATAAAATCTTAAACTATACTATTTTCTTAGATAGTGTAGGTATGATGTTTTCGGCTGCAGCCATCTTTTACCTGCGAAAAACAACTGCCCATTTAGATAAAAAAACAATTTATACGATGAAATTCTACCCCATAATGCCCATTATTTTCATCGCAGCTTATCTCTTCGTAACGGTAAGTATTTATAATGACGATCCTAATGCTGCCTTAAATGGCCTGGTTATTTTCTTGGGTTTTGTAATCATCTACTTCCTTACGAAGTACTTTAACAGTAAAAAAGCAAAAAGCACTAATTAATGGACTTATCGTATATACTGAATGAATTAGGAGAGGAACGAGAACATTACTTCAATGCAATTGCCCCTCCTATTATACAAACCAGCAATTTTAAATTTAATACCGTTGCTGATTTTAGAGCGGCATTGGCCGATGAATATCAGGGAAACTTGTATTCACGCGGCTTTAATCCAACGATAGATATCTTAAGAAAGAAATTAGCAGCCTTAGACGAGGCTGAAGATGCACTGGTTTTTAGCAGTGGAATTGCGGCTATTACAGTCCCCATACTCGCTCTGCTGCAGCGTGGTGACGAAGTGGTATGTGTGGAGAATCCATACAGTTGGACCATCAAGCTCTTTAAGAATTTTTTGCCAAAATTCGGGATAACGACCACATTTATTGATGGAACGGATTTAAATCAGCTTGAAGCGGCGATAACTGATCATACCAAACTAATCTATCTCGAATCTCCAAACACCTTTAGCTTCGACGTGCAAGATTTAGCTGCAGTAGCTGCTATGGCCAGGGCTCGGAATATTTTTACCATGATCGACAATAGTTATTGCTCTCCACTCTACCAAAAGCCCATTACTTATGGAATTGATTTAGTTGCACAGTCGGCCACTAAATACTTAGGGGGACATAGCGACGTTGTAGCAGGAGTATTAACTGGTAAAAAAGAAGTGTTAGAGCAGATATTCAATAATGAATACCTGAATATTGGCGCCGCTTTAGCTCCTCAAAATGCATGGTTATTGCTGAGAGGGTTACGTACGTTAGAAATAAGGTTAGAAAAAATTAGTGATACAGCCACTCAAGTGAAGGCTTATTTGAACAAGCACCCAAAAGTAGAACGGGTATTGCACCCGTTCAGCGCAGACAATAAAGATTTAGCCCTAGCCCAGCGGCAAATGAAAAAATGCGGCGGTTTATTTAGTATAGTGTTGAAAGATGCCCCACTGGAAAAAATCGAATCTTTTTGCAACAGTCTTAAACATATTTTGATGGCGGTTTCTTGGGGCGGTTACGAAAGTTTAATCATCCCCGCCTGTGCAGGATTAAGCCAGGCTGAATTTGACCCCAATAATCAGCGGCACACGCTCATTCGAATTTATATTGGGCTGGAAGATGCCGACTACTTAATTGCAGACTTAGCACAGGCATTTGAACAATTATAGATGAACCTGCCTTTCAAAAAACAATTAGCCTATTCGGCTGGCATGATGGGTTGGAGCATTATGACGAACATTATCATCGTTATGCTTCCCTATTTTTATTTGCCACCAAACAATTCTGGATTATCGCCCTTGGTGCCACAATTATTAGTTTTTGGCGCCTTTAATATCTTGTCGCTCATTGCCGCTTCTGGCCGACTTATCGATGCCATTTATGATCCATTTATTGCATCTATAAGCGATGGCAGCAACAATCCAAAAGGTCGAAGATTTCCCATTATGAAATGGGCAATTTTACCAGCCGTTATTTTTTGCACCCTTGTATTTTATCCATTAGTTAAAGGAGAAGGCATAAGTAATGCCTGGTGGTTAACTTTTGTTCTTGCTGGTTTTTTCATATCGGTAACTACCTATATTATTCCCTACAATGCATTATTAGCAGAACTCACGCATACGGCTGCCGAAAAAGTTAAACTTTCTACTTTTCAACAGGTTGGTTTTGTTCTGGGAATGATTTTAGGCGCACTCTGCAACAATTTTGCCGATTTAATTCAAAGCACATTCAACATTACAGATCGATCTGAAGCGCTACAATTTACCATTCTAGGGCTAAGTATTTTTTCGGGTGTGGTAATGGCTTTACCCATTTTGTTCATCAACGAAAAAGAATACGTGCAAAGCAAGCCCACCCATATTCCGATTTGGCCAGCCATACAAAATACCTTTCGAAATACAAATTTTAAATATTACCTGATTTCCGATTTTGCATATTATACTGCATTAAGCATTATATCTAGTGGCTTATTATTTTTTGTAACGGTGTTATTGGGTTTACCAGATTCTGATGGCGGTAAATTTATGGGGTTGATGGTTTTATTATCGTTAGTATTCTACCCCTTTATAAACTATGGATCGAAAAAGTTTGGAAAAAAAACCTTGGTACTGTTGGCTTTTGCAATTCTGAGTTTAATTTTTGTGACCATCTTTTTCTTAGGAAAATTGCCCTTTAGTTCAACCAATCAAATGTACATCTTGGTCATCTTTGCTTCTTTTCCATTAGCGGCCTTAGGCATTTTGCCGAATGCCATCTTAGCAGACATTGCTCAAAAAGATACCCTCGAAACTGGAGAGAATCACGAAGGAATGTTTTTTGCCGTTAAATATCTCTTTGTGAAACTGGGGCAGACTTTAGGGATTGCTATTTTTGCGATGCTTACTATTTACGGAAAGGATCCTGGCAACGATTATGGATTACGACTAAATGGTGTGGTAGGCTTTGTATTGTGCGTATTGGCTTTGATTTTCTTTGCAAGATTTAAAGAAAAATAACTTCATCCAACACGCTTAACCCTCACACTTTCAACTTCAATTAATTTTGCATATCTTTGCAGCGAAGCAGAATTTCTTTATCATTTAAAGCAACTCGCAAGTTAGTCCTTCCAGCAATGATTGTTCTAGCTTCTTCGATACTATACACTTAAAAAAATTATTTTGTTATTTTCAGAATTAAACCTCATAGCCCCTATTTTAAAGGCGCTTGAAACCGAAGGTTATACACAACCTACACCTATACAGGAACAATCTATTCCTTCAATTTTACAAAAACGCGATCTGTTAGGTTGCGCACAAACGGGTACAGGAAAAACTGCAGCATTTGCGATTCCTATGCTTCAATTATTAAATCAGCCCCATTTAAATACGAAAGGTCCGAAGCCAATTAAGGCGTTAATTTTAACCCCAACACGGGAATTAGCTATTCAAATTGAAGAAAGTTTTAAAGCCTATGGTCGTAACTTACCTTTAAAACACTTGGTAATCTTTGGTGGGGTTGGCCAGAAATCGCAAACCGATGCCTTACATCGCGGAGTTGATATCTTAGTTGCTACTCCGGGTCGTTTATTAGATTTAATGAATCAAGGATTTGTTAACCTGCGCGATATTGAGATTTTCGTTCTAGATGAGGCAGATCGCATGCTCGACATGGGCTTCATTCACGATGTTAAAAAAATAATCGCCAAGCTTCCTGCTAAACGCCAAACTTTGTTTTTCTCGGCAACCATGCCGACTGAGATCCAAAAATTATCCAGCACCATATTAACTAATCCAGTAAAAGTTGAAGTTACTCCGGTTTCATCTACGGCAGAAAAAATTCAACAAGCAGTTTACTTTGTAGAAAAACAGGATAAAAAAGATTTGTTAATCCACCTCTTAAAAGATAAAAGCATTGAGACGGTTTTGGTATTCACGCGAACTAAACACGGTGCCGATAAGGTAGTGAAAGATTTAACTAAAATTAACGTTCGTGCAGAGGCTATTCACGGCAATAAATCGCAAAATGCAAGGCAACGCGCCCTAACCAATTTTAAAGCACGTACTACACGCGTATTAGTAGCAACAGATATTGCTGCGCGTGGTATAGATGTAGATGAGTTAGCACATGTTATTAACTACGAGTTACCAAACATTCCAGAAACCTATGTGCATCGAATAGGAAGAACCGGTAGAGCAGGCCTAAGTGGTATCGCTTATTCGTTTTGCGATGGCGAAGAGAAAGAATTTTTAGATGATATTGAAAAATTAATCGGTCTAAAAATTCCTGTTAATGAAGAACATCCTTTCGCCATGAGCTGGCAAAGTTTATTATCAGCTGCTGCTGAAGCAAAAGGTAAAGGAAAGAAAAAATCTAACCAACGTGAGCCTCGCGAACGTGAGCCCAATTTAAGTGGTGCTAAAAAGAAACCTTATCATGGTGCCGGAAAGCCAAATCATACAGGCAGTACAGCTGGTGCAAATGCTGGTGGGGGCAACAGAAGATTTAGCGGGGGCGGAAGCTCGCGCAGAAGAGACTAGTAGTTTTATTCTTTAGTCGTCATTTCGATATGTAGTAAGCAATTTTATAATAGCTATCTCTTCGCTACGCTACGTTCGATATGACGACTTTTTGTTACCGCTGCGTATTATTCGGTCGGGTATAAACCATTTGCATCACGTTGATGTTGCGCATCTCAAATGCCGCTTCGCAGTAATTTAGATAATAATTCCACTTGCGAATAAATTGATCATCAAAGCCCAATGCTCTTACTTCATTTAGCTTTTGATTAAATGTTTCAAACCAAATGTTTAAGGTTTTTGCATAATCTAAACCCAGATCTTTTAAATCGACCAGTGTGAGGTCGCTAGTTTCGTTGATTGCTTTGTTTAGTTGTGCCACAGAAGGCAATAAAGATCCTGGGAAAATATGTTTTTGAATCCAATCTACCCCTCTTTTCAACTGGTTGTAACGGCTATCTGGACTAGTAATAACCTGAAAAGCTAAAATGCCATTCGGTTTTAACACTTCTGCACATTTTGCAAAATATGTTTCGAGGTAATTGTGTCCTACTGCTTCCAACATTTCAATCGAAACAATTTTATCAAATTCTCCATCTATATCGCGGTAATCTTTTATCACAATATCAACTTTACTCGATAAACCGGCTGCTGCCACGCGCTGTTGCGCTAATTTTTGCTGTTCTTTAGAAATCGTAACCGAAGTTACTTTACATCCATAATTTTTTGCCATAAAAATGGCATTTGCGCCCCAGCCACTTCCAATTTCTAAAACATGATCGCTCGCTTTCAGGTGTAATTGTTCGCAAAGCCGAAGGTATTTTTCATCTTGTGCTGCAGCCAAAGAAAGTTCGGGTATTTTAAAATAGGCCGCCGAATAGGTCATAGATGGATCTAAAAACGTCGCAAAGAAATCATTATTCAAATCGTAATGTTCGGCAATATTTTTTTGAGACCCGGTGATGCTATTTGACCTACCGTTGTGATACACCCGATTAATCCATTTAAATACGTTTAGTCCGACACTCTTCACCTTACTACCAGAAACGGAAGGCGCATTTTCTATATTTAAAATAATCCACTTAATGACCTGGGTAACGTTATCCGTTTCCCACCAACCATTTACATAGGCTTCCCCAAAACCGATATCACCATATAAAACTACACACTTGAAAAATCGGGGATCTTTAATGGACAAGTTTGCCTTAATCGCAGATTTTTGCTCTCCAATTTCGATGTTTTCTCCGCTTGGTAGTTCTACATTCAAAAATCCCTTATTCATTTTGTGTAATGCAGCTACTACCGAACTTTCATAAAATCCTGATTTATTTTTAGTTATGGAGAGCGAAGATGGCATGCTAATTCTGATTTGGTTTATAAGGTTTATATACGCTTTTTTGCAAATGTTGGTTTGCAGATTTTGGGTGATAGCTAATTTTTTTTATCCATAATTTAAACGCTTGCCAATGAATTAATCCCATCACCTGTAAGGGAATTAACGGTAACAAGAAAAAATACCGCAACATATTCCTATCGGTTAATGGTTTTCTATCACCATTTAACGTACTTAAAAAGAAACGTTTACCCTCTACATCATAATCATCTATCTTAATATCCAATTTTTCTGTTGGAATTGCAAGATTAAAATCGAAAAAAGCAGCTAAGTCGATAAACGGAGATACATAAAATAGTTTTTGAACTCGCTGTTTAAAACTTCCTGCTTCGAGTTGATCCTTACTAAAAAAGAATAATTTCATTTCTCGGTAAGTATTGCTAATTTCTGCTACTGCACAAAGTGGCTCCTTATTTTCGTCGAAACAAAAATAAAAAGACACCGGATTAAAATTATAACCCAATATACTTAAATTCGTTAACAGCATCACTTTTCCATTGCCAATTTCAACGTGATTAGTCTTCAAATAATCAATTAAATGCTGTTTAACATTTTTTTGTTGATCAGGATTTTCTTTGGGTAACTGCAGGTGATCTCGATCTCTGAAATTGAAAAAATTAAACTTATTACGACTAAACCACTTCAGCTGATGGCTCAACTGATCGATTTCATCTATATCGATATAGAATAAATAGATGGTATACCAAAAAGAATGCTTCTTTGGAGCAAGCCTATGGTGCATCACTTTCGCCGTATATATAGCTGATTCGAGATTCATTTTTAATCCGGCTAGACGACCACAATGCTTTTTGCTTCGTGCTTCGCATCTAAACTTTCGCACAATTCTACTGCACTTTTATAGGCATCTTCATGAAATCCATATTTAAAATAGCTTCCGCAAAAATACACTGGTCCATTTTTATTCAATTTGTATAATTCTTCTTGCGCCTGCATGGCTGGCACATCGAATAAGGGATGCTCATACGCAATTTCTTTAATCACCTTACTTTTATCCAGCGAACTGGATGGATTAATGGACACGAAATAATCGACATTATCCGACACACCTTGCAATCTATTCATCCAATAGATCGTACTAGCACCCTCCTCTTCAACTCTGTAATTCCAACTGCTCCAAGCCAACTTTTTCTTCGGCATTTGTGTCGTATCGGTATGTAGCACTGCCTTGTTGAGTTGATATTTAAACTTAGACAACAATCTTTCTTCGTCATCCGTTTTATTTTTAATGATTTGATACGTCTGATCGGCATGGCTAGCCATAATGACTTTATCGAACTCCATTTGTTCCCCGTTTGCACTACTCACTAATACCTTGCCATTCGTTAGTCGTTCTACTGAACTAATGTTCGTATGGGTTCGAATTCGATCAAGAAATGGAGCAATCAGTTTTTTACGATAAGCTTGGCTTCCTTGATGCAGCGTATACCATTGATGTTGCGTATTCAAACCCAAAAAACCGTGGTTTTTGAAAAAACGAATTAAAGAGACTGCAGGGAAATCTAAAACTTGATCCATTGGGGTAGACCAAACTGCAGCACTCATCGGGATTAAATACTTCCAAACCATATCTTCATCGTAGCCAAACTCTTTCACATAGCGACCGAGTGAATAATCGGCATATTTTGGATCATCCAGAATGGACACACTTTCCTTATTGAAACGATTAATCTGCCATAGCATCTTCAAAAATGAAAGCTTAAAAATATTTCTTTTTTGTGCAAATAAATGTCTTAAACTTGAGCCTGAATACTCTAGTCTACTACGCAAATATTGCACACTGAACGACATGTCTGTTTTTTTTACCGGCGCACCAATTTCTTCAAATAGCGCACACAAGTTCGGATAGGTTTCGTAATTAAACACCATAAAGCCAGTGTCTATATATACTGGCTTTCCGTCCTCTTCCACGGTTACAGTATTGGTGTGGCCTCCAATATAGTTTAACTCTTCGAATATGGTGAGGTTATATTTTTGATGAAGAAAATGCGCACAGCCCATTCCTGCTATTCCTGAGCCAATTATTGCCAGTGTTTGTTTCATGCGCTATACTTTCTCAAAAAGATAATGACAAACCATCCATTCATTTCCCTTGTTGTAATTAAATAATTCTGCACAAGCCATGTAAAATAAACGCCAGTATACCCACCACTTTACAGCCTGGTCTTTGCCATATGTACTTTCTAAAATTGGCATAATTTCCTTCTTATGCTTATCCATATTATTTAGCCAAGCCTCAGCAGTTTTACCATAGTTGGTTCCATTTACGACCCAGTGTTGGCTAATTTTCAAATCATCGTTAAAATAAAAGAACAAATGGTTAGAGGGCATAATCCCCCCTGTAAAAAAATACTTGCTCATCCAATCGCTTTCATCGATTACTTCATATTTATAAGCCAAAGTTTTATGGGTAAAAATATGCACGAACAGTCTCCCATCTGGTTTTAAAAAGGAGGAAACTTTAGCTAACAATAATTTATAGTTGCGCATATGTTCGAACATTTCAACCGAAACCACCCGATCAAAGGTATCTGCAATAGTAAAGGCATTCATGTCGGCAGTTAAAACTGTTAAATTCTGTAAACCACGTTGTTTTGCAGTTTCATCAATAAAAATTTTCTGGGTTGCAGAGTTAGAGACAACGGTGAATTGACTTTCTGGGAACTTGGCCGACATGTATAAAGATAACGAACCCCATCCGCATCCTAATTCGAGTACGTTTTGCCCATTCTGTAAGTGGGCTCTCTCGCAGGTTAATGCTAACATATCGTCTTCAGCACTATCTAAACTTAAAACGCCTGGTTTCCAATAACCGCTACTATATTTTAGATTTTTGCCCAAGCAATACTGAAAAAACTGGGTCGGCAACTCATAGTGCTGCTCATTGGCATCAGCCGTATTAATCGCAATTGGCGAGGATTGGAGTTCCAAAACCAAATCCATAAATTTTTGTTGTTGCAATTCCTCATTGCCCAACGTTTCGTCGACCAAGCGTTGCTTCAGCAATTTTCGAATCCCAACTCGCAAAACGGGGTCGGGTAATTGATCATTTTCTATAAGTTTATTGTACCACATGTTGCATTATGAGTTATGAATTACAACTTCTTCTTCCCCCAAGGGAAAAAAGCACTAGTTGTTTCTTGATATTTTTTATACGCTATCGGTTTACTCCGTAGATTTTGCTCTTCATTATTTGGAACCCCAGTAACCTTTAATAATAAATATAAAATAATAATAGGGCTAAAGATGGCTAATATGCCAAGTGGCGAGGCTAAAGCAAAGATGAAATAACTCATCCACGCTAGCCATTCAAAAAAATAGTTGGGGTGCCTACTGTAAGCCCACAAGCCCGTATCACAAACTTTTCCTTTATGATTTGGATCTCTTTTGAAAGAAGCCAATTGCCTGTCGGCGATCGCTTCGCCAAAGAATGATACCAACCAAATACCAACCGCTATATATTCTAAGACAGATAACTCTTCAGCCCTGTTTGTGGTAATGATGAAAAACGGTATGGCTAAAATTACATTGGAGATGGCCTGAAATTGAAAGAAAAAGAAAAAATTTCGCTCCGCATGCGCACCCCACTCTTTTCGTAATTGCTGATATCGTCCTTCTTCTTCGTTGAGATGGCCGATTACGCGCTGCCAAAGGTGTATCCCCAACCTCACTTCGGCAATTAAAAACATGCCGCAGATTAGTAATTTTCGGGTTTCAAAGCCATCTGAAAAAAAATAGGTAATGAAGGTAATTATTGGGAAATTTAATGCCCAGAACACATCAACAATACCTGCATTTTTGATTTTTTTTGCCCATAACCAAACTACCAACATGATGGTGCAACAAGCAAAAAGTGAGATGAGGGCAATAAACAGGGGATGGCTTGTGGTCATTTTGGCTAATCGGCTAATCGTTCATGGCCAATAGCTCAAGGAATAATAACCTATGACCTAAGAACCAATTAATTCTTTAACACCTTCATTGGCCTTTAGTTTGAAAAGTTTAATCAAAACATAAGCACAAGTGGCAATGCTACCTAAACATACGAATAAAATTAACCAAACGATTTTAAGAAAAACACTTTTCTCTTTGTAAAACATCCACAGGGTGATGATGAAAATATTGGCATAGAAATCCCACAGTGTGGCACGCATCCACGGAATTGAACCTAAGAAATCCCATTCTTTAAAAAGTGAACTTTCAAGACTCGTACTTATGACAATGTACGTTACCCAAATTAAAAGGGCAGAAAAAACAATTTTTAGTGTAGTAATCACATTAAATCTTTCTTATCCTTATAATTCGCATCCAATGTAATACCTTCATTACTGGATACGTGGGGTCGAACTCCCACCATCGCGTGGCAAAATTTGGACTGTTCGGCTTTTTATGGTGATTATTCTGGAATAATTCGCCCATTAAAAGAAAGTCCCAAGGTAATGAGTTTTTGCTATGATCATCATTGTCGTGATTAGCATAGCCATATTTATGTCCACACCAATTCACAATAGCCCCATGTAACGGACCCATTAAAAAATGAATAGGCAATAGTAAATACATCCACCAATATTCGGCAAATACGATATAAAAGCCGATATAGAATAATCCGCAGCTCAATCTCCATATCCACGAATCACCAATTTTATCAATTAAAGGCCATTCTGGATAATTCCCCCTAAATGCAGGCTCTGGCTCTATCTGATAACGTAAATAATTGAGATACATATTCTTGGTAGCGATCATCATTCCAAATACATCCTTAAAGAAATGAGGTGAATGTGGATCTTTTTCTGTATCACTATAGGCATGGTGCATACGGTGCAAAATGGCGTAGGCTCTAGGATTTAGAAACGATGATCCCTGAGAGATTAATAGAATGAGATAAAAAAAACGTTCCCAAAACTTCCCCATCTTAAACATTTTATGGGACGAGTACCGATGTAAAAAGAAGGTTTGGCTAAATAACGAGAGAAACCAATGGGCTAAGAAAAAGAAAAGAATGATCATGTAATGTTTGTATGTATATAAACGACAAAGAGCGCAATTTAGTTTTGGCTATCTACCAAAATCGTCTTGTACGCGAACAATATCGCTTTCGTCTGAGGGATTTTCGGCATCGGTATGTTGCCAAATTTCAGCTACTACACCCCAATCTTCCAATCCAATTAGTCGATGGCGCTCTCCCTGTTGTAATTTGATCTGATCGGTAGGTTGATAGGTCTTTACTTCACCTTCTTCGTCAGTTGCACTAGTTTTGATTCCTACGGTTCCACTTACTACTTGCCATATTTCGGCACGGCGATGGTGATATTGCCAAGAAAGGCGGGTATTGGGCGCTACGATTAATACTTTTGGACTTAATTTCCCTCCAATTTTTAAGCTGTCCACATCCAAACCATCAAAGTAAGTATCAGCAAATTGTTGTGCCTGATCTTCATCGATTACAAAAAAACCACCCCAAGGACGAGTTTCGTCGCGAGTAATTACATTAAAACCCTCAATTTGCAAACGTTGTGCAACAGTGTCGAATATTTCTTTCTTCT
>Ga0247813_10002911_pt1 | contig 11354 bp, 4 predicted proteins | sample UWRJL169409C1_FD_180719 | JGI IMG/M metagenome (GOLD analysis project Ga0247813, IMG submission 180719) | Plant litter microbial communities from Arlington Agricultural Research Station in Wisconsin, United States - UWRJ-L169-409C-1 | ecosystem: Environmental > Terrestrial > Plant litter >... | reverse complement strand
GATGCCGGGCAAATCATTGGCCAGGGGATCTCGCGGCGCGGCCACAACCCGGAAGACGAAGGCCAGGAAACCGCCGACGCCACACCGGTGCCGCGCAATCCGGCCGAGCCCAGTTCGGACGCCGAGGACGAGAGTCGCCAGCCACCACACGGTGCCAGCCGTCTGCTGCCGTCCATTGACCCCGATCTGCCACCACCGCCACCGGCCTACACGCGTGGCCCCGAATTTGTGGTGCGCATGGCCGACGGCCAACACCTGCTGGTGCATCTGCCTCGGCCACCACGCTCGCAATGGAACCGGCCGCCGTTTGGCTTCTTCTGGATGCTCGGCCTGGTGGGTGTGGCCATGGCGTTGGCCATGTACCCCATCATCCGCCGGCTGACGCGGCGGCTTGAATCGCTGCAGCGCAGTGTCGACCAATGGGGCCAGGGTGATTTGTCGGCGCGTGTGCCGATCAAGGGCAACGACGAAGCCGGCCTGCTGGCGCAACGTTTCAACGATGCCGCCGACCGGGTGGAAAGCCTGGTCAAGTCGCAAAAATCACTACTGGCAAATGCCTCCCACGAATTGCGCTCGCCGCTGGCGCGTATCCGCATGGGGCTGGAGTTGATGGGCGACGCCTCTTCGGCCCCCAAGACCGAGATCAAACGCAACATTGCCGAACTCGACGAACTGATTGAAGAAATCTTGCTCGCCAGCCGGCTGGATGCCCACGAGAGCGATCTCGGCACGGTGGAAGAAGTCGACATGATTGGCCTGGTGGCCGAAGAGTGCGCACGTACCGGCGCAGGTTTTGTGACCGGTGCCCAGCCCGACCCCGATGCCGAAATAAACTTGGACGCGGACGACTCCGACGGCCACCCCGTCATCGTGCACGGCGTCACCAAGCTGCTGCGCCGCGCCGTGCGCAACTTGCTGGAAAACGCCCGCCGATACACCACCGGCCCGGTCACCGCCACTTTGCAACCGGTGGGAGACCTGGCTGTACTACGCGTGTTCGACCGTGGCCCCGGCGTACCAGAAGAGCTGCGCGCACGTATTTTCGAACCGTTTTACCGCTTGCCGGGCGCCAGCGAACGCGACGGTGGTGTGGGCCTGGGATTGGCGCTGGTCAAATCCATCGCCGCGCGCCACGGCGGCCATGTGCGCTGTGAAGGCCGTGAAGGCGGCGGCGCCTGCTTCGTCATCGAGCTGCCGCGCCAAGCTTGATCTCAAGGCTGACGCGCCAGCGACGGCTTCGCTTCAGTCCTTAGTTTCAAGCCGTCACGTCATGCCGTCGCTTCGGGCAACGCCGCCAGAGCGGCATCAAAGTCACAGTCGGCCACCAGTTCTGCCACCCGTTTCAAGGGGTGTGCCATGGCGGTGCCAGCGGCCAGGGCTTGCAGCTCGTCCACCACGGTTGCGGCTTCCACATCCCCCTCTGTCAGCAACTGCGTCAGCTTGGCCAGGCTTTGCTGCAGCGCGGCAGCATCTACTGGCGCCGCAAGCACCGGTGAAGCTGTCGCTGGCGTCACCGCCACTTCGGCCTGCAGATCCTGAAGCCCGGCGATCACCGGTGCCAGTTGCGCCAAGGTGCTGGCCAAGCAACGGTCGACGCTCTCGCCATCGGCCCCCGACGCGCAGGCCTGCTCGAGTTCGCCAGCGGCCACGGCCACCGCTTTGGCGCCAATCGTGCCGGCCGTGCCTCTGAGCGTATGCGCCGCACGTGTGGCGGCGCTGGTGTCGGCAGCCACACGCGCCTGGGCAAACAGTTCGGCAAACGCTCCCTGCGTGTCGCGGAACTTGACCAGCAAACGCAGGTAGAGCTTTTCGTTGTCCATCACGGCGGCCATGCCGGCTTGCAGATCAATCCCGGCCAGTGATGCCGGGAGTGACGCCGGCAGCGCCCCCGGCACGGCGCCAGCACGGCCGGCGGCAGGAGCCAGCTTCTGCGGCACAGCGGCATCTGCCGCCCCCTTGCCGGCACTCGCCTTGGCCAGCGCACGCTTGGGCTGAATCCACTGCGCCAGGGTGCTGAACATCTGCGCCACATTCAGCGGCTTAGCAATGTGGTCCTGCATGCCGGCCTCGATGACCTTCTCGCGGTCGCCGGCCATGGCGTTGGCGGTCATGGCGATGATGGGCAAAGACCGGTGGCGCGCTATTTTGCGGATCTCACGGGTGGCGGTGTAGCCGTCCATCACCGGCATCTGGCAGTCCATCAACACGCCGTCAAACTCAATCGCCGCAGCCGCCAACGCATCCAGAGCCTCTTGGCCGTGGTTCGCCACCACCACCTCCATGCCGGCATTGCGCAGCAACTCGGTGGCGAGCTCCTGGTTCATCTCGTTGTCTTCCACCAGCAGCACGCGCGCGCCCACCAGCCGGGTCATGGCCGAGGCGGCGGTATCGGCACGGCCTTCGGCACGGGTCTCCACCGCAATGCCTTTGCCCAGGGATTCGCCCACCGCCTCCAGCAAGGTCGATGAGGTGATCGGTTTGGTGAGCACCGTGGACAGCGCCAGGCCACGCTGCGCGGCCGCGCTGAGTGCGTCTTCCCGGCCATAGGCCGTCACCATGATCACATTCGGCGTATGCGCCAGTTCTTCGGTGTGCAGCTTTTGCAGCGTGGCCACACCGTCCATCTCGGGCATCTTCCAGTCCATCAGCACCAGGTCGTAGGGCAGCGCCTTCGCGTCGGCATCACGCACCATGCTTAGCGCATAGGCGCCGTTCGCGGCGGCATCCACCTCCAGGCCAAACGACTCGGCCATGCTGGACAAAATTTCCCGCGCAGCGGCGTTGTCGTCGACCACCAGCACCCGCAGGCCGGCCAGTTCGTCGGCACGAAACATGCGCCGTGCCAGCGGGTCGTCCTGCACACCAAAGCGCGCGTGGAAGTGAAAGGTAGAGCCCTTGCCGGGGGTGCTCTCCACCCAGATCCGGCCGTGCATCAGCTCCACCAGGGTTTTGGAGATCGCCAGGCCCAAGCCGGTGCCGCCATATTTACGCGTGGTCGAGGCATCGGCCTGGCTGAAGCTCTGGAACATCTTGCCGCACTGCTCGGGCGTCATGCCTATGCCGGTGTCCTGCACCCAGAAATGCAGATCAACGCCATCGCTGTCTTCACCGGCTTTTTCAATGCCAACGATGATCTCGCCTTTTTCGGTGAACTTGACGGCGTTGTTGCCCAGGTTGATCAACACCTGGCCCAGCCGCAGCGGGTCGCCGCGCAGCGCGGTGGGCACATCCGCTGCTGCGTTGAACAACAGCTCCAGCCCTTTATCTTCGGACTTCAGGCCCACCAAGTTGGCCAGGTTGTCCATCACGTCTTCGAGGCGGAAGTCGATGCACTCCATGCTCAGCTTGCCGGCTTCGATCTTGGAGAAGTCGAGAATGTCGTTGATGATGCCCAGCAGGTTTTCGCCCGAGCGGTGCACCTTCTCGATGTAGTTGCGCTGCTTTTTGTCGAGTGTGGTTTGCAGCGCCAGATGGCTCATGCCGATGATGGCGTTCATGGGGGTGCGGATCTCGTGGCTCATATTCGCCAGGAAGTCGCTCTTGGCACGGGTCGCCTCCAGCGCCATTTCACGCGCCTGGCGAATCTCGTCTTCGGTTTTCTTCTGCTGCGTGATGTCCTGGTACGCACCGTACATGAACAACAGCTTGCCCGAGCCTTCTTCGCGCACCAATTTGCCAACTGCATGCACCCAGATCACCGCCCCAGTCACCGGGCTTTTGTAGGCGTAGATGGCGTCGTACTTGTCGTACCGGCCCTCCACCGCGCCCAGGTAGCGCTCCAGCGCAGCCTGAGCGGTTTCCGGATTGCCCTCTTGCAGGCGCGTAAACCATTCGCTCTCGATGCGGTAGCGGCCATCGGGCTTGGGCAGCTCGCCCAGGATGGACACCGCACGCTCGGACTGAAAACAATAGTCCGGGTCGCTGTAGTCCACGTACCAGTAGCCGCTGCCGGTCAGCTCCAGCGCAATGTCGGTCAAGAAATTGATGCGCTGAATCTCCGACTCCATGCGTTTGCGCTCGGTCACGTCGTAAACCCAGCTAACCATTTGGTTGGCGCCTTCCTGCACCAGGTGGTTGGCGCTGATCAGCACCGAGCGCACCGCCCCATCCTCACGCAGCATCTCAATCTCAAAGTCTTTGACCACACCGTCACGCTGCAGCAGTTCAATAAACGGCTGGCGGTTTTCCGGGGCTTTCCACAAGGAAAGGCTGTTGCGTGCCAGCAGTTCATCCACCGTCAGCCCCATCAGCTTGGCCATCTGCAGGTTGGCGAACTGGGTGACTCCCGCCTCGGAATTGATGGTCACGCCTACCGGGCTGTTCTGCAGGATTTGCTGCAACCGCTCGCGTTCTTCGGCCACTGCACGTTCGGCCGCCTTGCGCTCGGAAATATCCTCCATCATCCAGATGGCGGCACGCTGGTAACCGGCAACCTGCACCGACTGGCCCGAAACCGAAGCCACGAAAGCCTCGCCATCCTTGCGCGCAAAGGTCCACTCGGTGGTGAACACATGGCCCGCACTCAGCACCGGCCCGGCCATCTGGCCAAACGTCTGGTAGATCTCTCCCGAGGCATGGATGCACGAAGCCGGCTGGCCCACCAGTTCCTCCAGGGTGTAGCCCAGGTGGTCAGCCACGCGCTGGTTGGCGCGCACGATGGTGCCGTCGGCGGTGTAGACGATGCCGTTGGGCGCGTTGCGGAAGATGGTTTCTTGCTCGCTCAGCAGCTTCTCGATCTCCTGTTCCTGCCGCTTGCGCTCGGTGATGTCGCGCATCGAGGCACACAGGCTGATCTCGCGCCCTTCCACCGCCGGCAGCAGCGACAAGCCCACCTCCAGCGCAAACTCCGAACCGTTCTTGCGACGCCCCAGCAGGCTGCGCTTGTCGTCTCGCACGCTGAGCGCACCATCTGCCGCGAGAAAATGCTCGCGCAAGTCAACACGACCGTGCGGCTGGTCCACGGGTACCAGCATCTCGATCGGCTGCCCGACCAACTCCGCTTCGGCGTAGCCAAAAATGTCGCACAGGCGTGGGTTGACCATGGTGATCTCGCCTTGCCGGTTGGCCACCAGCAAGCCGTCGGGTGCGGATTCGATGATGGCCCGAAACCAGGCCTCGGTGGACTGTATGGCGTTCTTCTGCGCCTCCAACTCCTCGGCTTGTTCCTCCAGCGTGGCGGCTTGTTCCTGCATCGCTTTGGCCTGGCTGCGGGTCTCCTCCAGCAAGCGGTGGGTTCTGAAACTGCGCTCCAGGATTTCCAGGTTCATCGCCACGGTGGGCAACAAGCCGTCGAGCAAGGATTGCGCACGCTCGTCCATGGGCGCAAACGAAGCAAGTTCCAGCACACCCAACAAGCGTCCGCTGCGCAGCAAGGGCAGCACGGTGATCACCGCGGGCGCAGCCTCTCCAAGTCCGGAGCTGATATGCAAGTAGCCGGGCGGCGCATGCGTGAGCACTATCGGGTTGCGCTCCAGCGCACACTGCCCCACCAGGCCCTGGCCTAGGGAGAAGCGCGGGCTGAGCGCCGGGTCTTCGCGCATGGCGTAAGTCCCCAGCAGACGCAGCTCGCGTGTCTCTTCCTCGAAGAGGTAGAACGCGCCATGGCCCACGTGCGCCAGCGGTGCGAGTTTGTTGAAGAGAATTTGCGACAGCTCGGAAAAGTCCATCGCCGCCTGCAAGGCGTTGGCAATGTCGGCCAGGTGGCTCTTGACCCAACCCAGGCTTTGGGTCGACAGCGCGCCGGTCTGCAAGACCTTGATCGCCTTCGCCATATCGCCAATTTCATTGCCATAGTCGGTATGCGGTACCGGCACGCTCAAGTTGCCTTGCGCCAATTGCTGCACCGCGTCTTCGATGGCCGCCGAGGGCCGGCGTATCGACCGCGCAATCAACAGGCTGACGGCCACCGTCACCAGCAGCCCCAGCGCCAGCAGCCAGACCGCACGCCGGCTGGTATCGGCCATGGTGGTGACGGAGTTTTGCGCCCAGAGTTCGGCGTTGTGTTCCATGCCCTTGGCCACATTGGCAAGGGCCTGATTGGCGCTCAGGCCGGGTGCACGAAACTGCTGCGACGCCAGATATGCCGTCACGGCGGATTCTTCGCCCCGCGCCATCATGCCAATCGCCGTGTTCACGTTGGCCATGTAGCTGGTGTACTCGGCATCAAAGCCGTCGAGCAGCTTGCGGTTCCCTTCGGTCAGGATGCGGCCACGCAGTTCGGTCATGGCCTGGCCCACCTGGAGGTCCGCATCACGCACCGTTTGCACGGCAACATCGCGGGCTTCACCCGGTCCGGCAAGACCCGCCTGGCGGATTTCCCGGCCGATCAGCAGGTACTGGATCTGTGCATTCTTCGCGTTGGAAATCCCCAGCAGTTGGTTCTGAAACAGCACCTGGATTTCACGGGTCAACAAACGCTGGGCTGACATACCGATCAGGCCGATGGCCACCGTGAAGGCCAGCAGCACCACAAACACCAAGCTGAGTTTGGTCTGCAGAGTGCGCCGCTCGAGCGCTCGCGTGAAAAAGTTCATGCATCGGCCTTTTCGGTATGGGTAACACCGGTCCCGGATTTGCTCTCACGCCCATGGCGTTGCAGGCTGTCCAACTGGCTGGCCAGCAGTTGCACCAGATCATCGATTTGTTGTACCGCATCCGGCCCCGGCCGTTCCAGCAGACCCAGCTCCAGCACACCGACCAGCCGGCCGGAGGCAGACAACGGGCGCAGCATCAGCGCACCCACCCGCGCGCGCCCCAAGCCGGAGCGCAGGTTCCACAAGCCCTCCGGCGGGGTGTCGATGAGTTGCACCCGCCCATCGGCGGCACACTGGCCGAGCAGGCCCTCGCCCTGGGCGATGAAGGGCGGCGGCATGTCGGCGCAGGCGCTGAAGCCGGCCAGCCACAGCCCAGGCGCCACCCGCTCACTCGGCTCCGCCAGCTCTGCGTGCGTGACGTACAACACCCCCTGCACCGCCCCCGCCATCTCGCGGGCCTGGCGAAAGAACACCAGTGACAACGCCTCCAGGCTGGCTGCAGCCTGCATCTGCAGCGACAACTCGCCCAGGCGCTGGCGAAAATCGGCGCGCTGCTGCTGTTGCTCGGCGTAATGCTGGAGCTGTGCCGCAGCCACTTTTTCGGCTCTGCGGCCGCGCAAAATCTGCACCAACATACGCGCCAGCAAAAGCGCCAGGCTACCGGCCAGCAGGGCGCGCGCGGCGCTGTCTTTCCAGGAAATGCTGCGCGACAAGTCTTCCAGCAGCACCAGCGTCCAGCCGCCAGCGGGGTCGTTCCAATCGACCGGCGCGGTTGCCAGCGCGTAACGTTTGCCATCCAGCCTCTTAAAGCCGGGCGCCAGGTCCAGCGCCAGCATGGTCGGCGCCTCTTTTTCAAACTGCGCGCCAAACTGTTTGAGTTCGCGGATCGCACGCAGCCGCTCTGGCGTGGCCTCGCCAGCCAACTGTCCGATCCACTGCGGCCGGCTGGCCGAAAAAACAATGCCCTGCGGCGACAACAACAAGGCCGCATCAAACTTGCTTGCCAGCAACCGGTCCACCCGCGCCAGCGAGGTGCGCGCCACCACGGCGCCTATGCCGGTGGCTACACGCGTTTGGTGGGCAAACACCGGCGCCGAGTAGAACAGGGAGCGCTCGCCCCGCACCAGGCTCACAGCGGCGTAAACGCTAGTCTGCCCCTTCATGGCCAATTGGTAGTAGGGGCGAAAACTTACCCCGATGCCGGTCATCAGCGGGCCGGTTTTTTCCCAAGAAGTGGCCACCTTGCCGTCCTGCCCGACCACAAACACCCCTTCGGCGCCGTAGGCTTCACCCACCGTGGCCAGCACCGGCCCCACCACTTCGTCCCAGCCGGAGACCCAATTCTCTGCTTCGGCCTTGATGTTGCCGTCGAGCAAACCCAGCAGCGACACCGACCCCATCAAATCGCCATTCAGGGTTGCCGACATCACCTCCACACTGCTGCGCCGCGATTCGGTTTGCAGCAGGTCCAGACTCTGGCGTGCGCGCAAATGCTGGTCGCTCCACCACACGGCACTGGTTACCAAGCCTACGGCCACCAGCACCAGCGTCCACACCGCCAACGGACGGTCCAACGGAAGGCGGGCCCAGGGCTTCACGCCTGGTTATCCTCGGATGATGTTCAGCGCTTCAGCTTTTTCTGCCAGCTCACTATCGCTGTCGGCGAAGGTGAGAGCAATCTGCTGAAACTGAGCCGCCACAGCGACAAAGGCGTCCGCCATGTCGGGGTCGAAATGGCTGCCACGCCCTTGCGCAATGATGGCCACCGCGCTGTCGTGCGACATACCCTCCTTGTAGACGCGGCGGCTGATCAGCGCGTCGTACACATCAGCCACCGCCATCAAGCGCGCGGAGATGGGAATGGCGTCGCCGGCCAGGCCCTGGGGGTAACCGCTGCCATCCCATTTTTCTTGATGACCGTAGGCGATTTCCTTGGCGTACTTGAGGAAATCTACTTCCGTGCCCAGGCTTGTTTCCGCGTGTTGAATGGCGTCGCGACCGAGTTTGCAATGCGTCTTCATGATTTCAAACTCATGCGGCTCGAAGCGCCCGGGTTTGAGCAGAATGCGGTCCGGAATACCCACCTTGCCGATGTCATGCAGGGGCGCCGACTTGTACAACATGTCAATCGTCTGGTCGCTCAGATAGCTGGCAAAACGCGGGTGCTCCCGCAGTTGCTCGGCCAGCAGGCGGATGTAATGCTGGGTGCGCCGGATATGGTTGCCGGTGTCGCTGTCGCGGGTTTCTGCGAGCGAGGCCATGGCCAGAATGGTCACGTCCTGAATAGCGGCGAGTTCACGCCCACGACGCTGCACCTCGGTTTCCAGATATTCATTCTTGTCGCGCAGAAAATCTGCCGCCGCCTTCACCTGCAACTGCGTGCCAACCCGCGCCAACACAATCGGCGGGTTCACAGGTTTGGTGATGAAGTCCACCGCGCCCAGTTCCAGGCCCTTTTTTTCTTCTTCGGTGTTGTTCAGCGCCGTCAAGAAGATGACCGGGATGTGCCGCGTGGCCGGGTCTTGCTTGAGTTTGGCGCAGACCTCATAACCCGACATCTCGGGCATCATGACGTCCAGCAGAATCAGGTCCGGCTGGGGCACAACGTGCGCCATCGCCAAGGCTTTGATGCCGCTGTTGGCGATCTTCACCTTGTAGAGCTCTTTGAGTAGCTCCGACATGAGGGAGAGGTTGTCGAGCGTGTCGTCAACCACCAAAACGATAGGCTTGTGAACACTGCTCGGTGAATTACTCAAGTTTTCGCCCGGTTGCAAGAATGTTTGACAACATTCGATTGAAGACCCTTCGCATGCACAAACGAGTATGTATCAGAGGGTAACCACTTGTCTATCATGGCCGAACCCGGCCAGGCGACCGGTGTTTACAAGCCACAGTTGCCCATCGCTCAGCCGGCCCGGGCGACCGTATGTCAAGCATGTAAAGCAGCGCCGCCGCGCCTGCAGCGGTGGCGGTTGGCGAGATACTGCAAGGCTTGTTTGACTAAGGCTTTGACATGGAAAAATCGGTCCTCTCGTTGGCGCTTTCTTTGGCCGCAGCACGCCGCACGCATACCGCCCTCGACGCCACCGGCTGGGACAGCGTGGTACCCGATATCGCCACGGCCTACGCCGTGCAAGACGCGGTAGCTGCCACACTTGGCTGGTTTCCTGGCCCTGTGCCCCTGTACTGGAAGGGCGGCGCCCCCAACACCAGCAGCCCGGCCAACTATTCACCGCTGCCGCCCGATGGCGTGCAAGCCTCGCCCGCCACCCGCCCATGGTCCGGCCATTTCATGCACGCCATTGAGGCCGAAGTGGCGGTGCGTGTGGGCAGCGCGCTTAGCGCCGAGCAAGCCGCAAGCATCACAGCAGCCAACCTGGGCGAGGTGCTTGACGCGATGGCCGTGTCGATTGAACTGGTCGACAGCCGCTGGCAACAAGGCACCCAGGCCGCGCCATTGCTGCGCACCGCCGACATGCAGGTGCACGGCGCCCTGACGCTGGGCGACTGGCAACCCTTCGCCCTGCGCAGCGAAGCCGCCTGGGCGGCCCAGGTGTGCGAGGTGTATGTGGACGGCAAGGCGCAGGGGGACCAAGGCTTCTACACCGGCTCACACCCCACAGTCGACCCACTCTGGGTGGTGCCGCTTTGGTTGCGCCACCTGGCCGAGCGTTATGGCAGTGTGCCGGCCGGCGCCTTGATCACCACCGGCAGCTGGTGTGGCCTGCTCAAGCTCAGTGCCCCGGCCACGGTGCGCACGGTGTTCCCTGGCATTGGTGAAGCCAGCCTGACGCTGGCCTAACCGCTCGCTAACGCCAACGCCGGCCCAAACGCCGGCCTGGGCTTGAATGGGAGGAAGACGGGAAGCGGAGACGGGAAGCTGAGACCGCAAATCCAGTGCGTCAAATGGCCCGGGGCATAGGCCGCTGGGCGGGCAACAACGAAGGTTGGCCGCAGGCCAGGTGTTCACCAAAACCTTTGGCGTCATGGAACACGCCGTCGCGCCACACCACGCGGCCACGCATCAGCGTGAGGGCCGGCCAGGCCTTCAATTCGGTGCCTTCGTAGGGTGTGTAGTCCACGTCGTGGTGCAGCGTACTGTTGCGGATGGTGTGCGCGGCCTGGCGCCAGATCACCAGGTCGGCATCGCTGCCGATGGCGAGCGTGCCTTTGCGCGGAAACAGGCCGTAGGCCTTGGCCGGGTTGGTTGACGTGAGCTCTACAAACTTGTGGATCGACAGCCGCCCCGCCAAAACCCCTTCGGAATAAAGCAAAGGCAACCGCGTTTCCAAACCCGGAATACCGTTGGGAATGTGGCGGAAGGCGACCTCTTCGCCGCCCGGTTTTTTGCCTTCTGGTGCGTCGTATTTGAAGGGCGCGTGGTCGGAAGAGAACACCGTGAACAGGCCATCGGCCAGGCCGTTCCAGATCACCTCTTGGTTGGACTTGTCGCGCGGCGGCGGGCTGCACACACAGCGCGCGCCGTGGTAGCTGTCGTCAATGCCCAAATCCTCGGCCGTGAGAAACAGGTACTGCGGGCAGGTCTCCGCCAGGATCTGCAGGCCGAGCGCACGTGCCCAGCGGATCTGCTCCACCGCCTCGCGCCCCGACACGTGCACGATCAGAATCGGCACGTCCACCAATTCAGACAGGGCAATGGCGCGGTGCGTGGCTTCGCGCTCCACCAGCATGGGCCGCGAATGTGCATGAAAGCGCGGTGCGGTGCGGCCAGCGGCTTCGAGCCGGCGCGTCAGCCATTCAATGCAATCGGCGTTTTCGGCGTGGATCATGGCCATGGCGCCGTGCTCTCGCGCCACCGAC
>Ga0247813_10002910_pt1 | contig 11356 bp, 9 predicted proteins | sample UWRJL169409C1_FD_180719 | JGI IMG/M metagenome (GOLD analysis project Ga0247813, IMG submission 180719) | Plant litter microbial communities from Arlington Agricultural Research Station in Wisconsin, United States - UWRJ-L169-409C-1 | ecosystem: Environmental > Terrestrial > Plant litter >... | reverse complement strand
TCACCGACGCGGGAAGGGTCACGGTGTGGACGTCCTCGGGCAGGAGGTCGGTGATCACAACGTCTTCGGTCGCGGTGCCGGGCACGAACAGAGTCGCCGTCAGGTTGACGCTCGAGCGAGTGCCGGTGACACCGCCGATGTTGCTCATCGCTTTCGCCATGCCGAGCTGCGGGCCGTCGAGCACAAAGATGTCGGCCGTGTTGGAGTAGGTGGGCGCGTCGTACGTCGAGGTGGCGGAACCGAGGTACCAGCTGATCTGCCCGCGATTGCGAAGGATGTCACCCTCCTCCGTCGCCGCGTCTGCAAAGCCGTGCACGGTGATGTTGTCGCTGCGACGAAGCTGCTGTGTCGAGTCCCGGGGGATCACGATCTCGGCGACGAAACCGATCGCCGTCGTGGGAACAACCCACGACGCCCAGTTACCGCCCGTCGTCGAGGCGTCGAAGTCGTGGAGCGCACCGTCGCGGTTGTCGCGGTACTGCGGCGCGTAGCCGGTCGGGTTCGCAGCACCCGAGTAGTCGATGCGGATGGCGAGCGGGTTGAACGCGGGATCCGCGCACAGTCCGGCACTCTCCGTGTAAACCGGGCCACCGTCGGTGAGGCACGGCATCTTGTCGGTGATCTCGTACTCGAACTCCTCGAAGTCGATACGAGGTGTGAGCGTGTACGAGGCAGGGTTGCTCACCGTCGCGGATGCGGGTGCCGTCTCGGCGACTCCGTTCGGCAGCCAGCGGCCGGGGTAGGTGCCGCGCGCAGCCTGCGGTGGGTCCGCGTGGCGCAGCGGGCCGGCCGAGTTCTTGCCGAGCGCGTGCGTGCCGGGGCGCGGGTCGTCGTCCCCGTCGAGCACGACGATCGCTCGCGTCGCGGTCTGCGGATCAGACGGCTCGGTGCCACCGACCGGGATCGCCGTCGCCGCGACAGTGTTAACCACGCTGTCGTACGACTCGAAGTCGTCCTCAGACGACGGGCCGACCTCACCGACCGTCGCGACGATCGTCGACACGAGGGCGGGGGTTCCGGGCTCGCCGCCACAGGCAGCGGGCAACTCGGCTGCGGGGTAGGTCCAGGTGATGGTGCGGGTTGCGGCATCCCAGGCACCGGCACCTGCGCTCACGAAGGTGAGGCCCTCGGGCAGCGTGTCGACAACCGTGATGGACTCGGCGTAGAGCGATCCGTTGGGCTTGGTCGCGGGGCACGTCGCGCTGATCGAGTAGGTGACGTCCGTGCCCTCGTAGTAGAAGCTGCGCGGACTGGACTTCGCGAGCGAGAGCGGCACTGTGGCCGTCGCCGTACCGGTTGCGGGCGCGGGGGCTGTCGTGTCATCCATCGTCGCGTCGGTGCTCGTGATGGACGGCAGCAGGCTCCACGAGGTGCCGTCGGGCGTCGTCAGGTTCGGCGGGGTCACCCGCAGCGAAATCGCCTGGGAGACGCCGGCGCTCATGTCGCCGAGTTCGACGATGATCGACTGGCTCGCGACATCCACTCGCCATTCCTGGATGAACCCCGCCGGACCACCGGTGACGTCGAAGCCCCACCCGGTCATGTCGACGTCGCCGTCGAGCGGAATGGTGAGCGTCGCGTTGGTGCACGCGGGAGCATTGGTACCAAGGCACGCGAAGTTGACCTGATAGCCGAAGGCCGAGCCCGACGTCTGCGTCGTCGCCGTCGTCGCTTGAATGGAGACGTTCATGGCCACGGCGTTTGCGGCGGTCGCGCCGGAGAGCACGAGGGCAACAGCGAGCGCCCCCGTCACGATGGCGGCCAGTCCCCTGGGTACTCGGGATAAGCGGGCGCGCGAATGGACAGGTCGGGATGGAGCCATGGGAGGAGCTTTCGGTTCGCGGGAAGGTGCAGCGCTACCGCCCGTGAAACGGATGCGCACCTGCGCTAGCCAAGCCGAACTATTGAGCGGAGCTAAGCTCCGGGTCAGCTTTTAACCCTCGATTTGATACCGGACCCACTCAGTCGGGAAAAACTACGCCCTTCTGCAGGATGAAGCATCCCCAGGGCTGCGGTTCAAGCGTGTGGATGACGACGCTGACCGAACGCACACGCTGGTAGAAATCGAGGCGCGGAATGATGCCGTACTCGAGGGGAGAACCGTTCTCGCGCGAGGCGAGGTCGAGCACGAGGCGCTGGTTCTCGGTGACGATGGAGGCATCGTCTTCGACCTCCATGCGCTCGAGTGGTCGCTCGACGAAACTGTCGAGCGGAAAGACCGAGAGGATGGCGCTGAGTGCGCGCACGACGCCGACGTCACCGAGGCGGATGACCGGTCGGCCCGCGGAGGCGGCCGGAAAGTTGCGGTCGACGAGGGCGAGCTGGTCAGCGTGGCCCATCGTGTCGAGAACATTGAGCAGTTCGCCGCTGAGGAGCGGGTCGATTCCCTTGAGCATGTGATTCTCCTTAAAGCTGTAAAGGGGGCGGGGCACCTAAGCCCCGCCCCCTCACAACGCTACTTAGTCTTCGAGACCGAACAGCGTGTACTTGTCAGCGTTGTCCTTGTTGATGACAACACAGTCGATCGACTGCTTCTCGTCTGCGCCGGTCTCGCCGGTGCGGATGAAGGAGTCAGCCTGCTGGACTGCGAGCTGCGAGATGAGCACTGCGGGCTGGAGGCCCGTAGCGAGGAGCGTGCCAGCCTTGATAGCCTCGACTGCGTCGGGGCTACCGTCGAATCCAGCGATGACAACCTTGCCGGTGAGGCCCGCAGCGTCGACAGCGGCAACCGCGCCGAGTGCCATGGTGTCGTTGCCCGCGATGATTCCCTGGATGTCAGGGTCGCGCTGCAGGAGGGTCTCGATCTTCGAGAACGCCTCGTCCTGGTCCCAGTTGGCGGTCTCCTGTGTAACCGACACGAGGTCGGGGTACTGGGAGATGACGCTCGCGTAGGCCTCGGAACGAACGCCCGCGTTGGTGTCGGACTCCTTACCGGTGAGCTCGATGTACTTGCCCGAGGGAAGCGCAGCGACGAACTCTTCAGCGACAGCAGCAGCGCCCTGGGCGTTGTTGGCGACGATCTGAGCGCTTGCAATGCCCGACTCGTTGATCTCGCGGTCGATCAGGAAGACGGGGATGCCAGCATCCTTGGCCTTCTGGATCGGTCCGACCGAAGCGTCAGCTCCGGCGTTGTCGAGAACGATGGCGACAGCACCCTGGCTGATTGCAGCGTCGATGAGCTCGCTCTGCTTGTTCGGGTCGTCATCGTGCGACGCGACCGAGGTCTCGTAGCCGAGCTTCTCCGCCTCGGCCTTGGCTGCGTCAGCCTCTGCCTTGAAGAAGGGGTTGGACTGCGCGGGGGTGATGATGGCGATGAGTCCGCCAGCTTCGCCTTCGGCGGGTGCGTCGTCGGGTGTACCAGCCGCGCAGCCCGAGAGGGCGAGAACGGTGATAGCTGCGGCGGCGAATGCTTTGACAATGGTGCGACGTTGCATGTGTTCGTTACCTTTCGGTTGTTTCTCTTGGTACCGGTCGACGTCTTTGCCGATCGGCGGATCCGTACTACTTCGCGACGGGCGCGGGAGTACCGGAGTTCTCGGGGGTGGGAGCGGCAGGCGTCTTGCTCGCGGCTGCGAGAGCCGCGTTCTTCGAGCGCTTGAACCGCTGCTGGGCCTGGTCGAGCACCACGGCGAGCACGATGACCGCGCCCTTGATGGTGATCTGCCAGAAGGTGGACACACCGACGATCACGAGACCGTCGCTGAGGAAGCCGATGACGAAGGCTCCGAGGAGCACGCCACGGATGTTTCCGCGGCCACCGGTGAGCGCAGCTCCACCGATGACGACTGCGGCGATGGCGTTGAGCTCGAAGCTCTCACCCGTTTGTGGTGCCGCGGCCGTGAGCTCGGACGAGATGATGAGGCCGGCAACGGCGGCGCAGAATCCACTGATCATGTAGACGCGCATCTTGACCGACTGCACCGGCACGCCGGCGAGCTCTGCGGCGCGCTCGTTGCCACCGGTTGCGTAGACCCAGCGGCCGAACGGCGTGAGGCGCAGGATGACGAGCGCGATGATCGCGAAGATCACCATGATCCAGATCGCCATCGGGATGCCGAGCAGGCGACCTCCACCGATCAGGCCGAAACCGGTGTTGCCGTTCGCCTCGGTGCCCGCAAGACGCGGGTAGGTGGAGCCGTTGGAGATGAGTAGCGCGGCCCCTCGGGCGACGTAAAGCATTCCGAGGGTCGCGATGAACGGGGCGACGTTGAACTTCGTCACGAGGATTCCGTTGATGAGTCCGACGAGGGTTCCGACCAGGAGCGAGCAGAGCACGACGACCCACACGGCCGGGTAGAGCACGACGTTGAGCGAGTCGATCTGGAGTCCCTGCAGCAGCACACCCGCGACAACGCCGGAGAGTCCGACGGTCGAGCCGATCGACAGGTCGATGCCGCCCTTGAGGATTACGAACAGCATGCCGATCGCGAGGATCGCGTTCATCGCAACGTGCTTCGTCATGGTGATGACGTTGCCGACGGTGAGGAACGAGTCGGAGAGCAGCGAGAAGATGATGATCAGCACGATGAGGGCGATGAACGCCCTGCCCTCGAGCAGGATCGACCCGATGTCGAGGTTCGAACGGTTGAATCTCGGCGCCTTCGCCGTTGTGGTTGTGTCGCTCATCGCGCGTCTCCGTTTCCTTCGTCTACGGTTTCGCCGCTGGCGACCATGACTTCTTCTCGAGTGGTGGTGCGGGGGTCGAACTCGGCGACGATGCGCCCCTTCGATAGAACGACGATGCGAGTGGAGGCACTGAGTGCTTCTCCGACCTCGCTCGTCGCGTAGAGCACAGCGAGTCCCTTGCGTGACTCGCGTGCCATGAGTGCGAAGATCTCCGCCTTGGCTCCGACGTCGATTCCTCGGGTCGGCTCATCCAGCAGTAGTACGCGCGGCTCGGTGAGGAGCGCCTTGCCGATGACGACCTTCTGCTGGTTGCCACCGCTCAGTGAGGTGATGGATGCCGCGGGGCTGGAGGTCTTGACGCGAACATCGCGAATCTCCCGCTCGACGGCGTTCTTCTCGGCGCTACGGCTGAGGAACACCCGCTTCGCGTAGCTCAGCAGGCTCGCGAGGGTGAGGTTCTCCCCCACCGACATGGTCTGCACGAGACCATCACGCTGGCGATCCTCGGGAACCAGGGTGAGCCCAAGCGAAACGCGCTCGGCGATCGAGGTGGAACCGAGCGGCTTGCCCTCGAGCTCGGCGGTTCCGGCGAGCAGCTCGGTACGACCCGCGAGGGCCTCAAGCAGTTCGGTGCGCCCGGCACCCATAAGGCCGTAGAGGCAGACCATCTCACCGCGACGCACGTCGAGCGAGAGTCCGTCGACGGCGAGGCGGGCGGGGTTGCTCGGGTCGGCGACCTTGATGCCCTTGAGGCTCAGGGCGACCTCAGCGAAGTCGTCGAGCAGGTCGGGCGAGAGGTCGTCAGCGCTGCGTCCGACCATGTTGGAGATGATCCAGGCGAGGTCGATCTCGGCCGCGGGCGCCTTGGCGACGAGGGCTCCGTCACGGAAGACGACGGCCTGGTCGGCGATCTCAAGCGCCTCCTCGAGGTGGTGCGAGATGTAGACGATGGCCACGCCCTCGGCCGTCAGTTCCTTGATGACACGGAACAGCACCTCGACCTCGCTGCCGGAGAGGGCGGAGGTGGGTTCATCCATGATGAGTACTCGTGCCTCACCCGCCAAAGCACGGGCGATCTCGACGACCTGCTGCTGGCCGACCCGGAGGTCGCCCACGAGGGTCTTGGGATCGAGGTCTTCCTCGAGGTGCTTGAGAAGGTCGGCGGTGCGGGTGGTCTGGGCGCGGTAGTCGACGAAGACGCCACGCGTGCGCTCTTCGCGGCCCATGAAGATGTTGTCGGTGATGCTGAGGTTCGGCGCGAGGCTGAGTTCCTGGTGGATGATCGCGATGCCGCGTTCGACAGCGTCAACCGTCGACTTGAGCACGACGGGTTCGCCATCGAGTTCGAGCACGCCGGCCGACGGGGTCTCGACACCGCTGAGGATCTTCATGAGCGTGGACTTGCCTGCGCCGTTCTCCCCGAAGAGCACAGTGACAGTGCCGCGGCGGATCTCGAAGTCGACGCCCTTGAGTGCGCGCGTTCCGCCGTAGTTCTTGGTGATGCCGACGGCGCGCATGACGACATCGGTATCGGTGATGGTCAGCGTCGTCATGGTGCGACCTCGATGGAGATCGGGACGACCGAGACGAGGTTGGGGTTGACCCGCAGGAACACTCCCGTGACGGTGATCGTCTTGCCCTCAGCCGCAGCGGCGTCGAACGCCTCGAGCACCTTCGCCTTGACCTGGTCGTTGAGCGCTCCCGCCGCGTTCTGGTACTCGAGCTGGTTGGAGAAGTCGTTGAAGTCGATCGAGCCGGTGACGTCGCGAAGAGCCGTTCCGCTCACTGCTGGTCCGACCTGAACCTGAACCGTGGTGTCGCTCGACACGCCTTCGACGGACACCGGGAGGATCGGCGCCTTGAGTTCGCCAGCGACTGCCGTGAAGGTCACGGGGAACGCGTACGCGCTGCTCGCACCCGAGGTGTTGCCGAACTCGGACTCCTCAGCACCGTCCGCAAGCGAGGTGAGGAGGGTCGCGAGGTCAACGGCGTTGTCGGTGACGTAGGGAACGACGACCGAGTCGTAGTTCTCCTCGGCGAAGGCGACCGGGTCAAACTGGCCTGCCGCGTTCTCTGCCGCTGCCTCGTCGAGGCTCACGACCTTGACGTTGAAGGCCGCGACGACGATGACGACCACCGTGACGAGTGCGCCGACCATCCATGGTCGGATCACCGATCGGCGGGCCTGTGGGGTACTCGTCATGGGTTTCTGCTCCTTTGCAGTTACTGCCCGTGGGCAGTACTCAGCTGTGGTGGGTGAAGGGGTTATCGCTTGATCGCGTCGAGGTGGAGCATCGCCGCGAGGTTCTTGTCGAGCTCCTCGTCGGTGAAGATCTTCTTCCAGTCTTCCTTGATGATCGACGAGCGGCCGTAGTCCATCGCGATGAGGCACGCTTCGGAGAACGGGTTGTCGCCGCGGAGACCGTTGGCGAGTGCGACCTGGGTGTGTCCGTAGAGGATCGACTGGGCTGCCGCACGCGGCACACCCATGGTGTTGACGGTCTCCTCGAGCGCCTCGTTGAGGAGTGCGCCGATCATGCACGCGACGGTCTCGACGAGGGTCGGCTCGAGCTGGGCGAGCTGCTTGACAGTGACGAAGTGCACGTCGATGACGGGCGCGTAGATCGCACGCACGACAGCCTCAACGCGAGCGGCGTCGGCCGGGTCGTCCGACTCGACGGCCGCGATCGCGTCTTGCGGGGCAGCGATGCCACCGAACGTGTCTGCCCACTCCTCGGGCGTCTGGCGCTGGAGGAAGATCGACGGGTGGCACGGGTGCGCGACAGCCTGGATGACATCGGGGCTCGAGGTGAGCAGGCCCGCGTAGGCGGCTGCCGGGTCGAGGGTGAGAAGGATCGAGCCCTTCTTCATGAGCGGGATGACCTCGGCCGAGACTGCGCCGAGTGCGAGGTCGGGAACCGCGAGAACCACGACGTCGGCGTCGGTGACTGCCTCGTTGGTCGGGGTGAGCGTGCGGCCCGCGGTGGTCGTGCGCTCCTGGCCGGCCGGCGAGTTCTCACTGTAGAAGACGGTGTGTGCGGTCTTCACGAGGTTGTTGGATACGCGCATGCCCATCTTGCCACCAGCGCCGATGACGGCGATCGTGAGGGACTCGGTTGCTGCGGACATCAGTTGGTGCTCCTTAGGCTGTGCTCGTTCAGAACGCGCAGGTTGTGGGTGTTCCACTCGTCTTCGAGGCGAATCGTCTCGTCGAGGGTGTCGTGCAGGGGAAGCCAGTGCTCGATCACGCGGTTGATACCGCGCTCTTCTGGTCGCACTGTGCTCATGAGGTAGTCATAGTCGAGGAGCCCGGTGCCGAGCGGCGCACCCTCGAGGGTGAATCCGACCCAGCCGCCTCGGCGCGTGAAGGCGAAGTCCTTCACGTGGATGCTCTTGACGTAGGGGTTCGTGCGGTCGATGACGTCGCGCGGGTTCTCGAGGGCGGCGACGGCGTTCGCCGGGTCGAGGCAGATTCCGAGGGATGGATGTCCCACCGCCTCGATGAGCCCGACGAGTGCATCGGTCGACAACTGCTCGTAGGTCTCGAGGGCGAGGGTGACTCCGGCGTCGGCGTAGCGCTCCGCGGCCGCGCGCAGGTAGCCCTCCGCCTCATGGAGGGTCGGGCGGGAGTCGGGTGCGAACACCATGCTCCGCACGAGCGTCGCGTCGAGGGCGAGCGCGATCTCGAGGTAGCGGTCGAGCTTCTCCGGGCTGACGCCCTTGGTTCCGACCTCGAGGGTGATCCCCAGGTCTTTCGCTGTCGCGCTGACCTCGGCCAGATCTGTGTCGCTCATGAGATCGAGCGGCGCGTAGTCGCAGATCTGAAAGAGGTCGACGTCAAGAGCACGCGTGCGGCGAAGCGCCTCGAGCAAGTCGATGCGGTTCGGGTTCTCTGCCCAGTGGTGCCAGAAGAAGGAGTAGGTTCCGAGGCCGATCATGCTGCGACCTCCCGCAGGGCGGCTTCGTCGATGACCGCACGCAGCGAGGCGGGGTCGTGCGCGAAGCGCCCGAGAAAGAGACCGTCGACGTCGAAACCGAGGCTCGCGAGTAGTCCGGGGCCCGCGCTGCCGCCATAGATCACGGTGGAGTCGTCGCGACCAGGGAGCAGGGCGATGGCGGTCTGGAGCTCAGCGCACACCGCGCGGATGTAGGCGGGCTCGGCGGGCTCGGCCGCTCCGATCGCCCAGACGGGTTCGTACGCGACGATGACCCTGCCCTCGGCCGCACCCTCGAGCGCTGACGTGAGTTGGCGGAGGCATTCGGCTGCGGCATCCGCGGGGCTCGTTTTGGTTGCTTCACCGATGCACAGCACCGGGGCGAGACCGTTGCGCAGTGCTGCGGAGGCCTTGGCGGCGACGATCTCGTCGGTCTCGTCGAAGAGTGAGCGACGCTCTGCGTGGCCGACCTCGACGACTCGGGCGCCGACCTCGAAGAGTTCGGCACCGCTCACCTCGCCGGTGAACGCACCGGAGTCCTCGGTGGCGAGATCCTGGGCCCCGACGAGAACGCCAGTGCCAGCCAGTCGATCGACCGAGGCGGGGATGGCGACGAAGGAGGGGATGACGAAGAGCTCGACCGTGCCATCGACGATCGACGGGTGCGAGCGCGCGAGGGATGCGACGGCGTCGATCCAGTCGAGCGCCCGCGCGTGCCCGAAGTACATCTTCAGGCTCACGCCGATCGTGGTGGTGGACATGGTCAGCACGACCCCGTGTTCTCGTACTTCACGATGTCGGCGACCTTTTCGGCACTCGCGCTCGACTCGTCGAAACGGTAGGTGAGCCACTCGCGCACGAGGCGGCGAGCGAGCTCGATACCGACAACACGCTGTCCCATGGTGAGCACCTGGGCGTTGTTGGAGAGCACTGCACGCTCGACCGAGTAGGAGTCGTGAGCCGTAACAGCACGGATGCCGGGAACCTTGTTCGCGCTGATGGCGACGCCGAGGCCCGTTCCACAGAAGAGGAGGGCACGGTCCGCCTCGCCCGAAGCGACGAGTTCGGCCGCGGCGATGGCGACCTTCGGGTAGGAGGTGTGGCCCGTTGCATCCACGCCGACATCGACGACCGATGCGACGCCGGGGTTGGCCTCGAGGTCCTTCTTGAGGATCTCCTTGTAGTCGAAGCCGGCGTCATCGGAGCCGATGACAATTCGTAGCTGGTCGCTCATGCGGGTGTCTCCGTGTTCTGCCGCGCTGCCAAAACGGCACCGATCTCTGCGGCGATATAGGCGAGTGAGGTCGCGCCAGCGTCGGGAGTGCCGAGGCTCTTCTCCGCGTGCGGTCGGGCGCGGCCCATGCGGGGCAGCAGGTCTGCGGTTTGGGCGGCGGCGGTCGTCGCGGCGGTGGCCGCGGTGGTCCAGGCCTCGGTGAGGCTCTTACCTGCCGAGACTTCCGCGGCGAGAGTGTCGCTGAACGGAACGAGCGCGTCGACCATGGTCTTGTCTCCGACCTCGGCCTTGCCGAAGCGGGTGACCTCGGCGAGCGCCGCGGTCACGCCGTCGCTCACCGACTGGGCGGTGGGTGCTTCGGTGTCGCCGATGCGGGTGCCGAGAGCGCGGAGCATGGCGCCCCACAGTGCTCCCGAGGTGCCGCCGGCCTTGTTTGCCCACGCGTCACCCGAGCGCGCGATGAGCGAACCTGCCCCTGCGCCCAGTCCCTTGAGGGTCACGGCAGCTGCGGCACCCGCGGTCGAGCCGCGCTGCATGCCGATGCCGTGGTCGCCGTCGCCCGCGACAGCGTCGATGTGACCGAGCTCGTCGGCCTTGTCCGCGAGAAGGTGCTTGACGGCGACGAGTGCGTCAGCGGCGATGGATGCTGCTTCCCGCGACGCCACGCTGGCCTCGGGCAGCGCCGTCTCCACGAGGGCGGTGACTTCAGCGGAGGTGCGGCGCTCCACAGCGGGGACCGACCCCTTGCGGTACGCCGGGGCGTCGGCTCCTGCGCTCCAGTAGGTCTCGAGCTCGGCGTCGAGCCACTCAAGCGTGAGGGATACGCCGGCCATGTCGAAGCTCGTGACGAGCTCTCCGACCTCGGGCTCTACGACCTCGAGGCCCGCGGCTTCGAGCAACTGGGCGACACGGCGGTAGACGACAAAGAGTTCTTCGTACTTGACCGAGCCGAGTCCGTTGAGGATGACGGCGACGCGGGTGCCCGCACCCGCGGGCTTCTCGGCGAGCAGGGCGTCGACGAAGATCTGGGCGAGTCCGTCGGCGGTGGGGATGTCGGTCTCGCCGATACCGGGCTCGCCGTGGATGCCGAGGCCGAGCGCCATGCGCCCCTCGGGCACCGTGAAGAGCGGCTCGGTCGCGCCGGGAAGCGTGCAGCCGCCGAATGCAACACCGAACGACCGGGTGCGGTCGTTGGCTCGCTGCGCAACAGCGACCACCTCGCTCAGCGAGAGTCCGGCTTCTGCCGCGGCGGATGCTGCCTTGAAGACCGCGAGGTCGCCCGCGATGCCGCGGCGCTTCTCGATCTCGGCGATAGAGGCACTGGAGATGTCATCGGTGACGGTGACCGTCTCGCACTCGATGCCCTCGGCGCGCAACCATTCCTGCGCCTGGCCGAAGTGGAGTACGTCGCCGGCGTAGTTGCCGAAGGTGAGGAGCACGCCGCGACCCTGGTGCGCGGCCTTGGCGACCGAGTACACCTGCTGGGCGGAGGGCGATGCGAAGAGGTTGCCGAGTGCCGCACCGTGGGCGAGACCCTGGCCAACGAGTCCGCCGAACGCGG
>Ga0247813_10002908_pt1 | contig 11358 bp, 10 predicted proteins | sample UWRJL169409C1_FD_180719 | JGI IMG/M metagenome (GOLD analysis project Ga0247813, IMG submission 180719) | Plant litter microbial communities from Arlington Agricultural Research Station in Wisconsin, United States - UWRJ-L169-409C-1 | ecosystem: Environmental > Terrestrial > Plant litter >... | reverse complement strand
CCGAGCAGCACGTTGGCGTCGGTCACGGTCGGGCGCGTGTTGCCGCGGCCATAGCAGGCGGGCCCGGGAATGCTGCCGGCCGACTCGGGGCCGACCTGCAGCATGCCGCTGGCATCGACCGAGGCGATGGAGCCACCGCCCGCGCCGATGGTCTCGATCTGGATCATCGGCGAGCGGATCACCATGCCGAACTCGATGGCGGTCTGCGCAGCGAGCGCGGCCTCGCCGTTGGCGACCAGCGAGACATCGAACGAGGTGCCACCCATGTCGCCGGTGATGGCGTCCGGAAAGCCGGCCGCGCGCGCGATGGCGGCGCAGGCGATCACGCCGGCCGCGGGGCCGGAGAGCGCGGTGCGCACCGGCAGGTCGCTGGCAGTCTGGCGCGACATCACGCCGCCGTTGCTCTGCACCACCAGCAGTTCGCCGTCGAAGCCCTGGCTGCGCAGGTCGGACTCGAGGCGCGCCAGGTAACTGCCGACCACCGGCTGCAGCGCCGCGTTGAGCGTGGCGGTCGAGCAGCGCTCGAACTCGCGGATCTCGGGCAGCACCTCGTGCGCAGAAGTGACGTAGGCGTTGGGCCAGATCTCGCGCACCGCCGCGACGGCCTGTTGTTCATTGGCCGGGTTCGCGTAGGTGTTGATGAAGAACACGCACACGGCCTCGCAGCCGGCTTCGAGGAGGGCCCGGGCTTCGGCCCGCACCTGGCTCAGGTCGACCGGCGTGTGCAGCGTGCCGTCGGCCAGCACGCGCTCGTCGACCTCACGGCGCAGGTCGCGCGGCACCACGGGCAGGAAGCTGCCGCGCAGGCCCCAGGTCTGCGGCCGGTCGCGCCGGCGCATTTCCAGCACGTCGCGAAAACCGCGCGTGGTGATGATGCCGGTGCGCGCCACCTTGCGCTCCAGCAGCGCGTTGGTGCCGACCGTGGTGCCGTGCACGATGGTCGCGATGGCGGCGGCCGAGTCGGCCACGCGCGCCACACCGTTCATGAAGCCGCGGGCTTCCTCGCCGCGCGTGGAGGGCACCTTGACGATGCGCGCCGTGCCCTGCGCTTCGTCGAGCACGAAGAGGTCGGTGAAGGTGCCGCCGACGTCCACGCCGACCACCAGGCCGGAGGGCGACGTCATGTCGTTCGATGCGGATGCTGTCGTCATTGCGCTGCCTTTTTCTTCTGCGCGCCGTCCGCGCTCACGTAACCCATGGCGTCGTCGTTGGCGCGCGCCGCGCTGCCGCGGTCGGCGAACGGACCCCAGCCACCACCGCCCGGCGTTTCCAGCCGCAGGCGTTCGCCTTGCGCGAGCCGGATGCCATGCATCTTCGAGACCATCGGCGGTGTCTTCCACATGCCATCGTTCTCGTAGCTGAACACGTTGACCGCGCCGTTGCCGCCGCCCGCGATGCCCTTGGGCGGCGAGGTGCCGCGCTCGCCGAAGACATAGACCTCGGCATCCTTCTCCAGCAGTTCGATCTCGTAGACCGCGCCCAATCCACCGCGGTACTGGCCCTCCCCGCCCGAGTCGGGCCGCAGCGACCATTCGGTGAAGCGCACCGGGTAGGCCGCCTCGAGAATTTCGAGCGGCGGGATGGTGGCCGTGGAGATGGGCGCGTTGGCGTGCGACAGGCCATCGCCCGCCGAATGGCCGCCGTGGCCGCCACCGAAGAAGCTGAACATCACCCAGCGCTGGCCTTCGCGGCCCGGGTCGGTGCGATGGCCCGCAATCGAGAGCGCATTGATGGTGCCGTACGCATGCGCCACGGCACGCTGTGGATCGGCCTGCGCAGCGGCGCTGAAGATCACGTCGATCATGCGCAAAATGGTTTCGGTGTAGCCGCCGACCGGGCGCGGCCGCTCGGCCGTGATGACCAGGCGGTCGGGCAGCACGAAGTCGACGGCGTCGAGCACACCGGCATTGGCCGGTACGTCGGGGAAGAGGTGCTTGAGCGCCACGTAGCAGGCCGCCACCGAGGTCGCACGCGAGATGTTCACCGGCCCGGCGCACTGCGCCGAGGTGCGCGAGAAGTCGAGCGTGAGCCGGTCGCCGGCCACCGTCATGTCCAGCGCGATGGTCAGCGGCAGGTCGACGATGCCGTCGTTGTCGAGCACGTCCTCGAAGCTGTAGCGACCGTCGGGCAGCGAGGCGATGTGCGAGCGCATGAGCTTGAGCGCGCGGCTGCGCAGCTCGCCCATGGCCTGCAGCACCAGCGCGTCGCCGTACTCGTCGAGCAGGCCGTCGAGCCGCCGGGCGCCGAGCGCGAGCGCGGCGAGCTGGCCGTTGAGGTCGCCCCAGAGGCTTTCGGGCAAGCGCGTGTTGGCGCGCAGGATGGCCAGCACGTCGGGGTCGAGCACACCGCCGCGCACGATGCGCACGGGCGGGATCTGCACGGCCTCCTGCCAGCACTCGGTCGCCGCCGGGTTGTAGTTGCCCGGCACCGCGCCGCCCACGTCGTGCCAGTGCGCGGCCGAGGCCATGTAGCAGTAGAGCGCGCCGTTGCGAAAGAAGGGCTTGACCAGCTTGAAGTCGTTGGCGTGCGTGCCGCCGTCGTAGGCATCGTTGCTGATCCAGATGTCGCCGTCCTGCATGCCGCCGCGCGGCTCGGCGGCCCGCGCCGTGGCGCGCACCGCGAAGGCCATCGCGCCGACGAACACCGGCAGGCCCGATTTGCCCTGCACCAGCGTGTCGCCGGTGGCCGCATCGTAGAGGCCGTGGCAGGCGTCGTGCGCCTCGGCAATGATGGGGTTGAAGGCGCTGCGGTAGAGCGTGGCGTCCATCTCGTCGGCCACCTGTTCGAGGCGGCCGCGCAGCACGGCGAGCGTGACGGGGTCCATCGGGGCGACCGTGGCGGTCGGGGTGTCTTCTTCATGCATGGGGAGCGTCCTTGCCAGCACGCTGGCGCAGTTGATTCATCAGGCCGCCGGCGCGGACCATGTCCAGGAGAAAGCCGGGGATGGGCTCGCAGGGCAGGCGCCTGCCGTCCGCTGCGGTCACCGAAGGCGCTGCGCGGTCGATGCCAATGCGTTCGCCGTCCTGCAGCAGTTCGGCGTCGCCGCAGGTCAGCAGCAGCAGCCCGAGATTGAAGGCGTTGCGAAAGTAGAGGCCGCTGTACGAAGGCGCGATGACCGCGGCTACGCCCAGGTGCACCAGCGCCGCGACGGCCTGTTCGCGCGACGATCCGATGCCGAAGTTCGGGCCGGCCACGATCACGTCGCCCGGCCGCACGTCGCGCGCGAATTCGGGCAGCACGGTTTCAAGGCAATGGGTGGCGATGGTCTCGATGCCGTGCTTCATCGCATGGCCGGGTGCAAGCAGGTCGGTGTCGATGTCGGCGCCCAGGCGCCACACCTTGTGGGACGTGCTCATGCCAGCACCTCGCGCGGGTCGGTGATGCGCCCGCGCAGGGCAGCCGCGGCCACGCTGTAGGGCGAGCCCAGGTACACCTGCGCGCTGGCCGAACCCATGCGGCCCTTGAAGTTGCGTGCCGTGGTCGACATCACGGTCACGTCGTCGCCCATCGGATCGCCGTAGCCGGCGCAGGCACCGCAGGCGGTGGGAAAGAGCTCTGCGCCAGCGGCCATCAGGGCCTGCAGCACGCCCTCTTCCCGCGCCTGGTCCTGGTCGCGCAGGCTGGCCGGCGCCACGATGAGCCGCACGCCCGCCGCCACCTTGCGGCCGCGAAGCACGTGCGCCGCGGCGCGCAGGTCGTCGAGCTTGGCGCCGGTGCAGGCGCCGATGAAGGCCACGTCGATGGGCGTGCCCGCGCAGTGGCTCACGCCGCGCGAATTGGCCGGGCTGTGCGGCGCGGCCACGTGGGGTTCGAGCGAGGCGGCGTCGAAGCGGTGCACGGTGCGCGGCGCCTCGTCGTCCGTGAACCATGCGGCTGTGTCGACGCTCGGCGCGCCGGCCTCGGCGAGGAAGGCGGCAGTGGTGGCGTCGGGCGCGATCAGCCCGGCTTGCGCGCCGAGCTCGGCGCTCATGTTCGACAGCGTCATGCGTTCCTGCATCGACAGCGCCTGCACCGCCGGGCCGGCGAACTCCACCGCCTGGTAGCGCCCGCCGTTCATGCCGAAGCGGCCGATCATGTGCAGCATCATGTCCTTGGCGGTCACGCCGGGAGACAGGCGGCCGTCCCACCACATCTGGATCGTCTCGGGCACGCGCAGCCAGATCTCGCCCGTGACCACCACGCCCAGCATTTCGGTGCTGCCCACGCCGAACATGTACGCGCCGAAGGCACCGCCCGTGGGCGAATGCGAATCGCCGCCCACGCACAGCATGCCGGGGCGGATGTGGCCGTGCTGCGGCACCACCACGTGGCAGATGCCCTGGCTGTCGTAGACGTGCGGCAGCCGCTGGTCGCGCGCCCAGTCGCGGGCAATGCGCACGATGCGGCGCGCGTCGTCGTCGCGCTCGGGCACGTAGTGGTCCATGACCAGCACCACGCGCGACTTGTCCCAGATCTCTGCGCCCAGCTCGGCGAGCATCGGTTGCAGGCGGCGCGGCCCGGAGGAGTCGTGGAACATCGCCATGTCGACCGCGCAGGTGACGATCTCGCCGACCGCGACGTGGGCACGGCCGCAGGCACGCGCGATGAGTTTCTGCGCCAGCGTCTGCGGCGAGGAAGGAGCCAACTTGTCTGTCATCGCGCAGCTCACAGTCCGAGGTAGGCGCGGCGCAGCGCGTCGCTGCCCAGCAGTTCCTGCGGCAGGCCCGAGAAGCGCACGCTGCCGTTTTCCAGCACGTAGGCGCGGTCGGCGATCTCCAGCGACTGGCCCACGTTCTGCTCGACCAGCAGCACCGCGAGCCCCTCGTCGCGCAGGCGCCGGATGAGTGTGAACATCTCCTCGACCAGCAGCGGAGACAGCCCCAGCGACGGCTCGTCGAGGATCAACAGCACTGGCTCGGCCATCAGGCCGCGGCCGATGGCGAGCATCTGCTGCTCGCCGCCGCTCATGGTGCCGGCGTTCTGCGCCAGGCGTTCCTTCAGGCGCGGAAAGATGCCGAACACCTTCTCCAGGTTGGCCGCGCGGCGTTCGCGGGCGCGGGTGAAGGAACCGAGCTCCAGGTTCTCCAGCACGCTGAGGTTGGGGAACACCTTGCGGCCCTCGGGCACCTGGATCAGGCCGGCCTGCACCACGGCGCGGTAATGCGCACCGCTCAGGTCGTGGCCGTCGAAGCGCACGCTGCCGCCCCAGGCCGGCACCAGGCCGCACACCACCTTGTTGAGCGTGGACTTGCCGGCGCCATTGCTGCCGAGCAGCGCCACCATCTCGGCGGCATTCACCTGCAGGTCGACGCCGCGCAGCACCTCGACCCGGCCGTAGCCGCCGCGCAGTCCATTGATTTCCAGCAGCGCGCTCATGCGTTGGCTCCTGCGGCGGCCTTGCGCAGCCGCGCCGCCGTGCCATGGCCAAGGTAGGCCTCGACCACCCTGTCGTCCGATGTCACCACCGACGGGCTGCCCTGGGCGATCAGCTGGCCCTGCGCCAGCACCCAGACGTGTTCGGCCAGGTGCATCACGGCCTGCATGACGTGTTCGATCATCAGCACCGTCACGCCGCTGTCGGCGATGCCGCGCACCACCGGCATCATCTCGGCGATCTCCTGTGGGTTGAGGCCCGCGAGCACTTCGTCGAGCAGCAGCAGGCGCGGCCGGGTGGCGAGCGCGCGCGCCAGTTCGAGTCGCTTGCGGCCGGCCACGGTCAGGTCCGACGCCGGCTTGTCGAGCTGGGGTGCCAGGCCGACCTGCGCGGCCACGGCCTCGGCCCGCGCCAGCGCGACGCCACGCCGACGCTCGTGCAGGTGCACGCCGACGGCGATGTTCTCGCGCACCGTCTGCGCCGCGAAGGGCTTCACGATCTGGAAGGTGCGCGTCATGCCGCGCAGCGCGTTGCGGTGCGGCTCGTGGCCGGTGATGTCCTCGCCCGCGAAGCGCACCGTGCCGCTGTCAGGCTTGAGAAAACCCGACATCAAAGCGAAGAGCGTGGTCTTGCCGGCACCATTGGGGCCGATGAGCGCGCTCAGGCTGCCCTCGCGCACCGACAGGCTGACGTTCTGCACGGCCTTCAGGCCGCCGAAGGCGCGCGACACGCCACTGAGGGCAAGCAATGCGTCACTCATGGTGATTCCCCTTCTTGCCCTGGGCCGACCAGAGCTGCCGCACCGACTGGCCGATGCCGGCGATGCCGCGCGGCAGGAAGATGACGATCAGTACCAGCACCACGCCGTAGATGACCATGTTGATGCCCGGCAGCTCGCCGAACAGGTTGCGGGTGAGGTCGGCCAGCACGTGCAGCACGACCGCACCCAGCACCGGCCCCCACAGCGTGCCCATGCCGCCGACGATGGCCGCGACCAGCGCCTCGACCGAGGTCACCGAGCCGTAGGCGATCGACGGGTCGATGTACTGGAACACCTGCACGTAGAAAGCACCCGCAGCGCCCATGAATGCCGCCGACAGTCCGATGGCGGCGAGCTTGATGCGAAACGGGTTCACACCGACGGCACGCGCCGCGTCCTCGTTGTCGCGCACCGCCTGCAGGTAGGCGCCGAAGCGGCCGTTGCGCAGCCACCAGGTCACCAGCAGTGCTGCGACCACGAAGGCCAGCACCAGCCAGAGGTAGCCGCCGCGCGACGCGAACTGCATGTTGGCCGCCGACTCGCGCAGCGGCACCATCAAGCCGACACCACCACCGGTGAAGGACACCGAGACCGCCAGGATGCGGAACACCTCGGCAAAAGCCAGCGTGACCAGCGCGAAGTACGAACCCTTGAGCCCGTAGCGAAAGCTCAGTGCGCCCACGAAGAGTCCCACCGCCGCCGCGCCCGCGACCGCCAGCGGCAGCGCGACCCACGGATTGATGCCGCCCTGCAACTGGGCGATCGCCTGGATGTACGCGCCCGTGCCGAAGAAGAGCGCATGGCCGAAGGAGAACTGGCCACCGAAGCCGCCCAGGATGTTCCAGGCCTGCGCGATCAGCGTGGCGTAGAGCGCCATCATCACGAAGTTGAGCGCCACGCCCGACGACGTGACCAGCGGCACGCAGGCCACCGCCACCGCGAACAGCGCAATGCCCGCGAGCTGCCGCCCGCCCGAAGATGTCGTGGCGCTCATGCCTTGGCTCCAAACATGCCTTGCGGGCGGAACAGCACGACGGCAATGAAGATCACGAAGATGCCGATCTGCCCGAGCGACTCGCCCAGCACCAGGCCGCCGATCGACTCGACCACGCCGACCAGGAAGCCGCCGACCAGCGCGCCGACGAAGCTGCCCATGCCGCCGAGCACGACGATGGTGAAGGCCACCAGCACGAAGCCCCCGCCGACCTGCGGGTTCACGTAATAGGCTGGCAGCAGGAAGCACGCTGCCGCGCCCAGGCAGGCCAGGCCGATGCCGAAGCTCATCGCGTAGACATGGTCGACGTCGATGCCCATCAGCTTGGCGCCCTCCTTCTCCTTGGCCACGGCGCGGATGGCACGGCCCAGGTCGGTGCGCCCCATGATCCAGAACAGCAGGCCCGACACCACCAGCGCGCCCGCGAAGGCCACCAGCTTGGGCACCGCGATCATCGCGGGGCCGATGGCCACGGTGCTCAGCGAGTAGGCCGTGTCGATGCTGCGCGTGTCGGACTTGAAGAACAGCAGCGCCAGGTTCTCCAGCACGATCGAGATGCCCAGCGTGGCCAGCAGGATGTTCTCGTCCTTGCCGTGGCCCGCACGGTTGATGACCACCCGCTGCAGCCCGTAGCCGAAGGCGAACATGCCCGCCATCACCAGTGGCAGCGCCAGGTAAGGGTCCACACCCAGGCGCTCCTTGAGGAAGTACACCGCATACAGCGCGGCCATCAGGCAGGCGCCGTGCGCGAAGTTGATGATGTGCAGCACGCCGTAGATGAGCGTGAGCCCCAGCGCGATCAGCGCATACACCGCGCCGGTCGTCAGGCCGTTGAGCAGCGAGGGAAAGAGAATGCTGAAGTCGAACATCCGGCGTCGCGTCTGCGGTTCAGGCCTTGAGCGGGAAGAGCGGTTCGACTTCGCGGTAGTCGCGCGGAATGATCACCTTGATGTCGTTCTTCACCACCTGCGTCATGAGCGGCTGCGCGCCCTGGTTCTGGCCGTTGACGAACTTCGTCGGGCCGTACGGCATGATGTGGTCGGCAAAGGTGCTCTTCTCCAGCGCATCGATGATGGCGGCGCGGTCGGTCGACTTGGCGCGCTCGATCGCATCGGCCAGCACCGTCATCGCGGTGTAGGTCATGAAGACCTCGTAGCTGAAGAACTGGCCCTTGGCCTCGACCCGCTTGCGCAGGTCCTGCGCGCGCTTGTCCTTCGGGTTGAACCAGTGATTGCAGTCGATGATGCCGTTGGCCGCGTCCGGGAACTCCTTGACGAACTTGTAGCTCGACGCGGCGCCGCCCAGCACCGAGAAGATGGCCTTGGGCTGCACCTTCTGCTGCTGCATGGTGCGCACCAGCAACGCGTATTCGTTGTAGTAGTTGGCCGGTATCACGATGTCGGGGTTGATCGACTTCATGCGCAGCACGATGTTGTTGAAGTCGCGCGTCGGGTTGGCGTGCTTGACGACCTCCTTCACCTCGAAGCCGTAGCCCGGCAGTTCGCGCGCCAGCAGTGCCGCGGTGCCCGCGCCGAAGAGCGACTCCTCGTGGATGATCATCACCGTCTTGGCCGGGTTGCCTGCGGCCTTGTTGAGCACCAGCAGGTTGGCCATGGCAACCTCGGTCGACTTCTTGTAGCCCGCACCGAAGCGAAAGGTGTTCTTCAGCCCGCGCTCGACGATCTGGTCGGCCACGCCCACGTCCACCACGTGCGGCAGGTTGTACTTGGCCGCGGCCTGCGTGGTCGCCAGGCAAATGGCCGAGGCAAAGGCGCCGACGATGGCCGACACGCCGGCCTCGTTCATCTTCTCGACCTCGGCCGCGCCGGCCTGCGGCTGCGACTGCGCGTCGCCCAGCACCGCTTCGAGCTGCGCCCCACCCAGCGACTTGATGCCGCCGGCCTTGTTGATGTCCTCGATGGCCATCTGCGCGCCGAGCCGACACTGCTGGCCCGAGTAGGCGAGCGCGCCGGTGACCGGATGCAGCACGCCGACCTTGATGGTCTTGGGCTGCGCCCCCGCGACGAGCGGAAAGGCGATGGCCGAGGCCATGGCTGCGGATTGCGAGACGAAGCGGCGGCGGTTTTGCATGGGGCTTTCCTTTGCGGGGTGGTGGGGGCGGGGCACAAGTGCTAGTTGAATTGGGCCGACAGGTCGTCGCTGACCCACACCTTGGCGTCGATGCCGCCCACGCGGGACAGTTGCATCTCATAGGTGTAGCGGTCGGGCCGGTAGAAGCCGTGCAGCCACTGCACCGGCCGGTCGGCGTCGTCGTAGATGAGGCGGCGCACCGCGAGCAATGCGGAACCCACCGAGATGTCCAGGTGCTCGGCGAGCACGTTGTCGGCCAGGCGCGCGGAGATGGTCTGGTGCGCGCGGCCGACCTTCACGCCCGATTCTTCGAGCAGCACCAGGATCGGCTTCCTGGCGAGCTCGCGGCGGCCAAAGCGGCGCGCGATCTCGGCCGGCACGTAGGTCGTGATGTGCGACAGCGGCCCTTCACGGGTGGAGCGCACGCGCACCGCCTTTTGCACCGGGTCGCCGAGTTGCAGTTGCAGCGCCTCGGCCACCTGCGTGCTGGCCGTGATGGTGGCCACGTCGATCACCTTGACCGACGTGTGCAGTCCCATCGTGACCAGGTTTTCCAGCAGGCCGCGCAGGTTGGCACGCGCCATGCCTTCGCCACTCGCGCCCACGTTGCGCGCATCGTTGGCCGCAACCGGCGGCACGGGCCGCGTGCGGCGCCCCGGCGTGCGCGAGATCAGGCCCTCGCTGGCCAGCCGCTCCAGCGCGCGGCGCACGGTCACGCGGGCCACGCCGAACTGCGCCATCAGCGCGAGTTCGCCCGGCAGTCCTTCGGCGGCGAAACGACCTTCGTCAAGCTGCTCGCGCAGCACCAGGTAGATCTGGTGGTATTTGGGCAAAGGCATCTGCGACATGCGCTCGATGTTTTTCCACTTCTAATGTTCTGTCAATGAGACATTTGAAAATGAAGCAGGGCGCCGCCCATTGGTGCGGCGCCCTGTTCGCATGCCCTGTTCAAGGGCATGAACGCTATGACGTCAGAGCTTGAAGGGAACCACTTCCTGGCGCTGGTCGCCCAGGCCTTCGATGCCCAGCGTCATGACGTCGCCCTTCTTCAGGTACAGCGGCGGCTTCATGCCCAGGCCGACACCCGGTGGCGTGCCCGTGGTGATCACGTCACCCGGCATGAGCGTCATGAACTGGCTCACGTAGCTCACCAGCTTGGCGACATTGAAGATCATGGTCTTGGTGCTGCCGGTCTGCACGCGCTTGCCGTTGAGATCGAGCCACATGGCGAGCTTCTGCGGATTGGGCACCTCGTCGCGCGTGACCAGCCAGGGGCCGATCGGGCCGAAGGTGTCGCAACCCTTGCCCTTGTCCCAGGTGCCGCCGCGCTCGATCTGGTACTCGCGCTCGCTCACGTCGTTGATGGTGCAGTAACCGGCCACGAAGCTGAGCGCGTCCTTCTGCGACACGTAGCGTGCGCGCGTGCCGATGACCACGCCCAGCTCGACCTCCCAGTCGGTCTTGACCGAGCCCTTGGGCAACATCACCGGGTCGTTCGGGCCCTGGATGCAGGTCGTCGCCTTCATGAAGATGATCGGCTCCTTGGGAATCGGCGCGCCCGACTCCGCGGCGTGGTCGGCGTAGTTCAGGCCGATGGCGATGAACTTGCCGACGTTGGCCACCGGGCTGCCATAACGCGGCTTGCCGCGCACCAGCGGCAGCTTGTCGGTCTTCAGCTTGCGCAGCTTGGCCAGCGCGGCATCGCCGAGCTGCTCGGGGCCGATGTCCTTGAGCACGGCGCTCAGGTCGCGCAGCTGGCCGTTGTCGTCGATGAGACCTGGCTTTTCCTTGCCGGGGTTGCCGTAGCGGACGAGTTTCATTGTTTCCTTTCAGTACACGTCGAATGAATGTGCCAGCCCGCAGGCTAACCCATGGCGCTGCATGCCTCAGATGGTGATGCCACCATCCACGGTGAAGGCCTGGCCGGTGGCGAACACCGACTCGTCGCTCGCCAGGAACACCACCACCGGCGCGATCTCCGCAGCCTGCGCCAGCCGGCCCATGGGCTGGCGTGCGACAAAGGCGCGGCGCGCAGCCTCGGGGTCTGCATTCGCATTGATGCGGTCGCCCAGCGAAGGCGTGTCGACCGTGCCGGGGCACACCGCGTTGCAGCGGATGCCCTGCGCCACATAGTCGGCGGCCACACTCTTGGTCAGGCCC
>Ga0247813_10002906_pt1 | contig 11365 bp, 12 predicted proteins | sample UWRJL169409C1_FD_180719 | JGI IMG/M metagenome (GOLD analysis project Ga0247813, IMG submission 180719) | Plant litter microbial communities from Arlington Agricultural Research Station in Wisconsin, United States - UWRJ-L169-409C-1 | ecosystem: Environmental > Terrestrial > Plant litter >... | reverse complement strand
GCAGTTAAGAAAAAAAGCACCTTTCAGGTTCCTGCGGTTTATCCAGGTTCCCGATCCGGATTGTTAGCCCTGTCTATCAATACCTTCATAAATCCGACAGGGGATTTTAATAAACTGTTCGTATCTTTTGGCCGCAAACCTGTCCCGCAACAAATAATATTGGTCCATTTAAAAATATATAATGCTAAAACCACAAACGACATTAATGAAATATGGTAGTACAGTATGGTTTTCTGTGGTAGCGGTGCTGTGCTTGTATAGCTGTCAGAATAATGAAACCAGTGCGGTAAAAACTAAAACATTGTATCAGTCTGTTTATAAAAATGATACGGCCAGTCTTAAGCTCCATTCCGGTGCGAAGGAGTTTGACGGACAACTGGAGATTAATTATAACGGGTTGTATAAAGATTCTGGGGATGTAAATGGGATCGTTAAAGGAGATACCTTAAAAGGAACATTTTATTTTCAGCATTATGGTATCGAAAAAAAGGAAAGGATCCCGATCTCTTTATTAAAAGACGGCTCGAAACTGATCATGGGAGTTGGTACGATGGAAATCTATATGAACATGACTTTCTTTAAAAAAACTGTTCCAATTGATTATAAAAATGTAAAGTTTACCTTCGAAAAGGTCAAATAATTTTATTTTTCATGCCGTAAAATTATTCTTCTAACAGCTTATCGAAATAAAGGAATTACACCTACATAAAAAGTATTATGCTTGATCCTCCGTAGTTTCCAGTGCTTTCCCTCTGAGCAAGTTGATTTCTTTAAGTACCAGTGGTTTCATCATCTGCCTTTCAAACAGTGTTACTGATTGCGCTATCGCTGTCGACATTCCTTTAATCAGCGCATCTGAAACTGCTGTTTTACCAAAAGACAATGTCAATCCGGCATCTTTCAGGCTGGGTGCAAAGCAAAAATCCGGTACTTCCAGTTGGATAGCTTCCTTTGCCACTGTATAACCTACTGCGACTAACAGATCAATATTGAAATCTACCGGGTCGCCCAATCCAATTAACAAAAGCCGCCGGGCAGGAATCTGTTTGGCTACAGGTGTAATTAATAGTGTTTCGAGTGGATTGCCTTTAAATATACCCGATTTGCGCAACTCGTGTATTTCACCTCCAAAGTGCTCATTGACAGCATAAGTACCACCTGCGTAATGCTGGTTTTTCTCGAAATCAAAAAAACAAACAATCTGTAATGAAGTAACTGTTTCAGACGGGCTGATAATTAGTGTATTAAAACTGACACCATTATTTACTATTGGTGTGTTGTTATTTTTTTTTCCTTCGTTTGTCATTGCGTTTGATATTAATTGAACGATATGGATGCCTGTTGCTTAGTATAGTTCAAAGAGTGTGCGATATTTTAAGTCAATTTAACTCGTTGATGTCTAGTTAGTTGTTGTTTATATGGTTTGAAGTGTTTGGCGATAGTTCGTTGATTTATGTTTTTAAAACCGAAATGTGAAGAAAAATAAAATTATCCCATACTTGTCAACATTTGATCTGCTTTATGGAGCTAACTCGTAAAATGGTGATATATCGTAATTTCTGCCTGTTGTCATGTGTTTTAATCCGTTGAAATATAGTATTTTATGTGTTGGCTTGTACTTTGATCTATATCCTGTAAAAGATTGTTATGGAAGATATGCAGGTGCTTGGTCACATTAAAAACTTAACCGAGAATGAAGAGAAGCTTTGGGCTAAAGAAAATATTTCTGACGAAGAGGTGAAGAAACTACACGAGATTAAGCTGGAACTGGATCAGTGCTGGGATTTGCTCAGAAGAAGAAGAGCACTGCGTGATGCTGGTAAAAATCCCGATCGGGCAGAGTTGAGAGATATCGACTCGATTGAGAATGACCAGGAATAAATTTTAAATTATGGAAAACTTGAAAGTAGTAAATAACAAAGAAGCATTACGCTTTGAAGTGAACTTAAACGGTGAATTTGCTTACATCAGTTACCGCTATTATAAAAAAGATATCGCATTTATGCATACCCTGGTCCCAGATGCTTTCAGGGGTAAAGGGGTAGGAGTGGCTATGGTCACCGCCGCATTGAAGTTCGCAAAAGATCAGCACCGTAAAATTATGCTGTACTGCCCTTTTGTTTCAAAATTTGTCAGGGAACACCCTGAATACCATTCGCTGGTTGATACTGACTACCATCCTTCTTTTGGCAGGTAACTATTTAAAATGCATACAGTAGAAACTACTGACTAAAACACAAATCCTGATGAAACAGACAAAACCAGTATTGAACATTATAAAAGTTTATGGGAACCCTGAGTCCAGGGATGCATATATCATCAGGGATTTTCTAAAGAGAAGCGTGGTGAAATTTGAATGGGTTCCGATTTTAACTTTGGACGCCTTTACCGCCATTTTCCCGGAAGTGATTATTGAAACCGCACAATTACCGGCTGTTGAACTACCTGATGGCACATTTATATTCGATCCCACGGTAGCGGAAATTGCCTGCAAACTGGGGTGGGTAACGCAACCCAAACATAAAGAATACGATATTTCTATTTTTGGAGGTGGTCCCGCAGGATTAAGCGCCGCTGTATATGCTGCTTCTGAAGGGTTAAGTACTGTGATGGTTGAACGTGAGGCTATTGGCGGACAAGCCGGAACAAGTTCACTTATAGAAAATTATCTCGGTTTTCCGGAAGGTATTTCCGGTAATGACCTTGCGGAAAGGGCAAGGCAGCAAGCGGTAAAATTTGGGGTCGATATCCTCCTGATCCGTAAAAGTATTAAAGCGGAATTTATTGACCGTAAGCTGCATGTGGATTTTAATGACGGAAATAAAATTATCGCAAAAGCCAACATCTCGGCAACGGGCGTGGAGTATTCCAGGCTGGATATCGCAGATGAAGATAAATATATTAATATGGGCGTGTTTTACGGCGCAGGTGCCAGTGAAGCCCTTTTGTGTGCCGACCAGCATGTGTTTATTGTAGGCGGTGGAAATTCCGCCGGACAGGCTGCGCTTAATTTCTGCAAGTACGCTAAGAAGGTCACCATGATTATCCGGGGTGATGACCTGGCCTCTTCTTTATCTTATTATTTGCTGACACGCATCAAAAAAAATGATAAGGTAGAAGTACTTTTCAATTCCCGGATTACACACCTGAGCGGTGAGCATTTTCTGGAAAATATAACCGTACACAATTCGCTGACACAATCATCTGTGGTGTATGATACGAAATTCGTGTTTGTCTGTATTGGTGGTAAACCCAATACAATATGGGCACAAAATACACCGATTGTGCGTGATGAAGCTGGTTACCTTGTGACAGGCGGAGATCTTTACCTGCCTCCATTTGATCAGCAGTGGGATAAAGGTTTTACTCCTGCGTTTTTAGAAACCAGTGTACCCGTATGTTTTGCCGCAGGTGATGTACGGCATAACTCGGTGAAAAGGGTAGCCTCCGCGGTAGGCGAGGGCGCCATGGCGGTTACTTTCGTACACCGTTACCTTCATGAAAATTATTAAATCATTTTTATAACAACAGAAAAGGGTATCACCGTTACGGGATACCCTTTTCATGATTCTAACCAGTCGAATCTTTTTGACTATGATTGTAAAAACGCTAAAATATCAGCGTTAATTGTAGCTGCTTCTGTAACTGGCATCCCATGTGGAAATCCCGGATAAGAAATCAATTTACCATTTTTTAATAGTTTTGCTGCTTTAGGACCAGAGATAGCATAAGGCACTACCTGATCATCTTCGCCATGCAATACCAAAACCGGGATATCAACACTTTTTAAATCTTCAGTAAAATCAAATTCCGCAAATGCTGCGATACCATCATAATGCGCTTTGATTCCGCCCATCATGCCCTGGCGCCACCAGTTGTCTCTGATTCCCTGAGAAATTTTAGCGCCTTCACGGTTATAACCGTAGAATGGTAACGTGAAATCTTCGTAAAACTGCTGTCTGTTTGTTGCGGTGTTTAAACGGATCTCATCAAAAACGGACATTGGTACACCTTCAGGGTTGTTTGCAGTTTGAACCATTAAAGGGGTAACCGCACTAACCAATACAGCTTTTGCTACACGGTCTTTACCATATTTAGCCGTATAGTGAATTACCTCACCACCACCAGTAGAGTGACCGATATGGATTGCATCTCTCAAATCAAGAAATTCAGTCAGTTCTGCTACATCAGCTGCATAGGTTTCCATATCATGGTTGATAGATCCCTGGCTTGATCTGCCATGACCCCTACGGTCATGCGCAATAACTCTATAACCTTTTTCCAGGAAAAACATCATCTGCGCATCCCAATCATCGCCTGATAACGGCCATCCGTGATGAAATACGATAGGTTGTCCTGTTCCCCAGTCTTTGTAATAAATTTCAGTTCCGTCTTTTACTGTGATTTTCATATTAGTTTTTATTTATTGATTAATATTAATTTGTATTGAAACCCGGTGATCAGCGATGTAGGATTGAAGCATTACGATATGTCGTAAACTGCAAACCGATCAACAGCACTTATTTAACGACCTGGGATCGATTATCTATATGCGATCCAAATGCCATGTTTTAAATCGCTGTTAATCAATATAATAATGAATATATTAACTTTTGTGGTTGACTATATATCGTTAATTTATGTTTGGCGGGTTCCTGTTTTTAAAATTGCAGGTACCTGACCCTGACCCGGCATGGGGAAATTATGATTAATTCACGTCCCCATTCAATAAAAAAAAACACCTTTCTTAGCTGATTATAACTCCAAGCAGTTGATTTCCAGTCAGGAGCCAATTACTTTTGGTAGTTGGATTCTCTATCAATTTAGCAGGAATAACAAAAATATATTAGCAGATTTTAGTTTAAGTATAGTTAATTGTCCTAACTTGACTATCAAAACTAATCAATCAACTATGGACAAAAGAGAATATACGCTCAGTGAGTTTATCCTTGAGGCAGCGGAAGACCCAAATGAGAATGATTTCTTTGAGCTGGAAAAACCAGCGCTATTGGAAGTCAACCTTAAAAACCAGCAGATCATGGCAAAGGCAGGGTCTATGGTTGCCTATATTGGTCAGATAGACTTTAAACGGGAAGGCATGTTAAGTAAAGGACTTGGTGGATTGCTGAAAAAAGCATTCACAGGGGAAGGTACCTCACTGATGCACGCAACCGGTAGCGGCAAACTATATCTCGCTGATGAAGGGAAAAAAGTAAAAATTATCAAACTTCAAAAGGAAGCGATTTTTGTGAATGGAAATGATGTGCTGGCACTGGAAGGTACAATCACCAATGAAATCAAGATGCTCAAAAGTGTTGCTGGTATGTTATCAGGCGGGCTTTTCCAGGTCAAGCTCTCCGGTACAGGGTATATTGCTATCACTACTCATGGAGAACCAATCCTGTTGAAGGTAAATCCGGGACAGCCGGTATTTACCGATCCTAATGCCACAGTGGCCTGGTCTGAAAACCTTTCACCCCATATCAAAACGAACCTGACCTTCGGCTCATTTATCGGAAGGGGCAGCGGAGAATCTTTTCAGCTCGAATTTATTGGTGAAGGATGGGTACTTGTACAACCATATGAGGAAGTAAAATACGATCCGAAATCATAATCTGCAAAATTTAAAAAGCGCTTCAGCATTGTATTGAAGCGCTTTTTAAATAAGTTTTCATACGCTATACTTTAATCGTTTTCCAGCGTCCTGTTTTAAAGAGGATATATCCCGCTATCGCTACGCCTGTTTCTGCAACCGGGATAGCGATGAACACTCCTGTGGGGCCCATCTCAAAATATTTCGCCAGTACAAAGGCTAGCGGAATCTGGAACATCCAGAACGCAAAAAGGTTAACCAATGTGGGCGTCCAGGTATCTCCGGCACCGTTAAATGTATTTACAAGCACCATACCCATCCCGTAAAAGATGTATCCGCTACTGATAATATACAATGCTTTGGTAGCGATCTGTTGTATTTGTACATCATTGGTGAAAAATGAGATAAAATATTGTGCTGCTGCAAAAGTGATAAGCATGACCGACCCCATGTAGATCATTACATATTTTGCGGTTTTCATGACAGACTCCTCTGCTCGTTCCAACTGCTTCGCCCCGAGGTTTTGCCCCACCAGGGTTGCGGCCGCATTACTCATTCCCCAGGCAGGCAACAGGAAAAACATCATTAACCTCAGGGCCGTCTGGTAACCCGCCGAACCATGGTCGCCCCCCGTAGTTGCGACAACCTGTGCCAGGAAGATCCAGCTGCATGAAGCAATTACAAACTGGAAAATAGCTGGGGTCGCAATTTTTAACAATGCTTTAATCTGTTCCCAATCCGGGATAAAGTAGGAAAGGAGAATACGTAACCGGCTTTTGCCGTTGGTCAGCTGATAAATCTGGTAACAAACCCCGGTACCCCTGCCGATAGTTGTCGCAATTGCAGCACCTGTTAATCCAAAGGCAGGAACGGGACCAAACCCGTTTATAAATATCGGGCATAATATAATATTCGCAATGTTTGCGATCCACAAACTTTTCATCGCAATAGCAGCATTACCGGCACCCCTGAAGATACCATTAATCAGGAAAAGCATCACAATGATAATACTGCCGCCCATCATAATTCTGACAAAAGGAGTCCCCTGCGCCGCAGTCTCAGCAGATGCACCCATCAGTAATAATATATTCGGCGCGTAGATAAACCCGGCAATGCTGATGATCAGGTTAATAGCAAAGGCAATAATAATTGCCTGGATACCGGCCTTAGCTGCGGCGTCGGGATTTTTCTCTCCAATCCGTCTGGCCACTACTGCTGTTGCTGCCATACTCATCCCGACGGCCAGTGAATAGATAACAGTCAGCACCGATTCTGTAAGGCCAACTGTCTGGATGGCGTGGCTGCTGTTGTGAAGATGGCCTACGAAATACAGGTCTACCAACGCAAACACAGATTCCATAGCCATTTCCAGCATCATAGGAATGGAAAGCAAGAGGACCGCCCTGCGTATGCTGCCTTGTGTAAAATCCATTTCTTCGCCATTAAGCGATTGTTTAATCAGGTGCAGGATTTTAGAAAGCTTGCCGACTGAAGCGTTAGGCTGATGTGACATAATAATCGGATAGTAAAATATATTATTTAGTTTAATGCACTAAAATATTCAAATTCTTGTCAATTAGCGACTTTATCCTGCATAACAGGATTTTATGCATCTTCCGAAATATTATAAAATTCCGCGACACAAACTTAATTAAACTTAGAAACGGCAATTCATACTTATTCAGCAACATTTTAGCTTTACAAAGCAAAAAAAAACCTGAACTGCAGTGGTACCGCAATTCAGGTTTAATATATAGTATGATATATGATATCTATTTTTTAGCGGCAACTCTCCATACTGTGCTGCTTACATCATCTGCTACGAGAATTGAACCATCTTTGGCTACAGCAACGTCTACCGGACGACCATAAACTTCACTTTTATTAGCATCAGAAACAAATCCACTCAGGAAATCTTCCATTTCGCCTGCTGGTTTACCATTTTTAAAAGGTACAAAAGCCACTTTATATCCTGCGAGTTTTGATCTGTTCCATGAACCATGCTGACCAACAAAGGCTCCGTTCTGATATTTCGCAGGGAATTTATCTCCGTTGTAAAACGCCAGTCCCAAAGATGCAGTGTGTGAACCAACAGCAAAATCAGGGGCAATAGCAGACTTAACTAAGTCCGGGCGCTGCCCTTTCATTCTGGGATCTTCATTTTGTCCGTAGTAAGAATATGGCCACCCATAAAAAGCGCCAGGTTTAACACTGGTGATGTAATCAGGAACCAGATCATCACCTAAACCATCCCGCTCGTTAACGGCAGTCCATAGTACATTCGTTCCCGGTGCCCAATCAAGCCCCACAGGGTTTCTTAATCCTGAAGCATAAACTTTCTCACCTGTACCATCTGGATTAACCTCCAGAATATCTGCACGGCGTACTTCATATTGCATACCGTTCTCACCGACATTACTGCCTGATCCTACCGAAATATAGATTTTTGAATTATCAGCATTGGCAATCAGGTTCCTTGTCCAGTGATTATTATAGCCGCCAGCCGGCAGGTTTACGATCTTCTTTCCTTTAGCAGTAATTTTCGTATCACCTGTTTTATAAGGATACTGAAATAACCCATCTGTATTAGCTACATAAAACGAATTACCGATAATCAGCATGCCATATGGCTGGTTAAGGCCGGTCAGGAACTGTGATTGTAACTCAAACTTACCATCGTTATCTTTATCCCTGAATAAAAGAACTGTATTCGCACTTTCTCCGCCGACCTCAGATTTGGACTTGCCAGTAACCGCATTGGCAATCTTTTCTTTTGTGTCACGTTCAGAATTTGATAACGCAACAAAAATATCACCATTAGGTGCGATATATATGCTTCTCGGACTTTTAATTTTCGTTGCAAATGCAGTAACGGTAAATCCTTCTGGTGCTACAGGGGTTTTACCGGCCGGCCAGCCGATTACTTTGCTGAAATTGTTTTTTGATGCGTTTGTATCCGGTGCTGGTAAATTTAAAGCAGCTGTAGCGCCGCTGTCAGTAGATAAACTGTCTGTCTGAGTTGTGTTATTGCCAGAATTAGAATTACATGCAACAAAGAACGGAGCCATGGCAAGTAAAGGAAAATATCTTTTCATAGTTGTCTTTTTTGAGTTGTTAAAACCTGGTAAGTTAACCATCAGGCAAGGAGATTGTTTGAACATTTATATTTCTATTTTTCCGAACCTTTTTTATCATACAACGTTGTCGTGTAGATGGAAAATAATAATAACTGGAGAAGGTTGGCTAGATTTATGGTTTTAACCGCTCTTATTTTAGTAATCGGGCAGAAACTGTCTGCGCAGCATCAGGAGAATAATGCCTGGCTTTTTCTTTCACATACACAGAAAATCAGCGACAAATTTGATGTCCTGGCAGATGTACAGTTACGCAGTTCGGATCATCTCACTTACTTTTCGAGCGTGCTTCTGCGAACCGCATTGAGTTATAATTTTAATGACAACCAATCTTTCGCGGTGGGTTACGCGCATAAGGGCGACTGGGAAAAGGAGAGTGGTGATGAGATCTATATGCCGGAAAACCGTATTTACGAACAATATTTGCATAGTTTTACTGCGGAACGGATGGAGCTGACTATAAGAGGCCGATTGGAACAACGTTTTGTACGGGATGAAGGCAAACAGTTCTCGCAGCGTGCCCGGCTAATGTTAAGTGCGCAGATTCCGTTGGTAGCTGATCGAGATTTCAGTAGAGGAATCTATGCAAACCTGCAGAATGAGGTATTTCTAAATATACAGAATAAAGATCAAGTTAATGGCAGTGTGCTCGACCAGAACAGGCCTTACGTTTCGGCGGGATACCGGTTCAATAAACATTTAGATATAGAATTTGGCTATACAAGATGGATGCAGCGGGAGGCCGATGGTGATCAGACCACGCATGTCATGCAGCTCATGATCACATCAAACCTATAGGCGGAATCTTGAATCCGAACCAAAAACAACGGGCTCCATTTCTTGTTTACCCTACATGAATATTGCTGTTGCCTTCAGATATTTTTGCTTTTTTACGCTATTGTTGCCTGCCGGAAGTTGTTTCGCCCAGTTCACGGATACTACCAATTATGTTATTAATTACACCACAGGCGGATCAGTAAACACAACTGATGATAGTAAAGCCTATCTGTTAAATAACGCCGTGCGTTTTGGGATAAAGAAAAAAACGATCAGCCTTAATTTTAATAACAATTGGGTTTATGGTAAACAAAACCGTCAGCTCACCAACAATGATTTTTCATCCGCACTGGATTTTAATCTTTACAAAACCTTACCACATTTTTTTTATTGGGGCCTTGTAAACTACAATACCAGTAAATCACTGAAAATCAACAATCAGTTATTAGCTGGCGCAGGGATTGCTTATAGTATATATGACCGTGAAAACGCATACCTCAATATCAGCGATGGAATTCTATTTGACAGCAGTGATTTAGTCCTGGAATCCGATATCAATGATGTTTATCAGACCTATAGGAATTCGTTGCGGCTCAGCTTCAATTTTGTCATCAGTAAACTGATTGTCTTAAACAGTTCATCTTACTTGCAAAGTTCGCTGAATAACGGAGACGATTATATTGTGAAATCAAACTCATCCCTTTCTTTTAAAGTGAACAGATGGTTAAGCCTGACCACCAAATATAACTATAACCGCATTTCCCGTACGAAAAGGGAGAATTCACTGCTCAGTTACGGACTGACCTTCGAAAGGTATTTCTAAGCATAACGTATGCCTGGAATTGACCATACCAAAGACATTATCCTATACTGATCAGTCAATACCTTACTGTAAGCCTAAGGCAACATGTTGTCTATTGCTAAAGTATGTCCTGCATAAAGCTTCAGTTAACTTCAGGCTCGTAAATGAAAAACACAGGTAATCAGCACGGTAAGATTAACCTGTCTGCATTCGCTTTGAAAGGCGTGGTTTTTGAAGTAGTAAAATAACTATAGTAATTATATATGCCATATCACCAGATTTTATTAGCAGATCTCAACTATTATAACTTATACTACACGATGGAAACACTGAATTTATCCATATGTAAATCTTTTCCGACCATTAATATTCACCAATTTTATTAAATATATGACTAATATTTTCCAACCCTTTGCGGGCAAATTTTCTGTTGCCCTGATGCTGATACTTACTATCTTTTTACAGTCATGCTCAGAAACACCTGATGATTTTTTTTCCACGGCCGTGTTAAACACAAATGTGATAAGTGATTTCGGTACACCGATCCTGGCCAAACATATCAGTGATGAAACACTTGAATTCGCGGATATTCCTTCCAGCAAAAAAAAGGGGGATGAAGCCCTGATCATGATACAAAATAAAATATTATATCTGGAAAAATCCCTGAAGGATATTAAGGCCCTTACAGCCAACGATCAATTGCGAAAAGATATAAAAACACAATCTATTGCACTTTATGAATTAGTTATACCGGTCTACAAAAATGAATATACCGCTTATGCAAAATTATGCGATGCAAAAGCTCCTCAGGCAGAGTCCCTTCAACTTGTAAAAACTATTGAAGAGAAGTATAATGCCAGGTTTGAACAGCAATATTCTGCTTTACTTTCTAACGGTAAAGCATTTGCCAAAGAGAACAATCTGAATGTAGACTGGAAATAAGCCGGCATTTCTTAACCTGATCTTTTGATCAATGGAGATTTACAGAAACAGAATAAAAACAATATCTGATCCGGATCTGCTCAGCAATTTTATTTATGCTGTTGCTGATTTTTATAT
>Ga0247813_10002904_pt1 | contig 11366 bp, 5 predicted proteins | sample UWRJL169409C1_FD_180719 | JGI IMG/M metagenome (GOLD analysis project Ga0247813, IMG submission 180719) | Plant litter microbial communities from Arlington Agricultural Research Station in Wisconsin, United States - UWRJ-L169-409C-1 | ecosystem: Environmental > Terrestrial > Plant litter >... | reverse complement strand
TCTTTTTTGTTTGTGTACCATAACCCACTACCACTACTTCATCTGCTTCGCTTTCTTCTAAAACCAATGCGGTATTGATTGTTTCACGGCCTTCTACAGGAATTTCCTGTGTCACGCTTCCTACATTGGAAATAACGAGGATCGCATCTTTCGCAACCGTAATGGAATACGAACCGTCTGCTTCTGTTACTGCCCCATCCGTAGTGCCTTTTACAACAATAACAGCACCTGGTATAGGTTCTTTATTGTCATCAAGCACTTTACCTGTCACGGTAATTGTTTCTGTTTGTGCAAATGCTTGCGTAGATGCAAGAATAAAAACAGCCGCTGCACAAGTCAGTCGCAATGTTCTCCATGCGTTTTTTAACATTCTCTCCAGTAATCCTGTTGTCATCTTTATGATTATTGATAAGTCCTATACCATAGAGCCGCATTGGTGGAGAACAGGCCATGATATTTCATGAATTGAGATCATCTACCTGATTTGTATAACTATACTAAATCAGTAGACTATTTAAGGACACAAAGCAAAACAAATGCTTTACGAAAAAAAAGGCGGAACATCGAATTGTGCAAAGTATGCCACTAAGTACAACAAAGCCTCAAATGCCCAATAAAATAAGTATGTATAAGCTATCAAGCCATTTATGATGTTAAACACACGTTTGCGACGGCGGCATTATTAAAGGAAATCGTACCACAAAAAATGGCTCAGCATCTTTTAATCGATGCGCAAGGAAGGGCCCTAAAAGATATTTGATAAAATAAAAGCTCTGTTTCACTTAATCATAAGCACGAACATTACTTTGTCTCCCATCTAACAAGGGATAGGCTTTATCGTTTCTGTTCAATACAACAACGATAGAATCGTTGTACTCGTTGAGGCCACTTAATATAAGCCGGTCAAAAGAAGTGCGTTCATAGTGGAGTGTTTGCTTCAACACCCTGTATTCTTTCTTTTTATTCTGTAAATGCAATACTTGATTTACTGTATCGGCATCGTAATAATAAAAATGCCGGCCACCGCCCAGTCCGGCGTGTTCCCATGTCCTATCGATGTCTTTCTTTTCTGCTCCACCGCCATTCCCTCGATCCATTTCCTGTACCCTGTTAACTTTATACGATAAAGTAGACCACTGTTCAAACACAGCATCCTGCCAACGCAACGTATCAAAGGGGTTGTAGGCAATTGATTTGTTGTTGACACTAAATGCTGAAACCTCATAATAACCTTTCGCATCTTTTAAGCCAGGTGTACTGGGAATTCTGTAACTGTCATGTAAATAATTGTCCCACTGTAAAATGAGCAACAGTACCACAAACAGGCCATAGCCTGATGCCTTAAGACCTATGCGAACATATTTCTGCCACTTCAAATCAAAAGAAGGATAGTAATGCAGAGGTAAGACATCTTTTTCAGTAACTAGCAACTGAAAGATGCGGGGCAGATCGTACCACAGAAGCAAAAATCCCAGCAAGGCAAAATGAAAACTATGAAGGTGAACACTTCCATCATACACGTGGTTGGCGATTACAATATTACCCAATACCACGGTAGTGAGCGCCGCACCTAAGGTTGTCGTTTGCCTGACTAATAATAAAAAGCCTGCCAAGCACTCGGCAAAACCCAAAAAGATTTCGTAGCCTGGTACAATGCCTACCGATTGCCAATAAAGTTTTTGCTCTTGCATGTCAATAAAAGGCGTTCTTAAAATAGCTTCCGTAGGCCATACCATTTGCATAGGCAATAATTTCCTATAGCCCCAGGCAATCATCGAAAAAGCTACACGATACCTCACGATAACCCTGATCCAATAGTACAACTGATTATAATTCTTTGATTTTTTATCAACCAACGTCCAAAGCAAACCTACCACTATGGATATAAGCAGTGTAATCGCAAGGTTGATGTAGCTTGCAATGCCCCATTTCCCACTTTCGGTTTCTATATCGACGAAGTCAATGCCAAAGCCTCCAGAGGCGATGCTGTACACATGACGGCAATGAAGATGCAACCAGTCTGTTTCGGTAAATAAATTATACCATCTTGCGGTGAAGGGAACCACCAATAGCAGGAACAGGATGAAAGCAATTCGAAAGACAATTTTTTCATGCGCCTTCCACTCATGAAGCTCCTGATCCTTGCGAGCCAGAAGCGCTTCTTTATCTAAAGTATGTACAGGAGAATCAGACATGAATTTATATAGCTTAGTCTTAATAAGAAACGTTTGAAGACGTTCTCCCTTCGTTCAAAGGATACCTTTTAAAATTGCGATCCAATACGACGTGAATAGAATCTTTAAATTCATTCACTCCATCCAAAATAATTCTATCGGATGAAGGTCTTACGTAATGCAGCACTTGTGTTTCTTGGTCATGGTTTTTATTCTTGTTCTGCAGGTAGAGTATCTGTTTTTGTGTATCTGCTTTGTAAAAGAAGTATCTTCTCTCACCAGCCATGCCGCCGACTTCCCATCGTGTTACACCAAGGTCACGGTTTTTCTTCTGCTTGGCCAAACGATCCGAATCTTGCGTGTTGACCTGATTTAATTTGGTGTTCTTTTTATCGTCTTTCACTCTTAAGGGAGAATAACCGATCATCCGATCAGCAATGGCCCCGCGGTTTGTTTTATAACTCAAAGACGACCATTGCTCAAACGTGGCATCCTGCCACCTCAGTGAATCGAAGGGGTCATACGCAATCGCTTGATCGTTTAACATATACTCTGTAACATCGTAATATCCTTTGGTACCAGGCAATCCTGCTGTACTCGGAAGGTTATAATTGTTCCCGTTAAAAAAACCATAGGCCCATGCCGCAGCGGCCAGGGGAACAAATATAAAATTGAAAACAAGTTTTAACCCTGTACGTGAATACTGTTGCCACTTTTCCGTTAAGTCGGGATAATACCGATACGGTGTAATGTCTTTTTGATTCACCAACAAGTTCCAAATTTTAGGCAAATCATACCAGGCAATAAATATTCCGATCAATGTAAAATAAGCAGCAGGCACTGCCACTCCGGCGTCGTAGGCATGATTGGCAATGCAAATATTGAAACAAACCACCGCAGCCAGTGCCGCTCCCAAGACTGCTGTTTTTCTATGAAGCAATAACAATCCGGGTATGATTTCTGCAAACCCCAGAAACACGGTATACTCAAAAGAAACGCCCACATGAGACCAATACAATTTCTTTTCAGCCATGTCAACAAACGGCGTATTCAACATGCCTACAGTAGGATAAACCATTTGCATAGGAAACGCTTTTTTTAATCCCCATCCGATCATACCATATGCCAGCCTATAACGGGCGAGTACTCTGATCCAATAATACAACTTACTGTACTGAAGTGTTTTTTTGTCAAAAAATGTCCAGGCAGAGCCTACAGCCAAGGCAATACCAAACACTAATATTAAATTGATATAATTCAGAATACCGAAGACACCTTCTTCCGATTCGATCAAAACGATTTGAGGCGGCCAAAAAGCTACAATGGATTGAAAATCATGGTAGGTAATTTTTGCAAATTCCAAATGGATTAAGTGCTTGTAAAAATTGGAATAAGTTGGAATGCACAACAATAGAAAATAAACAAAGCCAACTCTAAACGCATACTTCTCTAGGAACGTCCAGCTTTTCCAGGCTCCTTTCTTTTCTTCTTCCTGAACCCTGTTAGTCGGGCTTGCGGCCTTCTCCGTCTCCAATCCTATTTCTTCTATAGATTCCATGTGCGATACCGTTCAATAATAAATATTATAATTTTACAGGTTTTCTTCTTCCTTCAAACATCATGTACTTTTTGTTGATCCTATTCAGGACTACTGTAATCGAATCTTTATTGTAATCAATTCCATTCAATACGATCGTACTATCGTTGGGTCTCTTGTAATTCAACTGTAAGGTTTCTGTTCTGTGGTGAATGTTTTTATTCTGAAGTCTCAATGTTTGTTTAATGGTATCGGTTTCGTAGAAGAAATAATGTCTTCCAGAATAACCCGCCAGTTCATAGTTTCTATCGATGTCGTTTTCGTGATAAGCTTCTGCATTGGTATTATCAATGATCACCGGCCTGTTTTGCTTAATGGTTAATGTTGACCATTTTTCAAACACTACATCCTGCCATCTTCGTGTATCGGTTTTTGAATAGGGAATAGTATCTTTATTGATGATAAATTCTTTTACGTTATAATACCCATAGGCATCTTTAAGACCTGGCGTCTTGGGAATCTTATAAGGATCGTTTGCCCAGGAATCATAGGTTTTGAAAGCATACAGGAGTGTAAAGAAAATAAAACCATAACGTGCAGTACGTCTGATTTTTCTAAGCGTCTCGTGAGAAAAATCTGGCACCAATTTATTAGCATGCGTATATTCTTCAGTCACCAACAAACTCCACAATCTTGGAACATCGATCACAAATAAAAATGCAGCCAATAAAACCAGGTAGCTGCTGAATACTTGTTCTCCGATCTCATAAAAACCGTTGGCAACAGCCACATTACCTAAAAATCCTATGACCAGGCCGACTCCAAAGGTTACTGTTCTTCTGTAAAAGATTAAGAACGCCGCTAAGATTTCCACAAACCCCAAAAAGGTTTCGTAATTGGGTGCAATACCTACCGTTTGGAAATAAATTTTCCAGGCATAATAATCGCCATAGTTCGTCAATAAATTGCTTAACGAAGGGTAAGGCATTTGCAGAGGAAAAAATTTGAAAAATCCATACGCAATTAATGCAATAGCCAAACGGTAACGCACGAGCACTCTCAGCCAATAATACAATACCGTATATTCCTTACTGGTTTTATCCAGCTTACCCCATACAACGCTACCAATCCCTGCAATCACAAGTAATACCAACCAGGTCGCATAACTGGAAGCACCCAAAACCGGCACACCATTTACTACCTGCGGAAACAATTGCGGTAAGTATTTGGATAACCTCAACAAATCATGAAAATGCAAATGAAGCCAGTTGATCGAAAATAGTTCTTTGTAGAACTTCCAATCCCATGGAATGATCAATAGCAAAAAGAATAGGAACGTGAAACGGAAAAGTGGCAACTCCCATGACTTCCATTCCTTAAAATGATAATCCGGCTTGACGATTTTATGTAAGTAGTCATTCAATGATTTCAACCAAGTCTTTTGGTTTGAGCTCTTTTGTTCTTGTTCTGCCATTGTAATTGATATTTTTTAAGAATAAAAAGAGTTTCACAACGCTGGAGCATCGTTCCTCTTTAGCTTTTAATAACCTGGGTTCTGCACCAAACTAGGATTTACACGTATCTCACTTCCCGGAATAGGGAAAATATATTTGTCTGGATCGGTTGCGTTCAACACCTCATCCGCTCTGCCTGTTCTTACCAGATCAAACCATCGATGAGGCTCCAGTGCAAATTCCACACGTCTTTCTTTTTCAATATCCAATAGCAAATCATCTACAGTAGCTGAAGTGCTTACGGGTACAGCAGATCTTGTTCTGATCACATTGAGATCAGCCAAGGAACCTGTTAAATCTGTACTTGCTTTTCTTGCACGCGCTTCCGCTCTAATCAGTTGAACTTCCGCTGTTCTTATTAAGGGAGTGGAAGCGGTATTGGAGGCATAAATTTTCCCGAGAAAAGCTGTACCACTTACGGTAGATAAAATTTTTCTTCCGCCGCCATCAGTAGTAGACTGCAATAAATTATGCAGTACCGCCTTAGGTTCCAATTGCCTGTTGTTACCGTTCCAAATTGTAAATCCCGGATTGATATCATTAGCACTGAAGGAGGCTTCGAGCACCGATTCAGTAGATCCTGTGAGAGGAAGAGCGAATGGGGTAATCACTTTGTAATTCGCGGCGTTGGCCAATACCAAACTTGCATCAGTTTCCGCGCCTTCAAAATTTTCTGTGTATAAGTGAAGACGGGCTCTTAATGCATATACCGTATATTTCGTGGCTCTGTTTCTAACGACCGTATTGGGCAATAAAGCTTCAGCGGTATTCAAATCACTCAGGACTTGAGCATACACTTCAGCTTGTGTACTTTTTACTTTGCCAATCTTGTCTGCTACTACTTTAGTGGGCGATAGAAAAATCTGAACGCCACCAAATGTTCTCGCGAGATCGAAATAGGAATAGGCTCTGATAAAATACGCTTCCCCTAACAGTTGATTCTTCAGGTCATTAGTCAAAGCATTGTCCTGTACCGATGGCAACTTATCAATGACTAAGTTGGCCCGATTGATCGTATTGTAAAAACTTCCCCAGAATGTTTCCAGGAAACCGATATCCGAGCGTAAGTCGTAGTTAATAACGTTCAAATCCGTTTGAGCATTATTTTTAGAAACCACATCACCCGCAGATAAAATGATCGTCTTTTGAAAAGCCGTACTGTAACTTAAAGAAGCCAGTCCTCTGTAAGCACCTCTTACAGCCGCTTCAGCAGAAGCTTTGTCAACAATAGGTGCTTCATCGGATATGGAATCATAAGGCTTTACATCCAAATACTTTTTGCACGAGAACAAAGGCATTAAAGTAAACAACACCAATAATACTCCTGATTTAATGTATCGCATTTTCATACGTGTATGAGTTAAATTTTTCATTCTTATCTAATCGTAATATTTGCACCGAACAAAAAGCCCATAGGTTGAGGAGGCGTAGCGGTGTCGAGACCTTGCTGGTTGGGAATGGCACTGCCTGAAGATTCCGGATCAGGTCCTGAATACTTGGTGAACAACAAAAGGTTTGTTCCCTGCGCATACAATCTTACTTTATCGAGCTTAGCAATATTTGCCCATTTAGCAGGAAGTGTATATCCGATGGTAATGGATTTTAATCGGATGAAAGAACCATCTTCCAGATACCTGCTGTTTTGCTCAAGGTTATAATTGTTGCCTACGCTTGTTACACGTGGCGTATTGGTTTGCTGTCCAGGACCTGTCCATCTGTCCAATTGACTCGCCAGAATAGACCGCGAAGCGTCTCTTGTTCCTCCGCCTTCCAATATGTACTTGTTAAAATTGAAGACTTTATTTCCGTATTGGTAGGAGAATAAGAAACCAAGATCGAATCCTTTATACTCAATCGTATTACTTAAACCACCATAAAAGTCCGGGAATAAATTTCCAAGCAATTGCCTGTCTGATGAGTTGATGACGCCGTCTCCGTTTACATCTTCAATGACTGCGTTACCTGTTTGCTGATCGACATACAATTGTTTGTACAGCCAGAAACTTTGCAAAGACTCACCTTCTTCCGTCCGGATGTATTCTCTCGCTTCAAATGTTAACGGGTTAACCAATTTTTCCGCTTTGCTGACATTGCGGGAGATATTAAAAGAGGTTCTCCAGGAATAATCTTTGCCTTTTAAATTTACAGTGGAGATTCCCAATTCAATTCCTTTGTTGCTAATTTCTCCCTGGTTAGATAAGATAGTGGCATAGCCCGTAGATTGAGGGATAGGTAAAGACAGTAAGACGTCTTTCGTGTATTTATAATACACATTTAAATCCACCAATATTCTGTTCTTAAGAAATCCGAAATCCAAACCAGCATTGTACGATGTAGTAGTCTCCCACTTCAAATCAGGATTTGCAAGTTGTGTAGGAGAAGTACCCGGTCTGGGGCCTCCTGTTAAGTTGTCGGGATAAGCACCATTACCACCTATCAAACCTTGTGAAGCAAAATCACCGATATTGTTTTGGTTACCGGCTTGTCCTGCACTTACTCGCAATTTCAAATCAGAAAACAGGGTACTGTTCTTTAAGAAATCCTCATCTTTAATTCTCCAGGCCAAACCAACAGCAGGAAAATAACCCCAACGATTTTTAGCATTGAATTTGGACGATCCATCAGCTCTCAACGCTACTTCTAAAAAATATTTGCCTTTCAAACCATAATTAACCCTTCCAAAAAAAGAAGCCAATGTCGATTTACTTTTGCTTTGAGAAGATATTCTTGTGGAAGCTGCAGATATTTCCTGAAACTGATTATTCGGAAAACCAATACCTGTAGCGCTCGTTACATCCGCTGTGCTTGACTGAATACTATTTCCAAGTATGAAACTGAAACTGTGTATGTCATTAAATAATTTCTTGTAAGAGATGGTTTGCTCGTTTTGAAATATGGTGTAAGCTGTTAACGCATCGCTTCTGTATCCCCCAGTATTTTGTACTCCACCTATGATCGTTTTATCACTAAAAAATTCTTTCTCTCTGTAGTGATTGTAATCCAACCCGAATGACGTACGGAACTTAAGATCCTTGATGATCTCCGCCTCTAAAAATTGATTCCCTACATAACGGATACTCGTGGTATTGATGTTGTATAAATCTGTGTTGGTTAAGATGTCGATGTTTTCATACAAAGATGGTCTGGCATATGTTCCATCCGGATTGTATATAGGTTGGTAAGTCGGCGCATGAAGTGCTGCCAGTAAGTGACCGCCTTCCTGGCCTGCACCACCTCTGATTTGCTGTCTGAATGTTCTATACACTCCGTTGATAGAACCGAACGTTAATCTCTTGCTTAACTTCGTTTCAAAATTGAGTTTGAAACCAAACCGATCGAAGCTGGAAGGTTTCAATATTCCGTCTTGTTTGGTATACCCAAGCCCGACATAATAACGCGTAGTTTTATTACCGCCTGATACATTCAAATCATAATTTCTTATTTGCGCTGTTCTGAATACTCTCGACAACCTGTCATACGTCTGTTGTTCTTCCGGAGTGCCTCTACCTGCTACACCATCCACCACTTCTGTTGTTGGACGGAAAGGTCTATTCGCATAGGTTTGATTCAACGCAGGGTTATCTATTCCTGAATTGATCCATTGTTCGTTTACAATTTGAGCATGTTCAGGTCCTGAAGCCAATTTCCACAACCTCTTTTTCTCTGCCCACTGCCAGCCTTGCGACACATTGAAATTTACAACGGGTCCATCCGAATCATAATCACCTTTTTTAGTGGTCACCAGGATAACACCATTCGCTCCCCGTGAACCATAAATAGCAATGGCGCTGGCGTCTTTCAATACTTCTATGCTTTCAATGTCTGCCGGATTGATGTCTGCTAAAGGAGACGTTTTTTTACTCCCTAAATTTATTGTGGCGAGTGAATTGTTGTTGATGAATACTCCATCGATGACATACAAAGGGTCATTACCGGCATTGATAGAAGCAGTGCCTCGTATCTGAACGCGAACGCCTTCACCGGGAGTTCCTGAAAATGTATTTACCTGAACACCGGACGCTCTCCCTTGTAATTGTGCATCAAAACTGGCTACAGGAAAAGTCTTAGCGGCTTGTGCATCTATTTTAGTAATCGCGCCAATCAATTCTTTCTTGGTACGTTCCCCATATCCAACAACGACTACTTCTTCGTCCATCACCGCTTTTAGCGGGATATCAACGGGACCGTCAACAGCGTATACATCGATCTCTTTGATGTCATAGCCTAAGCCGTAAACGGCAAGGACAAAAGGAGGTTCAGCATTGGTTGTTATGGAATAGAATCCTAACGAATCTGATGTTGCCCCATCCTGTGTTCCTTTCACCACTATCGTAGCTTCCTCTACGGGTAATCGAGTGGCTTCATCAATTAAAACTCCCTCGATGACGGTTTGAGCCTGAACAAAATGAACTGCAAAAGTAAGGAGCACAACACTGAGTGCTTTTTTGATTTCCATGTAATTGTAGTATTAAGTATGCGAATGTGTAATAGTTTTAGAAAACCCGTCAAGCCTGATTATTCTTGCTTTCCTCGGAGTTTTAATCGTCTCATGCCAATTAAAACTCCACTGGGTGAGTATAACTATATAAATTCAGTAGACTATGAACTACAAAACAAGCTAAAAAGATTTTACATAAAAATTCCATGACGGAATTACGAAAAGGATACCACTCCCTACAACACAGTTGCTTCATGAATCAGTACATAGTCCTATTTCAGGAGCTTACAGCGATATAAGAAATTTTAAAGTTTAAACATATTCAATGCAATGCCGACACATTAATATGGAATCGTACCACAAATTACTCCAAAATAAAAAAGCCTCGGATGAAATTCATCCGAGGCTTTGAAGTGATGTGTATTTCTTATCACTAAACTTCTGCTTTTACAGGTTCATGTGATTTCTTCGCAAATAATTTATTCACTTTATCTTTCCAGCCATCAATGATCATGTACACAGAAGGCACCAACACCAAGGTGAAAATCATCGAGCTTGTCAACCCTCCGATAATTACCCAGGCCATACCATTCTTGGTTTCAGCGCCTGCGCCTGAGGCCAGCGCCATGGGGAGCATACCAAAGATCATAGCAAGCGTTGTCATTAAAATAGGTCTTAGTCGTTCTCTCCCGGCCTCGATCAATGCTTCTTTTACGGGCATTCCTTTTTCTTTTAAATGATTGGTAAAATCTACAATCAAGATCGCATTTTTAGATACTAAGCCTAACAACATGATGAGCCCGAGAATAGCAAAGATGGTTACGGAATTCATCGTCAATGCCAGGGCTAGAATAGATCCCACTAATGCCACCGGAATCGAGAATAACACTACAAAAGGATAAACTACACTTTCATACAAAGCCACCATGATGAGGTAAATCAAGAGAATACCAATTATCAAAGCAAGACCCAAACTTGCAAACGAATCTTTCTGATTTTTAGCATCACCTTGATAATCCAGGACAATGCCTTCAGGCAATTTCACTTTTGTCATGGCTGCCTGGATGTCTTCCACAATTGTTCCCGCAGGACGGCCAACAGCGGCAGACAAAATCTTCACCGAATTCATACGATCGGTTCGCTCCAATACAGACTGTCCCACGGCTTCGGTCACATTGGCAATGTCTCCCAATTGAACGATCGCTCCTCTGCTGTTACGGATATTCATCTTTCGCACACTTTCAATGCTGGTCTTGTCCGTTTTATCCATGATGATATTGATCCCGTATTCCTCGCCTTTGTCTTTGTACTTCGTATTGTTGTTACCCTGGAAAGCAAGTTGCACCGATTGACCGATGTCTCCAATGCTTACACCGAGTTTAGACATTTTATCTCTGTCCAGATTGATCGCAACTTCAGTCTTTGGATTTTTTGTACTGAACTGCACGTAATCTGTGCCAGGCGTTTTAATGACAACCTCCTTCACCATGTTAGCGGCCTTGATCAAATTGTCCATGTCCGTTCCCTTCACGGCAATCATAATCGGAGTCTGACTATTGCCAGTAATACTCACCGGTTGCACCGTAATTTTGATTCCGGGAATAATGGACAATTCATCACGCAGCGTTTGTCCGAACTCATCACTGGAAAACGTACGGTCTTCTTTATCTACCAATACCACAGAGACCTCTGCCAGGTTGCTA
>Ga0247813_10002903_pt1 | contig 11373 bp, 12 predicted proteins | sample UWRJL169409C1_FD_180719 | JGI IMG/M metagenome (GOLD analysis project Ga0247813, IMG submission 180719) | Plant litter microbial communities from Arlington Agricultural Research Station in Wisconsin, United States - UWRJ-L169-409C-1 | ecosystem: Environmental > Terrestrial > Plant litter >... | reverse complement strand
CAGACCAAGGCACCCGATGATCGGGGCCAGCGTGTCCGTGAGTCACGACCAAGGCAAGCGGCCAGCACCATCCTCACCAGCCAGTCCCAGACCAGCCACCCCAAGACTCACAGCGTGTCCGTACGACTTCGCTGTCAGTCATGCGACCTCGCGGGGGGGGCTGGGCCCCCGGAGGCCGCGACCTCACGGGGGCCGCGGCCTCGGGGGCTGGGCCCCCGGAGAGCGTCAGGCGTCTGCGGGCTGGCAGGCGACGCCTGTCGAGTGAACGGGGCAATAGCCGCCAGGGTTCTTGTCGAGGTACTGCTGGTGGTAGCCCTCGGCGTAGTAGAACGGGCCGGCCGCCTCGGCAGGGCGCAGGTCTGTGGTGATCTGGCCGAAGCCGCGCGCCGTGAGGTTCTGCTGGAACACGTCGAGCGTCGTGCGTGCCGCGACCTCTTGCTCAGGTGTGGTCCAGTACACGGCGGACCTGTACTGCGTGCCCACGTCGTTGCCCTGGCGGAAGCCCTGGGTCGGGTCGTGGGACTCCCAGAACATCCGCAGGATCTCGGTGTCGCTGACGACAGCGGGGTCGTAGGCGACGAGCACGGTCTCGGTGTGGCCTGTCATGGCCGTGCAGACCTCTTCGTACGTCGGGTTCTGGGTGAACCCGCCCTGGTAGCCGACAGCCGTCGTGACGACGCCGGGCAGCTGCCAGAACTCCTTCTCGGCGCCCCAGAAGCAGCCGAGGCCCAGGTACAGCACCCGCGTGCCCTCGGGCCACGGGCCGGCGAGCGGGGTGCCCAGGACGGTGTGGGTCTCGGGGACGGAGTACACGGCGTCGGCGCGGCCAGACAGGGCGCGCTCGGGCGTGACCATGGTCGTCTTGAGTGACGAGCCGAACAACGAGCCGAACATGCGGGCCTCCAACTGGGTGCGACGGGTAGGGAGATCTCCCCGCGAGCGTCAACACCCGGGGTGTTCGCAGTGTTCCCGACGCCCGTCCGACGTAGCCTTGCCTCGGTGCCACGCAGGACGCTCTCGGGCGCGAGGCGTGGACCAGCACCCGGGGCAGCGCCCCGCGCACCTAGTCTCAGAGCCGGCCGACCCATCGGCCGCCCTCCGACCACGCACGACGAGAGGTCTCCAGCACATGAGCGACTCCGGGCGCCCAGCACAGCAGCCCAGCAGCCCCGACGCGTCCGGCGCCGTCGACGACGGTGCGCACGCGGTCCGTGTGACCTCGACGACCCTCGCGTCGTCGACGGCCGCGCGTCCCCGAGACGCCGAGTCGTCGGTCGTGACGCACAGCGTCCAGGCCGCTGCGTCGTGGGCGTGGAGGTTCCTCGCGATCGCCGCGGCCCTCGCCGTGGTCTTCTCGCTCGTCGCGTACCTCAAGGTCGTCATCATCCCGGTCGCCGTCGCGCTGCTGCTCACGGTGCTGCTGCAGCCGGTCTCGAGCTTCTTGCGCCGCCGCGCGAGGTTCTCGCCGGCCCTCGCTGCCGCGACCTCGGTCATCTTGCTCGTCGCCGGGATCGTCCTGCTCGTGGTCGTCGCGGGACGCTCGATCGTCTCGGGCATCAGCGACCTCAGCGACCAGGCCGTCCAGGGCTTCCAGAAGGCTCTCACGTGGCTGGCCGACGGCCCGCTGCACATCGACAACGAGGCGCTCAACGGCTACCTCGACAGCGGGCTCGCAGCCCTCGAGGAGAACTCCTCGGCACTGCTGTCCGGCGCCCTGTCGGTCACCACGACTGTCGGTCAGGTGCTCGCCGGCGCGGTCATCGCGCTGTTCTGCACGCTGTTCTTCCTCATGGACGGACGCCGCATCTGGTCGTGGCTCGTCGGCCTGCTGCCGCGCAGCGCCCGTGAGCGCACGCACCAGGCGGGTCGTCGCGGACTGGTGACCCTCGCGTCCTACGCCCGCACGCAGATCCTCGTGGCCTTCATCGACAGCGTCGGCATCGGCATCGGTGCCGCGATCATCGGCGTCCCGCTCGCGCTGCCGCTCGGTGTGCTCGTGTTCATCGGTTCGTTCATCCCCTTCGTCGGGGCGATCGTCACCGGCTCGATGGCTGTCCTGGTCGCGCTCGTCGCGCTCGGGCCCTGGCAGGCGCTCATCATGCTCGGTGTCGTGCTGCTGGTGCAGCAGATCGAGGGCAACGTCCTCCAGCCGTGGCTCATGGGGCACGCGGTCTCGCTGCACCCTGTCGCGGTCCTGCTCGTCGTGACCGCCGGGACGCTCACCGCCGGGATCGTCGGCGCGCTCTTCGCCGTGCCGATCGTCGCCGTGCTCAACACGGTGTTCTTGTACTTCCACGGGCACGACAAGTTCCCCGAGCTCGGCTTCGACGACCACGTCGACGTCAGGCCCGCAGGGCGACGGTCGGTCATGGTGATGAGCGCGGAGAACATGGTCGCCGCAGGCGTCCCCGCGACGACCCGGACCACCACGGCGACCGAGACCGTCACGACGACGGAGGCGACGTCGGGACCGGCCTCAGCCCCCGACCTGAGCAAGGGTGACCGTGACGACCACTGACCTGTCGACGGTGCCCGAGCGTCCCCACCACGAGCTCGCGGTCGGGATCGAGGACATCCGTGACGCCGCCCGCGCGCTCGAAGGAGTCGCGACGGTCACCCCCGTCGAGCGCAGCAGCGCGCTCGCCGGGATCGTGGGTGCGCCCGTCTACCTCAAGTGCGAGAACCTCCAGCGCTCCGGGTCCTTCAAGATCCGCGGCGCCTACGTGCGCATGTCACGCCTGGACGCCGAGGAGCGTGCTCGCGGCGTCGTCGCGGCGAGCGCCGGCAACCATGCGCAGGGTGTCGCGCTCGCCGCGCGGCTGCTCGGCATCCGCGCCGTGGTCTACATGCCGACCGACGCTGCGCTCCCCAAGGTCGCGGCGACCCGGGAGTACGGGGCCGAGGTCCGGCTCGTCGGGACCACCGTCGACGACGTGCTCACGGCGGCCCGCGAGGAGTCCGAGCGCTCAGGTGCCGTGCTCATCCACCCTTTCGACCACGTCGACGTCGTGGCCGGGCAGGCGACTGTCGCCCTCGAGATCCTCGAGCAGGTCCCCGACGTCAAGACGATCGTCGTGCCTGTCGGCGGCGGTGGGCTCGGGGCCGGCGTCGTGGCCGCGATGGCTGCTGTCGCCCCGCACGTGCGCGTCGTGGGGGTCCAGGCGGCCCGCGCAGGGGGTTACCTCCAGTCCCTCGCGGCCGGAGAGCCCGTCAAGACCGTGACGGCCTCGACGATGGCCGACGGCATCGCGGTGAGCACTCCGGGTGCCGTGCCCTTCCAGATCATCAAGGACGGCGGCGGTCACATCCGCACGGTGTCCGAGGAGGACATCTCCCGCGCGCTGCTCTTCGTCGCGGAGCGCGCCAAGCTCATCGTCGAACCGGCCGGGGTGGCGGGGGTGGCTGCGCTCATGGCGCACCCCGAGGAGTACGAGGGGCCCGTGGTCGCCGTGCTGTCGGGCGGCAACATCGACCCTCTCGTGCTGCTCCGCGTGCTGCGTCACGGGCTCGCCGCGGCCGGTCGGTACATGCAGCTGCGGGTGCGGCTCGTCGACAGGCCCGGCGCCCTCGCCGACCTGCTGCAGGACCTCGCCCGCTCGGGCGGGAACATCATGCACGTCGACCACGTGCGCACGGGCGTCGACCTCGCGATCGACGAGGTCGAGGTCACCATGCAGGTCGAGACCAAGGGGCCCGAGCACTGCGCGGCGCTCCTCGACCACCTGCGGGGCGAGGGGTACAGGCTCTCCGAGTGAGGGGCAGGGCGCCGGGGGCGCCCCCGCTGCCTAGGCGTCCGGTGTCTGACGGCTCGGCTGGCTGACGTGCGCGGTGCCTGCCCGGCTCCGTTCGCGCGACGCCACAGCAGACGACAGGAGGGGCCGCACCGTCTGGTGCGGCCCCTCCTGTCGTCTGGCGGGGACCTGGCTGCTGCCCGGCCTCGTGACCGAGCCGTCGGGCGCGGTCACCCGAGGAGTCAGCCGCTGTACGGCTTGGCGTCCTTGATCGAGACCGCGATCTCCTTGCCGTTGGGCGCTGTGTACGAGGCGGTCTCGCCGACCTTCTTGCCGAGGATCGCGGCGCCGAGCGGCGACTTCTCGGAGTAGACGTCGATGTCCGTCGTGTCTGCGATCTCGCGCGAGCCGAGCAGGAACACCATCTCGTCTCCGGCGACCTCGGCGGTCACGACCATGCCCTGCTCGACGACACCGTCGTCGGGCGGGGTGCCGATGCGCACAGACCGCAGCTTCTCCGTGAGCTCGCGGATGCGGGCCTCGTTCTTGGCCTGCTCCTCGCGTGCCGCGTGGTAGCCGCCGTTCTCCTTGAGGTCGCCCTCGTCGCGGGCTGCCGCGATGCGGTCGGTGATGTCCGTGCGGCCCTCACCCGTCAGGTGCGCGAGCTCAGCCTGGAGTCGGTCGTGTGCCTCCTGGGTCAGCCAGGTGACGTCGTTCTCTGCCACAGGTCGCTCCTTCCTTGTCACGGACGCGTGGTGCGCGGCCGCGATGACTCGAGTGGTGGGTTGCCCAGGCGCGGGCCTGTCGGCACAGCGAGCACGTGGGCAGGGACCCGTCGATCGTCTGCGTCAGCTGGTGACGTCAGTGGCTCCCGGCTTCAGTGCGCCTGAGCACGATCGGCACGAGCCGGGTCAGCGTCTGAATCCGTCAGTATAGCAATGCAGAAGAACCGGGCACGGCATCGGACCGGCCGGGACGGATGATCGGCCGGTCAGGCGGGACGGGTCAGCCAGCCGACCGGCTCGCCGAGGGTCAGTCGACCAGCACGCACTCGTCGACCACGGCGGTCACCGCGAGCTCGGTCGTCGCGATGGTCGTGGTGTAGCGGGCCTCGGAGACCTCCGCGGGGCCGATCGTCACCTCTTTGGTGCCCACCTGCGCGTAGTTCTCGTTGAGCGCCTCGACCGTGCACACGACTGTCGAGTCCTCGGGCTTGGCGACGTCGAAGGTGATGTCGACGGCCTCGGGCCCCTTCACCGAGTACCCGAAGTCCTTGCCGCGGACCGTGCTGGCCGTCGGGCCCATCGTCACCCAGGCGATCGAGAGGACCGCGACGGTCACGGCGGCGACGGCCAGGCGGACCTGCGTGGTCCTGCTGATCCCTCGGCGCGTGTCGTAGCGGCCCGAGGCGACGGGCGCTGCCGAGCCCGCGGCGGTGCCGGAGGCCTCGTCGTCGGTGAGCCGGACCGGTCGGGTCGAGCCGGCCGGTCGGGCAGAGACGACCGGGCGGGCGGGCGCTGCATCGCGCGGGGAGCCGGGGCGGCCCTCAGCCTGGAGACCGGTGTCCGGTGCTGAGGTCTCCCTGTCGGCGGGACCGGCCGCTGCGGTCGGCTCGGTGGGGGAGTCGTGACGGCGCGCGTCGTCCGGTCGGGTGCTCGGGTGCTCGGTCACGGGTGCGCCTCTCCGGCGTCGGTGGTGCGGTCGGTGTGACGACGTCGAGGCCCGCTCGGGCGGTCGGTGTCGGTCATCGATGGGATCATGGTCGTTGTCGATTATTGTCGCGAACGGCGCACAGCCGAAATCCACGGGTGCGTCTGCACGCGCACGGTCGTGCGCACGCACTCAGGCACACACACGCACTCACGCACACACAGGCGAACCCTAGGAGGACGCGGTGACCACAGCACCGTTGCGGCTCATGGCCGTGCATGCTCACCCCGACGACGAGTCGAGCAAGGGAGCAGCCACCACGGCGCGCTACGCCGCGGAGGGCGTCGAGGTGCTGGTCGTCAGCTGCACCGGCGGGGAGCGGGGGAGCATCCTCAACCCGAGCTACGGGCGCGAGATCACCGACCTCGACGAGATGCGTGAGGTCCGCACGGTCGAGATGGCCGAGGCCGCCCGGGCTCTCGGGGTCCAGCACCGCTGGCTGGGCTTCGTCGACTCGGGCCTGCCCGAGGGCGACCCGCTGCCGCCCCTGCCCGAGGGCTGCTTCGCGCTGACTCCGCTCGAGGAGGCCGCCGCGCCGCTCGTCGAGCTGGTCCGGGAGTTCAGGCCGCACGTGATCACCACCTACGACCCGACCGGCGGCTACCCCCACCCTGACCACATCATGTGCCACAGGGTGTCGAAGGAGGCCTTCGACACCGCGGGCGACGCCGAGCGCTACCGCGGCCGCGGGGAGCCCTGGACGCCGCTCAAGCTCTACTACAACCACGGCTTCTCGATGGCCCGCATCCGCGCCGTCCACGAGGCGATGCTCGGAGCCGGGCTCGAGTCGCCCTTCGGCGAGTGGGTCGAGTCCCGCGCCGCCCGCGAGATCCCCGAGCGCGAGGTGACCACCCGGGTGCCCGTCGCGGACTACTTCGACGCCCGCGACGCGGCCCTGCGCGCGCACGCCACGCAGATCGACCCCGACGGCTTCTTCTTCGCGGTGCCGCGCGACCTCGAGCTCGACGAGTGGCCCTTCGAGGAGTACGAGCTCGCCCAGTCGCGCGTGGCCACGACGCTGCCCGAGGACGACCTGTTCGCCGGGATCCGCACGCACGAGGAGACGCACTGATGACGCTCGCCGCCGGCACGCTCACCGTGGTCGACCCCGTCGAGGCGGCTGCCCTCGGGTACGCCCCGGCGTCCTCTGCAGCGGTCACGGCGTCGACCACCACAGACCCCGAGCCTGCCACCACCTCGACCACGCCGGGGATCCCGACGATGCGCCCCGACCTCGAGGTCACGGATGTCTCGCCCGGGCTCGCAGGCTTCCTCGCGATCTTCGTGGTGGCTGTCGCCGCGATCCTGCTGATGCTCTCGATGACCCGCAAGCTGCGCAAGGTGAACCACTCCCAGGGCGCCGACCCGCAGGCCTCGGCGGTCTTCGACGACAGGATCAGCTCCGACCAGCGCACCGACCGGGGCTGACGTGCGCGTCACCATCGCGCAGACGGAGGTGAGCGGGGACCACTCCGCCAACCTCGTCGTCGTGCGGCACGCCGTCGCCGAGGCGCTGCGGGTGTCGAGCGACCTGCTCGTCCTGCCCGAGTACGCGAGCGGCTACGACCCGGCCGGGGTGGGCGTCGAGCACGCCGAGACCCTCGACGGGCCCTTCGTCAGCACGCTGCGCGAGCTCACCTCCCGGCAGGTCGCCTCGGGCGGTGCCGTCGAGGGTGCGACCCGCACGGGCGGCCCGCTGACCGTGGTGGCCGGGATGGTGCTCGCGGCGACCGACGGAGGTCTGCCGGGCAACGTCGTCGTCGTGGTCCGTGGCGGCGAGGTCGTCGGGACGTACCGCAAGGTGCACCTGTACGACGCCTTCGGGCACCGTGAGTCCGACCGTCTCGCCGCAGGCGACCCGGCGGCGGCGCCCCTGGTCGTGACTGTCGCCGGACTGCAGGTCGGGGTGATGACCTGCTACGACCTGCGGTTCCCCGAGAGCGCCCGGCGGCTGGTGGACGCAGGCGCGCAGGTGCTCGTGGTCCCGGCGGCGTGGGCAGCCGGGCGCGGCAAGGTCGAGCAGTGGCGGATCCTCGCGCAGGCCCGCGCGATCGAGAACGTCAGCGCCGTGGTGGCCGTGGGCCAGGCGGGCAAGGGGGTCTCCGGGCACTCGCTGCTGGTGGGTCCCGACGGCTCGGTCGCGATCGAGCTCGGCGACACCCCGGCGTACCGGACCGCAGACGTCGACCCCGACGGTGTGGCCGTCGAGCGTGACCGCAACCCCTCGCTGGCGAATCGCCGCTACACGACGGTCCCGGCCGACCCGTCGCAGCAGGCCTGACCCGGCGGCCGGGTCTCCCCGGCGGGTGTGTCGGGCGTGACGCTGGAGCGAGGGGTCAGCGGACGATGAGGACGGCGACGAGGATCGCCGCGTAGTGGCAGCCGTAGCCGACCACGGTGAGCACGTGGAAGATCTCGTGGAAGCCGAACCACTGCGGGCTCGGGTTGGGGCGCTTGAGGCCGTAGACGAGGGCTCCGACGCTGTACGCGAGACCGCCGACCGCCACGAGCCACACGATCGCCGGGCTCCCGTTGCTGGCGAACTGAGGCATGTAGAAGACGGCCACCCAGCCGAGCGCGATGTAGACGGGCACGTAGACCCAGCGCGGCGCGCCGATCCAGATCATCCGCGCGGCGAGCCCGAGCAGCGCCCCGGCCCAGACGGTGACGAGCAGCGTGACCGCCGAGGCCTTCGGCAGCAGCAGGACCGCGAGGGGCGTGCACGTCCCGGCGATGATGAGGAAGATGTTCGAGTGGTCTGCCCGGCGCAGCGCGGCGTGCACCCGGGGGGACCAGGTCCCGCGGTGGTAGACCGCCGAGGTGCCGAAGAGCAAGATCGCGGTGAAGCCGAAGATCGCCGTGGACACCTTGCCGGCGACGGGCGGTGCGAGCACGACGAGGACGATGCTGGCGACCAGTGCCACGGGGAACGTGCCAGCGTGGATCCATCCGCGCAGCCGTGGCTTGATGGCGTCGACGACGGCCTCGGCAGCGTCTGCGACACGCTCGAGCGGGCCGTCGGGCTCGGTGGACGGGCCGGGTGCGTCGGCCGGGGAGGTCTTGGCCATGAGGGGCTCCTGGTGGTCGTCGGTGCTCGCGGCGCTGCTCGGGGTGGCGCACCGAGGCGGGGTGCTCCGGGGTTCTCGGCGGACGGGCAAGGGGTGCTGCAGAGGGTGCTGCAGGCACCCGTCCGGCCATCCCCGACCCTAACCTACGCTGCCGTAGGTTAGCCGCCGTGGGCCCGGTGTCCTGTGAAGACATCTTCGCCGACGCTGCGCATCTCCCACCACCGCCTCCGGTACCGTGGAAACACTGTCCTGTCTCTCCCGGAGGAATCCGCGTGCGCATGCCCCACCTGCTCTACGGGCTCTACGAACGACGCGTCGCCGCAGCGCTCTCCTCGCAGCCGCTCCCGCGCCACGTCGGCGTGATCCTCGACGGCAACCGTCGGTGGGCCAAGTCCTTCGGCGAGCCCGCGGCCCACGGCCACCGCCGCGGCGCCGACCGCATCGAAGAGTTCCTCGGCTGGAGCGAAGAGCTCGGCATCGAGGTCGTCACCCTGTGGATGCTCTCGACGGACAACCTGTCCCGCGGGGCCGAAGAGCTCGACGCCCTCCTCGGGATCATCGGCGACTCGGTCGATGCCCTGTCCCGCAGCCGGCGCTGGCGCCTGCGCGTGGTGGGCCGCCTCGACCTGCTGCCCGAGGCCTTCGCCGACCGTCTGCGCGCCGCCCAGGCTCAGACCGACGACGTCGAAGGGCTCCAGGTCAACGTCGCGATCGGCTACGGCGGACGCCACGAGATCGCCGACGCGGTCCGTGCCTTCCTCACCGAGCGCGCCGCCGCCGGGGACACCCTCGACGAGGTCGCGGCCGCGATCGACGTCGACCACATCGGCCAGCACCTCTACACCCGCGGCCAGCCCGACCCGGAGCTGGTCATCCGCACCTCGGGCGAGCAGCGTCTCGGCGGGTTCTTGCTGTGGCAGTCGGCTCACTCGGAGTTCTACTTCTGCGAGGCCTACTGGCCCGACTTCCGCAGGGTCGACTACCTTCGCGCGCTGCGCGCCTACTCCCAGCGGGAACGCCGCCTCGGGCGCTGACGAGCGCTGCTGGGCGCTCACGGGGCTGCCGGGCGCAGGCAGCCGCCGGTGGCTGGTGCCGGTGCCGGGTGTCACCGCCACCTCGTAGGCTCGGCCCATGATCCAGACCGTCGCCGTCGAGGGCTACCGCACGCTGCGCGACCTCGTGGTCGACCTCGGGCAGCTGACCGTGGTCACCGGGGCCAACGGGAGCGGCAAGTCGAACTTCTTCAGGGCGCTCAGGCTGCTCGCCGCGTGCGGTCAGGGGCGCGTGGTCGGCGCGCTGGCTGCCGAGGGCGGACTGCCCTCGACTCTGTGGGCGGGCCCGCAGCACGGGACGCGGCCGGGCGGGATCACCGAGGGGACGCGTCGGACGGGTCCTGTCGCGCTGCGCCTGGGCTTCAGCGGACCTGACCTCGGGTACGCGATCGACCTGGGTCTGCCGCAGACCAGCCAGGACTCGCCCTTCGCCCTCGACCCGGAGATCAAGACCGAGACGGTCTGGTCGGGCGGCGTGCTGCGGCCGGCGACCCTCCAGGCGGAACGGCGCCGAGGGCACGTGCGGACCCGCGACGACGCGGGCCGCTGGACGGAGTCGAGCCGCGACCTGCGGACCTCGGAGTCGATGATCGACGAGTTCGTCGACGACACCGGTGCCCCGGAGATGCTCCGGGTGCGCCGCGACCTGCGGGACTGGCGGTTCTACGACCAGTTCCGGACCGACCCGCACGCCCCGGCCCGCGCAGCGCACATCGGCACGCAGACGCCCGTCCTGGCCGACGACGGGGCGGATCTCGCCGCGGCCCTCGCGACCATCCAGTGGATGTCTGCCGACGGAGAGCTCGAGCGGGCCGTCGACGACGCCTTCCCGGGCTCCGAGCTCCAGGTGACCTCCGACGCGGGGCTCTTCCGTCTCGCGCTGCACCAGCCCGGTCTGCTCCGCCCGTTGTCGACGGCCGAGCTCTCGGACGGGACGCTGCGCTACCTGCTGCTGCTCGCAGCCCTCGGCTCGCCGCGACCACCCGAGCTGCTGGTGCTCAACGAGCCCGAGACGAGCCTGCACCCGGACCTGCTGCCCGCCCTCGCGCGCCTCGTGCTCGCGAGCGCCGAGCGGACGCAGACCATCCTCGTGACGCACTCGCAGATCCTCCTCGACGCCCTCGACGAGGAGCGTCGCAGGCAGCGTTGGCGGCCGACCGTCGAGCGTGTGCACCTCGTGAAGTCGGTCGGTGAGACGCTCGTCGACGGCCGGGAGGGCCCGCTCGACAGCCCGCGCTGGGCGTGGGCCAAGCGCTGAGCCTGCGTGCGCCGACCGCCGCATCGTGCCTGGCGGCATCGAGCCGGCACGACCGTGCTCGGCACGAGACCGTGCCCGCAGTGTCGCGTCCGCTGGCCGGGCGACGCCGCGACCCGAGGCTGCGACGTCAGTCGGTGATCGCGAAGGCGTCGATCTCGACGAGCATCTCCTCGCGCGGCAGGCCTGTCATCACCGTCGTGCGGCTGGGCAGGACGCCTGAGGGGCAGTGCTGCGCGACGAAGGCTCCGTAGGCCTCGTTCATCGCGGCGAAGTCGTCACGCGTCGTGAGGTAGACGCGCAGCATGACGACGTCGTCAAAGCTCGCTCCCGACGCCTCGACGATCGCCCGGACGTTCTCGAGGGTCCGGGTGGTCTGCGCGGCGACGTCGCCCGGGAACAGGTACTCGCTGGTCTCGGGGTCGACGGGGCCCTGCCCCGATACCTGGACGAAGGGACCCTTGCGGACCCCCTGGTGGAAGGTGTGCGCGGGCGCCGGGGCGTGCGGGGTGCTGATGGGGGTCTTGGCTGCGGGGGTGGTCATCGAGACTCCTCGG
>Ga0247813_10002900_pt1 | contig 11382 bp, 13 predicted proteins | sample UWRJL169409C1_FD_180719 | JGI IMG/M metagenome (GOLD analysis project Ga0247813, IMG submission 180719) | Plant litter microbial communities from Arlington Agricultural Research Station in Wisconsin, United States - UWRJ-L169-409C-1 | ecosystem: Environmental > Terrestrial > Plant litter >... | reverse complement strand
CATCCACCGGGAAGAACCTCGTTAAAAAATTAGCACAACACCTAGCAAACGCTGCGCAAATAACCAAAAACTCTGTCCGACACACCGCATTATAAGAAGAAAAACACTCGCCCCTGGATTGCGATCTCAAGAAACCTACTTGTATGATGTCTATCAACAAGACACGCAAACCCGCATAAAAATAATCAGGGGGAGTTTTGAATTGTGACCAATTCAATCCATGTATCTGCCGTACCCGAAAGTGATCCCGTCCTCGCGCGCGCCGTGAGCAAAGTGAAGCGCCATGTGCTGCCACTGTTCGTGATCATGTTCATCCTCAACTACATCGACCGGGTCAATATCGGCTTTGTGCGCACGCACATGGAACATGACCTGGGCATCGGCGCTGCCGCCTATGGCTTCGGTGCCGGGCTGTTCTTCATCGGCTACGCGCTCTTTGAAGTGCCCTCCAACATGCTGCTGCAAAAGGTCGGCGCCAGAATCTGGCTGACCCGCATCATGTTCACCTGGGGCATCGTCGCCACGCTGATGGCGTTCATCCAGAACGAAACCCACTTCTACATCCTGCGCTTCCTGCTGGGCGTGGCCGAAGCCGGGTTCTTCCCTGGGGTGATCTACTACTTCACGCGCTGGCTGCCGGGGGTTGAGCGCGGCAAGGCCATTGCGATTTTCCTCAGCGGCTCGGCGGTGGCCTCGCTGATCTCCGGTCCGCTGTCAGGCGCGCTGCTGCAGATCGAAGGATTCGGCTTCCACGGCTGGCAATGGATGTTCGCCATCGAAGGCCTGGCCTCGGTGGTGATCGGTTTCTTTGTGTGGTTCTGGCTCGATTCCAAGCCCCACGACGCCAAATGGATGACCCGCGAAGAACAGGATGCGCTGGTCAACGCCATCGACCAGGAACAGCGCGAGCGTGAGGCCCTGACCAGCGTCAAGCCGACCCTCGGCAAGCTGCTCAGGGACCGTCAGATCCTGCTGTTCTGCGCCCTGTACTTCTGCATTCAACTGACGATCTACGCGGCGACGTTCTGGCTGCCGAGCATCATCAAGAAGATGGGTGACCTGAGCGATGTGCAGGTGGGTTTCTTCAACTCGATCCCGTGGCTGATCTCGATCATCGCCATGTACGCCTTCGCGACGCTGTCGGGCAAATTCAAGTTCCAGCAGGCCTGGGTTGCGGCTGCGCTGTTGATTGCCGCAGCAGGCATGTTCATGTCCACCACCGGCGGGCCGATCTTCGCGTTCGTGGCGATCTGCTTTGCGGCCATTGGATTCAAGTCGGCGTCTTCGCTGTTCTGGCCCATTCCACAGGGCTACCTGGACGTGCGCATCGCCGCAGCCGTGATTGCCTTGATCAACTCCATCGGCAACCTGGGTGGCTTCGTCGCGCCGACCACCTTCGGCTTCCTGGAGCAGACCACCGGCTCGATCCAGGGCGGTCTCTACGGCCTGGCCGGCACCTCGGTGCTCGCCGCGATCCTGGTGTTCTTCGCCAAGACCTCGCCCGCTGCCGCATTGGCCTCGCCGGGCGCCGTGCCCACCGGCGCTGCCATCAGCAAATCTCTCTGAGCCTCTTTAGGAATTAGCCATGAATACTCCCGTCATCACCCACTTCCAGGTCATCCCGGTGGCCGGTCACGACAGCATGCTGCTCAACCTCAGCGGCGCCCACGGACCGTTTTTTACCCGCAACATCGTGATTCTCAAGGACAGCAGCGGCAACACCGGTGTCGGTGAAGTCCCCGGCGGCGAACGCATCCGCGAAACCCTGGAAGACGCGCGCGGCCTGGTGATCGGCCAACCCATCGGCCAGTACCAGCGCGTCCTCAACCAGATGCGCAGCACCTTTGCCTCACGGGATTCGGCGGGCCGTGGCCTGCAAACCTTTGACCTGCGCATCACCATCCATGCCGTCACCGCCATGGAAGCCGCCCTGCTCGACCTGCTGGGCCAGTTCCTCGAAGTGCCGGTGGCCGCCTTGCTCGGCGAAGGCCAGCAGCGTGATGCGGTGAAAATGCTCGGCTACCTGTTCTATGTCGGCGACCGCAGCGCCACCGACCTGGCTTACCGCAACGAGGCCGACAGCGACGATGCGTGGTTTCGCCTGCGCCATGAAACCGCCCTGACCAGCGAGGCCGTGGTGCGCCTGGCCGAAGCCGCCAACGCCAAATACGGCTTCAACGACTTCAAGCTCAAGGGCGGCGTATTGAGCGGCGACGCAGAGATCGAAGCCGTCACCGCCCTGGCCGAACGCTTCCCCGATGCGCGCATCACCCTCGACCCCAACGGCGCCTGGTCATTGAAAGAAGCCATCCGCCTGTGCCGCGACCAGCACCATGTGCTCGCCTACGCCGAAGACCCATGCGGCGCCGAAAACGGTTACTCGGGGCGCGAAGTCATGGCCGAATTCCGCCGCGCCACGGGCCTGAAAACCGCCACCAACATGATCGCCACCGACTGGCGCGAAATGGGCCACGCGATCCAGCTGCAATCGGTGGACATTCCCCTGGCCGACCCGCACTTCTGGACCCTGCAAGGTTCGGTGCGCGTGGCGCAGATGTGCCATGAGTGGGGCCTGACCTGGGGCTCGCACTCCAACAACCACTTCGATATTTCCCTGGCGATGTTCACCCAAGTGGCCGCCGCCGCCCCGGGCGACATCACCGCCATCGACACCCACTGGATCTGGCAGGACGGCCAACGCCTGACCCGCGAACCGCTGAAAATCGAAGGCGGCTATGTGAAAGTGCCGGCGAAGCCCGGCCTGGGCGTGGACATCGACATGGACGCCGTGGCCAAGGCCCACGAACTGTACAAAGGCATGGGCCTCGGCGCACGGGATGACAGCGTGGCGATGCAGTTCCTGATTCCGGGGTGGCGTTATAACAACAAGCAGCCTTGCCTGGTGCGCTGAAGCACTGGGTTCTGGAGCGGCTCGGTCTCCAGAACACCATCAATCCAATGTGGGAGGGACTTGCCCCGATTGCGGTGTGTCAGCCAGACATGTATCGACTGACACTCCGCCATCGGGGGCAAGCCCCCTCCCACATGGGTCCTCGGTGTTTTACAAGGGTTGTGGTCGCTCGCTAAACCGCGCGTCAGGGTTTACCGGCCAAAGCCCGCTTTGCTCTTGCAGCTTTCTTGACTGCCACCGCCGCAATCGGCTGCACCGTCAGTTCCACGCCTAACGCCAGCATCAACTTCTGAATCGTCTCATAGCGCGTTTTAGAACCGCCTTTCAGCGTTTTATATAGGCTCTCGCGATTAACCCCCGCAGACTCCGCCACCTTGTTCACGCCCTGGGCCTTGGCGACCTCGGCAAGCGCTTTCATGAGCACCTGCGGGTCTTGAGATTTCATGCTCTGCGCCAGATAAGCGCTGATGGTTTCCGGGCTATCGAGGAAGCGCGACGCTTCATAGACGCTGGTACCGGAGGTATCAAGATCGAGGATCGGCATGTCCTCTGGTTTGAATTTCGATTCGCTCATTTCATCTACCTCTCAGGGCATCAAGGATCTCTTTTGCCCGTTTGATTCCTCTGTTCTGGTCGGTTTTATCACTGCCCCAGAGCATCAGGTAAGCAGTGATGCCCGTACGCACAAAGTAAATTCTGTAACCGGGCCCGACAAACACACGCATTTCACTCACCCCATCGCCTACGGGCGCACAATCGCCGAAACGGTGGCTGACACTCCGTCATCGGGGGGCAAGCTGAGGCGGCAAACGATAGAGATGAAGCCCAAAGAAAACGTCCTGCACAGCCGCTTCACTTTGCGTAAAATGCGAGCCGTTCTCGATCAGGAAAACTCAACCCAGGAGGGGTAACGCGATGCTTGCCGTGAAGTATTCCGAGACCCAGGAAGGCGTTTACTACCCCAAGAAACGTATGTTCACCCCATTCCATCGGTGCGATTCAGAGCGGATCACGCTCACCACACTGGATGGAGGCACACGCTTCACAGGCCCCTATTTCAAGCTGAAAGCGCTGTCGGCCACGCAACTTGCTGATGCGCCCGAAGCGCAAGAAACCGACCTCACGCCACCAACGGTGCACGTCTGATCAATTTCGCGGGTTCCTGCCTTGGTATCGGAACGCCCCACTGAGTCCGTGAGGCCGTCGCGCCGCCACTGCGGGCCTCAAACGCAAGGAAACCAGGGCATGGCAACAGCAAAAACCAAAAAGGCGTTTGTGTATTCGGCATGGGGGTTACTGTTTTTGAGCCTGGTCGGGGTTTTAGTCATACAGGCCTTCCAGGAAACACCCCAGCCCAGTAAAACCACCTTCCTCAGCGACCTCATCATCGTGACCGCACGAACGACGCCCGGGAATCGAAAGATCGACGAGCATCTAACCTTCGTTCGCGCGGAAGCGGCCAACAGTCACGCCCTCAAGTTCTATTACACGTTGGTCGATTACGATACCCATCCCGAGGACGTTGACTTGGGCGTGATGAAATCAAGCATCACCAAGGCTGTCTGCGCCGCGCAAATGCCAAGGGACCAGTCCATCATTTCATTGGGTGGCACCTTCATTTACATATTCGGCAGCAAAAACGTAAAAGAGGTTGGACGGTTCGAAATCAACAAGCAGAGCTGTAATGGCTAATGAGCTGGCCCCCTTCAACCAACTCGCTCGAACCGCCGCCGCTTCAGGAACAACCCCACCCCCAGCGCCACCGCAAAGATCGACAGCAACCCCAGGTCAGCCCCCCATGGACGGACCTGGCTCGCCGCCACGCAGCCGACCGCCCCCGCCACCACCAGCAGCCCACCCAGCCACGTGCGAAGCAGGTACGGTTTGACAAACCGATCGAGCAGAAAAAACAGCACCAGGGCCAGGACCAACTGGGTAATGTCAGACATGTGCTTCTCCCGTCAGGTCTTGATGATCAGTGTCGAGGCGCTGCGTTGCGGGCCGATGCCGCCGTTGAACTGCGCTTCGATGCTGACCAGTACGTCGCCGGCATGATAGGTGGGCAGGATTTCATTGGCATACATGCGCACACCCGCGCCAACAGGAACACCCACGTAAGGGGAAGCCACAGCAGAAGTGGCGCCGGCGAAGGCACTGGCCGCCAGGTTGGCGATCCTGGTGCGCTGGGCATTGAGGGTGTCGCCCTGTTGCCGCGTCAGAGGCTTGGAGATGCCGATCATCATCACGCACGGCAGGCTCTTGGCCAACATCTTGTCGTACACCTCGACGACCTTGCTGTTGACCTCGTAATGGGCACTTTTCGCCTCGCCAAAATGCAGCTCGCGCAGGCGTCCGCGTTCGCTGTCGGTGAGGGTGATCTGCGAAACGTTGAACACGATCCCGTGATTGCCCATGTATTGGAACGTCCCTTCGAACTTCACCGCACGCATCCTTTCGAGCCAAAGGCGGGGATTCTCTAGAAGGCGGGCAGTGGATTCAAGGCAGAAGAAACGAAATGAGAAAATGGGGGGCAGGCCGACCTCCCCTGTCGCGACCTTTGCCCCCGCCGCTACTCAGACTCACGCCCGCTTGGGCAGCTTCCAGTTCGGCCGGATGAAGTGGCAGGTATAGCCGTTGGGTATCCGCTCCAGATAATCCTGATGCTCCGGCTCCGCCTGCCAAAACTCCCTGGCAGGCTCAATTTCCGTGACCACAGGCCCCGGCCACAGGTTGGAGGCATCCACGTCAGCCGCGGTATCTTCGGCAATCTCCCGTTGCTGCTCGCTCAGGTAGTAAATCGCCGAGCGATAGCTTGGCCCCAGATCATTGCCCTGCCGATTCGGCGTGCTCGGGTCATGGATCTGGAAAAAGAACTCAAGGATCTGCCGGTAGGAAATCACCGCCGGGTCAAACACGATCTCAATTGCTTCAGCATGGTTGCCATGGTTGCGGTAGGTGGCATTCGGCACATCGCCACCGGTATAGCCGACGCGCGTCTGCAGCACGCCGGGGTAGCGTCGCAACAGGTCCTGCATGCCCCAGAAGCAGCCGCCGGCGAGGATGGCGGTTTCGGTTGGGTTGGTCATGGTCTGTCCTTGCGGTTAATGAAGACAGGGATAGTTATGGGGCAATGCGGGGCAATACCAAGTTCAATCAAAGAAAAACTGCCCCCCTGTGGCGAGGGAGCTTGCTCCCGCGAGGCCTTGATAGCCGACGAGTACCTGACTGATGCCCCACATTCGGATCGACTTATCTCCCAGCCCCCCTTATCGACTCACGGTTTATTCCTGGAACGAAACGCCGCCACCTTCATCCGGTTGCCGCACGTCGCCATGCTGCACCAGCGGCGGCGGTGTGATTTGCTCAGGTCATGGAACAGCAACACGCAATCATGGGCCTCGCACTGGCGGACGAATTCAAACTTATCGTTCGTGACCAAGCCCACCAGCGACTCGGCCACTGGTCCAAGCAGGCTGGCCGGGCGCCCCTCGACAACAACCTCCAGTGATCAACGCAACCCTATGTAGGAGCGAGCTTGCTCGCGAAAAACGTCAACGATAACGCCGCACTCTGGTTCCCGCGGCGCTCCAGGATTCTTCGCGCGCCAGCTCGCGCCTACCTTGTAGACATGTCCTACAGCAAGCTGCAGCGCCTTGCCCCGTTGCCTACAGTTGCGTCAGAATCCGCCGGCTTGTGCGCTTGAGTGGGCGTCTCTAAGGTGGCCCGGTCGCTGACAACTCAGTGATCGGGTTTAGTAGCCCGAGTGACAACATAAAGTGCATGAGCCTCATCGATCAGGTGTTCTTGTCTGTACTTGATGGTGGCTGTGCGCAGGGCGCTCTCGGGCGCGCCGGCTTTGTGTGTTTCCCCGGTCTACTAACCTGCGTACAGCCGCCACCCTCTCGTTTAGTAGCGAAAAGGTGTTGGCCCTAAAACAGGTACAACACACATGTACAAAGTCACGCCTAACCCTCCGAACGGTCCCGACCTGAAACTGAATCAGGCGGCGCATCGTGCGATTGATCACTACCTCAACGCGGGCGCCGAACCGCCAGGGCCGCCTCCTCCACCTTCGACTACGCTGTTCAGTGTTGCTGACGATGTGAGCACTGAAGTGCTGATTGCCAATAGCTATGAGACTTTTTCTTCGGTTAACGCGTTGTTGCTTGACCTGTCGGATGAGCTGGAAGGGAAACAGCGGGATGTGGCGTTGGCGATTCATCAACTGAGTGAGTTGGGGGTTTTGTTGGTGGATAAGTTAATGGAGCGGGAGGGGGCTGGAGCGGGACGCTAAGCTTCTGCCAACGCGAAAGGTCGCTGAGTCTTTGTGGCTCACTTTACGAAGACTCGGCGGTTTTCTTTCGGAATAAATAGACCCATCCCCTAACCCCTCTCAACCCGAGTTCGTGATCGGCCGTTTCCGTAGAGAAGCCGTCAGCCGTCGATCAGTCCTGCGGAGTCTGGCCAGTCGAATGTCCGATGCTCGCGAGAAAAATCCTAGTATCCCGATTAGACCGCAGATAAACCACGCGGCAAGTTGATGGCGCAGTTGCGACGAGTTGCTGCATTTTTGCGCGCGCTGATCTTTTCGTCCGCCACATGAATCTAAAAAACTCCGGCAGGTTCGCCAGCAGTTCAGGGCAGTTATGCGGCAAGTCAGGCCGAGACTGACCGCGTTGGAGCAGCGTTCTGCGCAGTACGCGCAAGAATCGAAGCGTCGCCGAACGATCAATCCATATCAAAAGATCTGCACGGGCCATCCGGTTACCCCAAGTGGCCGAATGACCACCTTCGAATATCCAGCAATCACGGGCCTCGACCTCGAGACAAAGCTGCGTCTTCTCGTCCCGGCTTCGTTCTATCCAACCTGGCTGCCAGTGGATAGTGTCGATATGAACGACCGGCAAGCCCGTGAGCTGACCAAGCTTACGCGCCAAAGTGCTTTTGCCGGACCCAGGTTGACCAACAATCATCACCCGTTGCATCGAAGCACCTTCTCGCTATACAAGCTGATTTTTTGGGGGTGTGGATTTTACGTCAATGCCTATATCGGTCAACAACAAGGGGGCATAGCGACAGACAGCTTTCGCCCAGAAGACTTCAATCAACTGGAGGGCATGGGTTGGTTGGAACGTACCAGTGGGCTGCGGAGTCGAGATGAACGTGTTCCTGCTTTCGAGGCAAGAAGGGCGTATCGAGCGTACCCAGTGCAATTGAAACCCAACTGGCAAACTCGCCTTGAGACCGTGACAAGAACAAAGCCGAACCACACTGCACACAGAACTCGCGTGATACCGTCGCTGAAGATGCATAGGATTTGATATGGATGGAGCCGCTAAGTATTTGCAGCGCGCTACGCGGAACACTGCCGTAAGAAGCAAATGCCGCGCCATGACCTTTGCGACACTGGCTGCAATGACAATGACTCACTGCTTTCGGTGTGGTGGATAGCTCGTAACTGACGGCGGCACATAAACAGCTTCCTTGGTACACCTCTGTCATACGCTCTTCCATGCATGCAAAAGTGCCAGCGTAGCCCTACCTGTCTAATCAGTCGAGCGACGGCTATTGGCCGATTCTGTTGAAAACAGTCGGCCATGGTTTCCGCAGCTGAAAAGTACGCGCCCGACGTTGAAATCTTTTACTTTCGGCTGAGGTGTCCAGAAGCGGATTTTAAATAGCAGCGTGTAAAAAAGGCGTTTTCGCCGGTCGATGATCAGGCAGTTCTGGATGACCGAATTTTTCAACAGAATCGGCCAGAAGCAGTCATTCGCGGCCATGTTCAGACCACTTTGCACGTCAACCACGCCCCCCAGAAAAGGCTGCTGAAGAAACGGGTAGCGTCTCCAAATCCGGCGTCATGCAAGAGTTTCTGAACCGCCGCCTCGGAATGTGGAGGATCAGCGCCTTGAAGGATTTTCCCAAGCTTGACCTTCACTTCATCCGCGCTGGCCCCATGCTGCCGCCACCGCTGCCCCCAGGCCGCAAGCAGTAACGGCTGGCTGGCGTAAGCGTATTGATTCCCCGCGACAATCAGCGGCGCACCCGGTTTTAGATGAGCCCGAATGGATCGTAAAATTTGTCGCTTAGCGTCATCTCCATCGAGATGATGGAGTACACCGATCAAGGTCGCTGCGTCGTATGACTCGTCTGCTGCCAGGTCTTCAACTTGCCCAAGATGCATGGCCGTTCTTTCAAGCAAGTTGTTTGCCTCTAGCTGCTGCTTCGCTGCCTCCAGCATCGGTTCGGATGGGTCAACGGCCGTGAAGCGCCAACTCGGTTCAAGCTTGGCCATCGCAATAATCTCCTGCGCCGTACCGCCAGCGCCAACGACCAGTATTTTTGCCGAACTTGCATTGCCCAGGCTTGCCGCCAGCATGCATGCAGCCAAGTCTTGACAGGCGTCATATCCAGCTAGCGCAATACGGCTCTGTCGTCCGTACTCATTAGCTCGTGAGGTATCAAATTTTTCAGCTGAGTCGAGAGGGGATGATTTCAATGCGGTTCTCCATGTCCTGAAATCAAGCTACGTCAGACACAGCAATAATAAAAATTCATTAATGTTATGTGACGCATTCCTGAAAGGAATGTATAGCTCAAAAATTGCTGTTTGCTTGAGCTGATTCAGCCTTTTATCGACAGTCAACTTTGGGTCGTTTTTGCCTCTTGCGACAGGCAGAAAACGGCCAGAAGCGGACTTGCGGGGGGGTAAATCTCAATGTCGCACGAACTACTGCAGCATGGTCCTACCGGGCACGGTGATAACCTAGCAAAATCAGCTGATTAATCAAAAATGCGGAGAATAGATGAACTCGGTTCAGATGTATCACAACCTGATGCAGCGGATACGCGCTCGATTTGACGTTATAGATCTACTTCGTATCTCGGAAGGCGAGTCTTTCACCCGCGCAGAATCAGCCGCGTTCCAAGGACGAAAAATAGTCGAAGGGATTGCGTATGCGTGCCTTATCGCAATTGAGCACGGAGCTCAGCAGATACCTCGCGATGCCAAAAAACAGTGGAACGCTGAAAAGATATTCAAGAATCTGAAATCTAAGGGATTTGACACTCTTCCCAGCCCAAGCGCTATCCGTTCGGCAACCGAGCAAGAGCGTGCAGATGGGCACGCGATTGTCGTCGAAGGCATACCTGTGAATCGCCTCAGTCACGATCAAATTGCTGAAATTTACCAACGGCTACATGCTTGGCTTCATGAGGCGAATCCATATATTTACGGCGGTTCGGAGGCTTTTGGTACTGAAAAGACCGCAATATTGTGGAAAGACCTAGACGATTTAAAAACCTTTTTGAAACGCCACATCATCTCAGTCCAAGGCGAAGCCATTTTCTGTACTTTATGGGACTTAAACGATGATCAAACGAAAATTCTGCCTCTAAGCAAATTGCAACTTTAACGAAATCTTGGCCCCTCACGAGGGGTCAGCTTTGGGTCGATAGCTGCCGGTCGCTAATGAGCGCACCGAAATTGTCCGAGCAGCACCGAAGTCTTATTATCACCGCATACCCACTGATAGAGTCTAAGACCATAATGATCAGCTCGGCGCACATCTGCTACAACTCCAAACAGCTGAATCTATCTCTGCCATTTCTGGCTGGATATCTGCGTGAGAGCCTCTCTTGGCGTGTATCAATGACTCAATGGAGCGGCTATGGAATTGTGGTGCCGCAGTTGCTCGTGCATACCCCCATTCCTTTTCTGATTCAGATAGAAAATGATCCTGACTGGGTGCCTGAGGAAATTCGAGAAATTATCGAGTGGGAGAATCTTGACTTAGAATCTGAAATCGCCCGAAAAATTATCGAGTGCGACGCTAGACTGGCTATCCAGACAACGGCTCCCGATCAAGTGATCAGTGATGGGATTTCGATAAATGTATCCACGTTGGGCATGGCAGTTGATCCGTCCGACCCAAATATTTTTGAAGTGCTGACTTTATTGGGTCGTAAGGTGAATGGGGTCATTCAAGACACTGTAAACGGCGGAGTAACGCTTTCCTAGCCAGTTTCACCGTTGTCCTGAGCTGGCCTGCCATTCACCGAGTACCGCTAACGATGAGAGAGTGACAGCTGTCGGCCAATAGCACACACTCAAGTATCGACTATGCTTGGAGCGATTCAGCCTTGTACCTGAAGGATCTAAACAATGGGGTACCTTGTCGTTGCTCACGCGATGAATGTGAAGCCGTAGCTAGAACCACTTTCTACTTTGCCGATGAGCATTGGTTGGTCATTGCACCAGGATGATTGTAATCATCCGGTAGATCTACTCTTCATCTGCTCGTTGTGCGCCCCATCAAAAGCCTAACGGTCTATGCGGCCGATCATCGCTGGCCGCTGCTTTTGGGCGTGAGTACTCGTTCATGAGCGGCCGCTTCTGGCCGAAAGCAGCCCCTCTATAAACACCAACCTAAGAACACCCGCGTCCATCCGTCGCATCCCCCACCCTCCCC
>Ga0247813_10002899_pt1 | contig 11382 bp, 12 predicted proteins | sample UWRJL169409C1_FD_180719 | JGI IMG/M metagenome (GOLD analysis project Ga0247813, IMG submission 180719) | Plant litter microbial communities from Arlington Agricultural Research Station in Wisconsin, United States - UWRJ-L169-409C-1 | ecosystem: Environmental > Terrestrial > Plant litter >... | reverse complement strand
GATCCGGTCGCTGGGCTCGCCGCGCGCGGTCAGCAGCAGGACCGGCGTCTTCGACAACTGCGCCTTGCTGCGTACCCAGCTGGTCAACTCCAGCCCGCTTTCGCCCGGCATCATAACGTCCAGAACGACGAGGTCGAACTCGATCAACTCCATCAGACGACGCGCCGCGGCCGCGTGAGCGGCGCCGGTTGTTCGATAGCCTTCGCGCGCCAGATATTCCTTCAACAGCTCGCGAATGCGGTCGTCGTCATCGACGATCAGCAGATGCCGTCCAACGCCCGCGCCGGCGACCGGTCCCGATCGGCTCCGTGAATCAGTGCTCATGGTCGAAATCCATACCCCAACCGGCACACTGGCGCGCGCCTGACGTTGACCTTGGCGGCCCTGAAGGGTCTATACGGCGAACCTGTGCGGGAAACTATGTTCAATGGCTTTGGTTCCTTTCGACGATCGTGACGGCTTCATCTGGATCAACGGCGATTTCGTGCCGTGGCGTGAAGCGCAAACGCACGTTCTGACCCATGCTCTTCACTACGGTTCGTCGGTGTTTGAAGGCGAGCGTATGTACAACGGCGAAATCTTCAAGCTCACGCAGCATAGCGAGCGCCTGAAGCGTTCGGCCAATCTGCTCGATTTCGAAATCCCCTACACCGTCGCCGAGATCGACGCGGCCTGTATCGCGACCTGCGAAAAGGCCGGACTGACCAACTGCTACGTCCGCCCCGTCGCCTTCCTCGGCCCTGAACAGGTCAGCGTTTCGGCCCTGAACAACAAGGTCCATCTGGCCATCGCCGTGTGGGACTGGCCGAGCTACTTCAATCCCGAGGTCAAGGCGCGCGGCATTCGGCTGGAGTGGGCCAAATGGCGCCGCCCCGATCCGCTGACGGCGCCGTCGACGGCCAAGGCCGCGGGTCTGTACATGATCTGCACCATGTCCAAGAACGCCGCCGAGAAGCGCGGCTATTCCGACGCCATGATGCTGGACTGGCGCGGCTATGTCGCCGAGGCGACGGGCGCCAACGTCTTCTTCGTGCAGGACGGGGTGATCCACACGCCCGACGTCGCCGCCATTCTGGACGGAATCACACGCCAGACCGTGATCGATATCGCCCGCGCCAAGGGCATCGAGGTCGTGGTTCGCCACATCCGTCCCGAGGAGCTGTCGAACTTCAGCGAATGCTTCCTGACCGGCTCGGCCGCGGAGGTCACGCCCGTCAGCGAGATCGGCGATTACCGGTTCACCCCTGGCGCCCTGTCGCTGGGTCTGATGGAAGACTACGGCAAGCTGGTCCGCCGCGAGGCTTAGGGCCGGCGCTACGGCGTTAAATGAAGGCGCGACCGGGATCCGGTCGCGCCTTTTTCTTGCCAGACGCAATGCAGTCGCGTTCAAGCGAGTCCGAGGGTCCGGAAGCGTCCGGAAAGGGAAATCGACACATGTTCAGCCTGCTGAACCTTCAGAGCCTGCTCGGGCTCGCCGTCATCGTGGCCGCCAGCTGGGGGCTGTCGGAAAACAAGCGCGCCTTCCCTTGGCGGCTGGCCCTGGGCGCGATCGGGGTTCAGGCTCTGCTGGTCCTGGCCCTGTTCGCCATTCCGGGCTCGCAATCGGTCCTCCACGCCATCACCGGCGCCGTCGACGGCCTCTCGGTCGCGACCATGCGGGGGACCCAGTTCGTGTTCGGCTATCTGGCCGGCGGCGATCAGCCCTACCCGGTGGCCAACCAAGGCGCGCTGTTCACCTTCGCCTTCAACGTTTTGCCGTTGATTTTGGTGATCTCGGCCCTGTCGGCCCTGCTGTGGCACTGGCGGATCCTGAAGTGGATCACTCTCGGCTTCGGCTTCCTGTTCCAGAAGACCATGGGTCTGGGCGGCGCCTCGGCCCTGGCCGTGGCGGCCAACATCTTCCTGGGCATGATCGAGAGCCCGATCGTTATCCGCGCCTATCTGGACAAGCTGACGCGATCCGAGATCTTTCTGATGATGGTCGTTGGGCTGGCGACCGTCGCCGGCTCGACCATGGTCGCCTACGCCGCCATCCTGTCGCCCGTGCTGGAAAACGCGGCCGGCCACGTCCTCGTCGCCTCGATCGTCTCGGCCCCGGCCGGCGTCCTGCTGGCCCGTATCATCATTCCGGAAAAGCCGGGCGAGGGCGGGGCGGTCGCCGACTACGGCTCGGCCCTGAAGTACGACAGCGCCATCGACGCCATCGTCAAAGGCACGTCAGACGGCCTGATGGTGGTGCTGAACATCTCGGCGGTGCTGATCGTGTTCGTGGCCCTGACGGCCCTGGTCAATGTCATGCTGGGCGGGTTCGAACTGTTCGGCGGTCCAGTTACGGTCGAGCGGATTCTGGGCTGGATCTTCATGCCCGTCGCTTGGCTGACCGGTATCCAATGGTCCGAGGCGGGCAAGGCCGGCTGGCTTCTGGGCGTCAAACTGACCTTGACCGAGTTCGTCGCCTTCATCGAACTGGGCAAGGTCCCGGCCGCCGAGATGAGCGAGCGGACCCGGATGATCATGACTTACGCCCTGTGCGGCTTCGCCAACGTCGGCTCGGTCGGCATCACCGTGACCGGCCTGTCGGTCCTGATGCCCGAGCGTCGGGAAGAGGTTTTGGGAATGATCTGGAAAGCCCTGTTCGCCGGCTTCCTGTCGACCCTGATGACGGGCGCCATTGTCGGCGCCATGCCGGCCGCCATATTCGGCTGAACCGGAGAAGTCGTCGATGAAACTCTACACCTCCCACCGCGCCCCGAACCCGCGCCGGGTCCGGTGGGTGATGGCCGAGAAGGGCGTCACCGACGTCGACCTGGTCGAGATCGACATCATGTCGGGCGATCACAAGACACCTGAGTATCGCGCCCGCGTCGGCGTGCCTCATGTCCCTGCGCTGGAACTGGACGATGGTACGGCGATCTCTGAGTCCGTGGCCATCTGCCGGTATCTGGAAGCGATCTATCCCGAACCCAACCTGTTCGGCGTCGACGCCCGCGAACAGGCGGTGATCGAGATGTGGACCCGGCGGTGCGAGTTCTATCTCGCCAATCCGATCATGCTGAACGTCCGCCACTCCCACCCCGCCATGGCGGCGCTGGAGGGCGTGCAGGTCGCCGAGGTCGCGGAATACAACCGTCTGTGGGCCGAGCGTTTCATGCGAACCCTGGATCGCCAGTTGAGTGACCATGAGTTCATCGCCGGAGATAGGTTCACCATCGCCGACATCGTCGCCGTGGTCGGATTGGATTTCGCGCGACTGGTCAAATACCGTCCGCCCGAGGAGCTCACCCATCTCGCGCGCTGGCTCGAAACCTGCCGCGCGCGTCCTGCCGCGAAGGCAGGAGGCTGATCGTCAGGCGCGGGGCGTGAACTTCCGGATGACGCCCGAGAAGGTCATCAGGGTCCGAGCGCCAGCAATGATCTGGCCACGCACGAAGACCAGACTGCCCCCCGCGCGGATCACCTCGCCCGTGGCCTCGACCAGTTCGCCCACATAGGCGCCGTCAACGAAGGTGCTGTCCAGCTGGACCGTGACGCCGTTCTTGCCCTCCATCTCCTGATAGGCGGTCTGGAACAGGGCGATGTCGGCGAAGGTCATCAGACAGCCGCCGTGCATCCGGTCGCCGGCGTTCATGTGTTTCTGCTCGGCGCGGAAGGCGCAACGCATGCGGCCGTCGGGGTCCGGCTTGAAATAGAAGGGTCCGACGACCTGATCGAAGGTGCCGTGCAGGTCATAGGTCTGCCAGCCGGCGAACTCGCCCTCGGTGACCGTGACTTTCGCGACCATAACATAATCCCTTGCCTACCGCGCTTCGCGCTACTTTAGGCGATCTCCGCCTTCTTCTTGCGCCCGCAATGCAGCATATAGGCGCGATGAGCGACCCCATCGAAACCGCAATCTTCGAAAAACTCTCCCGCATCGACCCCAAGGGCGACAACGGCAAGAGCATCGAACCGTCCGAAGTGGCAAAGGAGCTGCAGCCCGAGCAGTGGCAGCGCATGCTGCCCAAGGTGCGTGGCGTGGCCCTGGGTCTGATGCGTCAGGGCCGGTTGACCATCACCAAGAAGGGCAAGGCGATCGACCCCAACGCCTTCCGCGGCGTGATTCGACTGCGCCTGCCGACGGCCGAGGAAACCGCAGCGGCGGTCGCCGTCTTGCCTCCGGTTGCGGATGACGAGTTCGAGTAACACTTAGGCTGCTCATCCCCGCGAAGGCGGGACCCAGTTCTTTCACGTGTGGAGTGAATGGGATCGCGAGCCCGACCTGTGTCCAGTGATGTTTCGCCCAAATCACTGGGTCCCCGCCTTCGCGGGGATGAGCCTGAGGGTGGATCCGATCTGGATGATGTCCTCGCCGACATCCGGGCCTGCCGCGCCTGTCTGGGCGAACTGCCGCATACGCCGCGTCCGGTGGTTCGGGTCTTTCCCGAAACCCGTCTGCTGATCTGTGGCCAGGCGCCCGGGCGGCGGGTGCACGAAAGCGGTCTGCCGTTCACGGATCCGTCCGGCGATCGCCTGCGCCAGTGGCTGGGCGTCGATTACGAGACATTCTACGCCGACCACCGCATCGGGGTGGCGGCCCAGGCCTTCTGCTATCCGGGCACGGCGCCGAAGGGCGGCGACTATCCGCCGCCGCGTCGCTGCGCCGAGCTTTGGCGACCGCGCCTGATCTCGGCCCTGCCCAGGATGGAACTGACCCTGCTGGTCGGCGGCTATTCCCAGATCTGGGCCCTCGGCGAAAAGGCGAAGTCGAACATGACGGACACGGTGCGGTCATGGCGCGACTACGCTCCGGACATCCTGCCGCTGCCGCACCCCTCGTGGCGCAATACGGCATGGCTCAGGAAAAATCCGTGGTTCCAGGACGATATCGTGCCTTACTTGCGCCAGCGCGTCGCGGACATCCTGACCTCATGACCTACCGTCTTGCCGGACTGATCGTGGCCCTCGCGCTCGCGGGGTGCGCCACGCCGCACATCCAGTCGCCGATGACCCCGCCTGCCGGGTTCTCCGGTCCCCGGATCGAGGACCCCGTCCGCGCGGGCGCGTCCGGGGCCTTCATCGTGCAGGACGGAGCCCGGCTGCCTTTCCTGCACTGGGCGCCGACGAGCGGAGAGCCCTGGGCCGTCATCGTCGCCCTGCACGGGATGAACGACCACGATGCATCGTTCCGGCTGGCCGGTCCCTGGTGGGCCGAACACGGCATCGAAACCTGGAGCTTCGACCAGCGCGGCTTTGGTCAGGCCCCGGAGAAGGGCGTCTGGGCCGGCGAGGCCCTGATGACCGATGACCTGCGCACCATCACTGCCCTGGTCCGGGCGCGCCACCCCAATGCCGTGCTGGCGGTGGTGGGCGAGAGCATGGGCGGGTCGGTGACCGCCGCCGCCTTCGGCTCGGACCGTCCGCCGGACGCCGATCGGGTCGTTCTGCTGTCGCCGGGCGTCTGGGGCTGGTCCAGCCAGAACATCGTCAACCGCACCAGCCTGTGGATCGCCTCGCGCACCTTTGGCGACGTGACGGTCGAACCGCCGGATTTCATCGCCCGCCACATCCTGGCCTCCGACAACCTGCTGGAGCTGATCCGCAACGGGCGCGATCCCGACAGCCTGCTGTCGACGCGGTTCGACACCATCTCGGGTCTGGTCGATCTGATGGAGAGCGCGTCCAACCGCATCGGCCTGATCAGGGCGCCCGTCATCCTGATGTACGGCGCCCACGATCAGGTGGTGGAGGCCGGGCCGATGCGTCGGGCGCTGGAACGGGCGGGAACGCCGCCGAATCTGCGCACCGCCTTCTATGACGACGGCTGGCACCTGCTGAACCGCAATCTGGGGGCCGAGCGGGTCTACCGCGACGTCGAAGCGTATCTGCGCGACGCCTCCGCGCCGCTGCCGTCCGGTGCGCCGTCCGTGCTGCCCGAACTGGAAAAAAGCGCGCTAACCAAAGGAAGGTAACGCACCTTAACGGGGCGTTTACCACGCAGGCGGCATTTTCTGCCTAGCGGGCGTGTCTGGGCTCCCGCCAGTATTGGGGCGGGCCCCGTTTTCTTGGGCGGTTTGCGTGGGCGGCTTCACGGCGGCGTTGCAGAGATTTGGAATCGGCCGTCTGGCTGCGGTGCTCGGCGTCGCCGCCGGCGTCGCGGCCGTGCTGGTGGCCGTCATGCTGCGCATGGGCCAGGCCCCGGACGCGCTGCTCTACTCCAACCTTGATCTGAAAGAGGCGTCGGAAATCACGGCCTCGCTGGATCAGGCCAACATCAAATATTCGACCAAGGGCGACGGCTCGACCATCATGGTCAACCGCGACGACGTTGGCACGGCCCGGATGATGGTGGCGTCCAAGGGACTCGTGACCTCGGGCTCCGTTGGCTACGAACTGTTCGATGAGCAGTCGCTGCTCGGCCAGACCGAGTTCCAGCAGAACCTGAACGAAAAGCGCGCGCTGGAAGGCGAGCTGGCCCGCACCATCCTGTCCTATCGCGGCATTTCCTCTGCCAAGGTGCTGATCGCCCTGCCGCGCCGCGAAATGTTCACGGCGGGCGCCGGAGATCCGACGGCCGCGGTCGTCGTTGGCGTCGGCGGTCGCGCCCTGACCGGCGATCAGGTTCAGGCCATCCGCAACGTCGTCGCCTCGTCCGTGCCGGGTCTGAAGCCCGAGAAGGTCACTGTCACCGACACCGCCAACCGCACCCTGGCCGCCGGCTCCAGCGAGCAGGGCTTCTCGGCCGCCTCCGCCAACGACTCCAAGAACACGACCGAGGCCCAGCTTCAGGCCCGCATCCTCGACATCGTCGAGGGCGTCGTCGGCGCCGGCTCGGCGCGGGTTCAGGTCACGGCCGACATCGACCACAGCCGCTCGACCACCCAGGAACAGAAATACGATCCTGACGGCCAGGTCGTCCGCTCGACCTCGACCAACGGCACGGAATCCAGCGACACGACCGGCCAGCCCGAGGGCGGCGCGACCGCGACCAACAATATCCCGGGCGGCCAGGCGCCGACCACGACCCCCGCCGGCTCGCGCGACACCGCCAACACGGAGACCACCAACTACGAAATCTCGAACGTCACCACCACCACGGTCAAGGAGGCCGGTGAGATCAGGAAACTGGCCGTCTCGGTCGCCGTGGACGGCAAGTGGACGCCGGCCGCCGACGGCAAGGGCGAAGCGACTTATGCCGCCCGCACCCCGCAGGAAATCGAGCAGATCAAGGCCCTGGTCGCCGCCGCCGTCGGCATCGACGCGACGCGGGGCGACAAGATCGAGGTCCTGAACGTGCCCTTCAGCCGCGACACATCGGCGGCGGGCGGCACGGACGGCGGCAACCCGCTGCTGAATTTCGACAAGTCCGACATCATGCGCGGCGTCGAACTGCTGGTTTTGCTGGTTACCGGCCTGCTGCTGATCTTCTTCGTCCTGCGTCCGCTGCTTAAGACCGCTTCGGGCGCCAGTGGCGGCATGCCTGCCATGGCCGGCGCCGGCGGAATGCCCGTCACCGCCCTGCAGACGACCATGGTCGGCGGCATGCAGCCTCAACTCGGCGGCCCCAATGACATGGACGCCCGCCTCGACATCGCCCGCATCGAGGGTCAGGTGAAGGCCTCCTCGGTCAAGAAGGTCTCCGAGTTCGTCGAGAAACACCCCGAGGAATCGGTCTCCATCCTGCGTAGCTGGGTGCACGAAGGCTGATGGCCGCCCGTCTCGTCACCAAGAAGCCCGCCGTCGAGGACGCCCGCAAGCTGACGGGCCCGGAAAAGGCGGCCGTCATTCTGCTGTCGCTGGGCGAGGAACATACCCGCCTGTGGCAGGGGCTGGAGGACGACGAGATCAAGGAGGTCTCGCAGGCCATGGCGACCCTGGGCACGGTCAGCGCCCATGTCGTTGAGGAGCTGCTGGTCGAATTCGTCTCGGGCATGAGCGGCTCGGGCGCCGTCATGGGCAGCTTCGAACAGACCCAGAAACTGCTCGCCTCCTTCATGCCGGGCGATCGCGTCGACAGCCTGATGGAAGAGATCCGCGGTCCCGCCGGTCGCACCATGTGGGACAAGCTGGGCAATGTGAACGAGGCGGTTCTCGCCAACTATCTGAAGAACGAATACCCCCAGACCGTCGCCGTGGTCCTGTCGAAGGTGAAGCCGGATCACGCCGCCCGCGTCCTGACCTCGCTGCCCGAGGACTTCGCCCTGGAATGCGTCCAGCGGATGCTGCGGATGGAGCCGGTCCAGCGCGAGATCCTGGACAAGATCGAACAGACCCTGCGCACCGAGTTCATGTCGAACCTGGCCCGCACTTCCAAGCGCGACAGCCACGAAATGATGGCCGACATCTTCAACAGCTTCGACCGCCAGACCGAGGCCCGCTTCATCGGCGCGCTGGAAGAGCGCAACCGCGAGGCGGCCGAGCGCATCCGCGCCCTGATGTTCGTCTTCGAGGACCTGAACAAGCTCGACCCCGGCGGCGTCCAGACCCTGCTGCGCGCGGTCGAGAAGGACCAGCTGGCCCTCGCGCTCAAGGGCGCGTCCGAAGGCCTGCGCGAGATGTTCTTCACCAACATGTCCGAACGCGCGTCCAAGATCATGCGCGAGGACATGGAATCGATGGGCCCCGTGCGCCTGAAGGATGTCGACAGCGCCCAGATGGCCATGGTCCAGGCCGCCAAGGATCTGGCCGCCAAGGGCGAGATCATGCTGGCCGGGGCCGGCGGCGCCGACGACGAGCTGATCTACTGACATGACCAGCGCCCCTTCCAACAGCCGCCCGTTTTCCTTCGACACCGAGTTCGACGGCTCGGGCTCCGTCGTGCGCGGATCGGCCTTCGTTCCGACCAAGCGAGCCTATTCGCCGATCGAGGTCGAGGCCCTGGTCGCCCAGGCCCGGCTGGAAGCGCGCGAAGCCGCTCTGGCCGAGGTCGAGAGCCTGCAGGCCATGGCCATGGTGACGATCGGACAGGCGTTGGCCGCCGCCGCGCCCGCCCTCGCCGCCGTGGCCCAAACCCACCGCGAACAGTCCGCCGAATTGGCCCTGACAGCCGCCCGCGTCATCGCCGCCGGCGCCCTGGCGCGCTTCCCGGCCGCGCCGCTGGAGGCCGCGCTCGAGGCCCTCGGGTCCGAGATCGACGCCTCGCCCCGGATGGTGGTTCGCGCCGCCGGTCTGGACGAGGTCGTGCAGGCTAAGATCCAGGCCCTCTGCGTCGATGCCGGCTTCTCGGGTCTGGTCGCCTTCCGCGACGAGCCGGGCATGGCGGTCGCGGCCTTCCAGCTGGAATGGGCCGACGGCCGCGCCGACTATGAACCTGCCGAGGCCGCCGCCCGCATGGGCGAGGCCCTCGACGCCGCCTTGGCCGCGGAAGCCGGTCACGCTGAAGCTATCAACGGGAGCGCCATGTGATGGCCGACGATCTCGCCCTCGAGGAGTTTCCGGACTCCACCGCCTTGGCCACCCTCGACGAGGGCGGTGAAAAGACCGCCCACGACCTGGCGCCGGTGTTTGACGTGCCAGTCAACATCTCGGCCGTGCTGGGCAAGGCCCACATGACGGTGGCCCAGCTGCTGAAGCTGAACCGCGGCAGCGTGCTGGAGCTGGACCGCAAGGTCGGCGAGGCCATCGACATCTTCGTCAACAACCGTCTGGTCGCCAGGGGCGAGGTCGTCGTCGTCGACGACCGCCTGGGCGTGACCATGACGGAAATCATCAAGACCGAGGACTCGGCGGCCTAGGCCGTCGGTTCGCGCAAGAGAGTAGAGGAGAAGACCGATGCGGCTTCTGGTGGTTGGCAGGTTGAGCGGACAGCTCGCGACGGCGGTGAAGATGGCCATGGCGCACGGCGCCAAGGTCCAGCACGTCGAACGCACCGATCAGGCGACGGAACAGCTCCGGCGCGGGCAGGGGGCCGACCTGCTGATGGTCGACTACAACCTGGACATCGCCGGTCTGATCGCCGCCAACGACGCCGAGCGGATCTTCGTGCCCGTCGTGGCCTGCGGCGTCGATAACGATGCGGAAAAGGCCGCAGCCGCCATCCGCGCCGGCGCCAAGGAGTTCATCCCCCTTCCGCCCGAGGCCGATCTGATCGCCGCCGTCCTGTCGGCCGTCGCCGACGACGAGCGCCCGCTGATCTCGGCCGATCCGTCGATGCAGGCCGTGATCAAGCTGGCCGATCAGGTTGCCCGCTCCGAAGCCTCCATCCTGATCACCGGGGAAAGCGGCGTCGGTAAGGAAGTGATGGCGCGCTATCTGCACCAGAACTCCAAGCGGTCGGAACGGCCGTTCATCAGCGTCAACTGCGCCGCCATTCCCGACAACCTGCTGGAGTCCGAACTGTTCGGCCACGAGAAGGGCGCCTTCACCGGCGCCGTGGCTCGCCGGATCGGCAAGTTCGAGGAGGCCGACGGCGGCACGCTTCTGCTCGACGAAATCAGCGAGATGGACGCCCGGCTTCAGGCCAAACTGCTGCGCGCCATCCAGGAACGCGTCATCGACCGCGTCGGCGGGACGAAGCCCGTGCCGGTCAACATCCGCATCATCGCCACCTCCAACCGCGATCTGGCCCGAGCCGTGTCGGAAGGCGTGTTCCGCGAGGACCTTCTGTATCGCCTGAACGTCGTCAACCTGCGCCTGCCGTCTCTGCGCGAGCGGCCGGGCGACGTCTCTGTTCTGGCCGATCACTTCGTCAAGAAATACGCCGCCGCCAACGGCGTGCCGGCCCGCCCGCTGTCGCAGGACGCCCGCCGGGCGCTTGCCGCCCATCGCTGGCCCGGCAACGTGCGGGAGCTTGAGAACGCCATGCACCGCGCCGTGCTTCTGGCGGTCGGTTCCGAAATCGACGCCGAGGCCATCCGCCTACCGGACGGCCAGCCGCTGATCGGCGCCATCGGCGGCGTCGCCGACGCCGGTCCCGCCGGCCGGGCAGCCCAGACCGCCGACGCCGTCTCGCGCGCCTATGTCGGCCAGACGGTAGCCCAAATGGAAAAGACCCTGATCCTCGACACTCTGACCCATTGCCTCGGCAACCGGACGCACGCGGCCAATATCCTGGGCATCTCGATCCGGACCCTGCGCAACAAGCTGAACGAATACGCCGACGAGGGCACGGCCATCATGGCGCCCCAGAACGGCGTGGCCGCCAACTACGGTTCGAGCGCGGCCTGATCCATGATCGTGGGTCCCGATCGCAGACGCGTGCTCGCCGGTCTGGCCCTGGTCGGTCTGGGCGCGTGCGACCGCGAGCGATCGGCGCCCCCTGAACAGATCAACGCCAATGCGCCCGTCGACGGACCGATCGACCTTTCGGACCTCGAGCGCGACAACGGCGGTCGTCTGGGCCTCAGCGCCATGGACTTCAACCGCGTCTCGTGGCGCGGGACGGAGCGGTTCAACTACTGCTCGACC
>Ga0247813_10002898_pt1 | contig 11383 bp, 7 predicted proteins | sample UWRJL169409C1_FD_180719 | JGI IMG/M metagenome (GOLD analysis project Ga0247813, IMG submission 180719) | Plant litter microbial communities from Arlington Agricultural Research Station in Wisconsin, United States - UWRJ-L169-409C-1 | ecosystem: Environmental > Terrestrial > Plant litter >... | reverse complement strand
ATTTACCAACCAGGATACAGGGGTTAGTCCTTGCCGGTGGTAAAAGTTCCCGTATGGGAACAGATAAAGGAATGATAGATTGGCATGGAAAAGAGCAACGTTATCATGTGGCGGATTTGTTAATGCGGTTCTGTGAACAGGTTTTTATTTCGTGCCGTTCAGACCAGCAGAAGGGTATAGCTATTGGTTATCGTACATTAGCCGATCAAATACAAAATTGCGGGCCTTTTGGGGGGCTATTATCTGCTTTTAAGTTACAGCCTGAAGTAGCTTGGCTTTGTGTGGCATGCGATCTTCCGATGCTGGATCTGCAGGCCATCGACTTTCTGATTACAAACAGGGATACCAATTCAGTTGCGACCGTCTATCAAAATATGGATGATGGTTTGCCGGAACCTATGCTGGTTTTGTGGGAGCCAGCGGCTTATCCATTGTTATTAGCTTCTTTTGAATCAGGTAATACCTCTTTACGTCAGGTGCTTTTATATTCCCCGGTCAACTTATTAACTCCTGAAGATCCGGGGGTACTCACTAATGTGAATACTCCCGAGGAGGTAGCAGCAATCCGTCTCAAGATTAATTTGTAATTTCACTAATTGAAGTTAATTTACAGAGACAGTATCTCTGAAAATGGAAAAGTCGGAAAAACGATGATAAAAGTTTAGTTCTATTGTGGTCGCAGCATATTGCTGGAGCTGATTGTTGGCTATAAATGTTTACGGATAATGGCACTTTCCATTATTTTCGCGGTGTGGTTTATAGATCAGTAATATATCATCGGCTTTCGTGAAAAATGTCGGCATGATTAATGGCTTTTCAACTTTCTACAGGGTTAGAGATTGCCTTTAAATGTTCTGCCCACAGGCAGCTCTTTACCATTTTTTAAAACGACAAGCTGAGAGTTATACGACTGAATATTCTGCTTAAGTACAATGTACGACTTATGTATCCTGATAAATCCAAGGTGTTTATACTTCTCTAAAAAATCAGCGAACCTTAAGAGTACCAGGTATTTTTTAAACCTGCTGATGATCTTTACATATTCACCGTACCCTTCAATCCATTCAATATGATCGACCCTTACTTTGTTGATCATGTAGTCGGATTTAAAAACTATATATTCTTCTTCGTTACTATTCTCCAGGTATTTACGATAATCTATTGCTTTCATGATCGCTTTTGTAAAGCGCTCTTTCAGCACCGGTTTAATCAGATAATCAATCACATCCAGTTCATAAGCGGTAACCGCATGTCCGGGGTCCGCCGTGATAAATATACATAACTTATCAGGTGAGACTTTATTCAGCAATTCTACGCCAGACATTTCCGGCATCTGTATGTCGAGTATCAGGAGGTCGACTTCATTGATTTCCAGAAAAAGTATGGCATCTTCCGCACGGTTAAATGAGCCTACCAGATCGATTTCAGGAATCTGTTCACAGTACTGCGCTATTAATTCCAGAGCCGGAAACTCATCATCCACACAGATCGCCTTTAAATTTCTCATATTTTTATTGTTAACCTGGTAAAATATTCTTCTGGTGATTCTGTCGTTTCAAATTCATAAGCAGCACCATATTCTATATCCATCATTTGCTTTAATACTGCAGTACCAATGCCTTTGTAATTTTCATCAGGTACGAACTGTTTTGTATCATTTGGCGTATTGTTGCGGGCATCCGTGTGATCGAGCGGAATGCCGGTGCCATTCGCTCTCGTGCCTTTTACTTGCAGGGCCGAACGGTTATTGCGGATACTAAAATCAATATTGTGATCGGTCAGGCAAAATGTTGCATGGATAAATGCATGCTCATCATTTCCAATAGCTGAATATTTCAGCGCATTTTCAAAAAGAGTAAAATAGATCGTTGGCGGGATTTCAATTTCACTTAGCAATTCATCTGCTTCATAATCAAATACGATCGCCAGCTTCTTGTTGTATTTCAACTGATACAAGCTGTTTAACGCAGTAATCATCTGGATCTCTTTTTCAATTGTGATCCTTTTTTTACCAATCTCGTAGGTCGTATACTGAAGCAGCAGGCTCAACTGCATAATCAGGTCGGCAGAAACCTTATCATGACTATAACTGCGGGAATAAATATTGTTTAAAGTATTCAGCAAAAAATGGGGATTTATCTTCGATTTAACCAGATCAAGATCCGCCTGCTGTTTAAGGATTTCCAGTTTGGCCAGTTCATTTTCTACAATAAGTTTATACTTTGATATCCCCGATAATGAGGAGACGACTATTATTGCGGTCTGAGTAAGATAAACGAGCAATAAAAAGTATTCCTGCTGAAATAAAACCGCACCTGGCAGTTTGATTTCCGGTTCTATCAGAATCCTGATCAGGCAGGAAATAACGAATACAATAGCTGTATAGCGGATGTACTCCGCATATTTTTTGGTTTCATAATATTCAGGAACAAGTTTACTATAACATAAGTAATAAAGCGGGATATTAATTACAAGCATAAACAGTAACCGGTACATCCCTTGTGTGGTTCCGAAAAGATGGAGATAGAGGTATATATTCACAGCGATAAAACCCAGCCAGAACAATATTTGCTGCATAGTAATTAACCCGGGCCAACGTTTGTTGAGCAGGATTGCTGTTACCTTATTCTCAAAAGAAAGACGAAGAATGACAACCAGGAAAACAATATTTAATAACATCACCATCATTTCTAATTAGCAGTTGCTTTCCCCGGTATTTATGGTGTTCGTTTATAATTCCTGTCGTTCATTGATATTGTTAACCGGTCAGTTCAGAATCTCCCATCTTTATTCAGCCAGTACAAATTTCAAGTTTTGAATTGTGCTGAACCAAATATAAAAAATGCGAATTTAACTATTTTAATTAATAAGCAGGAATTCAGTATGTCGGTCATTTTTACCTTCCTCTGCTGCCGCTCAGCGGCCTGCCCGTTCATTGAAATTTTAATTTGCGGTTACATTAAAAATATAATGAATCATCTATTGCAAAAATTACTTCATATAACCCTGATCCCCGTTTATCGTATAAGCTTATTCATTGCAGCTTTGATGCTGGTTACATTGACAAATTTCCAGTTAACAGCACAAGTTAAACCTGTAACGAAAGCATTGCCGGAAACAAAGTTTAAACCGGAATCCGGCACATTTGTAAAGTTTCTCAATGAGGAGAAAACGCATTACGTTAAATTCAACGGTTACGCACAAATCTGGGCCCGCTATACGGATATGAACCCCGGTTCTAAAATGGACCAAAGCATTCTTAAGAATACAGCTGATCTGTCATTGAGACGTTTGAGGTTAAAAATGAGTGTAATGCCTTTTGATGACTTTTTGTTTGTCGTTCAGGCGGGGACAACCAATCTTACCAATTTATCCAATTCGGAAAATTCTTTTGAATTGCTGGATGCATACGGAGAATACCGCCCCAATAAGCTGATCAATGTCGGCTTTGGAAGATCGAACTGGAAAGGATTAAGCCGTTTTGCTTCCGGACCAAGTGCAACGTTATTATATGATGTACCACTGATCTCAATTGCAAATGTAAACCGGACAGACCTTACCCTGAGAAACTATAATATCTATGCCAAGGGACAAGTGGGCAGGCTGGATTACCGGTTAATCGTAGCCAAACCATTTATCCCGTCGCCGGCGACGCCCGCACAAAATATCTCAGTATTTAATAACCTGGCCCCAAAAACAAATCTTTCCGGGTATGTGAAATGGGAGTTTTTTGATAAGGAAGCGAATGGCTCGGCTGTTTCAGCCGGTAGTTACCTTGGTAAAAAGAAAGTACTTGCCCTTGGTTTTGGTGCGGAATACCAGAAAGATGCGCTGTGGAATTTAAGTAACCAGGATACGGTGCTGAACAGTATGAAATTGTTCAGTGCAGATCTATTTTTTGATACACCGCTGAACAAGGAGCGGGGGACAGCCTTTAGTGCTTATGCAGCTGTATTCAGGCACAATTACGGGCCGAACTATATCCGTAATTTCGGCGTAAACAACATGGCGAACGGTGTGGATGCCGGTACAGCCACCTTCAACGGGTCGGGCAACAGCTACCCTGTAGCGGGTACGGGGAACAGCTTTATTTTGCAGGCGGGATATACGCTGCCTTACTTTAACCAGCGCAAAAAAACTACCAGGTTAATGCCTGCAGCTGCAATGCAGTACTCGAGGTTTGACAGGCTCTCCGATCCGATGATTACTTATGATCTGGGTTTGAGCTTACTGCTGAAAGACCATGCCTCAAAACTGGTTTTTAATGCACAGAGCCGTCCCGTATATACTTCACAGCTAAATCAACTCAGGGTCTCGGAAAGAAAAATGATGTACGTACTGATGTACCAGATAAACATTGAATAATAAGTTGGGTTAGGATTATATAGATTATTTTTCAGGAATATTTAAGATTTTATAATAAGCATTATGCGATTAGAGGACATTTCAACCAATCAAAAAGAGCTGGCGGTAAAACGTAGTGTATCGGCCAGGATTCTGACAAACCTTACATTCTGGGTGTTGATCGCAATTATTGCAGGTGTGGCACTAGGTAGTATCGCACCTGATACAGCTGTAAAAATGGAGATCATCGGGAAGACCTTCATTGATATTATCAAATTATTTATCGCACCAATTATATTCCTGACGATCGTGCTGGGAATCAGTGGGATGGGCGACTTAAAAAAGGTTGGACGTATTGGTGTAAAGGCGCTCCTGTATTTTGAAATTGTGTCTACCTTTTCACTGGCTGCGGGGATACTGATGGCAGTGTTGATGCAGCCTGGTAAAATTGACAAGTCACATCTGCAGATCCAGAACGCATCAAAATATATTTCCGGACCTGCAAAGGAGTTTAATTGGATGGAGTTCTTTTTAAGCAATATTACCCTGCAGGTTTTACTGGCTGCGATTATTGTCGGCATTATCCTGAATTATTCAAAATACCGTATGGCAGCTGTTGAACAGCTGGGGAAAGCCTCAAAGATCGTGTTTGCGGGTTTGAAATACGTGATGTACCTGGCGCCACTTGGTGCTTTTGGTGGGATGGCTTATACAATAGGGAAATTTGGTTTACATACGCTGCTTCCACTGGCAAAGCTGATGGGAACAGTATACCTGACAATGGGCATATTTATCTTTTTGATATTGGGAAGTATCATGCGCTATTATAAAATGAGTATCTGGGGCTTTATCAAATATATTAAAGAGGAACTGTTGCTGGTACTGGGTACTTCTTCTTCAGAGTCCGCACTGCCTTCCATCATGCTGAAACTGGAAAAAATGGGCTGCAGTAAATCTGTTGTAGGATTAGTTATCCCTACTGGTTATTCTTTTAACCTGGATGGTACCTCAATTTACTTGTCTATGTCGGTCATTTTTCTGGCCCAGCTGTACGGCGTCCATTTAAGTATCGGCGAGATGCTGAGCATTATCGGGATATTGATGGTTACCTCAAAAGGGGCCGCAGGGGTTACGGGAAGCGGATTTATCGTGTTGGCATCTACGCTAACCGCAATCCATAAAATCCCTGTGGAAGGATTGGCTTTCCTGCTGGGGGTCGACAAGTTTATGAGTGAAGCCAGGGCGTTAACCAATATCATCGGAAACGGTGTTGCCACAATTGTGATCGCTAAAAGTGAAAATGAGTTTCATCCGGAAGTGGTGGACGACACAGCAAGCGCCGCATAGCGAAGTGCCGGCAATTGAATATGCCGGTATCCATTATATCATAACAGCAGTTTTTGCTGCAAAAAGGATTATCATTTAATACCACCCATCATGTCTGAACTAGAAACACTCCCGGCCGGTCACCCTTCACAATTTGGGAATAAAGTATATTACCAATTGCAACCTGAACAACTGGTGTCGCAGACACTTGAAAGAGGACAAGGAATGCTGAACGACGCAGGTGCACTTTGTGTGGATACAGGAAAGTTTACCGGGCGATCGCCTAAAGACAAATTTACTGTAAAGGACGATCTGACAGCAGATACGGTAGACTGGGGGGAGGTAAACCGACCCTTTTCTCCGGAGAATTTCGACCGCCTGCATGATAAACTGCTGGCTTACCTAGCAGTAAAAGAAGTTTGGGTGAGAGATGCATTCGCTTGTGCCGATCCGGTATACCGGTTATCAGTACGTGTTGTAAATGAAACACCATGGGCTAACCTGTTTTGTGAGCAGCTATTTCTCAGGCCTGCTGCGGCAGAACTCACTGATAGCCTTACAGGCTGGTTAATCTTACAGGCACCGGGTTTTGAAGCTGATCCTGCTACTGACGGAACCCGTCAGGCCAACTTCACTATCGTGAGTTTTACCCGGAAAATTATCCTGATTGGTGGTACAGCCTATACAGGTGAAATGAAAAAAGGGATTTTCAGCGTATTGAACTTCCTGTTACCACAAAATCACGGGGTGCTGAGCATGCATTGTTCAGCGAATGAAGGTACGGCAGGTGATGTTGCTTTATTCTTCGGGCTTTCCGGTACAGGAAAAACTACATTAAGTGCAGATGCCTCCAGAGCGTTGATCGGTGACGACGAACATGGTTGGGCAACTGGCTCCGTGTTTAACTTTGAAGGTGGTTGTTACGCTAAGGCGGTCGACCTCAATGCGGATAAAGAACCTGAAATTTTTGGTGCGGTAAGGCCAAATGCGCTTTTAGAAAACGTAGTGCTTGATCCGGTTACCCGCATCGTCGACTTTACTAATACCACAAAAACAGAGAACACCAGGGTAGCCTATCCGATTGATTTTATAGATAATGCGAAGGAACCCTCTTTTGGCGGTGAGCCTGCTAATATATTCTTTCTTACCTGTGATGCCTTCGGGATCCTGCCGCCGATCAGCAAATTGAGTAGAGACCAGGCGATGTACCATTTTATATCGGGTTATACCGCTAAAGTTGCTGGAACCGAAATGGGCATATCTTCTCCTCAGACAACATTTTCAGCCTGTTTTGGCAGGGTGTTTTTACCATTGCATCCAATGAAATACGCAGCGCTGCTGGGAGAGAAGTTAACCAGTAACCCTGCAATTAACGTGTGGCTGGTTAATACCGGTTGGATTGGCGGGGCTTATGGAACTGGTAAACGGATCAGTTTAAAATATACAAGGGCAATGATTGCAGCAGCAATTAATGGAGACCTGAACAATAAAGCGTACACACCGCACCCGATTTTTAAAATCGGGATCCCGGCAAGTTGTCCCGGTGTACCAGTAGAAATATTGGACCCGGTAAACTTGTGGGATAGTGCTGAAGTGTATGAAACACAAGCTTACGAACTGGCAGAACTGTTTGCCGCTCACTTCTCAAACTATGCCAGTGCGAGCAGTGATGCAATTAAACGGGCCGCACCAGCATTGAAAGCAAATGTGATTAAAAAAATCAATTAACTTTGTTTCCTCGTATATGTTTAAACGATGGGGCAGGAGATCTCATCCTAAACGATTTTAGGTATTATAATTTGACGCTATTCAAAAATCTGGAACTGCTATCCGATAAACTCAGTAAATATCTGAGTTTACAGGTACTTGCTGCCATAATTTTAGGCGTTGCTGCCGGAATTTATTTTCCTGGCTTTGCGGTTAAAACCCGGATTATCGCTAACCTTTTTGTTGCGGTGATCGAGCCTTTTGTAGCACCGGTGATTTTCCTGACTATCGTTACGCTTTTTGGTGGCATTATTGATTTAAAAGGTGCGGGAAGGATCAGCTTAAAGTCGTTTATCTACTTTGAAATCATCACCACACTGGCTATCATTTTCGGGATCGGCAGTGCGATGGTGATCCATCCGGGAAGGATTGACCGGTCAAAACTGATCGCAGTAATGCCTGCGGAGGTCGGCGGCCGGTTCAACGGAAGCTGGGTCAACCAGGTGATTTCCGAATACATGATTGTCTTTTTTGTCGGCGCCATCGTAATCGGCCTGCTCATTAACAAATCCTCATTTAAAAATGAGGCTATAGACTTTTTAGAAAGGATGCGGAACCTCGTCTTTAAAACCCTTCGTTATATTTTTCTGCTTGCTCCTCTGGCTGCATTCAGCGGGATCGCTTATACTGTAGGGCGTTTTGGTGTTGATACCTTACTTCCTATCGGGAAACTGGTCGCAGGTACCTATATTACCTTATTCCTTTTTGTATTTGTTGTGATGGGTGGCATTCTTGCCCTTTATAAAGTCAGCATTTTCACTTTCATTAAATCAATAAAACAAGAGTTACTGTGGGTACTCGGTACATCTTCATCCAGTTCAGTACTGCCACTGTTGATGGAGAAGCTGGAAAGTATGGGTTACAAACGTTCTGTAGTCAGCCTTGTTACTGTTACAGGAAATTCATTTAACCTGACAGGCACCTCGCTGTATTTAGGGATGGGCGTGATATTCCTGGCGCAGTTATATAACATTACCTTTTCCTTTTCAGAACTGGCTGGAATTATTCTCGTGATGATGGTTACCTCCAAAGGTGCATCAGGGATTCCCGGAACTGGCTTTATCGCACTGGCAACGACAGTAGGCACTATTCATCAGATACCGGTGGAGGGGCTTGCGTTTTTGCTGAGTATCGACAGGTTTATGAGTGAAGCCCGGGCCTTAACCAATACCATCGGACACGGTGTAGCTACGGTTGTCATCTCACAAAGTGAAATCAATACTAAGCTGCCCCAAAAGAAAATATAATCCTGCGTCTTTTTTATCGCTATCGTTTAGGCTATTCTTATTTTATACGTACAAGTACATACATCTACTGACACAATTTTTTAATTAACCCCAAATGATTTGATCTATTGATTACCATACATCATCCATACAACACACACATTTTAAACACATACACATGAAAAAAATATTTCCACTATTCTTTATTGCCGTCATCCTGTTTTCAGGAGGCTGTAAAAATAACGAACCCGCAGACGAAAAGGCCGACGTGATTTTGATCGGTGGCGGGATTATGAGCGCAACTTTAGGCGTCATGATGAAAGAACTGGATCCTAAACTGACGATCAACCTGTATGAACGTCTGGATTCTGTAGCGCTTGAAAGTTCAAGTGCCTGGAACAATGCAGGTACCGGTCACTCGGCTTTGGCAGAATTAAATTACACTCCGGAGATGCCGGACGGAACAGTAGATATCAAAAAAGCGATTCCGATCAATGAATCTTTTGAAGTATCAAAACAGTTTTGGGCACACCTCGTGAATGAGAAGAAATTGCCGGAGCCGAAGTTATTTATCAACAATGTCCCGCATATGAGTTTTGTATGGGGCGAGAAAAACGTTGCGTATCTGAAAAAGAGATATGATGCACTTTCTGTCAGTACTTTATTCAGAGGAATGGAATATTCTGAAAATTTTGATACGCTGGCTAAATGGATGCCATTGGTGATGACCGGAAGAAGCCGTACACAGAAGGTGGCTGCAACACATATGGTGATCGGTACCGATGTTAACTTCGGTAACCTGACCAGGGGATTAGTTACTTCACTTAAAAATTCTGCTGGTGTTCAGGTTAACATGAACCACGATGTAAGGGAGATCAAACGTAATGCGGACAGTACCTGGATGGTTACCGTTTTAGACCGCATCACAAAGAAAGAACGCAGGATACAGGCTAAGTTTGTCTTTATCGGTGCTGGTGGCGGTGCTTTGCCTTTACTGCAAAATGCAGGTATTCCTGAAGGGAAAGGCTTCGGTGGTTTCCCGGTAAGCGGGGAATGGTTAGTTTGTACTAATCCGGCTGTGATTGCGCAGCATATCGCAAAAGTTTATGGTAAAGCAGGAGTGGGCTCACCGCCAATGTCGGTACCCCATCTGGATACCAGGGTGATCAATGGTAAAAAAGCATTACTTTTTGGGCCGTACGCAGGTTTCTCCAGTAAATTTCTTAAACAGGGATCGTATCTGGACCTGACCAGGTCGGTGACGTTAAAGAACATCTATCCAATGGTTTCTGCCGGCTGGGATAATATTCCGCTGACTAAATACCTGGTAAACCAGGTGATGCAGTCTGATGAGGACCGTCTGGCGGCATTGAGGGAATATTTTCCGAATGCAAAGGCGGCCGACTGGAAACTGGAGACTGCAGGACAAAGGGTACAGATTATTAAAAAAGATAAAGAGCACGGGGGAGTCCTGCAGTTCGGTACAGAGGTTGTCAGTGCTTCTGATGGTAGTCTGGCAGCTTTATTGGGTGCATCTCCAGGTGCGTCCACTTCAGTTAAGATTATGCTGACTGTACTGGAAAAGTGTTTCCCTCAACAAATAGCTTCGCCGGAGTGGCAGAAAAAACTGGTAGAGATGATCCCTTCTTACGGGAGACAACTTACCGGGGATATCAAGCTGACTAACCAGGTCAGGGAAGCGGATAGTAAAGCATTAGGTTTAAAATACTTTGTATTAAAACCTTAAAAATAATCTTGGTTAGATTATAATTGGCGGCTGTATGTTGAGAGATGTACAGCCGTTTTTTATGGCTTATTGTACTGGTTTTACCAGCTGACTGCCTTCTTGAAATCAATTTTATAGTCTATATCAAGTACCGGGATACTGTCCTGATAATGGATTTTGAATCCCCGGCTTAATTTCACCTTTCTGAAATCTATCGGTGTGCCTTTCAGCATATAGTTCTCTACTTCCTGTCTGACCTGCTGTGCGGGCAGATACGCTGAAGCAGCATTGATAAAATCTTCCAGCGTTAATTTTGCATTTGGGTCAGCCTTTCTAAGTTTCTGGTTCCTGAGAAATAATTGCAGTAAAAGATCCCGGATCGACTCTCGTCCGCCAGAAGACATACGAATCTGCTGATCAAGGTAAAACGCATAAATAAAGCCTCTTTTGTAAGGCAAAACCTGATAGTTTCTATCTGTCCAGAATTTTGCAGCGATAGAATCGTTTGGTGCTGCTTTAACCGGGCTGGTATAATGTGCTGATAAATTTTCTTTGTTGACATGTGCTAAAAAAGCGGTTTTATCAAGTATATCCGATTTTACCAGGTTAATCAACATTGCGTAATCATTAAACCCTTCGCCGAACCACTGGTTATCAAATTCATCATTTCCGATTCGCATGCCCATTCCAATCCAGGCGTGTGAAGTTTCATGGGCCAGTACTTTCTTTTTATCATCATCAAATTTACCGGAATACTTCATAATGAATCCGTGTCCCCATCCAAAACCTGTCGCCCATGGCTTATCCATTGATAATAACGGCAGGATACAGAGATAGTAATAAGGTGCCTGATCGTCTTTCCAGAAATCCCTCAGATCAGGGAAATACCGTGTGAAAAAAGGATCAAGTTCTGCTTTAAGGTCGTTAATCGTATCACTTTTTGAGGTGATAGAATAATAGGGAATCCCATGAACGTGATATCTGTTGATGACGA
>Ga0247813_10002897_pt1 | contig 11386 bp, 9 predicted proteins | sample UWRJL169409C1_FD_180719 | JGI IMG/M metagenome (GOLD analysis project Ga0247813, IMG submission 180719) | Plant litter microbial communities from Arlington Agricultural Research Station in Wisconsin, United States - UWRJ-L169-409C-1 | ecosystem: Environmental > Terrestrial > Plant litter >... | reverse complement strand
ACCACATCGAGAGATGGAGCATTCAGCGCATCGGCAATTGGGTCCCAATCGCCGACACCAGTCACCATGCCGATACCAAGCCCACCGAGAACGAGAGACCGAACGCGGTTCGGATGCGCCAGCGTCAGGAATGTCGAAATGCGCGCGCCCATCGAATAGCCCATCACATGGGTTTCGGCGATGCCCAGGTGATCCAGCAGCGCCACGGCATCGCCAGCCATCGCCGGCGGATGATAGACGTTCGGATCATGCGGCTTGTCGCTTGCACCGTGGCCGCGATTGTCGAGCGCGATTACCCGGTACCCGGCATCACCCAGCGTCTTCAGCCAACCGGGATAGACCCAGTTCACATTAGCGCTGGAGGCAAACCCATGGATCAGCAGGATCGGATCGCCGGATGGATCGCCCTCGTCGAAATAGGCGATCGACAGGCCATCATGGGTGAAGGTCGAAAAGGCGGGCGGGTTCAGATCCATGGCATGCGTCCTCTTTTAAGCGAACCTATGACAGCGGCAGCGCCGGGAAAACCCCGGCACGCCAAAAAAACCCGCGGGCGCGGCGTCTTTGCCGCTACACTTTTGACGCAAAGCTTTCTATGGTGCGGCCAAATTCGACTATTCTTCTACACGACGGAGCATGACATGGCCGGGCACGGTATTCCCCACTTTCAAAACGATGGCGGCCACGCGGTCATCGAGGTCGGCGTCAAGGAATTCATGTGCACAGGTGCATCCGTGCCCTTCGATCATCCGCACATCTATATCGACATGGGCGACGACAACGAAAAAGTCTGTTCCTACTGCTCGACGCTCTACCGGTACAACGCCAAGCTCCATGCGGACCAGACGGTCCCGGACGGCTGCACGTTCAATGCAAAGGCGGCCTGAGCGGCAAACGCTGCGGACATGAACAGGCACCAGCCCGTTGCGATCGCCGGCGCCGGCATAGCCGGCCTGACGGCGGCCCTCAGTTTTGCCCGCAAGGGTATCCAAACTGAGATCTTCGAGCGGACGACCGTGCTCAGCGAGACCGGCGCCGGATTACAGCTATCCCCCAATGCAACACGTATCCTGACGAAGCTCGGGCTTCTCCTGCAGCTGGAAAAAGTATGGAGCGAACCGCAGGCGATCACTCTCGTCAGCGGAGTATCGCTGAAAACGATAGCATCCGTCCCATCCGGCGAATTCGCGCGCAGTCGTTGGAAATCACCTTATGGTGTTCTCCACAGAGCGGACCTCCAGAAGACGTTGTTAGATGCCGTAAATGCCAATCCACTGTGCCACCTTCATCTCGGCATGGAGATCGGTGATACCGCGCAACACGGTATTGCAGGGATGATCGGCAGCGAACCGCGCCTTGTGGTCGGAGCCGATGGGGTCTGGTCAAACCTCAGAAAGCGGGTTGAAGGTGCTGGAAAGGCAAGCTTTTCCGGCAATGTAGCCTGGCGCTTCACGCTCGGTGAGGCTGAGGCTCCGGCTTTTTTCGACACAACCAAAGTCACCGCCTTTCTTGGCAGCGGTTCGCACCTCGTCGTCTACCCGCTGCAGCGCGCACGCAGTTTCAATGTGGTTGCCATTACCAGCGGTGCCGATCCCGGGAAATCATGGGACAGCACCCTGCCCCCGGAGATAAGCCGCCAGCGGTTGCTGGAGGCCTTTTCCGGATGGCATGCTCAGATCATCGATCTGCTGCGGCATGCGGTCGAGCCAACAGTGTGGCCACTTTATCAAGTGAATGACGGCGCCTGGAACCAGGGCGACGATGTGGTCCTGATCGGCGACGCAGCCCATGCGATGATGCCGTTTGCGGCGCAGGGGGCTGCGATGGCGATCGAGGATGCGTTCGAGCTTGCATCCTTCGTGGCCGGTGGAAAGCCGCTTGCCGCCTTTGCCGATCACCGCCAAAGCCGGGTCGCGCGCGTCCGCTCCCGCGGAGCCTTCAATCGTTTTGCCTATCACGCCCGCGGCCCGGTGCGACTCGGGCGTGATCTGGTTCTATCCCTGCGGCGGCCGGAAAGTCTGGCCGCAGATTTCGACTGGCTCTATGGATACGAGCCGAAGGACTGACGATCAGACGGCCTTTGCCGCCGTGAAACCAGCCTCGATATCCTTGCGCAGGTCCACAACATCCTCAAGCCCGATCTGCAGCCGGATGACCGGACCTTCGCTCGGTGCCTTGCAGATTGTGCGGTCGGAAAGACCGACATGGACGGCCAGGCTCTCAAAACCACCCCAGGACCAGCCGAGCCCGAAGATCGACAGGGCATCAAGGAAGGCATGCGCCTTCGGCTTGAACCGATCCGCGCTTTCAGCCTTGAGGACAAAGGAAAAGATACCGCTCGATCCGGTGAAATCCCGCTTCCACAGGTCATGACCGGGAAAGCTCGGCAAGGCCGGATGTAGGACACGGGCAACGTCGTCACGTTCTTCCAGCCACCGGGCGACGTTGAGCGTGCTTTCCTGATGGCGCTCCAGCCGGATGCCCATCGTGCGAAGGCCACGCAAAATCTGGTAGCTGTCATCGGGTGCCCCACAGAGGCCAAGAGCACCATGCGCGTCCAGCAATTGCTCCCAATGGGCCGCATTGGCAGAGACCGTGCCCATCAGAATATCGGAATGACCGGACGGATATTTGGTCGCCGCGTGGATCGATATGTCGACACCATGATCCAGTGGCTTGAAATAGAGTGGCGTTGCCCAGGTATCGTCCATCGTCACCACGCAGCCATGGCGATGCGCGACGGCGGAAATCGCGCGGATATCCTGCATCTCAAACGTGTTGGAGCCCGGCGCTTCGGTGTGAACGAGCTTGGTGTTCGGCTTGATCAGGCTTTCGATACCGGCGCCGACCATCGGGTCGTAGTACTCGACAATGACACCAAGCCTTTTCAACATCGTGTCGCAAAAATGCCGGGTCGGGAAATAGACCGAATCGACGATCAGAGCATGATCGCCGGCCGACAGGAAGGCCAGGAACGGCACTGTGACAGCGGCCAGCCCCGACGGCACGAGGACCGTGCCTGCCGAACCTTCCAGCGCATCGATCGCCTCGCACAAAGCATCGGTGGTGGGCGTTCCGCGCGTCCCGTACGTGTATTTCTGTGACTTTGTTTCCATGGCTTTTGCGTTTGGAAACAATACCGTAGACGCATGAACCACAGGCGGATTGACGAAGCCATGGAAATCAAAGGGTGAGTTGCCGATATGCGACAGCCGGGTGTTCACGCCGGCGCCGGCGAGGAAATCATTCTTTTCAGTCATGGGGATAACGTCCGCTTGTGAAATTGCATGTCCGAACACTTTTCCGCCCGCAGAACCGGGGGGTCAAGGGACTTCCGCTGCGGCACTCCGGCACAAGGGTGGAAAACTCAAGTTCTGGCGAATTTTTGAACAAAAAAGTGCACCAAAGCATCCAAAACTGCCTAAACATCCGGCGCAATCAACGATTTTGGTAGCCCAGCCCGGAAAATCGGCAACGTGTCTTGACCCTGCGCGGTTTTGAGCATGAGATAGACGGTACTCGCGCCAGGAGGGTGGCGGGGGCCGTAGCTGCATCCAAGTGCAGCTGTGCGGGACAAGAACAAAGACAACAGAAAAAGGTTCTAAAAATGGCAAAAAGAATTCTGACAGCGCTCATCGGCGCTGCCGTCATGGGGATTGGCGCTCAGGCTGCATCGGCAACGACGCTCAGCGACGTAAAGGCGAAGGGTTTCCTTCAATGCGGCGTCAATACCGGCCTGACAGGCTTTGCCTCCCCGGACGCATCAGGTAACTGGAGCGGCTTCGACGTCGATTATTGCAAGGCGATTGCCGCGGCCATCTTCGGCGACGCGACCAAGGTCAAATACACCCCGACATCTGCCAAGGACCGTTTCCCGGCGCTGCAGTCCGGCGAAGTGGACGTGTTGGCCCGTAACACCACCTGGACGATCAACCGAGATACAGCACTCGGCTTCAACTTCCGTGCCGTCAACTATTATGACGGCCAGGGTTTCATGGTGCGCAAGTCGCTGAACGTGAAGTCGGCACTTGAACTGTCCGGCGCTGCCGTTTGCGTCCAGACCGGCACGACGACCGAACTCAACCTCGCCGACTATTTCAAGGCCAACAACCTGCAGTACAACCCGGTCGTCTTCGAAAAGCTCGAAGAAGTGAACGCTGCCTATGACGCCGGCCGTTGCGACGTCTATACGACCGACCAGTCGGGCCTTTACTCGCTGCGTCTGACGCTGGCTGCTCCGGACGATCACATCATCCTGCCGGAAATCATTTCCAAGGAGCCGCTTGGACCGGCCGTCCGCCAGGGCGACGACCAGTGGTTTGACATTGTCAGCTGGGTTCACTACGCGCTTGTCGGTGCGGAAGACTTCGGCATCACTTCGGCCAATGTCGAGGAAATGAAGAAGTCGACAAACCCGGACATCCAGCGCTTCCTCGGCGTTGAGGCGGACACCAAGATCGGTACCGACCTCGGCCTCGAAAACGATTGGGCTGTGAAGATCATCAAGGCCGTCGGTAACTACGGCGAAGTGTTCGACCGCAACATCGGTACGGGCAGCCCCTTGAAGATCGAACGCGGCCTCAACGCGCTGTGGAGCAAGGGCGGCATCCAGTACGCACCGCCGGTGCGCTAAGACCATACGACAATTGGGAAAGCGGCTCCCGCCGCTTTCCTTCCCAAAAATAAGAATCGCTCGAAACAGGGTGATCAGGGGATTAAGAGGCTCTGAATGACAATTGACGCCACGACTCCGCGCGGCAAGGACAAGCCGACCGGCTCAATTTTGAACGATCCCAAGGTCCGCGGTATCATCTACCAGGCCGTCACGCTGCTCTTGCTCGTCATTTTCATCTATTGGGTGGCGACGAACACCATGGAGAACCTGAAGCGCGCCAACATTGCTTCCGGTTACGGCTTCCTCAACGGCCGCGCCGGCTTCGACGTCGGGCAATCGCTGATCCCGTTTTCCAGTGATTCGACCTACGGCCGGGCCCTTGTGGTCGGGTTCCTCAACACCATTCTTGTTGCCGTTGCAGGCATTATCACAGCAACCATCATCGGCTTTCTGGTCGGTATCGGCCGCCTGTCGAAGAACTGGCTGATCGCCAAGCTGTCGATGGTCTATGTCGAGATTTTCCGCAACATACCGCCGCTGCTGGTGATTTTCTTCTGGTATTCCGGCGTTCTCGCGGTTCTGCCGCAGCCCAAGGAATCGCTGGCACTGCCGCTGGATATGTACATCAATAATCGTGGCCTCGCCTTCCCGCGGCCGGTCTTCGATAGCGGCTCGCAATTCATCCTTCTTGCCTTTGTCATCGCGGTGGTCGGCAGCATTCTGTTTTACCGGTATGCAAACAAGAAGCAGATGGAGACAGGCCAACGCCTGCCCGTGCTTTGGACGGTGCTTGGCCTGCTGATCGGCCTGCCTCTGCTTACCTATTTCGCGACCGGCATGCCGATTTCCTTCGATATTCCGGTTGCCGGCAAGTTCAACCTGACCGGCGGGTCCGTCATCGGCCCGGAATTCCTGTCACTGTTTCTGGCGCTGTCGTTCTACACGGCATCCTTCATTGCCGAAATCGTCCGCGCCGGCATTCGCGGCGTCAGCCATGGCCAATCGGAAGCAGCGCATGCGCTCGGCATCCGGCCCGGCCTTACCACCCGCCTCGTCGTCGTGCCCCAGGCCATGCGGATCATCATCCCGCCTTTGACCAGCCAGTATCTCAACCTGACGAAAAACTCGTCGCTCGCCATCGCCATTGGCTATTCGGACTTGGTATCGACCGGCGGCACCATCCTCAACCAGACCGGCCAAGCCATCGAAATCGTCAGCATCTGGATTGTCGTCTATCTGACACTCAGCCTGTCGACATCGCTGATCATGAACTGGTTCAACGCCAAGATGGCACTGGTGGAGAGATAAGATCATGAATACACATCAGACCAACTTCGTCCGAACCAGCATGCTGGACCAATCGACGCCGCCCGTGTTGGAGAAAGGCTATATCGCCTGGATCCGGAAAAACCTCCTGGCCACACCGCTGGACGCGGTACTGACCATCATCGCGCTGCTGGTTCTCGCCTGGTTCCTGCCGCCGGCGATCAAATGGCTGTTCATCGACGCTTCCTGGACAGGCGGCGGACGTGGCGTTTGCGCAACGGCTGCTCAAGGCGGCTCGCAGCCGGAAGGCTGGAGTGGGGCCTGCTGGGCCTTTGTCGGCGCAAAATTCGACGTGTTCATGTTCGGACGGTATCCGATCGATGAACGCTGGCGGCCGATGCTGGTCGGCGCCCTGTTCATTGCGCTTCTGGTCCCCATCCTGATCCCGCGGATTCCGTACAAGGGTCTCAACGCCATTCTGCTTTTCGGCGTTCTGCCAATCCTGTCGTTCTTTATCCTGATCGGTGGCGTTCTTGGCCTACCCTACGTGGAAACTCCCCTCTGGGGCGGCCTGATGGTTACGCTGATCCTGTCCTTCGTCGGTATCGCTGTGTCTTTGCCGCTTGGCATCGTTTTGGCGCTCGGCCGGCGATCGACGATGCCGGTCATCCGCCTGCTCTGCACCACCTTCATCGAGATCGTCCGCGGCATTCCGCTGATCACGGTGCTGTTCATGGCCAGCGTCATGCTGCCCTTGTTCCTGCCGCAGGGCATGACGGTCGACAAATTTCTGAGGGCCGTAATCGGCGTTTCGCTCTTTGCCTCCGCCTACATGGCCGAAGTGGTGCGCGGCGGCCTGCAGGCCATTCCAAAGGGACAGGCGGAAGGCGCCGATTCGCTGGGCTTGAGCTACTGGCAGAAAATGCGGCTGATCATCCTGCCGCAGGCGTTGAAGCTGGTCATTCCCGGCATCGTCAACACCTTCATCGGCCTGTTCAAGGATACGTCGCTGGTGTCGATCATCGGTATGTTCGATCTGCTCGGCATCGTCCGCCAGAACTTCTCGGACGCCAACTGGGCATCGCCGGTGACGCCGCTGTCCGGTCTTGTGTTTGCCGGATTCACTTTCTGGCTTTTCTGCTTCGGCATGTCGCGCTATTCAGGGTTCATGGAACGAAAGCTCGACAAGGGCCATAAACGATAACGAGTGAGGGGAAATACAATGGCAGCTGAAGCCAAACCGCTGAAAATCGAAGTGTCGTCCACCGACGTCGCCGTCGAAATCGTCGGCATGAACAAGTGGTACGGAGACTTCCACGTTCTGCGTGACATCAATCTCAAGGTTATGCGCGGCGAGCGCATCGTTGTTGCCGGCCCGTCGGGTTCCGGCAAATCGACGATGATCCGCTGCATCAACCGGCTGGAAGAACACCAGAAGGGCAAGATCGCCGTTGACGGCATCGAGCTCACCAACGACCTGAAGAAGATCGACGAAGTGCGCCGCGAAGTCGGCATGGTGTTCCAGCACTTCAACCTCTTTCCGCATTTGACCATCCTGGAGAACTGCACGCTCGCACCGATCTGGGTTCGCAAGATGCCGAAGAAGCAGGCCGAAGAAGTCGCCATGCACTTCCTCAAGCGCGTCAAGATCCCCGAGCAGGCCCACAAATATCCGGGCCAGCTCTCCGGCGGTCAGCAGCAGCGTGTGGCGATTGCCCGCTCGCTCTGCATGAACCCGCGCGTCATGCTGTTCGATGAGCCGACATCGGCGCTTGATCCGGAAATGATCAAGGAAGTGCTCGACACCATGGTCGGTCTTGCCGAAGAAGGCATGACGATGATCTGCGTCACCCATGAAATGGGCTTTGCCCGCCAGGTCGCCAACCGCGTGATCTTCATGGACCAGGGCCAGATCGTCGAACAGAACGAGCCGGCTGCATTCTTCGACAACCCGCAGCACGAGCGTACCAAACTGTTCCTCAGCCAGATTCTGCACTGAGACCGAGCGGTCTTTATCATCGAATCAGAAAGGCCCGCGGCGTTCGTCGCGGGACTTTCTACTTTCCAATCCCGCTCGCGCGGCGATTATTCGACGGTATATTTCAGCGTCCCCAGCGACCAACGGACGCCGCGGTTTTCGGTATCGCCGGTCCAGGTCTTCTGAAGCCGGGCGACGATCTCGCTGAGAGACTGCCGGGCGTCGAGTTCAGCTGTCAGGCCCTGCGCCGACGGTACAACATCCTTCAAGTCCACTGCATCGCCAACAACGATGGCGACGAGCATATTCTCGCCACTGCCATCCGCCTCGAAATCGAAGCCGTAATAGTCGTCCGGTATCGTCAGCGTTGAGCCGGCCGACAGCGGCGTGATTTTCTGCGCCATATCGTTCGGGAAAATCTGCGTCGCCATGCCTTTGCCGTTCACGTCCAGAAGGACGAGATTTCCGTCATATTGGCTGGTGATAGAAATCTTGAAGGCCTGGCCCTTTTTTAGGAGCGGGCCAGTGTCCAGTGAAACCGTCACCTCGCCGGTATTCGCCTTGCCGACGATATCTTCCATCGCGGCGACCGGATTGGCATCGACATAGGCCGGTGCAATACCAGCCTCGACATTCACCTCCTGATAAACAGGCTCCGGCTTGTCCTTGGGTTGATCCGCCGCCGTCTGTTCCGCCTTGTCTGGCTCCGGCTTGGCGACACTGGTGCCCAGCGCCTCCGGCACGCTTTCCAGCTGCGGATCGAGATCGTCGCAGCCTTCCAGCGTCGAACAATACTCTTTCGATTTCCGGGTCACATATTCAAAGAGCTCGGCATTGCTGACGAGACCGTTGCCGTTCGCATCAGATTCAAGCGGTGCGTAGCCGGCTATGTAAGCCGAGGTAAAAACACCGTGCCGCTCCTCGATCGGCAGGCGGACATCATCCCACGCTACCTGGTAAGCAGCAGCGGCACTCCAGGCGGTCAGCCCGCCGGCCGTCAACTGCGCCGGTTTATCGACGACACCCAGATCGATACGCAATCCGCGGGTTACCGGCTTTATGCCAGCGCGAGCAAACGGACGCGGCAAATAGCGCGCTCCTTGCAAGCCTGACACGGCCTGTGGCGACAATGACCGTGAAATCGTGCCGGAATGACAGGCATCGATCACCAGCGTCACCGCCCTGCCCTTCAACTTCGTGAGCACCGCCTCAAGGTCGTCATCGAGGATGACATTCGTCCAATCATCGTCACCGGCCTTGATGTCATAGGTCGAAATGGCTTCGTCCATTCCGTCCTCCTCATCGCCACTGACATCCTTGACCTGCAAACCATGCCCGGAGAAATAGAGATAGACCCGGTCTCCTGGCGCGGTTCCGGCAACCAGCCATTCGTCCATCGAGGACAGCATCGCCTGCCTTGTGGCCCTTTCATCCGTCAGAACCCGGATTGCCTCCGGCTTGAAATGCAGCGTCCCCGTCAGAAGCGCCTCGATTGCCTTCACATCGTTCTTCGGCCCATGCAGAAACATGTCCTGCGGCAGGTTTTCGTAAGTGCCGATACCGATCACCAGCGCCCGGTCTTCCGCTCTTGCCGGGCCGAGCGATGCCAGGCACCCGAGCGCGGTGATGACAGCCGTTCGCGAAATGGTCATCACAATTTTTCCCGGGTGTAGAGCGGCTGGATTGCTACGCTCGTATCGGTGCCGTCGATGCGGGTAGAGAGAAGTTGTAACACGGTCGCCGCATCGACATTCTTGCTCGCCAGCGCTGCGCCGATCGCATCGATGGGTTCATCGGTGGTAATGACGATCAGATGGTCGGCGCCGAAGGGTTCGACGACCTGCAGATTGCTGAGCTTGAACGCCACACTCTCCGTGCCTTCTGACTGGACGTCGAGCAGTTGAACCTGCCCGGTATTGGCAAGATTGAACACCACCATGTTCTTGTAGTTCGACGCCGGGGCGTCGAAAGAAATCTTGTCGCCAGCGGCATAGATGTCCTTCTGCGGCGTCAAGGATACAGCGCCTGGGTTCTGGCTTGCCATCACTTTCAGAAAATCGAGCAGAATGAACTTGTTCACCACCGACTGGATCATGCCGGCATCGATATGCTCGCCTGCAACGTCGCCATTCGGTGTGTAGAAGATGCCGCTGGCGGCATCCCAGCGATAAGGCACGCCCGTTCCACCGGTATTGTCCGGCACGGTATCAGAGCCCTCGACCGACAGCGCCAGCTTGCCATCCCAGCCGGTTTCGCGAACGGATTGATAGGTCTTTTTCGCGCCGGGTTCGGCTGCGACAGCGGCACTCCGGGTCAAGGGCATGACCACTTCATCCTCGGACCGCGGCAGTTGCGGGGTAAAATTCGGGACCTGCAGCGCCTCGGACTGGTTCTTCACATTGGCAAAGACATAATCCTCCAGTTCCACCCGGGAAAGTCGGCCGTCGCCATTGCGATCCGCCAATCCTTCCACGGCCCGGGCAAAGCTCCAGCTCAAGGCGCCGCGCGGTTCGCCGTCGATAATGACCTCAGGTGACGGCTGGCTCTCCAGCGAGGCGGCAAGCACCGTTACATTGCGGAACTGCGCCTCCTTCACCTCGGCACCCGACACAGCCTCCTTAGACGGCGGCGGCAGCTTGACCGTGACAGCATGGGCAAGACGCGTCTTGCCGGAAAAAGACCGGCTCATGCCGCCGGAATGGCAGCTGTCTGAGACAAACAGAACCTGCACGCCCTTGGCCTCGGCTTCGGAAAACCAGGCGTTCAGTTCATTATCGACAATGATCTCGTGATCGGTTTCTTCCGCGCGGCTGCGGTCGAATCCTGGCAGTTGTAAGAACTCGTCAAGCCCATCGGCCTCATCACCGGCAACAAGCTCCGGCATCTGCGCGCCGTGCCCGGCATAGGTGAAAATGATCGTATCGCCCTTGAGCGCACTGCCGACAAGGGCGGTCCAGGCGGCGCGGATATCGTCCTTGCGGGCGGCGGCGTCAAAAAACGTCGCCATCTGATCAACGCCCGCCCGCTGTAAGGCGCTTTGCACGTCCTTGGCGTCCTTGACCGCGCCATCCAAGCTCACCTCGTAGGGATAGGCATCGACGCCGACGACCAGAGCATAGGTCTTGGCCGATGCGACACCGAATGGCACTACGGAAATCAGCAGAGCAAGAGCCAGGCGGCGCAGCATCATTCAATTCTCCACATCGACTTCGACGCGCCGGTTCATCTGGTTCAGCGTTTCTTCGTCATAGGCGCTGGCGTTATCCGCCTTGAACGGCTCGTCCTCGCCTTTGCCCAGCGTGGTCCATTGGCCGGTATAACCTTCTGCAATCAGATACTGAGCGAGAGCATCGGCGCGCTCCAGAGAAAGCACCCGGTTAGCCTCGGCCGTGCCGACCGGATCCGTATGGCCGATCAGGGTAATCGTCTTGGGTTTGACCGACTTCAGGCACTCGGACAGGTCCTTGGCCGAATCCAACCCCTCCGGGGTGAACTCGGCGGTACCGAAGACGTAGCGTACCGGCGTC
>Ga0247813_10002896_pt1 | contig 11387 bp, 9 predicted proteins | sample UWRJL169409C1_FD_180719 | JGI IMG/M metagenome (GOLD analysis project Ga0247813, IMG submission 180719) | Plant litter microbial communities from Arlington Agricultural Research Station in Wisconsin, United States - UWRJ-L169-409C-1 | ecosystem: Environmental > Terrestrial > Plant litter >... | reverse complement strand
TCGTAGATCGCGTTCGCCGGAATCGGCTGCGAGCTGTGCCCGCCGGGGTTGGTGGCCAGGAACGTATAGTTCTGCGCGGCCTTCTCGCCGACCTGGATCGCCAGCAATTGCGGCTTGCCGTCGTCGCCCAGCCGCCCGCCGCCGCCTTCGTTCAGCGCAAATTCCGCGGCGATCAGGTCGGGCTTGCTCGCCGCCAGATACTGCGCGCCGTTCCACGCGAAGGTCGTCTCCTCGCCGCAGGTCAGCGCCAGCTTGATCGTCCGCTTCGGCGTGTATTTGCCGGTCTTGAAGCGGATCATCGCGTCCGCCCAGATCGCCGCCTGCGCCTTGTCGTCGACGGTGCCGCGCGCGTAATAATAGCCGCCCTCCTCGACCAGCGTGAACGGATCGCGCGCCCAATCCTCGCGCTTGGCCTCGACCACGTCGAGATGCCCGAGCAGCAGCATCGGCTTGATCGACGCATCCGATCCCTTCAGCACCGCGACCAGCCCGCCGTCCTTGGGATGATCTGGCACCGAGAAATAGGTGATGTCGGCGTCGGCATAGCCCGCCGCCTTCAACCGCGCGCCGATCTGCGCCGCCGCCTGCGTGCAGCTGCCCGCCGACAGCGTCGTGTTGGTCTCGACCAGTTCCTTGTAGAGCCCGAAGAACGCCTTCTCGTCGGGCCTAGCCTGTGCCGCGAGGGTCGTAGGAATCGTCAATATCGCGGTGGCTGCCATCAAGGCATTGCGGATCGTCATTTCAGGCCCCTGTTTGCTTTGCCTGCGAATAGAGCGGCAATCGCGTGGGCGTGCAACGGGTGTTCATCCCCTTTCGTCATCCCGGGCTTGTCCCGGGATCCAGGGTAACAGGGCGCAACGTTTGAAACTCTGGATCCCGGGACAAGCCCGGGATGACGAGAGGATAGCTAATTCCCGAACGGTGCCGTCGACCGCCCGCTGCGCGGAACGGTGAAGCGGATCTCGCGGTTGGGGAAGTCGATCTGGACGACGCGGAACAGCCGCAACAGGTCCATGCCCATCATCATCGCCGGCCTGCCCTCGAGCCCGAAGCGGCGGAACGGCGCGACTTCGGCAAAGGCGATCGGCACGTTCGAAAAGGCGACCCCGCCGATCGACACGTCGTTCGCGACATAGCCGTCGGCGACCAGCTCGTCGCCGGTTGCGGCGATGACGGCGATCGGCCCGACCGCCCGCGCCCGCGTGCCGATCGCGGTGCGCAAGGCGGCGTTGCCGATCGAGACGGGCGATCCGGTGTCGATCACCACCGCGATCCGGACGTTGCGCCAACGCGCGTCGGTGACGATCAGCTGGCCGTACAGCGAGCGTGCGGTGACGACGATCTCGTCCGATGCATGGCGGGCCGTGCCGCGGCGTTTCACCGAAGGGCGCAGCGTCATCTGCCGGTGGTCGAAATCGATCCGCACCATGTGACCCTGCAGCACGTCGATACCGAGCATGCCGAGGGCCCCCATGTTGCGCGCCTCCAGCGCCGGCGCACGGATCGTCCGCTGCGTGATCGTGCTGACCGACAGGGCCGGGACCAGCGTGGTGCCGACGGTCGACGTCCCGGTCATCGTCAGCACGCGGACGTCACCGCCCGAGGCCAGCCCCAGCACGCCCGCCAGCTCGCGCGCGACGACGGTCCGCTCGGCACCGGTATCGACCACGAACGGCCAGGGCCCGCGCGCGCCGATCGTCACCGGCACGGTCATCCGCGTCGCGACGTCGCCGAGCAGCAGCACGCTTTCGTCGGTCAAGGGCAGGGGTGGCGGCGTCGGCGGCGGTATCACCAGTTGCGCGGCGAGCGACAAGGCAAGCAAGGCCTTCATCGCGGGAGGCTGCGCCCGATCCGGACCTTTGGCAAGCGGGGCGATCCCCACGCTCCGTCATCCCAGCGAAGGCTGGGATCTCATGAGGTCGATGTGGGACAGGAGCCGCAAAAGACCCCAGCCTCCGCTGGGGTGACGGATACCCTCAATCCGCCCGCATCGCTTCCGCCGCCAGCGCCTCCGCCTCGACCAGCAGCGCATCGTCGGCATTCCCCGTCGACACCTTCTCGCGCCCGATCAGCGTCAGCACCGGCACCGCCAGCGGCGTGATCCGCTCCAGGTCGACGTGCAGCATCGTATCCGCGGCGCGGTCGAGCAGGTTCGCCAGCCGCCCGACATCGGTCATCCGCGCGCGCGCATCCGCCCACGCCGCTTCCAGCAACAGGTGCGTCGGCTCGTATTTGCGCAGCACGTCGTAGATCAGGTCGGTCGAGAACGTCACCTGCTTGCCGGTCTTGCGCTTGCCCGGATGCTGCCGCTCGACCAGCCCGCCGATCACCGCCACCTCGCGGAACGCGCGCTTGAGCAGGTGCGACTGCTGCACCCAGTCGACGAACTCGTGCTCCAGGATGTCCGACGAGAACAGCGATGCCGGATCGGTGATCTTTTCCAGCCCGTACACCGCGATCGCATAGTCGTTTGCCACGAACCCCAGCGGCTTCAGCCCCTGCGTCTCCATCCGCCGCGTGATCAGCATGCCGAGCGACTGGTGCGCGTTCCACCCCTCGAAGCTGTACGCGACCATGTAGTGCCGCCCCTCGCGCGGGAACGTTTCGACCAGCAGCTGGCCGGGCTTCGGCAGCACCGACCGGTACGCCTGGAACTCCAGCCATTCGCGCACATCGTCGGGGAAACGCGCCCACTCGGCGGGCGTGGCCAGGAACCCGCGGACGCGGTCGGCCAGGTTGGTCGACAACGGCATCCGGCTGCCGCCATAGGTCGGGATCCGCGCAGGCCGCGACGTCGCGCGGACGATCAAATCCTCGGTGTCGATCTTCATCACCTCCAGGCTGAGCCCCGCGAAGAAGAAGGTGTCGCCGTGCGACAGGCTGGCGGCGAACGCCTCCTCGACCTTGCCGAGCTGCCGGCCATTGTTGAACCGCACCTGCAGCATCGTCGCCTCGACGATGATCCCGGCGTTGAGGCGGTGCTGGCCGATGAATTTCGGATGGCTGACCCGCCACGATCCGTCCGCGTCCTGCGTCAGCCGCTTGAACTTGTCGTACGCCTTCAACGAATAGCCCCCGTCGCGGATGAACCCCAGCACGCGCTCGAACGTCTCGGTCGGCAGCGCAGAATAGGGCAGGGCGGAGCGGATCTCGTCGAGCAGCGCATCCTGGTGGAACGGCGCCGCGCACGCGCACGCCATCACATGCTGCGCCAGCACGTCGAGCGCACCTTCGCGGAAAATGTCCGCGTCCAGCTCGCCGGCATCGACCGCATCCAGCGCCGCGCGCGCCTCCAGATATTCGAACCGGTTGCCCGGCACGACGATCGCCTCCGACGATTCGTCGAGCCGGTGGTTGGCACGCCCGATCCGCTGCAACAGCCGCGACGATCCTTTCGGCGCGCCCATCTGGATCACGCAGTCGACATCGCCCCAGTCGACGCCCAGGTCGAGGCTGGCGGTCGCGACCAGCGCGCGCAGCCGCCCGTCCGCCATCGCCCCCTCGACCTTCTGCCGCGCTTCCTTGGCGAGGCTGCCGTGATGCACGCCGATCGGCAGCGAGTTGACGTTCACCTTCCACAGATCCTGGAAGATCAGCTCGGCCAGGCTGCGGGTGTTGCAGAACACGATCGAGGTGCGATGCGCCTCGATCTCGGCCATAACCTGCGCGGCGGCATAGCGGCCCGAATGGCCCGACCACGGCACGCGCCCGTCGGGCAGCAGGATCGCGATGTTCGGGTCCGCGCCGGGCTCGCCCTGCACGCTCGCGACCTGATCGATGTCACCGTCGGGCGCCAGCCACGCGCGATAGCCGTCGGCGTCTGCGACCGTCGCCGACAGCGCGACGCGCCGCATCCCCGGCGAGATCCGCTGCAACCGCGCCATGCACAGCGACAACAGGTCGCCGCGCTTACCGGTCGCGAACGCGTGCACTTCGTCTACCACGATCGTCCGGATCGTCTCGAACATCGTGAAGCTGTCGGGATAGCTCAGCAGCAGCGACAGCGATTCGGGCGTGGTCAGCAGGATCTGCGGCGGCTTCACCCGCTGCCGGGCCTTCTTGTCCGACGACGTATCGCCGGTCCGCGTCTCGACCCGGATGTCGAGTCCCATCTCCTCGATCGGGGTCAGCAGATTGCGCTGTACGTCGACCGCCAGCGCCTTCAGCGGCGACACGTACAGCGTGTGGAGCCCGTCCGTCGGCGCCTCGACCAGTTCGGCGAGCGTCGGCAGGAACCCGGCCAGCGTCTTGCCCGCACCGGTCGCCGCCACCAGCAGGGCATGATGGCCTGCACGGCCCTCCGCGAGCATTTCCAGCTGATGCCGGCGCGGCCGCCAGCCTCGGCTTGCGAACCAGTCGTCGATCTGGGGGGGAAGGTCGCTCACGGCCTGTTCACGCATGGTCGCGATATGGGGGCGCTACGTCATACTGCCATGGACGCGCAGGCCGCAGCCTGCTTTTGGCATCGACACCGAAACGAAAAGGGCCGTTCTTGCTCCGCTATCTGCTCCCGCTGTCCCTGCTTGCGATCCTGTCGATGGGCAATGCCGTCGCCGCCACCAAGTCCTTCGTCGGTGGCGGGGGGCGTGTACGGCTGTCGCATCCCGCCGCGCTCAACCCGACGCGGACCTTCAGCGGCCGTGCGCTGATGACCGGCGGCTGGCGGCTGATGTGGGACGGCACGCCGGTCGGCCGCGGCGTCGGCGTCGCGCGCTTCTGGCAGGTCGCCAAGCCGACCAACGGCCCGGGCCAGGTGATCGAGATGGTCCAGATCGGCTACAGCCGTGACCCCGCAGTGGTCGCGCGCTGCGGCACCGACGGCGCGAAATCGGGCAACGGCCGGCGCCTGCCAGACCGCATGCTCGGCGGCCACCGCTGGACCGCCTACACCAACGGCGACGCCGGCATGAGCCAGAGCGTCGCCGCGATCGACCTGCGCACCGTCGTCGAAGGCGCCTGCTACGCGGTCGACCGAGTCACCTACGCGATCAAGGCAGCCTCCCCGCCCCCACGCACCGCACCGATGCAAGCGGTCGCGGCGGCGCGAATGGATGCGATCCTCGCGACGATCCATGTAGGCAGGCGGCGCTAATCCTCCCATTAAAGGGGAGGTGGCAGCCCGCAGGGCTGACGGAGGGGTGTCACCCTCTCGATAGCGGGTCACCCCTCCGTCTGGCTGCGCCAGCCACCTCCCCTTGCAGGGGAGGATCAACCGGTGCCCCCCATGCGTACTACGCACATGGCAAAGCTCGGCGACTGGCTCGAACCCCACCCGCACGGCATTCACGTCAAGCCGATCGACGCGTGGATCGACCCCTCGATCCCCGCCGCGCGCGCGCTCGTGACGCATGGCCATGCCGACCACGCCCGCGGCGGCCACGACGCGGTCTGGGCCACGCCCGAAACGCTCGCGATCATGGAAGCGCGCTACGGCCCGCAGGCCGGCAACCCGGTCGCGTACGGCGAGACGATCCGGATGGGACCAGAGGGAAATAGCGTCGACATCGGCTACGTCCCTGCCGGCCACGTCCTCGGCTCGGCGCAGATCGTCCTCGACTATCGCGGCGAGCGCATCGTCGTGTCGGGCGACTACAAGCGCCGCGCCGATCCGACCTGCACGCCGTTCGAGCCGGTCAAATGCGACGTCTTCGTCACCGAGGCGACGTTTGGCCTGCCCGTGTTCCGCCACCCCGACACCGGCGACGAGATCGATAAGCTGATCGCCGCCCTCCACGCCAATCCCGACCGCTGCGTCGTCGTCGGTGCCTATGCGCTCGGCAAGGCGCAGCGCGTCATCGCCGAACTGCGCGAGCGCGGGCATGACGCCCCGATCTACATCCACGGCGCGCTGCAGCGCCTGTGCGACCTCTATGTCGAACACGGCGTCCGGCTCGGCGAACTGATCCCGGTCGCCGACACCAAGAAGGCCGAGATGGCGGGGCACGTCGTCATGTGTCCGCCCGGCGCGCTCAACGACCGCTGGTCGCGCCGCCTGCCCGACCCGATCACCGCAATGGCCAGCGGCTGGATGCGCGTCCGCCAGCGCGCGGTGCAGAAGAACATCGAACTGCCATTGATCTTGTCGGATCACGCCGACTGGGACGAACTCACCGCAACCCTGACCGAAATCTCGCCGAAGGAAGTCTGGGTAACCCACGGCCGCGAAGACGCCCTCGTCCACTGGTGCATGACCCGCCAGATCAAGGCGCGTGCTCTGGCGCTGGTCGGGTTCGAGGATGAAGATGATTGATCACGCAAAGCCTGTCCTGAGCGAAGCCGAAGGGCCGCGAAGGCGCGAAGAGAAGGGGATTCACGCGGAGGCGCGGAGAGAAGTAGAAGGGTGGGGCGCGCAGAGGCGCAGAGGACGCAGAGGCATCTTGTCCGCATTAGCGGACCTCATCAATCAAACATTTGAAAGTTGAAAGCCGCTGTGCGGCAAACACAGCGCCTCAGCGTCCTCTGCGCCTCTGCGCGCAAAAACTTTTTCTCTCCGCGTCTCCGCGTGAACCAAACTTCTTCTCTTAGCGTCTTAGCGCCCCTTCGGCGTTGCTCAGGACAGGCTTAGCGTGAATCAAGCCCCTTCAAGCGTCCGAGCGCGACGCCGTTGCACCGAACTCCCGATCCCCAAAGCCTCGCGATACTTCGCCACCGTCCGCCGAGCGATGTCGAACCCCTTCGCGTTCAGCAGTTCGACCAGCGTATCGTCCGACAGGATCTTCGCCCCCTCGGTCGCGATCAGCCCGCGGATCGCCGCCTTCACCGCCTGCGCCGACACGGCATCGCCGCCATCCGCCGCCTGAATCGCGCTCGTGAAGAAGTATTTCAGCTCGAACAGCCCGCGCGCGCACGACACGTATTTGTTGCTCGTCACCCGGCTAACCGTCGATTCGTGCATCTCGATCGCGTCCGCCACCTGGCGCAGCGTCAGCGGCCGCAGATGCGCGACGCCCTTAAGGAAAAACGCCTCCTGCTGCTTCACGATCTCGGTCGCGACCTTGATGATCGTCCGCTGGCGCTGGTCGAGCGCCTTCACCAGCCAGTTCGCGCTGGCCAGGCAGTCCGACAGCCACGCCTTCGACGCCTTGTCCTGCTGTCCGCCCGCCAGTTCGGTATAATAACTCCGGTTGACCAGCACGCGGGGCAGGGTCGCGCTGTTGATCTCGATCCCCCAGCCGCTCTTGGTCTTCGCGACGTACAGATCGGGCACCACCGCCTGCGACGGTTCGCCGCCATAGCGACAGCCGGGCTTCGGATCGTAGCCGCGCAGTTCGCGGATCATATCCGCCATGTCCTCGTCGTCGACCTGGCAGATCCGCTTCAGCCGCGTGAGTTCGCCCCGCGCGAGCAGGTCGAGATGCTCGATCAGCCGCGCCATGCACGGATCGTAGCGATCGGCCTCCTTCGCCTGCAACGCCAGACACTCGGCCAGATCGCGCGCGCCGACCCCCGTCGGATCGAACGTCTGGATGATCGCCAGCACGCCTTCGACCCGCGCCAGCGACACGCCAAGCCGCCCGGCGATGTCGAGCGGCGACGCGGTGAGATACCCGGCCTCGTCGATCTGGTCGATCAGGTGCGCGGCGATGAACGCGTCGTCACGCGCCACCGCCGGCCCCGCCTGCGCCATCAGGTGATCCGCGAGGCTCAGCCCGGTATCCGCGAACGCGTCGAGGTCCGGCCCGTCCTCGCCGCCCGCCCCGCCCGCGCTCGCGCCGGTCATCGACAGCGCGCCGTCGTTGCCGCTGCCGCCGTCGGCGATGCTGTCCTGCTGGTGGCTCTCGGTCGCGTAGTCGACGTCGAGCGCCGGCTCGGCCGCGTCGCCCGCGCCGGTCAGCAGTTCGTCCGCGGCGACACGCTCGTCGCGCACCTCGGCGACCGGTTCGCGATCGGGAACATCCGCGTCTTCGGCGGGCGTCGCCTCGAGCAGCGGGTTGCGCTCGACCTCCTCGGCGATGAACCCCTCGATCTCGAGGTTCGACAGCGCCAGCAGCTTGATCGCCTGCTGCAGCTGCGGCGTCATCACCAGCGATTGCGACTGCCGGATATCGAGGCGCGGCGCGAGACTCATAAAATCCCTCTCCCTCCGGGAGAGGGAAGGAGCGCCGCAGGCGCGGAAGGGTGAGGGCGACCCATTGGCGTCGTGCGCGGTCTGTCACCCTCACCCCGCGCTGCTTCGCAGCTTGCCCCTCTCCCAAGGGGAGAGGGGGAGAAAGGCCACAGCGTCCGCATAACCCTACAGCGAGAACCCTTCGCCCAGATACAGCCGGCGCACATTCGCATCCGCCACCAGCTCCGCCGGCGACCCCGAGAACAGCACCCGCCCGTCATAGATGATGTACGCGCGGTCGACGATTTCCAGCGTCTCGCGGACATTGTGATCGGTGATCAGCACGCCGATGTCGCGACGCTTCAGGTCCTTCACCAGGTCGCGGATGTCGGCGATCGAGATCGGGTCGATCCCCGCGAACGGCTCGTCGAGCAGCATGATCGATGGATCCGCCGCCAACGCGCGGGCGATTTCCGCGCGCCGTCGCTCGCCGCCCGACAGCGCCATCGCCGGCGCGGTGCGCAGCCGGGTCAGCCCGAACTCGTCGAGCAACGTATCCAGTTTCCGCTCGCGCGCGGCCTTGTCCGGCTCCGACAGCTCGAGCACGGTCAGGATGTTCTTCTCGATGTTCAGCCCACGGAAGATCGACGTCTCCTGCGGCAGATAGCCGAGCCCCAGGATCGCGCGGCGATACATCGGCAGCCGGGTGATATCCTCGCCGTCCAGCATGATGCGGCCCGAATCGGGCTTCACCAGTCCCATCACCGAATAGAAGCAGGTCGTCTTGCCGGCGCCGTTCGGCCCCAGCAGCCCGACCACTTCGCCGCGCCCGACCGACACCGACACGTCGGTCAGCACGGTGCGCTTGTCATAGGATTTGGCGATCGACACGACCTGCAGCCCGTCGGTGACCGGCGGCTCGACGATCGCCGCGGCGGCGGGGCCGTCGATCGGGGGCAGGGTGGTCGCATCCATAGGGCTCGCGCCTCGCAAAAAACGGTTTGGCAAAAACGGGGTGCGCGTGCGCCGCCCCGCTGGAATCAGTTGCGCTTGGGAACCGAGAAGGTGCCGGTCACGCGGCCGCCCGACTGCGACACCGTGCCGCCGCCGGTACCCGTCGCGCCTTTGCTGCCCGCGACCGACGATCCGTCGATCACCGCGCGCCCGGTATCCAGGTTCATCGTCAGGCGCCCGCCGTTGACGGTGTTGCCGCCCTGCGTCAGCGTCACCGCGCCCAGCATGGTAATGACGCGGCGATTGAGGTCGTAGATCCCGTACTGGCTGCGCGCGACCTGATCGGGCCGGCGCACGGTGACGCCGCCGCTCGCATCGAGCCGTGACACCTGCGGGTTCCCGCCGACCACTTCGCCGGTGTACGCGACGGTCATCCGCGCGGCGTTCAGCGTCATCTCGGCCTGCTTGACCGCGACGTTGCCCGACAGCACCGCGCGGTTCGCCTTGTCCTGCAATTCGATATGGTCCGCGCCGAAATCGATCGGCGCGTTCGAGTTGTGCGCCTTCTGCGCCAGGGCGGCGGTCGCCGGCAGCAGGGCGAACGTGAGAGCTAGGATTTGGGTCAGGCGCATGGCGGCTATTTCGGCCCTCTGGGGACGATCCGCAAGCGCGCATTGCCGTCGAGCCTGACGGTACGGCCTTCGAGGTCGGCGCGCAGCTTGTTCGCACTGAACACGCCCTGCGGCACCGTACCCGTCACCGCGCCGCCGCTCTCCATCGTCCGGTTGGCGAGATCGAGCGTCGCATCGTTGGTCTTCATGTCATAGCCGCCGGCTGCGGTGAAGTTCAGCGGCCCGTCCAGCTGCACCTTCTGCGTATCCATGTCGTAGCGACCGGTGTTCGCCTTGATCTGCGCCGGGCCATCGGACAGCTGGATCTGCGCGGCGAGCGCGTTCAGCTGGACGATCGGCTCGGCCGAGCTCTTCTGGATCGCCGAGCCGGCGTTGAGGCGGAACGGCTGGCCCTTCGAATCCTCGCCGCGATATTGCGCCGCCTGCAGCTTCATCCGCTCGGTCGCGACATCGACCTTGTTCTTGTCGAGCACGAACGACACGTCGCCGCCCGCGGTCAGCGGTGCCATCACCAGGAACGCCGCCAGCACGCCGATCGCAGTCGGCAGCCCGACGCGCGCGACCGCGACCAGTCGGTCGTGCGTGCCCCCGGGCAGCGCCCAGGTCTGGCGTTCCGATCGGACGCGGCGGGCGACCTGCGACATCAGGCGTGCGCGAAGATGTCGATCTCGGGCCAGCCGGCCAGATCGAGTGCCGCGCGAGTCGGCAGGAAGTCGAAACACGCCTGCGCCAGCGCCATCCGGCCCTCGCGCACCAGCCGCTTGTCGAGTTCGGTCTTCAACCGGTGCAGGAAGCGCACGTCCGACGCGGCATAATCCTTCTGCGCGTCGCTCAGCTCGGGGCTGCCCCAGTCGGAGGATTGTTGCTGCTTCGAGATGTCCTGGCTCAGCAGTTCGCGGACCAGTTCCTTCAGCCCGTGCCGGTCGGTATAGGTCCGCACCAGCCGCGATGCGATCTTGGTGCAATAGACCGGTGCCGCGACGACGCCGAGATAATGCTGGACAGCGGCGATATCGAACCGGCCGAAATGATACAGCTTCAGCCGCGCCGGATCGGTAAGCAGCGCCTTCAGGTTCGGGGCATCATAGCCTGCACCTGCTGCGAATCGCACGAGGTGCTCGTCGGGGCCGCCATCGGACAGCTGGACCAAGCACAACCGGTCGCGCGGCGTGATCAGCCCCATCGTCTCGGTATCGACCGCGATCGACGCGCCCGGCGCGAACAGGTCTGCGGGAATGTCGTGCTCATGCAAATATACGGTCATTCCCAGCCCCTAGCGGTCCGGGCAGGTCCACTCAAGCAGCGCATCCTCTTAATCATCCGACGCCCCGACCGTCGGGACGATCTGGGCTGGAAACTCACGGTTCGTGCCATCTGTGCCACGGTTCGGCCATGATTCCTCCTGAACGGTGGTTTCCGATCAAGATTCTGTTCGCGGCGGTTTGCTTTTTGCGCTACGGGTATCTGTAAGGCGCAAAAGGTTTCGCGCCGGAAAACCTGCGTTCGTCGTCCGGCACGAGGGTTTTTGGAGAGATTTGCGGGCGAACCGGGAAGACGAACAGGGCTTATGGGTTTCGATAAAGGTGGCCGCGGGAACCGTGGCGGGCGTGGCCGCGACAAGCGCGACAGCTTCGGTGGCGGTGACGAAGGCGGCTTCGGTGGCGGCAGCAGCTTCGGCGGCGGTAGCAGCTATGGCGGCGGCAGCAGCTACGGCGGCGGTGGCGGCGGTGACCGCTTCGGCGGCGGCGGCAGCA
>Ga0247813_10002895_pt1 | contig 11393 bp, 7 predicted proteins | sample UWRJL169409C1_FD_180719 | JGI IMG/M metagenome (GOLD analysis project Ga0247813, IMG submission 180719) | Plant litter microbial communities from Arlington Agricultural Research Station in Wisconsin, United States - UWRJ-L169-409C-1 | ecosystem: Environmental > Terrestrial > Plant litter >... | reverse complement strand
TCTCTGTATGACCTTGCAAAAACTCTACCATCTCCGGCAAAGGATAACGGATCAATTGCTGTCCTGCCCGGTTGATGAAATAGAAATGATTGCCTGCTATGAACGAAGCTTCAATATTGAGTTCAGGACTTTCAAAATCCGGATGGCTCGTAATGAGTTGGTATAAACTGTTCAGGTCTTTTTCCCAAACGATGTGTTTCTTATTGTAAGACGTAGGCAGCTTCACCAGGTAACCCATGCCTCTTTGTGGCAAGACAGAACCGGAACCGGCAACAAACAAATGAGGATAACCGTTGATTTCGAAAGACACCATGCTTTCAAAATCTGCTTTTAATGGTTTAGGAATTCTGCCGTCTTTTTTTTCTGCGGCATGAAACAGATTTACCTCATGAATAACTCTTAATTCATGATTCAGACCATATAATATTTCGCTGTCGTCACCAATGATATAAATGATACCATTGACCAGCTCTATACCGGAACCAGAGGGAATGGTAGTCAGGGTTTCGTGTTTTAGAATGTTTAGTTTCACGTGTTGTATTGAGCGGTGAACAGGAGCTGATGAATGATCTTTAGTTGCTGTTCACTTTTGTTTGAGTAGGTTAAAATTAGCACTTCCTTCGTCCAGGAAATCTATGAACTGAGGAATGTCCTCGTCGTAAGCCACGGGATTGGCAAGTAGCTGCTCGGTTTCAGGATCAAGCAGAATATAATACGGTTGAGAATTTGTACCGTATCGGCTGACCATGATATCCGTATTGATGGCACCGATTGTTTTCTTTACTTTGCCATCATGAGTAGAAGTCACCCACTGATCTTCCGGTAGTATTTTGTGATCGTCGCCGTACAGCGCCACTACAACATAATTTTCTTTAAGTCTTTTTAATACTTGCGGATCAGACCAGACATTGGCTTCCATCTTTCTGCAATTCACACAACCATGGCCGGTGAAGTCGATGAACAAAGGAAGATTTCTTTCTTTCGCACAAGCCAATGCTTCTTTGTATTCAAAGTATCCTTTTATTCCATGCGGCAACTTCAAATAATCACTGTATCTCGGATTTGGTGTACAAAGCTTTTTGTCACTCGCAGTTTCTTTATCCGCAACCATCAGCGTGTTGCTCAGGGATAAATTGAAATCCTGAGTAGTGATCGGTGGCAGATAACCTGAAACAGGCTTGAGCGGAGCGCCCCACAAGCCAGGTATCAGGTAAACCGCGAAGAACAAACTGGCGATGGCCATTAACAACCGGAGCACGCTTATTTTTTCTACTACGCTGTCGTGTGGCAAACGAATTTTACCCAACAGGTATATACCCAACAAAGTAAAGATGACAATCCAAAGAGAAAGGAAGACCTCTCTGTCCAGGATACCCCAATGCATCACTTGATCGGCAACACTTAAGAATTTTAAAGCGAACGCCAATTCAATAAAACCTAGAGTTACTTTAATGACATTGAGCCAACCACCGGATTTAGGCAACTTATTGAGTAACTCTGGAAAAATGGCGAAGATCGTAAAAGGTATAGCGAAGGCGGAAGAATAAGCCATCATGCCTAGAATGGGACGCGTCAACTCACTGCCGGTAGCACCTACCAATATACCGCCAACAAAGGGCGCTGTACAGGAGAAGGAAACCACTACAATGGTCATCGCCATGAAGAAGACACCATAAAAGCCGCCTTTATCAGCCTGACGGTCTACATTGTTGACCAAAGAAGAAGGCAGCGTAATTTCGAACATACCAAGAAAAGATAGTGCGAAGAAAATAAAGATGATGGTGAAGATAACGTTAGGAATCCAGTGCGTACTCAGCGCATTGGCAAAGCCTACTCCAAACACGATGGTGCAAATGACTCCGATTAAGGTATAGATCACAATGATGGAAATTCCAAAAACCAATGCTTTGATAATAGCGTGTCTTCTGGTTTGTGTGGAATTGGTAAAAAAAGTTACCGTCATCGGTATCATGGGAAACACACAAGGTGTATTGAGTGCGGTGAGACCTGCGAAGAAGGCGAGGAACAGGAAAACCATCAAGCTTACATTCGCTGTCGATTCATTCCCTCTGGTCTTTAAGGTGAGTTTAGTAGCATTGAATTTTTTAACCGCATTTAAAGTATCTGCATGTGCAATCGCTGCTGCTGAGTCTACTGGAGGTTTAGTTAAACTTGTATAGTCAGCTTCTTTTATTTTATCAGGTACGGTATTGATCGAAGAAGAACCATTGGCCTTCGTTACCACAAAATCTTTGAATTCAAATTCGCCTTCACCGCCAATGCATTTGCCGTCTACTTCGGTGCAAACCTGATAAGTGTAAGCTCCTTTAATGAGTACGTTTTCATCCAGGATTTTCACGGTTTGTTTAAAGAGTGCTTTGTGTTTGAAATACGTATACTCACCTCCCCAAATGTCGTCGTACTTTTTTTGGGCTCCTATCGGTTTAAGTTTGCCCACAAGTTTGTAGGTGCTATTCGGTTCAAACGTAATGACCGTAAGATTAGGACCCAAATTAGGATCGAAGTCCGAAGAATATAAATACCAGTTGTCATCAATAGCCGCTTCGAAAATAAGATCAACGGTTTGTCCGATGGCCACTTCTTTTTTGGATAAAGAATATTTCCAGGTAGCTGGTTTTAAAACAGCTTGTTGTGCTTCGCTGTTGCAGGCCATAATGCTGCAGAGCAAAAGAACAAAGGGGAAAATGCGTTTTGTCATAAGTAAAAGCATAACAGAGATCTGTTACAAATAGTTTTAAATGGTAAGTAATAAGTAGGAAGAAGCGCTGTGCTTCTGACTTACAACTTATTTTTTCAATTGAACATATTGTTTGTGAAATTCACAAATGGTTTCTATGCCCATGAAGAAATTGAACAAATGATAGTTTTCATTCGGCGAGTGAATAGCATCGCTATGCAAGCCAAAGCCTAGCAGTACAGTATCCAGCCCCAGTTCTTTCTTGAACAAACTTACAATTGGAATACTTCCTCCCTCGCGCATTGGGATGGGTCTTTTGTTCCAAACATTTTCGAAAGCCTTTTCTGCAGCTTTGTATCCGTCAGAAGTCAACGAGGTAAGTGCCGGCTCTCCGCCATGATGAGGCTTTACAATGACTTCTACTGAAGCTGGTGCTATGCGTTTAAAATGATCGGAAAAGAGCTGGGTGATTTTTTCTGACGATTGATTAGGTACCAGACGCATCGAGAGTTTGGCGAAGGCTTTAGAAGGCAAAACGGTTTTTGCACCCTCTCCGGTATATCCTCCCCAGATGCCGTTAACATCCAGACTTGGCCGTATACTAACGCGTTCCAATGTACTGTATCCTTTTTCACCGGCTACTTCTTTCAGTTTCAAAGAAGCTTTGTAAGCTTCCAGGTCAAACGGCGCTTCACTCATGCGCTGGCGTTCTTCTGCGGAAGCATCTTCCACATCGTCATAAAAACCAGGAATGGTAATGCGGTTGTTCTCATCCTTCAATGACGTGATCATCTGCGCCAATACCTGTATAGGATTGGCTACCGCACCGCCGTACATGCCGGAATGCAGATCTCTCGAAGGTCCTGTCACTTCTATTTCAAGGTAACTTAACCCTCTTAAACCGGTAGTGATGGAAGGATTTTCATTGGATAAAATGCCGGTATCCGAAACTAAAATGATATCTGCTTTCAATAAAGCGTTCTGATCTTTTAGAAATTGCTCCAGGTTATTGCTGCCCACTTCTTCTTCTCCTTCGATCAGGAACTTCAGGTTGCAGGGCAGTTTTCCTTGTTGGTTTAAGGTCTCCAATGCCTTGATGTGCATGAACATTTGTCCCTTGTCATCGCTCGCACCGCGGGCGAAGATTTTACCGTCTTTGATAACGGGTTCAAAAGGAGGACTGTCCCAAAGGTTTAAAGGGTCAGCAGGTTGCACATCGTAATGTCCGTATACTAAAACGGTAGGCAAAGAAGGATCAATGAGTTGTTCGCCATAGACAATCGGATGTCCGGCGGTAGGATACAATTGGGCGCTGGATGCACCCGCTTTCAGTAAGAATTCTTTTACTTTTTCAGCAGCACGCAAGACATCTGCTTTGTATTGATTGTCGGCGCTTACAGAAGGAATGCGCAAAAGTTCTTTCAGTTCTTCCAGGAATCTGTCTTTGTTGGATTCGATGTATGATTTTACAGACATGATCGGCTTGTTATTCAGAGAGAAATATACGTTTTTTTTCCGGTAATCCATCCCAGGCTTGCAGTCCTCCGGTATGAAGAGCAACGATTTTTTTATCTTTTGGCAAAAGTCCTTTATCAGCTAAATCAAATAGTCCAAACATCATTTTGCTGCTGTAAGTGGGGTCCAGGAGAATACCTTGTTCGTTGTGAATCTGTTGCACGAAAGTGAGCAATTCATCCGGTAATTTGGCATAACCTCCGTGATGGTAGTCAAGGAAAAGCTCCCAATCTGTAGTGGAAGTATTAAGAGGCTGAGCAAGTAATTGTTGTACATCGTTTATCAAAAAACCGGCACCTTTTAGCGCAGCAAATCCCCAGGCCTGTTGATGCGAACGAAGTCCGGCAAGAATTCCTGCCATCGTACCACCGGTGCCGCAGGCGGTGGCAATGATATCGGTATCAGCAGGTAAAAAATCCACTACTTCCTGTACACCTTTTACGGCAAAACGATTGCTGCCGCCTTCAGGAATCAGGTATCCCGATGGAATATGTTGGTCGCTCATCCAACGGCGCATAAATGCTGCGTCGTCTTTTTTACGATAGTCTTCGCGGGACATATAAAATAGCTGCATGCCTTTATTGACGCAATATTGGAGGGTTTGATTCAATGAATCGTGCACTTCTCCCCTTACAATGCCAATGCTATTAAAGCCAAAATGCTCCGCTGCTTCTGCCGTTGCATACAAATGATTGGAATAAGCACCGCCAAATGTAATCAAGGTCTGAATGCTTAATCGCTGTGCTTCCTGTAAGTTGTATTTCAATTTGAACCACTTATTTCCACCTGCAGGATAGGGTAATTGATCGAGGCGGGCCAGGTAGAGGTTGTCAGTCTTTGGATGGCTGATTTTGGTGATGAGGACAGGAGGAAGGGTATGTTGTTCGAGAAGCATTGAGTTGAGTGGTCAGTTGTCAGTGATCAGTTGTCAGTGGCTTCGCTAACTGATAGACTGTTTTCTCTGCTATGCAAGATATTAATAATTAGTGATTTTACTGAACACTGAACACTGACAACTGACCACTATTTTCTATATTGCAACGAAATAAAAATACATGAGTACCTCCGAAGAAATAACGGATTTTGAAGACGAAGTAGAATTGTTTGAACACCATCGCATAGAGGTGGACAAAGGACAAAGCATGATCCGCATCGATAAGTTTTTGATGGACCGGATTCAGAATGCGACACGCAACAAATTGCAAAATGCCATTCATGCCGAAACGCTGAAAGTCAATGGTCGTGGCGTGAAGCCCAGCTATAAAGTAAAACCTGGAGATGTCATTGTCGTTTCTCTTCCACATCCTCCCAGAGAGGATGTCGTGGTTCCGGAGAATATCCCTTTGAATATCATTTACGAAGACGAAGAATTATTGATTGTCAACAAACCTGCCGGTATGGTCGTGCATCCTGCACACGGCAACTGGACAGGGACTTTGGTCAATGCTTTGTCTTATCATTTAAATCATTTGCCCTCCTCCAACGGAGACATTCGACCGGGATTGGTACACCGCATTGATAAAGATACATCAGGCTTGCTGGTGATTGGAAAAACGGAATATGCGATGAGCTTTTTGGGCAAACAATTTTTTGATCACAGCATTGAACGCACTTACTATGCCATAGCATGGGGAGTGCCTGATCCTGCTAATGGAACAGTGAATGCCCCAATCGCCCGAAGCATGAGGGACCGAAAGATCATGGCTGTTTATGAGAATGAAGAACAGGGCAAGCGCGCCATCACACATTACAAAGTGTTAAAGGCTTTGCAATATGTTTCATTGATTCAGTGTAACCTGGAAACAGGCAGAACACATCAGATCCGTGTACACATGAAACACATCGGTCATCCGTTATTCAACGACGCTACCTATGGTGGCGACCGCATCGTAAAAGGAACCGTTTTTTCGAAGTACAAACAATTTGTAGACAATTGTTTTGAGCTTCTTCCGCGACAGGCACTACACGCCAAATCCATCGGCTTCATTCACCCGACCACAAAAAAATTCATGAAGTTTGAGTCCGAGTTGCCGGATGATTTTAGGATGGCTTTGGAGAAGTGGGAAAAGTACAGTGAACACAGAACAGAGAACTGAAAACCGATCTGTTCTCTGTTTTCAGTTCTCAAACCTTCTTTGCTTCTTCCCAATACCCATTCATTTCCTCCAGTGTCATGTCGTGTAATTTCTTTCCAGCTGCTTTGGCTTGTTCTTCTAAATATGTAAAACGTTTGATGAATTTTTTATTGGTACGCTCCAAAGCGTCTTCTGGATTGATGTCTATGAATCGGGAGTAATTGATGATCGAGAAAAAGATGTCTCCCAATTCATCTTCCATTTTTTCTTTGTTGACTTCCGGGGCGCGGGCTTCTCTTTCAAATTCGTCCAATTCTTCCTTTACCTTGTCCCACACCTGGTCTTTGTTGTCCCAATCAAAACCGGCTCCTCTGGCTTTTTCCTGAATACGAATGGCTTTTACCATAGCGGGCAAAGATCTTGGCACACCGGAAAGGATGGTTTTATTCCCACCTTTTTCTGTTTGCTTGATCTGTTCCCAGTTTCTTTTGACCGCTTCTTCATCCTCGGCTTTTACGTCTCCATAAATATGCGGATGACGCCGAATCAATTTTTCACACAAACTATCCATGACATCTTTGATGGTAAAATCATTGGTTTCTGAAGCGATTCTGCTGTAAAAAACCAGGTGCAGAAAAATATCCCCGATTTCTTTTTTGATTTCCTCCATGTCTTTTTCTACAATGGCATCGGAAAGTTCAAAGGTTTCTTCAATGGTTAAGTAGCGAAGGCTGTCAATGGTTTGTTTTTTATCCCAGGGGCATTGTTCACGCAGCTCGTCCATTATTTTAAGGACATTGGCGAAGGACTGTAAGGTTTCGTTTAAAGGAACGGCGTTACTCATAGTAATGGAATTATATAGAATTAATGGATGAGAAAACTGAAAACTGAGAACAGAAAACCGAATAACCATCAGTTCTCAGTTCTCAGTTTTCAGATTTCTCATAACTTCGTGTTGGGAATCTTATAAAATAGTTAAATTTGAACGTTCAACTTACAAAATATTTAAGTTTGTTGGACAGGGGACTAAAATAAAACAACAGTGACGCTAATACAATCTATTTCAGGTATTCGAGGAACCATCGGTGGTACGGTAGGTGATAACCTAACTCCTCAGGATGTGGTAAAGTTCGCTTCCGCTTTTGGGATGTGGATTTTAGAGAAAAAAGAATCGCCAAAAGTCGTGATCGGCAGAGATGCTCGTCCCTCAGGAGAATTAGTCACGCAATTGGTCGCTTCCACCTTGCGTAGTTTGGGAATCCATGTGATTGATCTGGGCCTGTCTACAACACCAACGGTAGAGTATGCTGTAAAGCATGAAGAAGCTGCGGGTGGTATCGTCATTACAGCAAGCCACAATCCAGGCAACTGGAATGCATTGAAATTATTGAATGAATCCGGGGAGGTATTAACTGAGAAACAAGGAAGTCAGGTCAATAAATATACCAAGAATTCGAAGCTTCGTTTCGCAGAATATAAAAAACTGGGTACTTACACGCTGGACAAAGATAACGAAGCACTGAAAAGACACATTGATGCTATACTGGCGCTGCCCTTAGTGAACAAGGAAGCGATTGTAAAACGCAACTTTAAAGTAGTAGTAGATGCCGTCAATTCTTCTGGAGGTATTGCTGTGCCGATGTTGTTGGAAGCATTGGGTGTTACACAAGTGACCAAATTATTTTGCGAACCCAACGGTAATTTCCCACACAACCCTGAACCATTGCCTGAAAATTTAACCTTTATTTCATCTGAAATCGAGCGTGGGCATTACGATCTGGGCATTGTAGTAGACCCGGATGTAGACCGTTTGTGTTTTATCAAAGAAGACGGTATTGCCTTTGGTGAAGAATATACATTGGTTGCTGTAGCAGATTATATTTTAAAACATACACCGGGCAACACGGTTTCTAACCTTTCTTCTACGCGTGCCTTACGCGACATCACGGAGAAAGCCGGTCAAAAATATGTGGCATCACCGGTAGGCGAAGCACACGTAGTAGCGGCGATGAAAAAGAATAAAGCAGTGATTGGCGGAGAAGGCAACGGTGGTGTGATCTATCCTGAATTGCAATATGGACGTGATGCCTTAGTCGGTATTGCTTTGTTCTTATCTCACCTTGCTTTGTATGGCAAACAAGTATCGATGTTAAGGGGTACTTACCCGCAATACCAGATCTCAAAAAATAAAATAGAACTCACAGACGATATCGATGCCGATGCGGTAATTTTAGAATTACAGAAACGCTACAGCAAACAACCGATCAACAGCGAAGACGGTGTGAAGATAGAGTTTGATCAGGAATGGGTGCAGTTGAGAAAGTCCAATACGGAACCGATCATTCGTATCTATTCGGAATCTTCTTCGATGGCGACAGCGGATCACCTGGCTAAAAAAATCATGGGCGACCTTCGTGAAATCTTAGAAACGATCAATGCCAATCTACCTCGATAATGCCGCCAGCGCGCCCATGGACGAGCGTGTGCTCGATGCCATGATGCCTTATTTTACCAATAAGTTTGGCAATCCTTCTTCCATACACAATTATGGAAGGGAAACGAGGGCAGCCATCGACAAGGCGAGAAAGACAATTGCTGATATTTTAAATACGTCTCCTTCAGAGATCTTTTTTACTTCGGGAGGTACAGAAGCGGATAACCTGGCCATCTTCAGTTGTATTCACACCTATGAGTTGAGCCACGTCATCACCTCACCCTTGGAGCATCATGCCGTGTTGCACACGGTAGAAGAGTTGCAGGAAGATTATCTCGACTTTGAATTAAGTAAAGTAGAAGTGGACAGGCAAGGTGCATTGAACATGGAATGCCTGGAAGCTTTGCTGGCGAATAATCCCATTTCGTTGGTAAGTTTGATGCATGGCAACAATGAGATCGGTAACCTGAACGACATCGAACGCATTGCGGCATTATGCAAAGAGAACGACGCCTACTTTCATTCCGATACGGTGCAGACGATGGGTCACTACCGTTTTGATCTGCAAAAATTACCTGTTCACTACCTCAGCGCTTCTGCGCATAAATTTCATGGACCGAAAGGTGCAGGGTTTTTATACGTCAATGCCGAAGCCGCTTTGAGGCCTATGTTGTATGGCGGTCCTCAGGAACGCAACATGCGCGGCGGAACTGAAAACGTGCCAGGCATTGTTGGCATGGCAAAAGCCTTTGAACTGGCTTATGCTAACCTTGATCAGGACAAAAATCATGTATTAGGTTTGAAAGAACGCATGATCGCTCAGCTGCGTGCTCGCATTCCCAACATCACATTCAATGGACTTTCCGGAGAGTTGGACAAAAGTTTGTATACCGTACTGAACATCAATTTACCTCCGGGTGATGAATACGAAATGTTATTGTTTAACCTGGACATTGAAGGCATCGCCGCTTCAGCAGGCAGTGCGTGTACCAGCGGGACACAAATCGGGTCACATGTTTTAGAAGCGATAGGCGCTAATCCGGATTCCGGTTACCTGCGTTTTTCTTTCAGCAGAATGAATACGGAAGCGGAAGTAGATAAGGCAGTGGAGGTTTTGGAGAAGGTATTGAAAAGATAATTAATTTTCTCATTACTAGCCAACTGTACTTTTTTTTCCAACTGTTTTTGTGCCGATGGAAGCAGAATTTCAATAATTGAGTCTTGTTTAAACAAGTACTTCAACAGGTATTATTCTTTATTTGATTTTATGAAAACATTTTTACTTTACTTCTCATTTTTCATATTCTGTGGTTTCTCCTCCAGTTTTGGCCAAAATTACAGCATAGAAAACAGTTCTGTATCCACTTCAGTCACTACATGTCAACAAGGAACGGCATTTACTTTTTTGTTGGACAATACAGGCTCCGATGACCTGGTCAATTTCGAAAGAACGTTGACCTTGCCACAGTACATGAGTTTTAACTGGACTAATATTCCTGATGGAGTTGAATTAAAATTCGTTCACACTACCAATGTCTTGCAAGTTAAAGTTCCTCTTTTATTGGCGGGCAACTCTCTGACATTTGATTATCTGATTCAAGCGGGATGCAATGTATCAAGCAGCGTGGCTGTACAAACGGCTTTTTCAGATGCAACGGGCATAACAGTGAATACGCCTTTTGATATTGTTAATGGAACTTCTTCTGCAGGAAATTTATTGTTTGAACCGGCTTATCAGGTTGTAGATGCTGTTCCAAGCATAAACTGGTCTCACAGTGCTGCTACTGGCGAACGGTTTACCAGAACGTACCGGATTAGGAATACAGCTTCTTCTTATACTGGATTTTTAAATTACAAAAATACGATAGGCAATGCATTAAAGCTTCGTGCAGTAACTTTTTATATAGACAACAACAATAATGGAACGCTTGACGGGGGAGATGTGGAAGGTATAGCTAATACTTATTCCTTATCTTCTTCCTCTATACTTGCATCCATGCAAGTAAGTATACCTGCATTGACTTCTATCTATGTTACAGACACAATAGAAGTACTAAGTTGTCTGGAAGGAAATGATGGCAGAGGACATACTGTTATTTCCTTTTCATCTGGGTGTGTTTCAAGTGACGAATGTGTGAATTTAACTCCGACAGCAAAAGATATAAATACAACCAAGACAGAAGGATTTTCTAATATTATCTTTGAAGGGGCAATCCCTGCTCCTACTTGTCACTATGATGGGCAACCCGTTTCCAGGTCTGTTAGGTATATTAATCAAGGAACTTCCTCAGTGATTATTCAAAGTTTAGATTTTAGAGCAGATAATATTTTTAATGATGGGTGGACTTTCACAGTAATTCCTAAAAGCTCATTTCGTATAAAAATTGATAATCATTCTCGTGGTTTTCATCAACAGAATGCTCATTTATTATCTAATGCCGGTACCAGTAGTACTACGTTCCCAGATGTTAACAATTATAATTACAACAAGTGCTATGCAGGTGAAGTGCTGAAATACATTAGTTCTTATTTGCAAAATGTAGTTCTTCAGCCAGGTGATACTATTTCTCTTTATTGGGACGAACTGAATTGTTGCCCATCTGTACCTTCTATTGACAAACCACAAGATTGGAAAGCCATTGATTATTTGTTTCAGAATACAAATATGTTT
>Ga0247813_10002893_pt1 | contig 11394 bp, 5 predicted proteins | sample UWRJL169409C1_FD_180719 | JGI IMG/M metagenome (GOLD analysis project Ga0247813, IMG submission 180719) | Plant litter microbial communities from Arlington Agricultural Research Station in Wisconsin, United States - UWRJ-L169-409C-1 | ecosystem: Environmental > Terrestrial > Plant litter >... | reverse complement strand
TCAATTCCGGTGAACGCCACGGGCGCCCACGAGCCGGGATAGAGCCGCGCCTCGCTGGGTTCGTCGTAGGTATCGATGTTCGCCGACCCGTCGGTGTTGGCCCACCAGAACTTGTTATGTCCGCCGAGATTGGCCGAGAAGTTCACGCGCGACCGGAAGTCGCCCGAGAACGGCTGCTTGATGGCCGGAATCGCGCTGCGCGGGATCGACGCGGAAATGACAAAGCCCTTGCCGTCGGCATCCAGCTTCGCGCCCAGCTTCGCGCCGTCCACGGCCGCGACGTGTTGGAAACGCGCCTCGCCCACCGGCGTGCGATAGATCTGCGCCTGCGCATTTTTGCCCGGCCACACCGGATGCATGCCGAGCGCGACCGGCTGGAGTTGCGTGCCATTCTTGAACAGGCCGAACACAAAACGCACGTCACCCGGACGCCCCGCCGCCGGTCCGTTGGCCGGGGCGTTGTCATCACCCTGAAGGTAGAAACTCACCGTGTTGCTCTCTTGGTCGTGCGTAAAAATGCGCTCGATCGGCGGCAGCGGCTTGCCGACAAACGCTCCGCCGAGACGCACATGCCAGCGCAGGTAAAGATGATCGCCGTCATAGAGGCAGCGCGCCTCCACTTTCTGGTCTTTGCCGGTGCCATAGGTCACGGGCTCGGCCGATTCCCAACCGGTGAGCGAACCGTCGAGTTCAACGCCGCCGAGCGCGGGCGCGAAGGACGCGATCGTGGTCTGACCGACACCGCCGCGCAGCGTGACGGCGAGCGGCAGCGCATCGGCGATCTGCGCCGACGTGATGCTGATTTCTTTCGGCAGCGAGGTGAGCGGGCGCACCGGATTCTGCTTCAGGTTCCAGCCCTGCAAATCGTAGAGGAACGGCGTGTATTTGCCCGCGCCGTAATAGACCTTCCCGTTGGCCGCATTCGCGTAAACCGTGCCCGCAAAAAACTCGCCGGGCTGACGGTAAACACCGATTTCCGCATTCAAGTTTCCAGGCGGGAACAACGTGTCGATATACAGGCCGTCCTCGGTGTAGAGGAACAGGCCGCTGCGCGATTGATCGACCACGGTGAGAATGCCGTTGATGGGCCGGTAAAGGCGCATGCCGCCTTCGATTTCGCCCTTGCCGGTCTGGGCGCCGAGCTTCGTGCGGCCCACGCGCCACTTCATCGTGTAACCGCCCTTCCCGTCCGGAACGTAGCGCGTGATTTTGTGCTGCGCGCCGTAGTTGGCCGTGAAGTTCTGGCCGCCGCGCGCCTGGATGTAGAAGCCGTCCTCCATCGAGCCGTCGGCCTGCATCCAGTCGCTGCTAAACGTATCCGCGAGTTCGTTACCGCCGTGGATCGCGTCGGCCTTGCCCGCCGCGCGCGCCGCGAACACCGGATCGGTCAGCACTTTCTGCCAGTCGCTATAAACGGGGTTGCCGTGTTCGTCGTAGCTCGCGACGGGCAAACGCCAGAGATCGCGTCCGCCTTGCGCCGGCGCGAGGTAGGACAGGTCGGCGAGGAACCGCTGGCCGTGGTAAGTCATGACTTTGCCCGGCAGCGTGGTCGGGCGCAGTTCGGCTTCGTCCACCTCTCCGTTGCCGTTGGCGTCATTCCAAAGGAAGTTGGTTTTCTCGCGGTTGATCACGCCCGCCGAGCGGAACCAGCGATCACCGGTGGCGTTGAGGCGGAAGATGATCGTGTTCCGCTCGCTCGCGAGGAACAGCGAGCCGTGCTTGCGGATCGCCACGGGTTTTTCCAGATCCTTGCGCTGCCCCGAGGGCACGCCGGGCCAGACCGCATCGACCTTCCACTCGCGGGTCGCGTAATCGACTTTGAACCGCGTTAGCCAGTCGCGCTGGCCCGGCACGTAGATGAGCGACGCATCGGCCGGATCGATCGCGTAACCACTGTTGGCCTTTGTCTGGTAGGTCGGGTATTCGCGCAGGAGTTTACCGGTGTCGGCGCTCCACTCGCTCACGCGATTCGGGCCGGCGGCCTCGACGATGATCAGGCGGTCCTTGCCCTCCTTGTCGCGCCACGTGGCGAGTTTGCTCGGCGTCATCAGCGTCTCGGGGTCGTAGGCGCCGGGTTTCTGCACCGCGAGGCGGCCGTAGGTGCGCAGCGCCTTCCCCTTCGCGTCGAATTGGTAAACCTTGTTGGCCTCCGCATCGCTCACGTAATACCGGCCGCTCGCATCGATCTCGAAGTCCTGCGGCGTGATGGTCGCGGGAACGTTAAACACAACTTGCCACGCGCCTTTCGGGAGTCCGCTGGCGAGCGCGATGCGGCTGACGGTCCAGACTTTGCCGTCCGTGTGCAGCGCATGGAGAAACCCGCCCTGCACCGAGATACCGCGCGGCTGGGAAATATCCGTGCGCGCGAGCTCCGCGGCATTCGCTCCGTCAAGGACGAGGATCTGGTTGATGAACTCCTCTTCGTTCTCACGGGTCTTCCCGTATTTACGATTCGCCGCCGGCGCGGTCACCGTGAACTTCCCGCGCAGCGCCACGTAAACATAGCTCTTTTCCGTCGCAGGATCTTTCCAAGCGTCCATCGCGGTGACCTGGCCTTCCTGCAGATAAACGTTTTTGCGATGCGCGCCCGCACCGGTGCCGAACGGCTTCTGGTCGGCGCGGTAAATGAAACGCGGACCACCCTCTTCGCCGGCGGACCACACCGTCTCGCCATCCGTCGCCGTCGAGCCGCCGCCCGCCGCGCCACCCGAGTTAAACGCGCGCAGATACTGTTCCATGCCAAGCGGCTTGTTCAGATCGAACATCGGGTTGTTTTTCCCGTTCTCCAGATACTGGTAATAGAAAACCGCGACACCGTTGGGGCCGACATCGACATCGGAGAGCGGCGCGTTGACCGGATCGCCGTTGAAAGGCACCGGCACCGTCCAGTGCTCGGGTGTCTCCGGCGACGGCAGCCAGCGCGAATAACCGCCCGCAAACACCGGCGTGATCGCGTGCCACTCATCATCCACCGCCCACTTCGTCGCGGGCGCATAGATGCCTTTTACGCCGTAGTTTCCTGGAGGCACCGGCATAAAGTTCTCATCGAGACCGTCCCACGTCTCGGTGAATTTCCCTTTGTTTTCCGACGTCACCGTGCGCGGCTGACCGGCGACGAACGTGCTCACGATCCAGTCGGGGTTCTTCGGATCGGTGATGGCGAGCGTCACCAGATAGGTCGCCGGCAGCGTGCCCGTGGCGGGCAGTTCAAACGTGACCGGGACGCCGATCTTGCGCGTCGCCGACTTCAGGGCTTCGGGTGATCCCGGCCGCGCGGCAAACGCACCGGTGACGGAAAAAACGAATGCCAGCAGGCACAACCAGACTGAGGGGCGCAGGGTAGTCATTGGTTTAAAAGTATATTTCCTATATAACGCGGTCAACCGCACCAAAACTGAATGATAAGTGTTTCACGGACGTCCCCATCCCCGAGCCCTCTTCATCCCTGCCAATCCCCCGGAGAATCCGACGCGATCAAATCCCCCGGCCGGCTCGGACACGGTTGGTTCTCCATGATGCTCTGAACCATCGCCGCTAATTCACGCGCCACCGATTCCAGCGACAGTGCGATATAACGCGGCCCCGCCGGCAGGTTAAACGCCGTGGGTTCATTCCGATGGCTCACGACAAACAATGACGCATCAAGGCGCGTTCCTGATTTCGCGAGTAACCGGCTCAACGTCGCGAGGTTGTTATCGGGATAAACGATCAGCGCATCCGGCCGCGTGCCTGCCGGCCCGTCGAGCAACCCGCGATACGCCGCCTCGATTTGCACGCGCTCGACTTCCTGCGTGAGCGAGCCGCTGTCGATCAGGTGAAACCACCGCGCATCCGTCATGACGCCGGCGGTTTTGCACAGGTTCTCAAACAGCTCCAACGCCCGCTTTCCCTTCCATTCATGCGTGCGCTCCGGAGTCGTGAGCAGACTGGGCGATGCGATCAACGCCACGTTGCGCCGGCCTTCGTCACGGCAGAGTTGCAACGCCTTGAGCAAAAACTCCCGATGCGGGAAAAACACATTCCGCGTCGTGATCGTATTGCTAAAGAAAACCACCGGCACCGGCAGCCGCGCAAACAACGGCGCGTGTTCGCCCTGCGTCATCACCGCCACCATCGCCTGGATTTCCTGATGTTCGATCGCCCACGTGATCTCCGGCATCACGCTCTGCGTCACCTCGCCCGGCTCACGCGGATCGAGCCACGTGCGCACCTTCAGGTTCTGTTTCTTAAACTCCTGGTGCAGCAGCCGGTGGAGTTGCACCGCGTAGCCATGGCGGCGCTCTGAAATGATGTCGCCGCCGTAGTAAATACCCACGGTCTCCAGCTTGCGCCGGCTCTCGCTCACAAACGTGCCCACGCCTTTGTGCCGGCGCAGCAGCCCTTCCTGCACAAGCGGAGTCAGCGCCCGGTGAACCGTGAAATAATTCGAGTTCCACAACGCCGCCAGCGCCTGCATCGACGGCAATGCCATGCCGACCGGAAACGCCCCCGTCAGGATCTTACTCTGGAAAAACGCACGAATCGCCTGTTCACGCGGCCGCTTCTTCAGATCGGCGGCGGACGGTTTAAACGGGGCGTCAGGGTTCGGCATGAGCAGCGTGCGGCATCTCTTCCATGTCGGACGCGCGTCGGCAAGCCGCGACCGCGCGTCCTTCGGCTCCCCGTAGCCCTGAGCGTGAGCTCAGGGAGTTCACCCGCCGCCTGCCGTTCACATCAACTACCATCACTTCGCCTCCCTCGCCGCACTCCCCTTCCCGCCCGCCACCGGACGAAAGCGCAGGAAAAATCCCCACGAACGCCCGTGCGCGATGTCCATGCCCACGACGACCGCGTGACGCCCCGCAGACAACCGCGCGAGCTTGGCGCTTTCATCCGCGATACACGGATTCGCCCCGCGCGCGTTCGTATAAAACACCTTCCCATCCAGCCACAACCGGAACGGTCCGTCGTAACCCATTAAAAATTCCCACGCCGCGGGTTTATCCAACTCCAGCGTCGCCGAGAAAAACGCATGACCGCTCTTCGTCCGCCACGCGTCGTGCTCGTTCACAAAACCGTTCTCGTAAGTTTTCGCCGTCCACGCCGCATCCGCAATCGGCGCGCGCGCCACCGTCTCGATGCCCGCAGTCGTCGAGCCGACCGGCGAGACGCGCCACTGCGTTACGAAGGGCAGCAACCCTTCCGCGTCCGCAATGGGTTGTCCGATAAAAACCGGCATCGCGAGGTCGCGCGCATCGGCAAGATTGCAACGCGGCGCATGTCCGCGGCCGTAGCTGATCGTCGAGCCCGGCGTCGGCAGCCGCATCACAAACAGCCGCGCCACATTGCCGTGCAGCGTCGTCCGGTAAATCCACGGCAACTCCACGCCGTTCGCATCGTGCAGCGAAAACCCCGACGGCTCGCCGTCCGCCCGCAACGCGCCTTCGACTCCGGAAAACTCCACGTCGATCGCACACTTCGGCGCGGGCACGCTCTCGGTCGAATGCGCGCGGCGCACCGCCCGCAACGCCGGCAGCACCGGCTTCTTCGCCGACTTCGCCCCCTCCGTGCTCACCACCGCCGCCCCGTGCGCCAGCCGTGCGCCCAGTCGCGCCATGGAATCCGCGCCGATGTGAATCTCATCGTCCAGCGTCAGATCAATCGCCGCCACCGTCGCAAGATTCTTAACCACGGACGGCAGCCGGCGCTGCTGTTCCTGCACGCTGTCCCAATGCACCGAATCCCCCGAGCGAAACACGCGCGCCAACTGCACAATCACCCAGGGCAGCGCCGGTTGTTTCAAATCGCTGCGCACCGCCGCGATCAACCGCTGCATGTTCTCCGTGTAGAAAGGCGTGCTTTTCTGCGACGTGTCCGACTCGCCTTGATACCACAACACGCCCGCGACCGGCTGACCCGTCACGCGCACCGACGCCATCATCGAATCATAAAGCTGATTGCGCGTCTCGGGATGCCACAACTCCAGGCTGCTCCCGCCGCGCGCCACGCAGATCAGCCCCTGCGGCACGCCGGTGCGCTCCACGCGCTCGCGGCCAAAATGCACACCCACGCCCGCGCCCCCCGCCGCCCGTCGGCGAAAGTCTTCCGCCATCGCCGGCGTGACGTGATTCCCGTAATTATGGCAGACATCCGGCGACTCCACATGAACGTGCAGCGGGTCCGTCGCCTGACGCCACACCCGGCTCTGCGACAACGCCCGCACCAGCGGATGCGGCTTGGCAAACCCCGGCAGCTTCCCCGCGCCTTCCATGTTGCTCTGCCCGGCGAGTATCCAGACATCGCCTACATAAAACGATTTCACTTCGCAGGAGCCGGTCGCCCCCTTGCCCGTGGACGCCAGCTTGAGCCGATACGGCCCGCCCGCCGGAATACCCTTCAACGTGACCGTAAACCCGCCGTTCCGGGCCGCGCCCGCCTTGCGCGCAGTCCAGCCCGCCAGCGGCCTGCCCGACTGGGTGACAGTTGCGATCACCGGCCCGCTCACGGTGGTTTCACCGCGCAACACCGCGGTCGCGCCCGCCTTGCCGCGGCGTTGCAACACCTGACCTTCAGCCAATCCCGAGATGAGTTTCATGATTAAATTTTTTTCGTAACAATCTGCTGCGGCGCGATCCGTCCCAACGAAACCGCTTTACCTCCCGCCAGCTTCATCGTGGCAACCGCCGTCTTCGGCCCGCGGTTCTGCACGCGCACGGTGAGCGCGCCGCCTGCCGCTGGCTGAATCGAAAGCATGCGCATCCCCGCCGGCTTCAACGTCGCCAGCGTGCCTTTCGCGGGCAATGCGCCCGCCGACGGCGGCACCGGCAGTGCCACCACCGGAGCCAGCAACGTCTCGGTCACCTCATCCGGCGCGACGCCATCCGTAAACAACCGCAGACGAAACTTCAGCTCGCCGCAATCCACCGCCGGCAACCACGGTTTTTCCTCCGCAGCCGTCTCGACGTCGTTCGCATAACGCGTCGCCCGCGCCACGGTGAGCCGCGTTTCGGTCGGCAGAAAATCCGCATCGCCCAACACGTCGCTCGCCACGCCGATGCACGCGCCCGCCGCATTCGTCCGCTGGAACCAGCGCCCCACCGGCACCTGTCCGCGCTGCGTCCGCGTGGCCACGCCGCCCGGCACGTCACACACCGCCGGTCCGCGCGACGGCAGCACGAGTTGCAGGCGCGCACTGCGTTCGTTCCAAAGCAGACGTCCGTTCACCGCGACCCACGCCTGGTCGCGACCGACTTCAAACGTGAGTTCCACCCACGAGTTTTTCCCCGCCCACCGCGTCCACAACCGAGCGCGCTCCGGTCCCGGTTCGATGACTTCGCTGCGCACGAGCGTCCATTCCTCGCGCACAAGGTCGTGCTGCCACGACGTCGGTTCTTCAACCATGCCGCCCCACGAACCCCAGCCATCTTCGACGACGAGCAGCCGCAACCGCCCGCGTCCGCCGAACAGGTTTTTCCCATCGAACGTGATCGCGATGCCGCCGCTCGCATCCACGCCGACGCGCCAGCGCTCATTCGTGATCCACGGTTTTGTCGCCGCGCTCCTGCCTGCTGTCGCCGACGCACGACACGGATTCTCCCCCGCGACCGGCGCGACTTTCGCCTCGGCCAAGCCCATGCGCACGACGCGCCAGCCCCACGCCGGGATCGTCAGTTGCGCAACCACGCGTTTCCGCCACGGCAGATTCGGCATCGAACTGTGTTCGGTCGCGATTTCCTGAAACGGAATCGCGCGCCCCTGTGCATCCCGCAACGCCACCGGTAGTTCGTCGGCGCGATTCAGGTATTTAAAAAACGGACGGTAATCCATCGACGTCTCGATCTCCACTGCGCCGGTAAACGGACGCGGCGACGGATTCCACAGCAGCACCGGAACCTGCGTCGGCGAATCCGGCGTGGGCGGCGCCGGCACGCGCGTGTCCACGGCCGCCGCCAGTCGCGTGAGCGCGTTGAGCGTCGCCTTCTGCGCGTGGTGCATCGCCACGCTCGTCCACGCCAGTTGGTCGTCCACCGCGCGCTCGATACTCGAGCCAGGCAAGATGTCGTGAAAACTGTTGAAGAGCACGCTCTCCCACGCCTCGTCGAGCGGTTGCGCCACGCCCGGCTGACTCGCACCCACGAGACTCTGCACCGCCTCGGCCGCGACCAGTGCCTGCTCAGTCTGCCGATAGAGGCTCTTAAACTTCTGCACCGACGAATAACACCCGCGCAGGCAGTAACCAAACTCGCCCTTCACCGAAGGCGCGACCGCCGCCGCGGGTTGAGCCAGCTCCGCCTGCAATGCCGCGAAAAACCCGTGCAGCGTCGAATAACACACTTCGACTTCGGGGTGCGCCGCGCTCCACTTCGCCACGTCGTCGAGGTGCCGTCGCGTCGGGCCTCCACCGTGATTACCGAGGCCGATGAGCGCACCGACATTTCTCCACGGCTGCTTCGCCGACGCCGCCAGCGTGTCATCCAGCAGCGCCATCACGTTGCCGCGTTCCGTGCAATACCACATGCCGTGCTGGCGGTAGCACAGCAGGCGGTCGTCGTGATCGCAGTCCCACCAGAAGAGCGGCGACTCCAGTGGAAACTGCGCGCGTTGCGGACGCGTGAACGCAAACCCGTCCATGCCGAAGCTGCTCAGGATATTCGGCCATCCCGCCGAGTGTCCAAAGCTGTCCGCTTGCCACGCCGCCGTCGGTCGCACGCCCAACTCGCGTTTAAAATACGCCAGCGAGTGCTCGAAGTTCCGGCACAGCGTCTCCGTCGAAGGCATGTTGAATCCGGCTGCACCCACGTGCCGCCCACCACATCCCAGCGACCCGCTTCGATTTTTTCGCGGATGCGCCGGAACAGGTCGGGCGCGTAGGTCTGGAGGTGCCGGTAGATGACCGCTTCGCCACGCATAAACGTGAGCTCCGGCCGCTCGTCCATCAGGTCGAGGACGGTGCGAATCGTCGTGATGCCTTCGGTCAGCCCCTCCCGCCAATCCCAGAGCCAGACCGGATCAAGGTGTGCGTTGGGCAGCAGGTGGAAAACCAATTTCGGCGAAGGCTTCATGAGATAAAATCAACCCACGAACTGCTTCACAAACGGCGCCAACGCCTCGGCCCAGATCGCGTAACCCGGCTCCACCGGATGACACCGATCGGGCAGCAACACCGTGTCGATCTCGCCGTCGGCCCCGAGCAACCGCGCCCCGATGTCGAGGTTCAGCAACTCCGGCCGCGTCGCGAGCCACGCGGTCAGCGCGGCGTTCAAGTCTTTGACGCGCGCATGGATCATCTCGTTGGTTTTCCCGCGCGGGAAAACCGACATCACCAAGATCTGCGTCGCGGGTGATTGCGCCCGGATAAAATCACAGAGCGCGGCGATGCCCGCCACGATCTCGGCGGCCGTGTTCGCCGGACACGCGCTGTTCCCCGTCAGATTGTTCGTGCCAATGTTCAACACGACGAGCCGCGGCGTCTGGCCGGTGAACTCCCCGTTTTGCAGACGCCACAGCACGTTTTGCGTCGTGTCCCAACCGTAGCCGAGGTTCAGCGCTGCCAGGTGGCCGTAGTGTTTTTTCCAAACTGGGAGCCCGGCTTCCTCGCGCTCGAAACGATGCGTGATCGAGTCGCCGATAAAGATCAGGTCGTGACTGCGCGCGAGCGCCACCGCTTGTTTCTGCTCCCGCCGCGCGGGCCAGTCATAGTTGTCCCGCTGGACGTTGGCGGTCGGTTCGATGGCTGAATTGGATGGCATGGGGAAATCAATACGTGGGGAAAGCGACGCGTCCGCCGGAAGCGGCGGATTGCAGGCACGCGTCGATCCACAGATCAACCAGCAAGCCGTCGCGCAACGTCGGAAACTCCGCCGGCTCGCCGCGGCAGGCGCGGGCAAACGCCTCCATTTCCAGCTGAAACGGATTCACCAGCGGCGCCGACGCCTCCTGCCATGCCTTCTGCGCTTCGCGGTAGATGCGCACGCGCGGCGCGTTTTTAAACGGCTCGTTCCAGAGCGGGAAACACAGCTCGATGCGGCCTTTGGTGCCGGTGATCTCGATGAACTCGTCCCAGCCGTTTTGATACGCGCCGAGCCGGTTCAGGTTGGTGAGCGCCGCCTCGAAATGAACGATCGTCCCCGCGCGCATCTTAAAGAGCGCGTGGGCGTGCAACTCGGCATCGTAACCGGCGGGAGCCCACGTCTCGCAGGCGATGGTCGCGGGCTCGCCCAGCAGCCAGCCGGTCATGTCGAGCAAGTGACTGCCCGCCATGTGCAGCATCCCGCCCGAGGCAAACGTGCGGATGTTGGAGACTCCGTTCGCACCCGGTTTCCAACCGGGGTTATCAAACATCTTTTCGTCGCACCAACCGCCTTGGAACGAACGCACCGTCGCGCACAACGGCTGGCCGATCTCGCCGCCGTCGAGCCACGCCTTCGCCTGCACCGAAGCGGGGAAAAACCGTTTCATGTAGGCCGACTGCACGATCTGGCCGGGCTTGAGTTTGAGCGTGAGCGCCTCGCGCGCCTCGGTGCCGTCGGCCGTGAGCGTCTTTTCGCAGAGCACGTGTTTCCCCGCCGCGACAGCCGCGCGCAGGATTTCGTAGTGCAGCGAACTGATCGTGCAGATATTGACCGCGTCCACGGCCGGATCGGCAAGCAGCGCCCGCCAGTCCTCGTAGAGCACGGCGTCGGGGAAAACCTCACGGGCCTTTTCACGGGCCGCCGCCACCGGATCGGCGATGGCGACCAACGGCAGACCGGCGGCGCGCAGGGCTTCGAGGTGAATACGTCCGATGGAGCCGGCGCCGATGAGACCAAAGCGAGGGGAAGCTGAAGCAGCGGACATTGGTTTTTTATTCGTTCACAACCACGACTTTGATCGCGTTGTTTTTATCGGTGCAGGCGACCCGCAGCGCCTCGGCCGCGTCGGCCAGCGGGAAGCGGTGCGAGATCAACCGCGCGCCGTCCACGCGGCCGTCGCGCAGCAGTTCGAGCGCGAGCGGCGTGCGCAGCGCGGGCGCGGCGAACGACGCGCGCAACTGGAGCTTTTTGAAATGAAACTTGTTCCCCGGCAGCACGACGCGGTCGCTCTCGCCGTGCCCCACGCCGATAAACGCAATGTGCGCGCCGGGCGCCGCCACGTGAACGCAGTCGCCGAGCGACGAAGGCGGCGCGCTGCTCAGGATGCGGTCGGGCGCCGGGTCGAGCTTACGCTGAGCCAGCGAGATCTCGTCTTCGAAGAGCAACTCGTCGGCCCCGAAACCGAGCGCGAGGGCGTTGCGTTTTTCGCGCGCCGAAAACGTCGCCGCGTAGATTTTTTTCGCCCCCGCCAATTTCGCCAGCCGCACCGCCATCAAACCGATGGGGCCGAGCCCGACCACCAGCACCACGGATTGCGCGGTGAGTTGCGCGACTTCGCATAGGT
>Ga0247813_10002890_pt1 | contig 11406 bp, 11 predicted proteins | sample UWRJL169409C1_FD_180719 | JGI IMG/M metagenome (GOLD analysis project Ga0247813, IMG submission 180719) | Plant litter microbial communities from Arlington Agricultural Research Station in Wisconsin, United States - UWRJ-L169-409C-1 | ecosystem: Environmental > Terrestrial > Plant litter >... | reverse complement strand
GCTTTAAAATCATTGATTACCAATCCTGATTTGATCAGAAAACCTGCCATGGACTTGATCTGACGCTGACTGTAGGTACGTGGAGCAAGATAAGAATATTTTTTCCAATGCAGGTTCCAAATGAGATCATACGATAGGGTGTAAATGATGATGTCGTCGCGTTTGATATAACCGTCTTTACCGGTCTGGTCTTTTTGATCAGAGCTGATATCCGTTAAGCCTTGTGTAGCGGATATCGCAAACGCATGATTGAATCTGTTTGTCTGGATTTTGAAGTTGAAAGCGCTGTAAGAAGTACTCGTTAAGTATTTTTCATTTTCCAATTCGGATTTAAATTTGAAGGAAAATCCAAATCCAATGTTTTTATAGCCGAATTTGAATGCCAGTATGTTCGCAATGTTGGCCTGGTAATCGGTCGATCTTCCGCTACCAGGTGGCAGGAAATGGTAGGAAAGGTAAGGATAGCCCAGACCTGCTGAAGCGACAATGTATTCAGGGTATTTACGAATGTAATTGGTATCGTAACTGATTTTATTAGAGACAAACCTGCCGTAAAATTTATAGTACTGTCGGTTGTAAAAGCCCTGAACTTTTTCCAAAAAGGAATGCGAAGAATCTGCTTTCACAAGGAGTGTGTCCTGATTTACAGCTGCAGTATCCTGGGCGTTTACTTCGCCGCAAAGTACGGACAGTAACATCATACAGCACATAAAAAAAATAGGGAGTCTCATTCGGATAGCTTTAACGGCAATGTTCTGTTTTTAATGTTCTATTTTGGTGCAACGTTACCCGCCATATTAAGCATTTAACAACGGAATGATTTTATTGTTCTCTGGAACGGTTAAGCCGAACCGCGATGGCTGACTGGTGAACCTCGCGCAGAAAAAAGCCTAGTCCTGCCACAAGTGCCAGGATGGCCAGGATGAACAAATAACCGATGATCCAGCTTAAAGGGACATTGAACATGGCTTCAAAGAATAGCGTAACAATAACCAGACAAACCAACAGGGCAGAAACCGTACAACTGGTAATGGCCATACTGGTAAAATTTCTTCTGCGCTCCAATGTTTTCAATTCACTGTTCACATCCTCCTGTCGCATGGAGGGGTTATCGGGTCTTCTTTCTGTCAGGTACCTGCCACGGTCAATGATGCGGGATAACCGGCCAGACATGACATTCAGCATTCCTGCTATACCGGTAAGTAAGAACACCGGACCCAGAGCCAGTGCGATGGCCTGGGAGATGTTGTTGATGTTTTCAAAGGAGGATGGCATAATGCATAAGTTAAAAGATTTTTAATTCATCTGCAAAAAATCTGATTTAACATTCAGTGCAGTGATCAATCATAGAGTTGGGTTTGCGCTGTTCTATTTGCAGTTAATCATGGATGCTCAATTTTTGGAGAAGGAAATAATCCCTTTTTCAAATTTCAAGAAGTAAAATCCATCCGCTAAATGTTTAATGTCTATGCTTTCATTCGCTGATGTACTGCCTGTGCTGATCTCATGGCCTAAGCTGTTGCAAATCGTATAGGCTTCCGTTGCTGTTAATCCTGAAACCTTTATAAACTCGGAAGATGGATTCGGGAACAGGGAAATGCTGCCGATCCAGTCCTTATTTTTTTGAGCGGATAAAATCGTTCCACATGTTATACCTGCGAAGTATAAAAAATCTTGTCCTGTTAACTTGTAGAATTGAGCACCACTCTGTGGTAAATCCTCTCCAAAGGGATGACTGGTGCTGTAAAAAACAGTTCCTGTAGCCGCATAATTAAAGTTGGATGAGTTGCCATCTGTTTCGTATATCGCCATGATCCAGTAATCGCCTGGATTAAGAAGAGTGGGAGAGACCGATAAGGAAGTGAGGCCATTCACCACTGTTCCGACAGCAGACACGGCAATCAAATTACCTGGAGCAGTCACGTTGTCCTTGTATAAGGCCATTTGGACGAGTGCTCCTGTTCCATTTCCGATTAAATTTAAGGAGGTTAATGTGCCTGTTTCTGACAAGGTATGTTTTACTCCTGTTAAATAATTGGCGTGAATATTACCGCCTGTAAACTCATCACTCGCAGTTTCATTGCCTATGTTGCAATTTTGAGAAAAGGCATTGAAACTGAACAAGGTTAGGACTATTAGTATGTAAATCTGTTTCATGTGCTGGTTCGTTTGTTTCGCTGCAGGGTATTTCCTGCTGCTATGGAATGAATTTAATTTATTTTTGATAAAATGCCTAGCAGGCGCGCATCTTTGCTTTTGCGTACAGCACTAAGGTTGAAGGGATGAAATAACTATATAAGTTATAAACTATAACAAGCTTTACGATAAACCACTGCTACATGGGATATGGTTTATCCGCGTAAAATCTTTTCCATTTTCCTGCCTTTCGCCAACTCATCCACCAGCTTATCCAAATACCTGACCTGTTGCGTCAACTTATTCTCGATGTCCTCCACGCGATAGCCGCAGATGACTCCTGTGATGAGCTGCGCATTGGGATGGAGCGAAGCCTGTTGGAAGAATGTTTCAAAGGTCACTTTTTCTTTGATGAGTTGCTGCAGTTTCTTGTCGCTGTAGCCTGTCAACCACGTGATAACCTGATGCAATTCTTCTTTTGTTCTGCCTTTCTTCTCCACTTTTGCGAGGTACAAAGGATAGACAGAAGCGAATGTCATCTTTGCCATTCGCTCGTTATGTATATCGGAAGTATTCATGCCCTTGTATTTTTTGTCATCCTACTGCCGACATGCCGGCGTTTTCATATTTCTAATCTTACAAAATACTATACCTCTTTTTTGATTGTTTTCATTTGAATCACATCTACTAAAAAAGCAAATGCCATTGAAAAGTAGATGTAACCTTTTGGTATTTCAAAATGAAATCCTTCTGCCAGAAGCGACACACCAATCATCATTAAAAAACACAAAGCTAACACTTTAAAGGAAGGATGTTTTCTGATAAAACCGCTGATGGGTTTAGAGGCAAACAGCATAATAACGACCGTAACAATTACTGCGGTGTACATGACCCAGAGTTCCTGCACCATCCCCACGGCTGTGATGATGGAATCGATGGAAAACACCAAGTCGAGAATGATGACTTCTGAAAGCAGTCTTTTAAAGCTACTGTTTTCGGGCACGGCAGGCGTGTCTTTCGTACTAATTTCTGTTTTATGATAAATTTCTTTCGTGCTTTTATAAATCAGAAACAAACCACCCATAATCAAAATCAGCCCTTTTCCGGAAAAAGCAATTCCGAAGAGGCTGAATAAAGTTTTGTCTAAGTGTAAAATCCAGGAAATAAAAGCCAGTAGAATTAGTCTCATGACCATAGCCAGACCTATTCCCCAATACCTTAATTTATTTCTCTGACTTTCAGGCAGCTTGTCCGCTAAAATGGAAATGAAAATGATGTTGTCGATGCCAAGAATGATCTCAAGTACAATGAGCGAAATTAAAGGAATGATGGCGTCTGTGATATTCATAGTTGGTATTTTAGAAGCAAGGTTTGCATCTCCTTAAAGAGATATTAGTTATGACTCTAACAACCTTTAGTCCAAACAACAAAAGAATGAATGATTAACCGGAATCATTCATTCTTTTGTGAATAACCATGGCTTTCATAAATTGAGTACTCGCGAAGGATAGGTGCTCTGCACTTTAAGCCCCGTTGAGGTAAAGAGTATGTGGCTTTTAATCCACAATTGAATGATTGCATCATCGCTACTATTCAACTTAAATGATGGCGCTTGCTCAACGTATAGCACCTCCAGGTGATAGAATGTGATAACAATTAAAAGATATTAATTACTTCTCACTCTACCAACCTTGTACTAACAAAAAAAAGAATGAATGATAAAGTCATCCTTCATTCTTCCGTGACTAGAGCAAACTGTTGTTCGTTGTGTTTTCTTCCTACAAATCTCATAAATAATAGTCTCTTTCACTGCTTGAAGATGCGACAATCTCGTTGCCTGAATGCGGCAAATGATTTCGTTCTCTGAGTTCTTGGCTGATCTTTGAAGCGAATGTTTATTTTTTTGCCTCCTTCTTCTCATGAAGAAGCATTTAGTGTGTGTTGTAACAACATAGCGCAAGACTTGGTTAATCTGTATTGCCAATCTTTCACTTAACTGATCAATCAAGATCAATGGCTTATCTGAATATAATTGCATGTCTGATATAAACTTCATCTGTCTGGATAATGAGCGCTCCGACAAGACACATTCCTTGCTGACCCTTCTGGTAACAAAAGGAACAGTTAATTGTTACATCATATTATAGAGCGGAATAAGCTAGAGGTAATGGTAAAATTACATTCACCCATAATTTTGATTGATCGACTCGATTAAATAAATCAGTTTTTGCGCAAGTATTTTATAAGTTGTATGAAAAAATTCCAATTTGTTGGTATTTTTAAAGTCAGGAGAATTGAGTTATATGCTAACTGTAACGTAAATTCTTGCTGATATATAGTTATAAATATTCAAGTGATGAAAGTATGGGTAAGCGTTTGCTTTTGATTGGTCTTGACGCTGCAGAGTGGCAAATCATCAATGATTTAATTGCCGCTGGAATGATGCCGGCTACAAAAAAAATAATAGATCATGGCGTAAGCGGTACTATTAAAACATTGAGTCCTCCCTTTTCGCCCATGCTATGGACATCCATCGCCACTGGTAAAAGGGCGGATAAGCACGGCGTTTTAGGTTTTGTAGAGCCCAATGGCGACAAAGGGATTCGGCCCATCAGTAGCATTTCACGTACTTCCCGTGCCTTATGGAATATTTTTACCAACCAAGGCTTAAAGAGCAATGTAGTAGGTTGGTGGCCTAGTCATCCCTGCGAGCCGATTAACGGGATAATGGTTTCTAATCAATTTCAAAAAATAGTTGGCAAAAAGGAAAGCAGCTGGCCTTTATCCGATGAGATGACTTCCGGCCTTTCTGAAAAAGAGAGAGAAGCATTGGGTGCACAGCGCGTTCATCCGTCTGACATAGGAGTAGAGGATATGCGCATATTTGTTCCGGAATTAGAAAAAGTAAACCAAGACATCGATCATCGATTAAGGAAGATTCAGACCTTATTAGCGGAGGCCTTAACCGTTAAAAATGCAGCGCTTTGGTCGATGGCTAAGCAGGATTGGGAATTTACGGCGGTTTACTTTAATGAGCTGGATGTAATGTCTCATGATTTTATGAAATTCCATCCTCCTCATCGACAAGGCATTCCAGAAGAGTTGTATAAGCTTTATAAAAATGTAATCGTAGCTACCTATACTTTTTATGATGCGATTATCGCACAACTTGTGAAAGCTGCCGGTGAAGATGCTTATGTTGTACTTTGTTCTGATCACGGTTTCTACACTGGAGAACAACGTACCAAAAGCATTCCTGGTTTTGCTGCAGGAATAGCGCTGGAGCACAACCCATACGGTGTATTATGTATTTCAGGTCCGAACATTAAAAAAGGACAGAAAGTGTATCATGCAGGTTTGCTAGATATCGCGCCCACGGTACTGTCTATGATGAATCTTCCTGTAGGTAAAGATATGGATGGTAAAATTTTGCAGGATATTTTTATACAACCTCAGAACACTCCATTCATAGAAAGCTGGGAAAAAGAATCCGGTGATTTCGGCGAACACGATAAAAACACTACACTCAATCCTTTTAGTGAACAAGAAGCATTAAATCAATTGATAGACTTAGGATACATTCAACCGCTGGAAGGCGATGTATCTGAAAAAATCACCAAGTCTATCCATGAGCGACAATATAATTTGTCCCTTGTTTTCGCCAGTTTCGAAGAATACGGCAAAGCCTTGGAGATCCTGGAAAAATTATACGAGGAAGACATGGTCGATGTGCGTTATAACTTAGACCTGATCAAATATTATAGACGTACCGGCAATACTACTCGTGCACGGGAAGTACTGAAAAACTTCCAGCGTTTTGACATCAGTAACCTTGTGAATTTTAACTACCTGGAAGGTAAAATATTCCTGGCAGAAAAAAAATACAAAGAGGCCTTGGAGAGCTATAAACTTGCTTTATCTAAATCTCCAAACTACAAAAATCTTTTGCTGTCCCTTGGTATTCTTTATAATCAAATGCACAAATACGAAGAAGCAGAAGAAGTATTCTTAAAAATACTAAAAAAGGATGCTAAGAATTTCGTGGTGTTAAATGGATTAATGATCGCATACAATCGTCAAAGTAAGTATGATGAGGCAATTGATGTAGCATTAGAAATTTTAAAAGAGCAGCCAGATCATGCGGTTACTTATTATCATTTGGGCGAAGCCTTTTATTATATCGGCAGATTTGAGGCATCTGTTGAAGCTTTTGAACTGTGCTTAAGATTAGAGCCAGGCATCAGCCGCGCTAGAAATATGTTGTTAAACATCTATGCAAAGCAGGTTCCGAATGAAGCGAAATACCGTGAACATCAAGCGGTATATTTGCAAACAAGACAGGATGAAATCATTGTGGTTTCAGGGCTCCCTCGTTCTGGAACTTCTATGATGATGCAAATGCTGGAGAAAGGTGGCTTAGTAGTATTAACAGATGATGTGGTGTTGCCCGATGAAAGTAATCCAAAAGGATATTTCGAATATGCTCCGGTGAAACAATCTAAGAATGATAATTCTTGGCTTGAACAGGCTTCAGGAAAAGCGGTCAAAGTAATCGCTCAATTGCTTCCGTCCTTAAAAATGAAGCATAAACTGAAAATAATATTTATGGAGAGAGATATTCAAGAAGTGATTCTTTCTCAAAATAAAATGATCGCATTAAAGTCACCTGATTCCAAAAAGAGTAAAGATTTTGATCTTCGATTAATCGATACCTTCAATAAGCAAATTAAAGAAGTAAAGGAATGGATGAATGGGCAAAACAACGTAGAGGTGCTTTATGTAAATTATAAGGATGTGATAGAAAGCTCTGAAAAAGAAGTAAAGAGGGTAAACAATTTTATAGGTTGTACACTCAGCGAAGAGGCTATGCTTGAAGCAATAGATGCAGACTTATACAGGACTAAACTTAATTATTTAATTTAATAAATATGATCATCAATCCGCACAAGACAAAAGGCGTAAAGGAATTGGGTGAGGTAGACATTTCCGGTATTGTGAATGACATTTGTTCCATTCCAGAGGCGATATGGGATGAGCAAAACTCAAAAAAGCCCAATAACTTTTATGAGTTCTACCATACGAAACATATCATATTTAAATTCGTACATGATTTGAATGATTGTACCCGCTCTTACGAATTCCCCTTATGGAATGAATGGAAAGATAAAATCAATCCGGTCCTGGAAGAAGCGGTAAAACCCTATGGCTATACTAATGGCGTGTTTTCACGTATCATGTTAGCAAAGCTGTCTGCTGGTGGCAATATCAAAGCGCATAAAGATGGAAATGCTGCAGCTACTTTTCCTCATAAAATTCATATACCCATAAAGACCAATGAAAAGGTAATGTTTTTTGTCAATCCCAAATCATATTATTTTGAAAAAGGGAAGGGATATGAAGTGAATAATTTAGCTCCTCATTATGTGGAGAATATGGGAGAGGAAGATCGCATTCATCTTATTTTCGAATATTTTAATGCGGATCACTTACCGGAAAATGCTAAGTTTAGTATTCGCGCAGACGAAGACATATAAGTCCATGATTATTTCGCATACCCATAAATTGCTGTTTGTAGCGATACCTAAGACGGCCACGCATGCCATCAGGTTTGCTTTAAGGCCTCATCTGGCAGCAGATGATTTAGAACAAGTTGGTTTGTTTGTTAAAAAAAAGATGCCCTTTCATGAAATTTCTGAGTTAGGACATGGTCATATAAAATGTACGGAAATAGCTTCTGTTTTGGGTCCTGAGATTTGGAATTCCTATTATAAATTTGCCATCGTTAGAAATCCTTTTGATCGCTTTATCTCGTATTGTGCCTTCATGAATGTCAATAATCCCAAGTTTGAAGAGAATCCAACTCCTTATTTGTATAATGCCTTACTGAACAAACAAACGCACAAACATATATTGTTTACACCTCAATCAGATTTTGTATGCAATCCAAGTGGTGAAGTGATGATTGATTTCGTGGGTAAGTATGAAGAGCTTCAAAAATCTTACGATATCATTTGTGAAAAAACAGGGATTGAAAGTACAAGCTTAGACGTCATAAATACGTCTAAACACAAAGCCTATAAAGAATATTACAATGACGAATTAATTGAACTTGTTACTAAACATTATTATAAAGATTTCATTAACTTTAATTATTCATTTCACTTTTAGTTTAATAGTTGTTCCACACTTTATATAGTCCTATGCAAAAACATTACGAAGACAAAATTAAAATTTTCACTGCAATAGCAGGATCATTATCGATGTTCTCAGCCAATAATGCGGAAGCTCAAACCATCGTTGTGCGAGATATTAATCCGGATGCTGTCGTTGACATCTCTGCTCCTTCCTACGATTTAGATGTTGATAACAACGGTACTGTCGATTTTACTATTAGGCGTGCAACGTATGCTACTGATCAAGTATTGTTTTATTTTATAGGAACAGGTAGTGGTTATGATGCTCAGCCTAGTGTCGGGTCAAGTAATACGCATACGTTTGTGTCACAAAATGGCGACGATTGGTATGTTGCCAAATTAAACGCAGGAGATATCACTTCCATATCTTCCGAATACAATGATAACAGTTATACTCGCTTGTTCGAAGTGAATGGCGATGTACCTCCAACGCTTACTGATGACTATCAGTGGACGGCTGGTTCTACCGGATATGTAGGTGTGCAATTTACAATAGGAACAGAAATGCATTTCGGTTGGGTTGAGGTTTCTGTGGCGAATGATTACAACAGTGTTACCATAAAGAAGGTCGGATATGAAACGGTGGCAGACCAAGCTATAGCTGCTGGTGATGGTTCCACTACGACTGGTACAACATCCAATGCAAATGGTAAGGTTTCAGGAAATATATATGCCGCTGGAAATACCGTTTATTTCAACGATATGGCAGAAGATTGCATCGTAACTGTTTTAAACGCTACGGGTAATGAAGTGTACAAAGGTTCTGTGAAAACAGGAAATAACGAGATTAACCTCTCAAATTTAACTAATGGAGTTTATATCGTACGTGCAACATCGCTTTCTGGTGACAAGAGAAGTTCTGAAAAGGTATTCTTGCAGAAATAATTTTATCTGATTAGATAGCAATATAAAAACCCCAACCTGGCTTATGCTAGGTTGGGGTTTCTTTTTTTATCATCATCACGCTTGTTGCAGAGCATATGAGTTGCTATTCATGTTTACCACGAAGCCTGAATTAAAATTTAAATTTGGGATCAAAATCGATCATCCATTCAATGCCGTATTTGTCTCTGAACATTCCGAAATAAGTGTTCCATGGACTATCCGCCATAGGCACTTCCACGCTCCCGCTTGCTGAAAGTGCGTGGAACAATTTGTCGGCTTCTTCACGGCTTTCCGCATTGATGCATATTTTAGACCTGTTTTCCATTTCATTGGTGCGGCCCATGCTTTCCGGTACATCATTTCCCATGAGCATATTTTTGCCAATGGGCAGGGCAATGTGCATGATTTTTTCGGCTTCTTTTTCTTCTACCGGATATTCAGCGCTGGCAATGTCTTTGAAACGTACGATCTGCAGGAATTCTCCGCCAAAGGCAGATCTGTAAAATTGAAAGGCTTCCTCGGCATTGCCGTTGAAGTTGATGTGAGGATTGATGAGTGCCATAGTCTCTTTTTATGGAATGAATGTATGTGTGATGTGTCAGTAAAGCTAATGAACAAAGTGTTATCTCCTACGAGCACTATGCGACAATCTAAGTAGTGGAATGCGACGATGGGAGAGAGTCTATATAAGAATACACTCAGCTGTCTTGAGCGAGTGAGAGCTACTTGGTGGTATCTATTCTTGCCGCAGGTGTGGCTGTTGTTCCTATTTTGCCCTCCTTTTGTATGTCACTCATAAATGTTGTAAGTTCTTTCGTGAAATGGTCCAAGGTAAGCGCGGACTGCTTTATATAACCCACTATTTTTTTTAATTCGTCTAAAGAATAATCAATCGATAGGTCCACCAGCTTGGCGATGCCTAAAATATGCGCAATGGGTTGTCTTACTTTATGAGAAGTGATAAATATCATCTCTTCTAATCCTTTAATATAGCTTCTTAAATATTCTTCCGTTTTTTTAAGTTCGTCGTAAGCCAGACTTAGCTTTACCGTCAACTCTCTTTTCTCTGTGTATTGTAAATCCAGATGCTTATTGGCAATGATTAATTCATCAGCGCGTTTTTGTTTCTCTTCGTTTTGAAAATCAAGTTCTTTATTGGCAAGCATCAACTCGTCAGCGCGTTTTTGTTTTTCTTCATTTTGGAAAACAAGTTCTCTATTGGCAATGAATAATTCATCCGCTCGTTTTTGTTTTTCTTCGTTTTGAAAATCAAGTTCTTTATTCGCAAGCATCAACTCGTCAGCGCGTTTTTGTTTTTCTTCATTTTGGAAAACGAGTTCTTTATTGGCAAGAATTAATTCGTCAGCACGTTTTTGTTTTTCTTGATTTTGAAAAACAAGTTCTTTATTGGCAAGGATTAACTCATCAGCGCGCTTTTGTTTCTCTTCATTTTGAAAAACAAGTTCTCTGTTTGCAATGAATAATTCATCAGCGCGTTTTTGTTTCTCTTCATTTTGAAATACATGATCTTTTTTGGATAAGATCAGCTCTGCAGTCAATGTCTCAATTTCTACTGTTTGAAAAGCTATTTCTCTCTTAAGGAGCAGGATGGCGTCTGATTCATTTTCATTATTCATGTTTTTCATTTTTTAGTATACAACTTGCTTGGTTGTGTCAAAATTGGCCAGCACGGGTATTCTGGACGGATAAAAAAGTCTATCCGCTGGACTACTGTGTAGGTTACGAAATGCGCGTGAAGATCGTTGCCGTATTTGTTACTCATAAGAATAAAAAAATGATTTAAATCCCTTCGGTGATGCATTCGATGTCTTTTGCAGAGGGCTTCTTCCAGGGCTTAATTATCATCGATTCTCTCGCCGGCGTAAGCGTCCCGCTTGTGCCAGCGAGAATTAGGAAATTATTCACGCATGCTTTTTATAGATTTTTCTGTTCATATCTTTTTCATCTTTCAATGAGAGGCCACTTCCAGGCGTAACGGATGATGAGACAAAGAATAACGACTTCTACAACAGCGGCAAACACCATGTGCACCCAACACTCTCCTGCCAGATTAAACAAAGTATATGGAATAAACACTGTGGCAATACTGATATTTGACCATCGATTTGCTTTAGCCGGCAGGGCAACAGAAAGGAAAATCATCAGTGCCGGAATGCTCATGGAGGCGAGT
>Ga0247813_10002889_pt1 | contig 11411 bp, 18 predicted proteins | sample UWRJL169409C1_FD_180719 | JGI IMG/M metagenome (GOLD analysis project Ga0247813, IMG submission 180719) | Plant litter microbial communities from Arlington Agricultural Research Station in Wisconsin, United States - UWRJ-L169-409C-1 | ecosystem: Environmental > Terrestrial > Plant litter >... | reverse complement strand
TCGATCTGAACGATGAGCCTGGCTACACAGGCGTCTTGCAGCTGACTGCGCGCGGCTCAACGGGTGACGGTGACGACAACCCACACGTCGAGATCCGTGGCGTGATGGCGTTCAAGTCGGCCTGGCTCCGCGCCAACAACCTCAACCAGAAGCACCTGGATGTGATCTACGCGAACGGCCACAGCATGGAGCCGACCATCAACGACGGCGACGTGCTGCTGGTGGATGAGTCGAAGATTGAGCCGAAGGACGGTCAGATATTCGCCATGCAGAGCGAATCGAAAGGCACGATCGTGAAGCGCCTGGTGAAGTCGGACTTCGACGGCTGGATCATCAGAAGCGATAACCCGGACAAGGCGCGCTATGGGGACGAGACGCTGCGTGACGGAGAGATAAACGAGGTTCGCATCATCGGGCGAGTGGTTTGGCGCGGCGGGATGCTGTAAATCGACTGAGATACCCGCTTAGACCGGTATTGAATATTAGAAGGGACTCAAAGTGAGCAACGATCATCAAAATATTGATTCTAGTGAGGAAGGTTCTGGGCGTACACCTCAGCAGGACAAGGCGCTTAAGGTACCCGGCCAGGCCCTTGTTGATTTTCTCAACAGGGTGGCACCCGGCAACAAATGCTGCTTCTGTAACCGCGGGGAGTATGACGTCATATCCGCCCCAACCGGCGGTAACGTTGCTGGCGTGGTGGCCACACCGGTACCCAACGTCCAGCACTTAGGAATTTGGTTTTTCGTAGCTTCGTGCGATAACTGTGGCCACACTGCGCTATTCAATTCTAAAGAGGTGCTTGATTCGATGACCAAGGACGACTGATGCGAATCGCTCAAGGCTCACCCGCGTTTTATGATTTTATGGGCGAGGTTTCCTCACTTTTAGAGGTAGTTGAGAGAAATGTTTCTGGGTTTTACTACATCTCAAACGTCGACACCTCTACACTGTCTGAAGAATCGCTACCGCTTGACAGCGTGTATACTGTCAGTACACCAAAGGATTTGATTACCATCATGAGCGCATTCAGAAAAGATCTGTTTGTATCCATCACACTTCCAGTGCTCATCGCCGCAATAGCCTCTGTGAGTGTGGGGTGGGCTGCGTATGCTCACATTGACACGAAGCTTGACGCTGCCCGATCGGACGCGTCGAGTAGCGTCGATCATCTCGGCGATACGCTAAGAATTGAGCTTCGTGCAGATCGTGATGCACGCGCCAAAGAGTTCGAGGCCCTTCGCCTTGAGATGAGAGAGGATAGGAAAGAAACTCGCGACGCGATCAAAGAGCTAATCAAAGGCTCGTAAATATGATCACGACATTCTGATTCCAAAAAAAGCCCGGCCCAGCGCCGGGCTTCTTGTTACTACCCTCCCCGCCCCACCAATCCTTTCGCACAAATATCTCTGCTCTCCTGCGGTGATGTCATCTCGCCTGCATGGTAGGATTTCGGTTCAATTCACATGGAGGTTTCGATGCTTGGGAAAATATTAACAGCGCTTGGGATCGCCGCCTTTGCTCTGGGCTTCTGGGAGGCTCAGACCGCCTTCCCTGGCTCGCACAAAGCGATTGAGGCTGGCTGGCTAATGATCGTTGGCCTGCCTCTATCCCTCATTGGGATATGGGTATGGCGCAAATCCATCAAGAAGTGTCCGGCCTGCGCAGAGCGCATAAAAATAGACGCCAGCATCTGTAAGCACTGCAAATCACCGGTGAAATAGCCACAAACATGCAATTCAGGCCCGCCATCGAGCGGGCTTTTTTGTGCCCGCCGAATAAATTATCTCCAATGGAGTTGACATGAATATTTCCATAGGAGATATTAGCTCCATCGAGTCACCCGACAGGGACTCGCCAGGGCCTCACAGCCCGCCGCTCTTTAACAGCACGGGAACCTCGCAGATCGATCCCCAGCAATGGGCACAGCGCGAGCAATAAATTCGATCTCCACGCCAGCTCTGGAACTGGCCGTGCTCACCAGATGTGAGTACGCGAAACCACGCAAGCCGGTCGGCGAAGAACACCGTCCACGAAATGTGTGACGCCGGCCAGAGATATGAATCGGGCGATGCGCGTGGTGGAGATGAAACACCGAATTCAAGAATTAGCGATCCCGATAGCCTCGGCTGGGAACGCCGGACCTCATGCACCCTGCCCCACTCAATCAGGGCGCTCAGAGCTGTAGCGTGCATGTTGTAAGGACCTGTGATCCACGGCGAACAGATGCTGTTTGACGCTGTGAGTAGGAAGCTCGAAGCCCGCCCCCATGACGAACCGCCGACCTGCAATCAGCAGCGGGATACGCGGCGCCGCCCTAGCGCAGAGGGAGCCACCGCTGACGCAAGAAACCCAAGCCGTCGCCAGTAGCGGGCCTGGGTTCCCTTCCCCACCTCTATTACGTCAGCACTCCTCCCCCGCGCCCATCGGCAACCAGCGGGAGGCATGAGTGTTGACGAATACAGGTGAACAACCCGCCACCTTGGAGGCGACCATGAACGCAGCATTGAAGATTTGCCAGGAGCGTTACGACGCTCAGTTGCCTCCAGAGGTCAGCGAGAGCGATGAGGTGACTGACTGGCTTGAGCATTCGGCGGAGCGCCTGGTGTGCGGCGTCGACATCAAGTGGAAGCGCCGCTACGGCCGGCCGCAGGTTGTGACGTTCGACCGGTTCTGCACTGTCCTGCAAGGCCACCTGAATCAGCGCCAGATCGACGGCCTGGACCAGCGTGATTCGTTTGCCCGACTGCTGCTGTCGGCAATGCTCGGCAGCCAGAGCGATACTCGGGCCCACGCCGCCGACCTGCTTGGCCAGCAGCGCCCGATTGAGGCGGTCGAGAAGATCGCTGTGGCGCTGCTGAGACCCTACGCCGAAGACGCGGTAGCAGCGGAACGGGAAGAGCGCGAAGACGACGTGGATGCCGATCTATGAGCCCGCACATCCTGATCGATGAAGCACTTGAATGCCTTGAGCACCCTGCCAGCGAGGCGGGCGCCCAGGTGGTCGTGCAACGAATGATCACGAACATGCTCACCGGCAACGTGATCACCGTCGAAGAATTCAACCACTACTGCCAGCGCCTGCTGAAAATCACCAGGCACCGCAAGGAGGCTGCATGACCACCGCACCGGTTAAATCGCTGATCGACGAGCAGCTCGACGACATCGAGCGCCGCATCGCCATCCTGGGCTTCGGCCTTCCCTTCAACGAACTGATAGGTCGAAAGCGTGAAGACCTTGTGCGGGATCTGCCTCAGCGCTTGGCGCCAACCATGAAGGGCGGCCGGATTGCGGTGAGGGTTCGTCATGGGTGACCGTGAAATGCTCTATTTGGCGGCCGAAGCTGCTGGCCTTCGTTGCAACGGCCATTACCCAGAAAAAAATGGTTACGTGTGCTTGAGCAGTCATACATTTTCGTCTGGCTACTTTAGCCCTCTCGATTTCAATACCGGCCACGCTTTGATTCTTCAGGCGCGCTTGGGAATAAGCATCGATATGAACGTGGTGACTGAACGCGGTTTCCAGACGGGGTGGGTTCAGGCTTATCACGACGATGGCCAGGCTTGCGAGGACGTGACGGGTGGGCGTGCGGAGTCTGCAATATGCAGGGCCATAGTAAGGGCCGCCGCTGCGATCAGAGAGTCGCGGCCGTGAAAAGCCGCCAGCGCACCCGGCGCCTGCTCATCTGGCGCGGCTCATTCCCCGCCCTCGCCCTCTTCACCTTTCTGATGTTGCTCGGCGCACTCGCTGATCGAATCACTCAATAACCAACACCTTCAATCGCTGCGAGCATCGCGGCAGGGAGTCACCGTGTCCGCAGAAACTCAACTGGCCGTCGTGCCGCCGAAAGAAACCGCTCTGGCCGTGTTCAGCACCGTTAAAGGCCTGGATCCTTGGCTTGAACAGGTGCGTGCCAAGGTCGAAGAATTCAAAAAAGTGCTTCCTGACCTCAAGACCCGCAAAGGCCGGGAGGCTTATGCCTCGATGGCGCACCAGATCGCCAAATCGAAAACGGCACTCGAAGCGGTAGGCAAGGAAATCTCAGCGAAACAAAAGGAGATCCCGAAGCTGATCGACGCCGAACGTAAGCGCGTATGGGACACCCTGGAGTCATGGCAGAAGGAAGTCCGGCAGCCGCTGGATGATTGGCAGGCGGCCGAAGACGCTCGCGTTGCCAAGCATGAGGAAGGGATCCAGCAGATCAAGGACATGGCTCTGTTCGGCGAAACACCTCCGGCATCCGTAGTTGCCCGTGTGATCGACGACCTCGAAGCTATCGAAATCAACGATGCCTGGGAGGAGTTCCTGGCTGAAGCCGCCCAGGCGAAGGACCAGACGCTGGCGAAGTTGCGCACCCTGTTCGCTGAGCGCGTCCAGTATGAAGCCGAGCAGGCCGAACTAGTCCGGTTGCGTGCCGAAGCCGAAGCACAGGCCCAGCGCGACCGCGATGCAGAGATTGCACGGGTAGCAGCCGAACAGGCCCGGCTCCAGGCCGAGCAGCAGGCCCAGGCAGAGCGCGAAGCTGCCGCACGGCGTGAACAGGAACTGCTAGACCAGGCCGCTGCCACTCAGCGCGCAGCAGCGCAGGCAGCACTGGACGCCGAGGCCGCCGCCGAACGCCAGCGCCTGCAATTGGAGTTACAAGCCGAACAGTCCCGTGCAGCAGCGGCACAGGCCGAGGCAAACCGAATCGCCGCCGAGCAGCGCGCTGAGCAAGAACGTGTTGCCGCCGCCGAGCGCCAAGCAGCAGCAGTTGAGCAAGCCCGCCGGGACGAGAAAGCCCGCGCCGATGCAGCGGCAGACGAAATCCTGCGCCAAGCAGCAGCCCGCGAGGCTGACAAGGCTCACCAGGGAAAAATCAATCGCGCCGCCCTGGAAGCATTCATTGCCGGCGGCATGCCAGAGGCTTGTGCCAAGCAGGCGGTCACCCTGATCGCCCAGCGCAAGATTCCAGCCGTTTCAATTTCTTACTGAGGTTTCCATGAGCACAGAAATCATCATGCCGGATCATCGGCGCCAAGCGGTGGTTCCCATAAGTTCCGAAACCAGCATCATGGCGGTAATCAGCCGTGCCGCTTCCGATCCTTCCTGCGACATCAACAAGCTTGAGCGCCTAATGGAAATGCATGAGCGCATGCAGGCGCAGAGCGCGAAACAGATGTACGACGAAGCGTTGGCGCAGATGCAGGAAGAAATGCCCGTAATCGGCGAGCGAGGTGGGATCAAGGATAAAAACGGACGCATCCAGAGCACCTACGCGCTCTGGGAGGACGTAAACGAAATGATCAAGCCGGTAATGGCGAAACACGGCTTCGCCATTACCTTCCGAACGCCGCGGAACGAGCGAGGCATTGAGGTTGAGGGCGTTCTCAGTCACCGCGCTGGGCACCGTGAGTCCACCTCAATAGTCCTCCCCGTAGATGCGACTGGCAGCAAAAACGGCGTACAGGCCGTGGCTTCCAGCGTCAGCTACGGAAAGCGCTACACCGCCGGGCTTCTGCTGAATATCACCACCACTGGCGAAGATGATGACGGCAACGGCCCCACCGCCCAGATCACGCCGCGCGTTACCTCCGTCCAGGCCACACAACTAGCGACGCTACTGGAAAAGTGCAGCGACAAGGCCAAGGAGGCATTCAAGAAGATCCACGGCGCCCCAGCATCCGTGGAAAAAGCAGTGTTTGACCAGGTGCTGGGCATGCTCACCAAGTCGGCAGCGCAGCATGCCGCCTCTCAGGAGAATACTGATGCAGATAATCACTGAGGTAGAACAGGGTTCACCTGAATGGCTGGCCCTGCGCCTGGGCATCGTCACATGCTCCGAACTGGAGTGCCTGCTGGTCAACGGCAAAGGTGAGGCAGGGTTTGGCGCCGGCGCGTTCACCTATATGAACACACTGATCGGCGAGCGCATCACTGGCGAGGCCGCCGACCCGTTCCAGGGTAATCGGCACACCGAGCGCGGCCACGAACTGGAAGGTGTCGCCCGCAAGCTCTACGAGCAGCGTGAGGAAGTCGAAACCAAACAGGTGGCGATCATCCTTAACCACGGTGCCGGCTACTCGCCTGACTCGCTTGTCGGTCCAGCGGGCCTGACGGAAATAAAAACCAAGCTCCCGAAATTCCAGGTCGAAGTGATCCTTTCGGGAGAGATCCCCAAGGAACACGTCGCCCAGTGCCAGGGCGGCTTGTGGGTCTCGGAGCGTGAGTGGATCGACTTTGTTTGCTACTGGCCAGGCATGCCCCTGTTCATCAAGCGCGCCTACCGCGACGAAGCGATGATCCGCAAGCTGTCCGAGAGGGTTAAGACCTTCTACGAAATCCTCGACGACCGCATGAACCAAGTATTGGGGATCGCAGCATGATCAGCATCCTACAGAACGAAGTGGAGCGCCTCCGGCCAGCATCCAATGAACTGTCCGCCGCGGTTGAGCAGTACTTGGCAGCCGGCGGCAAGATCGAGGAAGGCCCGGCCAGCGGATACATCCCCAAGCCGATCACCTATAGCAACCAGATGCCGCCGGCGCCAAAGCCTTTTGTTCGGCGCCGAGTTGAGCCGATCGCACCGCCACCGCTCACCCCGTTAGAGCGCCAGGAAGAGGAGCGGCGCCAGCGTGTAGCAAAGGTCATGGAGTTGGCGCCGACCCACACGCAAAAGGAAGTGGCTCTGGCAACCGGCATCGGCAGGCGAACCCTGCTGAGCATGTCCAAGGAATTCGGTTTCAGCTTCAAGCGTGTGCACCAGCCGCCTAACTCAAGCCCCGAGCACAGGGAAGCAATTGCCAAGCACGACCTGATCCTGGTTGAGCGAATCAAGGCCTACAAAGAGCTTGGCATCAGCCGGCGCCAGGTGTGCGAAAAGCTCCACATCACCAACAACACGCTGAAGCGCCTGCTCGCCGAGCACGTGATTGATTACCCGATGTTTCGTGCAGGCGGTAACCGATGCGCCGCATAGCCCGCATCCAGCAACGCAAACGACAAACCCGGCTCGCAATGCCGGCCAGCGGAATAGAAGAGGTAGGCCATGGCCAAGACTGTGCAGGAACGATCGGCCAAGGCTGCCCAGAAACGGCTGGCGGTCGCCGAGAAGGAATTGCGGCACAAGGTCAGACCAGGCATCGAGCAGGCTATGGAGCGTATCCGGCTTCGCGGCAAGGTGCCGATAATCAGCGAAGTCTTGCAGATCGCCATCATGAAGATGGACTTGATGGGCGACAACGAGCTGATCGAGTTCCTGCGTTATCCGCGCCACGAAATCGTGATTAGCGAAATCGTGGCGCGGGACTTTCATGATCAGAGCTTGCGAGATCTTCAAAAAGATCCTGGAGATGAGTTCATTTACCCCAAAAGCGAATTTTCTTAATGAGGCGAGATGTCCACGCCTGATTTATGTTCGCCGCAGATCGGTAAATCGCTTTACGCATCGCTGCGTCCATCTCTTTGAGGAACGCATAAGATTCTGCTACCGCCAAATCAAAGCCCTCAGGTCGAAGAGCCAAACTGTTTTGCTCAGTCATCAATTCAGTAAAGCGCTCCCGCGCCCTAACGAACGATCTATAGCAAATTACCAACTCTGGAAAGTAAATGGCACACAGAGATGAAACCCGCTCCGCCGTGGGCTCCGAAAGCTTATCAACATAGGTGATTGATTGATCGAGAAAGCTTTGAAGGTCGGATTGGCCTTTCGCGTACTGGCTCAACAGCTCATGGATCGTCGTCAAGTTCCGTGAGGTTCTGTCGAAGGCTGTATGTAGCTCTTCCAATTTCGACCTGAGCAGGTTTCTTTCTGTGCGTTTTGACTCAAGCATGAATGTGATGCTTCCAGAAACGATGCCTCCGCCCAGAACTGCGGTAATCAAAGATACCCACACGGGAACTACTGCCATTTGACGCTCCTTTTTTGATGACAGCATCAAAACCCATTCCACCCCAAATTTCCACAATCCCCACCCTACTCGCTGCATCCGGTAACCGGAGGGCGGCGCCTGACTGGAGATAATCCATGAGCAAGCCAAAAGCCGATCCGGCATCGCGTAAGGTGCTGGCCTACTCCGTAGAGACCAACGACCCCGAAGAATCCAACATCCAGTTCGCCACCTCGAATGCAGCGGCTCGACGCCAGGGTGCGGACGAGATTGGCACGGACTTCGGCGCAGTGTCCTGCCGGCGCGCGCATTGGGCTGACCAGTATGCCGGCCAACGCTTTATCCCGGCGGAGGCCTACATCGATGCCGGCTGGTGGTTCGGCTGCAACCATTGCGGCGCCCGGTGCGACAGTGACGCCAGCTACTGGGATGAAGAAACCGAAACCGATATCGCACTGGACCTGGTGTTCGATGGTCGCGTGGTCTACTGCTCTGCGGAGTGCAAGTCCGGACATGAAGCCGAGGTCGCGGCCCGCAATGCAAGATTCGAAGAGTTCAAGGTTCGGGTTGCGGCAGAACGGCCTGGCGTCACCTTCACCGAGTTCACCGGCGGATACCCGTGGTGCGGCAACAAAGGGTTGTTCACCTTCCCCGGAGCCCAATACGGCGGCTCAGTTACTGACAACGAAGAAAGCACGGAACTGAAGTGGTACGTAGCCCAAGGCGATAAAGCAGCCTGGGACCAATTCATCGCCGAGCAGTCAGCAGCCTGATCCACCATCACCTATTGCGCGGAGATAGGCGGTTTCATTTATTTGGAGAATCAGAAAGAACCTGTATGCCGCTGGCAGCAGCTGCTAAACGGTGTAGCGAGCGAACGGAGCCAGAAAGCTCGCTTGAGACCTCCGCGCCAAATTTCGAGAGACCAAGCCTCGCCAGTGCATCAATCACCGCCGCTACATCCGATAGAGTTAGATGAACTTCATGATCGTATTCGCCGTCTCGATCAGGATCGGAGGTTCGTTTAAGGCTTAGGGTCACCCTTGTCCCTTTCTTGGGATCTGACTCCACAGAAACCAATGGCGGCTTCTTTGCCCTGATTAGCGCCCAGCCGGTCTTTCTGTTCGCGCCCTGTCGAAGAATTTCCATAAATATTTCTCCTTAACCCGGCTCCATGCCGGTCTCCCGTAATACCCCAACCAAAACCAAATTGCCACCATCGGTCACGGAGGGCGTCAATCGCATCGAAAAGATGTGATTTATTTGGGCTACCCATAAATCTTAAAATTAGCCAAAATTTTAGGCAGCGGAGATTTTTCCCAATACCAAGTGCAAAGGTTTTGAAAAAATATCTCTGGCAAATACTTGTACACCATCAGCAGCGTGATGCCCTGCCATCAAAGACTCAAAATCACAAACTTCTCTCGCCAAGAGCCCAGTTGAGAACACAATGAAACTTATATAAATGTCACCGTGACCAAAATTAAAAAGGCATTTAGCACTTACTACCAATTCACCGACACAGTTTGCTGGAGCAAAAACCCCGTCTACAACTGTCATTATGCTGTTATCAGCGACAGTTATTTCGGTGGATCCTCTCCCGCCCGCACTCAGTTGGAATTCAGCGCGATGCGTGAGCAGGGCAAAACATAGAACAACTGCATTTTCATTCGCGCGTAACAGCGGTTCAGAGAAAGGAATTGCGTTTGATGACAAAACGCGCACGAGCTGATTTACAAGCTCCGTTGGGGAAAACGCCTCACCAATCGCAAGGCGGCTCAACAAAAAAGAAAAAATCTTAATCTCACGTTCAGTTATAGCCCGATCTTTTGCAACACTGGAAACCTTAGGCTCCACATCAACAAAGCCATCATTTAATATTTTTTTAATTGAGCCCCTTGAAACCCCCGCCCCTTGCTTCAATTCTGCATCACTAAACGACGCCAACTTATACTCCAACAATTTCAGCACATAGAATGGAAACGGCCTATCAAAATACAATTGTTTTTCTGCGGTAAATTCGTTTAGAAATTTTACAGTCAGGTAAATTGCATCAATTGAATCATTGATAATCCCTTTATTTCTTGCATCATTGTGCGCTACAAAATCTGCAGCCTCCCGAAACACCTTATTACCTCTTGAATAAGCCCGCATTCGCATAAAGAGTGACTCAACTTCAAGTTCGTCAAAAGCCCCGCTTTGAATTCGGTCGACCGCTTTTTTTGCTTTTATTCTTTCCGCGCCTTTCATGCATCACCTTTTTTCGCCGCCAGTTTGAAAGACAAATACCCCATATCAACGAATCACGCCAGCCGGCGAGGATCCCCTATGTCCGCACAACAGAAGAAACACCCCTTCGATTTCAAAACCCAATACGGACTCGGCTTCAACCCTCAGGACGATGAGATCGTTGTCGACTTCTTCTGTGGTGGTGGCGGCGCCGGCACCGGCCTGGAAATGGGCCTGGGCCGCGCGGTGAACGTCGCGAAGAACCACAGCCCTCAAGCGATCAGTATGCACACCGTGAATCACCCAGGCGCGAAGCACTTCACCACCGACGTGTTCGATGGTGACCCGGACACCGAATGCGGTGGCAAGGCCGTGGGCTGGTTCCACATGTCGCCGGACTGCACGCACCACAGCCAGGCTGCCGGCGGCCAGCCGCGCAAGCGCGAGATCCGCAACCTGTCGTGGATCGGTCTCAAGTGGGGAGGAAAGAAGCGGCCCCGGGTAATCAGCTTGGAGAACGTGAAACAGATCCTGCAATGGGGCCGACTGATCGCCAAGCGCGACAAGGCCACCGGGCGAGTGGTGAAGCTGGACGGCAATATAGCGGCACCTGGCGAGGTCGTGCCGGTGGGCCAGCAGTTCCTTATTCCCGATCCAAAGCAGCGCGGCCGGACCTGGCGCCGTTTCGTAGCCCTGCTGGAAGGCATGGGCTATGTCGTTGAGTGGAAGGTGATCAAGGCGTGCGACTTCGGCGCGCCCACCAGCCGGGAACGCCTGTTCATGATCGCCCGGTGCGACGGGCAGCCGATCGTTTGGCCGGAGCCGACCCACGCAAAGAACCCCACCAAGGGCCAGCAAAAGTGGAAGACAGCCGCTGACTGCATCGACTTCACCGACCTGGGAAAAAGCATCTTCGGACGCAAGAAGGACCTGGCACCGGCCACCCTGCGACGCGTTGCCAAGGGAATGAAGAAGTTCGTCATCGACAGCGCGGCGCCGTTCATTGTGCCGATTGCCAACTGGTCCGGCGAGGCAGTGCAGTCAGCCGATGAACCGCTGCGCACAATCACCTCCTACCCAAAGGGCGGTGCCTTCTCGGTGGTCAGCCCAATCATCGCACCGGCAACGCACCAGGGCAGCGACAGAATAAATGACCCGCTCGACCCGCTGCCGACAGTGACCTGCGCGAATCGCGGCGAACTGACGTTGATCAGTCCATTGATGGTTGGGGCCGGTGGCCCGGAGTACTCAGGAAAGCCGGTGGGCATGGACCAGCCGGTGGGCACGCTGATGACACAGAACCACCGGGCGCTG
>Ga0247813_10002887_pt1 | contig 11415 bp, 12 predicted proteins | sample UWRJL169409C1_FD_180719 | JGI IMG/M metagenome (GOLD analysis project Ga0247813, IMG submission 180719) | Plant litter microbial communities from Arlington Agricultural Research Station in Wisconsin, United States - UWRJ-L169-409C-1 | ecosystem: Environmental > Terrestrial > Plant litter >... | reverse complement strand
TTTTACATTATTATAAAGCAAAGGCAATTCGATATTATCATAAACCGAAAGCTCGTCGATCAAATTAAAATTCTGAAAAATGAAGCCAATGTTTTCTTTACGAACCTGTGCACGTCCTTTTTCTTTTAAACCCACCATTTCCTGATCCAGTAATTTATAGCTTCCGCCGCTTGCACTGTCAAGAAGTCCGATGATATTTAATAAAGTTGATTTTCCGCAACCGGAAGGTCCCATGATAGTTAAAAAATCGCCCTTTTTAATCTCTAAAGAAATGCCGCTTAAAGCAGCTGTTTCTACTTCTTCGGTTCTAAAAACTTTGGTTAAATTTTGAATGGTTATCATATTTTTTTAAGGTTTAATATTATTGTTTTTTGATTGATGATTGAAACTTATTAATTGTGAATTGTGAATTGTGAATTGTAAAATGTAAAATGTAAGTTGGGTTTGAAACTTGAAACTTAAAAACTTTTTTTATTGAGAACTAATCGACAGCTCCTCAATATCTTTATAGTCAGAATACGAGGAAGTTATCACAGATTCGTCTTCTTTTAAACCTTCCAGAATTTCATAATACGAAGGATTTTCCCTTCCTAATTTTATATTTCTCCTTACGGCTTTATTTCCTTTTACAACAAAAATCCATTTTCCGGCAGTTTCCTGATTAAAACTTCCTTTTGGAACCACTAAGGTTTTGTTTTTCTCCGATAAAATCAGCTTTACGCCAAAGCTAACTCCGTCTTGCAAAGTGATAGTTTCTTTAGAAATAAAAGCCAGTTCAACCGTAAAATGACCGCTTTTTACTTCCGGAATTACTTTTGTAACCAATACTTCAAGCGTTTTTCCTTTAAATTCGACCTGACCTTTTAAACCTTCTCGTAATTTTTCCAAATAAAATTCATCCACTTCAGCAATCAGTTTATATCCTTGTTTCGAATCGATTTTCCCGATGCTTTCACCCGCTTGGAATGTTTTTCCCAAAACAGGTTCAAAAGAAGTCAATCGGCCAGATTCCGGAGCTGTAATCAGGAAATTCTTCTTGTTGTTTCTCAAAATATCAAGGCTCATTTCCATAGTTTGAATTGAACGGTTGATTTGCGAAATCTGAAGTTGATTACTTTGTTTTTCTTTTTGAATACTTTGCTGAATCGTTTTTTTACGCTCTTCCTGAAAACGTAAACTTTCCTTAAACGTATTCCAGTCATTTTTCGAAATCACATCTTTGGCAAACAATTTCGAATTCATGTCGTACAACCTTTTTGCATCATTATAATCGTGTTCTATTAAAACCCAATCCTTCGTTAAGTTCAGTTCCTGATTTCTAATATTCAGTTTTCCTGTATTTAAATTGTTGATTTGCTCGATAATAGCTGTTTCCTGGGTCAGGTAATTCAATTCTGTATTGGGGTTGTACAAACGCGCCAGCGACTGCCCCTTTGTAACCATTGCTCCATTTTCGACAAAAATCTCTTTTACAGATCCTCCTTCGGTAACATTTACAAGCATGACGTTCAGCGGTTCGACTTTGGCCTGAAAAACAACAAAATCTTCAAAAAAAGCTTTTTCAATTTTTTGAATCGAAAGCTCTTCTGATTTTACATTTAAACTTCTTTTTGTGTTAAAAGAAAAAAAGATAATTACAGCCAAAGCTAAAAAAACACCAATTGCTATTGTCAGATACCTAAATTTTCTATTTTTACGAGGAATTACCTTGTCCATTTTTTAAATAATTTACTGATAATCAATAGGTAAATACTGTGCCATAAAAAGTATTATCTGTAAAGTATTGATTTTAAAGAAGCTTTAAAAACCATTCAAAAAAGTAGTGTTCGATAATGAACAGTTGACCGTTCAAAATCGGACAAAAAAAGACAATATGCGAAAAAAACTTGCCCAGATATTAGTCGTTGACGATCAGGAAGAAATTCTTTTTTCGGCAAAAATGATTCTCAAAAAACATTTTGAAACCATTTTTACGGCCAATAATCCAAAAAAAATCATTTCTATTTTAAATGAAAATGATATAAATGTGGTTTTATTAGACATGAATTACCGAATAGGTTTTGAAGACGGGCGCGAAGGAATTCATTGGCTAAAAGAAATAAAAATACTTTCGCCGCAAACCATTGTGATTTTAATGACCGCTTTTGGCAAAATTGATACAGCAGTTGAAGGCATAAAAATTGGCGCTTTTGATTATGTTTTAAAACCCTGGCACAACGAAAAACTGCTGGAAACTATTGATAAGGCTGTCGCCGAAAGTCGAAAAAACAGCAAAAAGCCCATTGCAGAAAAAATAGAGAAACAGTATTTTGTTGGAACTTCTGTCAAAATAAAACAATCTTATTTAATTGCTGAAAAAGTTGCCAGAACCGATGCCAACGTTTTGATTTTAGGAGAAAACGGAACGGGAAAATATGTTTTTGCCGAATTTATTCATCTAAATTCGGAACGAAAAAACCAGCCTTTTGTGCATGTTGATTTGGGTTCATTAAGCGATAATTTATTCGAAAGCGAACTTTTTGGTTATGCCAAAGGTGCTTTTACTGATGCCAAAACTGATACACCCGGAAGATTTGAAACGGCACAAAACGGAACTATTTTTCTGGATGAAATAGGAAATATTCCATTGCATTTGCAATCAAAACTACTACATGTCTTGCAAACCAAAACCGTCACTCGTTTGGGTGAGAGCAAAGCACGACCTTTGAATGTTCGCATAATTGCAGCCACAAACAGTGATATTAAAGCTGAGGTGAAAAACAAAACCTTTCGTGAAGATTTGCTTTATCGCATTAATACGATGGAAATTCATTTGCCTTCATTGCGTGATCGAAAAGATGATATTGTTCCGATGGCGTATTTTATCTTAGGTCAAACAGCAGAAAAGTACAATCATGGTCCCGAAGCTTCGGGATGGCGTTTTGATGAAAACGTGGCGCCGTATTTAGAAAAATATCCCTGGAAAGGAAATATCCGCGAAATGGAAAATAAGATTGAACGCGCTTTAATTTTAGCCGATAACAATACCATTTCTGTACAGGATTTGGATATTCTGGATTTTGAAGATATTCAGGAAAATGATGAAAATCCTTTATCTGAAATGGAAAAAACTGCTATAGAAAAAGCATTATTCAAACACCACGGAAATATCAGTAAAACAGCCGAAGAACTCGGTTTGTCAAGAGCTGCTTTGTATCGAAGAATTGAGAAATATGATTTAAAAAATGGGTAAAGAGGCAAGAATCAAGAGGTAAGAGTCAAGAGGTCAGAATCAAGAGGCAAGAGGCAAGATTTTTTTCAGCCAATTTGCCAGATCTTTGTGGGAATTATATCAACAATAATAAATCAATGAAAAACTGGAAGTTTTATAACGCTTTATTTGTAAGAGTCTTATTTGTTATGATTCTCTTTTTTATTTGCGTTTTTCTCATTTACAAGCTGTTTTATTACAACGCACTTTTACTTGGTTTTTTTGCTATTCTTATGTTGGCAGAAATGTATTTTTTTGTTAAAAACAAATTGCTTTTTTATGACAGAATATTGCTTTCGATGTTAAAAAATGATTTTTCGACTAACTTTCCCGAAGAGAATAAAAAGGGGAGTTTTAAAAATCTTTATTTTCTTTATGAAACTTTAAAAGTTCGCCAACAAGAACAAACGTCAAAAGAAATTGTTTATCAATCCATTTTAAATAATATCGAAACGGGAGTTTTAATTTTAGAAAAAGATAATGCTGACTGGAATATCTTTTTGATGAACAATTGCTTTTCAGATTTGTTTAAAGCACCAAAAGTAAGTCAATGGAAATACCTTAAAAATTATCTGCCGTCACTTTGCAGCGAAATTGAGAAAACAGATTTCTCTGAATTTAAATCGGCGATTTCTATAAAAATCGAAGAGCAGGATTTGCAGACTTTTATTTTGCAAACGTCCCTTACAAAAACCTATAACAAAGAATATTATATCATTTTACTGGATAGCATTCAGCGTGTGATTGAGAAAAAAGAAAAAGAAGCCTGGATCAATCTGATGAAAATTATTTCGCACGAATTAATGAATTCATTAACGCCCATTCGTGCGCTTTCGCAGAATTTACTCCAAATCGTCGATCAGGAAAAACTTGAAGAAGATGATTTCGAAGATATCAAAAGCAGTATTTCAACCATAATAAACAGAAGTGATCATCTACAGGTTTTTGTCGAAAACTACAGAAAACTGGCGATGCTACCAACACCAAACAAACAAATGACGCCAATCAATGCGCTTTTTGATGATTGCCTGCGCATTATGAATCCGATTTTGAAAGCAGAAAACATCGAATTGATAAATGAAATAAATAGCTCCCGTTCTATTTTAATCGATAAAAACCAAATGGAACAAGTCATTATCAATTTGATTACCAATAGTATTTATGCTTTAAAAGAAAAACAGGAAAAGAAAATGTTTTTGTCAAGTTACACAGAAAACAACCGCTTTTTCATCACAATCTCAGACAACGGCAAAGGAATCGATTCTGAAATTAGAGACAAAGTATTCTTACCGTTTTTCACTACCAGAAAAGATGGTGCCGGAATTGGTTTAACACTCTCTAAAAACATCATAGAAGCACACGGTGGCTACCTAAGCTACCAAACCGATGAAGATAAAACCAGCTTTGTGATTTGCCTGATTTAAATTTTTTTTCACCATATAAATGATATAAGTTCATAGTAAAGTTTTACTTTATCATTTAACATCGTAAAATCGGAGAGTTGCAATGAAATACTTAAAAAATAAAACTTACCGACTCTGCGACTTTGCAAGAGATTTATGCGAAATACGCAAATGAACTTTTATTACTTATATGGTAGAAATATCAGGCTGCCAAAAGTGTTTCTCAAAATCTACAATTTGATTATCAATTACTTCAATACCTTCGTTTTCCAGAAGTTGCTGCATTAAATTAGTGCCTTGAAAATGATGTTTTCCTGATAAAAGTCCTTTGCGGTTTACAACGCGATGCGCGGGAACGTCATCCATATTATGGCAGGCATTCATCGCCCAGCCAACCATTCGGGCAGAGCGTGCTGTGCCTAAAGCTTTTGCAATTGCGCCATAAGAAGTTACTTTCCCGTACGGAATTTGTCTGACGATTATATATACTCTTTCAAAAAAATTATCTTCAGCCATAATTTATTTTTTTGCCACAGATTACGGGATTAAAATGATTTTACTGCGTGAAACAAAATCTCTGAGAAATAAACCTTTCTTGTAATCAATATGATATTATCCGAAATAGTAATTCAAAATATTAAATAGTGTTACAATGGCAATGATACCGGTAATACTGCCAATAATAGTATTCATGTTACGCATTAAGTAATCGGTTTTCTTTTCGATTCTTCCAAAGAAAGCAACATAACTGTAAAGTGCAGCAAAAGAACCCAGAACAGATCCTAAAACAAAAGTCAAAATGATATTGTCCTCAAATACAAAAAGATGGTAAGAAGCCAAAGTAACACTTACCACAACATAATACGGAATAGGAAAGAAATTCAAGCCGGAAAGCAGCATTCCTAAGAAGAAACGGCTTTTTCTGCTGCTTTTTTTGATCTTCGATTTTTTGGCTTTTGGTTTGGCAATAAATAAAAAGTAGATCGTTAAAATAGAAAAAATAACAAAACCCACTTCGCGTAATAAAGTCACAACATCGGGTCTGTTGTCAATTACATGCGCAAATAAAACGGCCAGATAAACCTGAAAAAAAATAACGAGAACGGCACCAACCACAAACCACAAAGCATTTCTTTTTCCTTCTTTCAAGTTTATCTTGGCTGCCGTCATGTTTAGTAATCCAGGCGGAATAATTCCAATGAAGGCGGCGATAAAACCAGAAAGTAATGGAGTAAGTAAGGCCATTCAGTTGTTTGTGGGTTCGTAAATTTGTTTTAAAATTAAATTAATCTTTAATTTTGAAGCGAATATACGTAATTGCCTTATTAATTTCTAAATATTGTTTCTCATAAAATGTCTGAAAAGCAGTAACTTCTTCCGGACTTCCTTCATTTGTATACACGTTATGATTTGCATATAAAACCTCATGTCCTTCACCATGAAGCAATCCGAGCGTATAACCGTGCATAAATTCGCTATCGGTTTTAAGATTTACGACACCGTCTTTTTTAAGGATTTTTTTATACAATTTTAAAAATTCAGAATTTGTCATTCTGTGCTTCGTTCTTTTGTATTTGATTTGCGGATCCGGAAAAGTAATCCAGATTTCATCCACTTCATTTTCATTAAAAATATGATCAATCAATTCGATTTGAGTTCGAATAAAAGCAACATTGTGCAATCCGGTTTCAACAGCCGTTTTTGCGCCTCTCCAGAAACGCGCGCCTTTAATGTCAATTCCGATAAAATTTTTGTCTGGATATCTTTCTGCTAATCCAACAGAATATTCTCCTTTTCCACATCCTAATTCTAAAACTAAAGGATTGTCGTTTTTAAAGAAATCAGAGTTCCATTTTCCTTTTAAAGGCATTAAATCGCCTACAACTTCTTCTCTGGTTGGTTGAAAAACGTTTTGAAATGTTTCGTTTTCCCTGAATCTTTTTAGTTTATTTTTACTTCCCACTTTTACAAAAATTTTCCGCAAAATTAAGGAATATAAACGAATGAAAATAGCGCAATTGGGTTTTAAAGTTTTTTGTCACGACTTTTTATCATGGATATTTTTTTTCGCCACGAATTGCAAGAATTTTCACGAATTAATTTTCATAGTTTGAGAGAAAAAAAATAGTAAAAATTCGTGCAATTTGTGGCAAACCTTTTTTACCCGTAATGCGCCTCAGTAATTGGTTTTAATTTTGGATCCAGTGTTTCATCGTGTTGTGATAAATCCAATCCGATGTGTTCATTTTCTTCCGAAACTCGAAGGGGAATAATGAAATTGGTTACTTTAAACAGGAAATAAGCCCCGAAGAAAGTAAAAATTGAAACCAGAACCAACGCCATCATGTGATGTGCAAATACGTTCCAGCCGCCGTGTAGTAAACTTGCGCCTTCGCCGTGAGCAAAAATCGCAGTCAAAATCATTCCCATGATTCCGCCAACACCGTGGCAGGCAAAAACGTCAAGCGTATCGTCAAATCTTTTGGAGAAACGGCAATTGACAACCGAGTTGGAAACCAAAGCCGTAATGAATCCAAAAAACATACTTTCAGGAACCGAAATATAACCCGCTGCCGGCGTTATGGCAACTAAACCAACAACAGCTCCAATACAAGCGCCAAGCGCCGAAACTTTTCTGCCGTTCATTCGATCAAAGAAAACCCACGTTAGCATGGCCGCCGCCGATGAAGTAGTGGTCGTTGCAAAAGCCATTGCGGCAGTTCCATTTGCGGCAAGCGCAGATCCGGCGTTAAAACCAAACCATCCAAACCACAACATTCCGGTTCCTAGTAATACAAACGGAATATTGGTTGGGATATGATCGCTGTTTTTTCTTTTTCCTAAAACCAGAACGCCAGCCAAAGCAGCAAATCCAGAACTCATGTGCACTACAGTTCCTCCGGCGAAATCTTTTACGCCAAAATAACTGCCCAAAACGCCTGTTGGATACCAAACTGAGTGGCACAAAGGCGCGTATATAAAAATGGTAAATAAACTAATGAAAAGCAGATACGAGATAAAACGAACACGCTCTGCAAACGAACCTGTAATAATGGCCGGTGCGATAATCGCAAATTTCATTTGGAACAAGGCAAACAGCATAAACGGAATGGTATTGGCCAATTGTTTATGAGGCAAAACGCCCACATAATCCATAAAAGCAAAAGTGGTTGGATTACCGAAGAAACTGTAAAAATGATCTCCGGAGCCAAAACCAACCGGTTCGCCGAAAGCCAGACTAAAAGCCACCACAACCCATAAAAGCGTTACAACGCCCAAACAAATGAAACTTTGCAACATGGTCGAAATTACGTTTTTTCGGCCTACCATTCCGCCATAAAAGAAAGATAATCCCGGCGTCATGATTAAAACCAGACAACACGAAGTTAACATCCAGGCGACATCGGCGGGAACTATTTGGTCTGTTGTTCCAAATTTTGATGCCACATAATTATTTTCTGTAACGTTTGGCCAAAATGCACCTGTAATACAAACAATACTTATAATAATAAAGGAGATGATCCAGCGTTTTTCTATTTTCATTTTTCAAATACTTTATTTAACCCTATTTTTTTTGGGGTCAAAGTTAAAAAAAAATCAATATTTAGATTTTAAGGGCTGGAAAAATAGAGGCTTTACTTTTATTTTAGTCGATTTTGTAAAATTCGATCTCTTTTTTTGAGACAATCTTATTTTATAGTTCTAAAATACGTCTAATATTGTCGATTGTATTATAATTAATTTGATATGTGCTTTTGTAAAACGCTATAAAAGTTAGGATTATAATAAGAAACACTAAAATTGTTTATTTTTTCTTAAGCTTGTCAATTAAAACATCTTCAACAGGAGATTTTAATTTTGTTATAGCATCTACTTCGTCATTTGGAACTGTCATGGATAAAACGTAATGCTGAATTTTCCATTCTTTGCCCACTTTTACCAAAACTCCTGATCCGCGGCAGATTTTCATTTGCGTATTTAGTAATTCATCAAACCAAGCAATTTTACCTGATTTATCAAAAAAGATATGACGTTCCAGAGCTGTAAAATTCCATGTTGTGCCTTTGTCGAAAAAAGGTTTTGCCCAAATCTGAAATTCTTTTTTTGTCCAGTTTTCTGTAGCATCGGTTCCAATATAAATTGCGTCGTCATTTAATACAGAAAAATAAGCATCAAATTTTACATCGGCAGCAGCTTTGTGCCAGGCGTCAAGTGTTTGATTGATTTTGTCTTTTTCGACATTTTGTGCGTTTGCAAAAGCGGTAACGAATAATAGAAGCAGGATTGATTTTTTCATATGAAGTTTGTTTTGGTTTAAAGTTAGCAAATATTATAATAATCTCGCAAAGACGCGGAGGCGCAAAGTTTTTTTACTGCAGATTATTTCAAGCAGATTTTAAAAAGATTTAAGCAGATATGCGCAGATTATTTTTTGCAAGTGATTTAATTTAAAAAAAAAATCTGCTCAAATCTGGATAATCTGCGTGAAACAAAAACTTTGCGTCTCGCGAGATAATAAGTTAAACTTAAATTCTCTTATATCACTTATATAGTTTAATTACTATATTTGAGAGCTCTTAAAATCTACAATCATGAATTCAAAAATACTTATCAGTTCGTTAGTTCTTACTTCAATACTTTTTACTTCCTGCAAAAAAGAATTAGAACCTCAGGAAAACACACCAACATCAGAATTGGTAAAATTAGGGTTGATGAAAGATACCACAAAAGTAAATTCTGTAGTTCAAAATCCGGTTACAACAAATCCAAATACAGTTTTAAGTTCAAATGCCGGAATGAATCCCGCACACGGACAACCCGGACACCGATGTGACATTGCTGTTGGTGCGCCATTGAATTCGGCACCAGCACAAGGACAAACTGCAACGACTCAGCCGGGACAAACCGTTCAGTTAAATGCGCCACAACAAAATGTAGTTACAACCACCACTACAACTGCAGCACCGGTAAAAGTAGGAAAAGGAATGAACCCGTCGCACGGACAACCCGGACACCGATGTGATATTCCGGTTGGATCGCCTTTAAATTCTCCGGTTGCAGCAAAACAAACTACAGCAACAACAAATACAGCACAAAGCGGAAGTACTTCACAAAATTTCACTGTTACACCTCCGGCAAATAATAATGTTCCCGCCCTATTAAGCACCGAAACGCCAACGGTTGCCGAAGGAATGAATCCCGCTCACGGACAACCCGGACACCGTTGCGATATTGCAGTAGGAGCGCCATTACCAAAATCGTAGGAGGAAGGTACAAAGTTACAAAGCAACAAAGGGACAAAGATGCAGAGAAAACGTAGCACCTTTGAACCTTAGCACCTATTTTTAATGTGCTTTCATTTTTTCGAAAGTAGTAGTCAATGATTTTTTTGCTTTTGCCAAAGCGCCGCTAAAAGCTTTTTCAATCGTATCAGCGTGTTCTGTAACGGTTAAAGGCTGTAAGTTGGCAATACGAACTTCCATTACACATTTTTTATCGTTAAGGCTGAATTTTTCTCCATTTTCATCTCCAAAATGCACTTCAACGCGTGTTATTTTTTCTTCAAAACGAGTTAGGCCTTTTTCTAATTCTTCAGAAAAATAGGTTGCTAATCTTTCGTGTCCTTCTATGTTTTTGTCTGTATTAATTTGAATTTTCATATTGGTTTATATTTAATGATTATTCTCAAAGCTATTTTATTTTAGATGAAAAGCCAAGTGAGTTAATAAAACATTATGAAATTTTTTGAGGTTTTTTTGTAATTCTTAGGAATGACAAATTGGAAAGTTTTAGAAGATTATTTGTTTGTTGAAAATTGTATCTAAATGGTATTCAAGAAATTCTTTTCTAGGTAAATATTTTTGAGCTACAGTAATTTTTTCATTTTCAATTGAAGAAAAATATTTATTGAAAAATTCAGTTTCTTTTTTCTTTTTGATCGAATCAGAAAATATTATTTCATGATTTGTATTTATTCCAATTATGCCTTTGTCAAAAGCTTTATCGTAAAGTGCAGAAAAACAAATCCCATTTTCAGGATTTAATCGATGTTCTTCATTTTCAGACCAAGGTATTATGTGACTGGCTAATAAGAGTTCGGGAATATCGATGCCTGTAATTGCACATTTATTATTATAATTAGATAATACCATTTGTCTGAAAACAGATTGATTTACTCTAGTTTTTATTTCACGAATAACCATTTCTCCTTTTAAATCTTTTAAGTCAAAAAGAATATCTTCGTATTTATTTTCAATCGATGTCATTTCTTTTTGGGCAAGAATTTCTTCACTTTGAAATATTAGTTCTTCTTGATTGCTGTAGAATTCATCCCAAATAGATTGAATTTCTTTTCCTCCATTTTTTTAAACCTCCGGCACCTCTTTGTTGATGATATGGATCTACACTAGCAAAATTGGCCAATCTTATTGATATTGAGCCAGGAGTCCTATTAATAAGATTCGCTAACTTAATTACATCTGGATTTTGATCACTAATTTTTTTATATTCAATTGTAAGATATAAATTGAACGCAACGATGAATTCATCCCGTGTCCAAAATCTACGATCGGTTTGTGGCATTATTTATAATTTGTTTTCAGTAAATATAAAATAATTCTATGTGATTATAATTCTAGAAAAAAGAATCCCGTAAAATAACTACGCAAGTATTGTTAAATTAAATTTTGATATCTTCGCAATCCTGAAAAAATCCCGTGTGGTATGGTGATGGTATTGGAAACAACTGTAACGCTTTTTACA
>Ga0247813_10002886_pt1 | contig 11417 bp, 9 predicted proteins | sample UWRJL169409C1_FD_180719 | JGI IMG/M metagenome (GOLD analysis project Ga0247813, IMG submission 180719) | Plant litter microbial communities from Arlington Agricultural Research Station in Wisconsin, United States - UWRJ-L169-409C-1 | ecosystem: Environmental > Terrestrial > Plant litter >... | reverse complement strand
CACCCACCGACGCGCCCTTGACGATTCCCGCGATATCGACGAACGACACGGCGGCGGGCAGGATGCGCTCCGAGCCGAAGATGCCCGCGAGCACCTCGAGGCGGCTGTCGGGGAGCGACACGATGCCGGTGTTCGGCTCGATCGTGGCGAACGGATAGTTCGCGGCGAGCACCGAAGACTTGGTCAGGGCGTTGAACAGGGTGGACTTGCCGACATTCGGGAGTCCAACGATTGCAATAGTGAGAGCCACGGGGGTCTATCGTACCGGGCTGGGCTCGACAGGCGGAGCGGGCTCAGCGGGCGGAGCGGGCGGAGCGGGCGGCGGCAGCAGCAGCGCTCGCTCCTGCTTTACGGTGAGCGGCGGCACCGCCCGGGTGATCACACCGTTGCGCCTGCCCCACCACCAGCTCACGACCGCCGCGAGCACGCACATGATCATTGGCAGGATGATGAACGGGCCGCCCGCGCCGTCGCTGCGATCGATCCCCTCCGATAGCTGGCCATAGAGCACGGCAGGGATGAACAGCAGCACGTTGTTGGTCGCGTGCACGACGATGGGCGCCTCAAGGCCGCCCGTGAAGCGCGCCGAGATCGACATCGTCACGCCGAACAGGAAGTAGTAGGCGATGAGCCACGGGTCACCCGCGAGGTGCGCGAGGCAGAACAGCGCGCCCGAGATGAGTGTGCCCACGATGAACGCGGCTGTCGGGTTGCGAAACCACGAGCCCGCGGAGCGCTGGATGAGACCGCGCGCTCCCGACTCCTCCCCCGCGGCCTGGAGCGGAGTTGTAAACAGAACTATGACGAGGAGGGCGATGGCCGTGCCATCCAGACGTATGGTTCCACTCGGGTCGAGGAGAAAGGTCACCCCGAGGTAGACGACCCAGAGAGGGACGATGATGAGCGCGATGCGACCGAGCCAGCGCCAGCGCAGCCCGCCCTGCACCGAGAACAGCCAGCGAAACCGCACCCCGAACAACCAGCGTTGCAGCAATAGCGCGATCGGGATGAGCGCCGCGAGCGAAAGGTTGTTGAGGAGCATAAGGGCCGGGGTGAAGCCGATCGTGCCGGCGAGGAGATCCTCCTGGGTGAGGTTGCCGAGGCCCAGGTCGATGACGATCGCGATGCCGCCGAGCACCGTCGAGACCACGAGGTAGCCGACGACGAGCAACACGATGGCGAGTGCTCCGCGCCACCAGCCGCGCACCGGAGAGAGGGCGTGGTCGTAGGTCAGCGGTGCGGGTGGCGCAGGGGGCGCGAACGTGGCTGGGTCTGCAGGAGGCGCGAACGTCATGGCTCAACGCTAGCGGCGTGGGCTGGCCGGAGCGTCGGATGCCCGTGCAACTCTAGGAGAGTGCCATTGGATTTCACAGCAATCGACTTCGAGACCGCCAACTCCTCGAGCGCAAGCGCGTGCTCGGTCGGGCTCGTCAAGGTGCGCGACGGTCGCGTCGTCGACAGCGTGAGCTGGTTCATCCAGCCGCCCGCCGGCCACAACTCGTTCAACGAGTGGAACACCCGCATCCACGGCATCGAAGAAGTGGATGTCGCGCGAGCACCCTCGTGGACTGCACAGTTGCCCGACCTCGTGGCCTTCGCCGAGGGCGACCACCTCGTTGCCCACAACGCGGGATTCGACATGGGCGTGATCAACGCTGCCTGCGCAGCCACCGCAAACCCGGTGCCGAGTTTCGCGTACGCGTGCAGCCTGCTCGTGGCGCGCAAGACATACCACCTCGACTCCTACCGTCTGCCGGTCGCCGCGATGGCTGCCGGATTCGAGGACTTCCAGCATCACGATGCCCTCGCCGACGCCCTCGCGTGTGCCGCGATCATGGTGCACGCGGCGAAGCGGCACGAGGCCACGGACATCCCGCACCTCGCTCGCATCACCGCGACGAAGATCGGGCACATCGGCGCGCTGGCCGCCGACCACCGGCCGGCGGTCTTCAGCTAGCCGTTCTGCGGGAACCCGAGGTTGATGCCACCGTGCGAGGGGTCGAGCCAGCGCGAGGTGATCGCCTTCTGGCGCGTGAAGAAGTGGATCGCGTCGGGACCGTAGGCCTTGGTGTCGCCAAAGAGCGAGTCCTTCCAGCCACCGAAGGAGTAGTAGCCGACCGGAACCGGGATCGGCACGTTGATGCCGATCATTCCGACCTGCGCCTCGTTCTGGAAGCGGCGCGCCGCTCCCCCGTCATTCGTGAAGATCGCGGTTCCGTTGCCGTACTGCGAGGAGTTGATGAGCGCGAGACCCTCGTCGTAGGACTGCACGCGCACGATGCTCAGCACGGGTCCGAAGATCTCGTGCTTGTAGACGTCGCTCGAAGTTGACACCTTGTCGATGAGTGTCGGCCCGAGCCAGAAGCCGTCAGCCTCACCATCGACCTGGATGCCACGGCCGTCGACCACGACGTCTGCACCGTCGGCGATCGCGACGTCGATGTATCCGGCGACCTTGTCGCGGTGCTCCTTCGTGATGAGCGGACCCATGTCGCACCCGCGCGTTCCGTCACCCACGGTGAGGCCGCTCATGCGCTCCTTGATCTTCGCGATGAGCTCGTCGGCGACCGGCTCGACCGCGACAACGACCGAGATCGCCATGCAGCGCTCTCCCGCGGAGCCGAAGCCCGCGTTGACGGCAGAGTCGGCGACGAGGTCGAGGTCGGCGTCGGGCAGCACGAGCATGTGGTTCTTAGCGCCACCGAGGGCCTGCACGCGCTTTCCGTGCTTCGAGGCCGTCTCGTAGATGTACTTCGCGATGGGGGTCGAGCCGACGAACGAGATGGATGCAACGTCCGGGTGCTCGAGGAGTGCGTCAACACTCTCCTTATCGCCGTGCACAACGTTGAAGACGCCGTCGGGGAGCCCGGCCTCCTTGAGGAGCTGTGCCATCCAGATCGCTGCTGACGGGTCTTTCTCGCTCGGCTTGAGCACCACGGTGTTGCCCGCGGCGATCGCAATCGGGAAGAACCACAACGGCACCATGGCCGGAAAGTTGAAGGGGCTGATGATGCCCACGACGCCGAGCGCCTGGCGGATTGAGTAGACGTCGACACCGGTCGAGACGTTCTCCGAGTACTCGCCCTTGGCGAGGTGGGGAATGCCTGTCGCGAACTCGACGACCTCGAGGCCGCGCGCAACCTCTCCGAGTGCGTCGCTCGTGACCTTGCCGTGCTCGTTCGTGAGAATCGCGGCCACTTCACCCTTGCGCGCGTTGAGCAGCTCGCGGAAGGCGAAGAGCACCGTCTGGCGCTTGTTCCAGCTCGCGCCCGACCAGGCCGGGAATGCGGCCTTCGCGGCCTGCACGGCGGTATCGACGTCAGTCGTGGATGCCAGGCGCACCTCGCGCTGAACTGCGCCGGTCGCGGGGTTGTAGACGGGTGCTGTGCGGGTCGATTCACCCGAGAAAGCAGCGCCATTGAGCCAGTGGTCGAGGATTTCCATGGCCCCAGCCTAGATTGTCCGGGGGCGCTGTCACACTTGCTGCATGGAGCTCATCATCGGCCTGCTCATCGGTCTCGTTCTCGGCGGCGTCATCGGACTTTTGTCCGGTCGCTTGCGCCGTGCTTCGGTCGCCATCGGCGAAGACCCCGCCGTACTCGAAGCGCGGCACGCGACGGTCGTCGCCGAGATCCGGGCTGAGGAGGCGTCGCACCGCTCCCAACTCTCGAGCGAACTTGCGGCGCTCCAGGCGACCGCCGCGGGGCTGCGCGAGCAGATCGGCATCCAGCAGCAGCAGTATTCGGAGTTCGCCGAGCGCACCCGCGCTGAGCAGATCGCGACGATCGAGCGCGAGCGCGCCGAGAGCAAGGTGCTGCAGGCGCTCACCCCGGTACAGGAGACCCTGCGCACGATGCAGCAGAAGGTCACCGACCTCGAGGCGCAGCGCTCGCTCCAACACGGCGAGCTCTCGCAGCAGCTGCGCAGCGCAACCGAGAGCGAGGAGCGCTTGCGCAGTACCGCGGAGTCGCTCGCCTCAGCGTTGCGCTCCAACAGCACGCGCGGCGTGTGGGGTGAGACCCAGTTGCGCAACGTCGTGCAGGCAGCGGGCCTGATCGAGCGCGTCGACTTCGACGTGCAGTCGTCGATCACGTCCGATGCGGGCGCGGGCCGCCCCGACATGGTCATCCACCTGCCCGGCGGCAAGAACATCGCCGTCGACGCAAAGGTGCCGTTCGCCGCATTCCTCGAAGCCTCCGCGATCGCCGTGACCGCCACGGGAGAAGAGGGAGCGCGTCGCGAGGCGTTCCTCAAGCAGCACGTTCGTGCAGTGCGCAGCCACATCGACGCCCTCGCGAGCAAGGCCTACTGGGCAGGGCTGGATGCCTCGCCCGAGCTCGTCATCGCGTTCATCCCGAGCGAATCTCTCGTGTCGTCGGCGATGGAAGCCGACCCCGGCATCATGGATTACGCCTTCTCGAAAAAAGTGGCCCTTGCCTCGCCCGTGACGCTGTGGTCCGTGCTTAAGACCGTCGCATTCTCGTGGCAGCAAGATGTGCTCACCGAAGACGCGAAGCGCCTCTTCGACCTCGGCAAAGACCTGTACTCACGACTCTCGACCCTCTCCGAGCACGCCGACAAGCTGCGTCGCTCGATCGACTCGACGGTCAACAGCTACAACCAGTTCGCGAACTCGCTCGAGACCCGCGTGCTCGTGACGGCTCGCAAGCTCAACGCGCTCGACGAATCGAAGGTGCTCGGCGAGCCCGTGCTCATCGAGGGCACGGCCAAGCAGCTGACCGCGGTAGAGCTCGAGTTGGGCCCCGAGGACTCACCCGCTTAGGGTTCGGGCAGCTCGGCAGTGAGCCCGTTTGTTGACCGTGCGGCCAAACATTCGATCGCGTGGTCATCAAACGGGCTCATGGTCGACAGGGTGGCATCGAAACGGATGTCGGTCTCGGCGATTCCCCTAGAGCCACTTCTCCGCGACGTGGTCGGCGACAACGCGGCGGATGGTTCCCGAACGCCCGCGCAGCACGATGCTCTCGGTGTGGATGACCGGCCCGGCACGGCGCACACCGTCGACGAGTTGTCCATCGGTGACACCGGTAGCCACGAAGTAGGTGTTGTCGCTCGTGACGAGGTCGTTGATGCCGAGCACGCGGTCCATGTCGTGCCCCGCGTCGATCGCACGCTGTCGCTCGTCGTCATCCTTCGGCAGCAGCCGACCCTGGATGAGGCCACCGAGGGCCTTGAGCGCACACGCGGTGATGATGCCCTCAGGGGTTCCGCCGGTACCGACACACATGTCGATGCGCGTGCCGTGCATCGCCGCGTTGATGCCGCCCGCGACGTCGCCGTCGAGCATGAGGCGGGTTCCTGCACCTGCTTCGCGGATCTCGGCGATGAGCTGCGCGTGCCGCGGGCGATCGAGCACGGCGACGACCATGTCGGACACCGGCTTGCCCTTCGCCTTCGCGAGCGCCCGGAGGTTCTCACCGATGGGCTGGCGCAGGTCGACGACCCCGTAGCCCTCGTGACCGGTGACGATCTTCTCCATGTAGAAGACGGCACTCGGGTCGTACATCGATCCGCGGTCGGCCACAGCGATCATGCTCAGCGCGTTCTGGCGTCCGGCCGCGGTGAGCGAGGTGCCGTCGATCGGATCCACGGCGATGTCGCACGACGGTCCACGGCCGTTGCCGACATGCTCTCCGTTGAAGAGCATCGGGGCTTCATCTTTCTCACCCTCACCGATCACGACGACGCCGTCGAAGTTGACTGTTCCGAGGAACGTGCGCATGGCATCCACTGCCGCGCCGTCTGCCGCATTCTTGTCACCCATGCCGATGAAGGGCACAGCGCGAATGGCTGCGGCCTCGGTCGCCCGAACGAGCTCCATGCCGAGGTTGCGGTCGGGGTGGAGGTAGAGAGTGCCTGTGTCGGTGGTCACCACGGTGATTCCTTCGATAGTCGAATTGGATGCGCCGTGGTGGGGCTCACGAAGAGCCAACGCGGCACCAGTTTAGTTGAGGCAGGGCAGGTTGAGGCAGCGCAGGTTGAGACAGGGCACGTTATAAGCCCAGCGCCGCGAGCACCTTCACGAGCGCGTCGGGCTCGCCGACATTGCCGGGGACGACGACGTAGAGCCGATCGCGACCGTCGATGCCCACGAGCTTCCACACGGAGACTCCGGGCAACACCTGGCCGAGCACTGTTGCGCGGGTCGCGCCGAGGCCGACGCGGGCGACATCGGCCGAGGTGATGCCGCCCTTGGAGACGACGACCTCGACCTCGGGGAGGAGGACACGCACGGTAGTCGTGAGAGCCTCCATGACGAGCCGGCCGTGATCGAGCGTGTTGTGCTCGACCGAGCGCTCGCGCTCGGTCGTGACGACGGTGAGGCCACGGGATTCGAGCTCGAGCGATGCGGCCTCGGCGACAGCGGCACCCGTCTCGGCGGGGTTCTCGAAGGCGTTCGCGGTCGGGATGACGACGGCGGGGCCGAACCGCGCTGCGACGAGGTCGAGCTGCGCTGTAGCGCCGGCCGTGTGCGAACCGCAGACGAGGAGGGTGGGAACGGGTGAGGCGACGAGCGGAACGGGCAGCAGGCCCTCGCTCTCCACGTGGGCGAGCGCGGCGGCGAGCGGTGAGGCGCTGCGCACGACGATGTTCGCGCCGCGCGCACGGGCCGCTTCGACGCCGCGGGCGATGAGCCGCACGTCGTCGTTGGTCACTGCATCCGGTACGACTACCGAGCCGGGAGCGGCGCTCAACAAGGCGTTCTCGACAGCACCGGCACGCACCGCGTCGAGTGCGACGAGCGATGCATCGCGCCCCGACTTCTCGCGCACGTAGTTGACCATGACGGCAGTCGAGAACGGAAAGACCGGGTCTTCGGCGAACTCAGTGAGGTGTGCCGCGACGCGCTCGGTGCCTTGGCGAACGTAGTGCACGCCGCCCTCGGTCGTGCGTCCGCCATCGGGAAAGGCCGGCACGAACAGGATGACCGACTTCTCGTCGGCGAAGACGAGGGTCTCGGTGAAGACGTGTCCGCGCAGGGTCGAGTCACCGCGGAGCACGAACTGGATGTCTTCACCCAGCTCGAGAGCGGCTGCGGCGGCATCCAGTCGAATCTGGTGCATGAGCGCGACGGCTTCGTCTTCGGGGATCGCTCGGGAGTTGGTCAGAAGATAGACGCTGTCGGCGTCGGTGAGGGCCTCGGCTATGAACGCCGCGCTGCTCTCGAGAAGCACGACCACGTCGCTCGCGGACTGCGTGCCGGTGGGGTCGTCGTCGAGAACGATGGTCTTCATGGGAGGTTCCTCACGAGAGTCAGAAGTGGAGGGGGTGGTGCGCCGGGAAAAGAGGATCCCCCGGCGCACCAGGTTGTTGCGGCTACTTGGCCGACGCGATGATCGCGTCAACCTCTTCGCGCTGCTTCTTGCCCCAGGTCTCCTTGGTGAGGAGCGCCGCAGTGAGGCCGATCGCGCCACACGCCATGTAGACGAGTGCGACGCCGCCGAAGCCGAGCGGGATAGCGATGGCCGTCGCGATGAGCGGAATGAATCCCGAAATCGCTGCCGAGAACTGGTAGCCGAGCGAAGCACCCGAGTTGCGGGTCTTGACCGGGAACAGCTCCGAGAACCAGGCACCCTGCGTTCCAGCGAGCGAGTCGTGGATGATGGTGAGGCCGAAGATGTACGCGAACACGATGAGTGGCGCGCTGCCGGTGTTGACGAGACCGAAGAGCGGGAATCCGAACGCGATGAGTAGGAGCGTTCCACCGATGTAGACGGGCTTGCGACCGACCTTGTCACCGAGGTGACCCCAGAGAATCGTGGCTCCGACTCCGAGCGCGGCAGCGATCACGAGACCGGTGAGGGCAACGGAACGCTCTGCGATGGGTTCGTCGCCGCTCGTCAGGTACGAGATCAGGTAGGTGACAATGACGTAGAAACCGCCGGACTCTGCGAGACGCAGGCCGATCGCGCGGAGCACATTGCGCCAATCGGTCTTGAGCACGGAGAGGATCGGGTTCTTCTCGATCTCGCCGGCGGCCTTGGCTTCTTCGAACTCGGGCGATTCGCTCACCTTGAGGCGAATGACGAGGCCGGCGATGATGAGGACCGCCGAGAGAAGGAACGGTAGTCGCCACGCGAGCTCGCTCTCGAGACCTACCGAGAACAGGAAGACGAGGTTGGCGAGCAGGAGACCCAGCGGTACGCCGGCCTGCGGGATGCCCGTGTACTTGCCGCGCTTCTTCCACGGTGCGTGCTCGAACGTCATGAGGATGGCGCCACCCCACTCAGCACCGAAGGCGAGGCCCTGGATGATGCGGATGAGGGTGAGCAGCAGCGGGGCAAGGAGCCCGACCTGCTCGTAGGTGGGCAGGAGTCCGATGAGCACCGTGGCGCCACCCATGATGAGCAGGGCGCCGACGAGAACCGGCTTGCGGCCGTACTTGTCACCGAGGAATCCACCGATGATGCCGCCGAGGGGGCGCATCGCGAATCCGATACCGAAGGTCAGGAAGCCGAGGAGCACACCGACAACCGGGTCTTCAGCGTGAAAGAACGCGTCACCGAAGTATAGGGCGGCGGCGGTGCCGTAGGCGAGAAAGTCGTAGTTCTCGATCGTGGTGCCGACGGCACTGCCGATCGCGGTCTTGAGCTTGTCAGGCGAGCCATCTTTGGCCCGGCTGGACGCCGACGTCGGCGTCGAGGTTGTTGTGGTCATTTCGAGCTATCTCCTTTGATAATCCGCGGGTGGCCCCGCATTGCTGGCCACTGCCGAAAGGAGCCCCGGATTGCTCCGGGGGCCGGAGCTATCCGGAGGGGTATGTCCCTCCGACGTTGCCAATCTTGTAAAAATCGTGGATGTGTTCACTCACCAGGCGTGCTGCCTGCTGAGCGTCTTTTCTGGTCACTGCTTCGAGGATCTGGCGGTGTTCGTGCCTGACCGTTTGTGCTGTCTTGCGCCAGTCCTCGAGTCCGTCATAGGCCTCGATCATCTGGCGGTTGATTGCCGTGCGAAGAGATCCCATGAGGTGGGAGGTGAGGGCGTTCCCGGTTGACTCCGCGATCCTCACGTGGAAGGCCGTGTCGAGGCGGTTGAACTCCTTCGCCTCGATGAGCGGCGCATCCATCAGGTCGAGGATGTCGCTGAGCTCACCGTGATCGGTGGGCGTCGACCTATAGGCGGCCTCCGAACACGACCAGGTCTCGAGTGCGACTCTCGTCTCGAGAACGTCCATGGAGCTGAAGTGGCCGAGGGCGAGTTGCAGCTTCAGAAGGTTGACGAAGCCAGGACCGGGGGTTCCGACGAGAACTGCCCCACCGTCCGCTCCCCCGCCGCGGCGGATATCCACCACTCCGAGTGCTTCGAGCACCCGCAGTGACTCCCGCAAAGAGGGACGGGAGACCCCGAGCAGGATCGCAAGATCCCTCTCGCTCGGCAGGTGGTCGCCCGCCTTCAGCCGCCCGTCGAGGATTCGCTCCTCGATCTGGGACATCACTTGCTCGTACGTGCGAAGTCGCTGGACGGGTTCCCATCCCTCTGCGGTCGTCACAGTCAATGCACCCCTTGGTGTGAAGTGTGTCGGGGCCGAATGCCCCTGCACCGATCATCCTAGGTTCCATGAGCGTGGACTGACCGTCAGGCCGCAGTTGCAGCATCGGCCTTGTGCTCGGCGCGGAACTCCGCCTCGAGCTCACGGCGGAACTTCACGGCGAGCTGGTTCTCGTCGAGCTCGACGTCGTTCCAGGAGACCGTCTGGTCTTTGGGTACGTCACGAATGAGCTTGGCACCGTGTGCGAGACCGAGCGGAAGGGCTTCCTTCTCGAGCGAGAGCTCGGCGGGAGCGAGCTTGCCGAAGACCGTGTAGCCGCCTTCGCCGTCGAGGGTTTCGCCCGCCTTGAGATCCTTCTTCGCTGTGGACACGACGTCTCCACGGAAGCCCGAGGGCGTTCCCGTGGCCTCGTTGCGCAATACAGCGGCGGCGATCGAGACATTCAGCTCGAGGCCGATCATGTGGTACGGGCGGTAGAGCGAACCGTAGCGACCGGAGTCGTCGGTCTTGACGCCGTACTCGGCGAAGCACTGCACGGCGTAGTCGGTCGTGGCCTCGAACGTCACGTAGACGCCCCAGCGGAGGTCGCGGAAGACCTCGGAGCCGTCACGGTTGAGGCTCGAGATGAGCTCGACTGTGCCGCGGCGCGAGAGGGTTCCGCCCTTGGACTTCTCCTTGAGCATCTGCGGGAGGTCATCCACACCCACGGGAGTGAAGTTGAGGCCCTCGACCTGCGGGATGAGGCCGGTGCCGTTGGCGACAGCCGCCATCTCGATCGCGGACTTCGTGCCATCCAGGAAGGAGTTGAACATCTTCGGGTTGTAGTCACCCGAAGCGAGCTGCTCGTCGGTGAAGCCGTAGTAGTCCCAGACGGTGTCGGGGGTGGAGTAGTTGTACTCGGGAAGGTACTTTGTGCCCTTGCCTGCTGCGACGACGTCGAAGCCGACGGTTCGGCACCAGTCGACGAGCTCGCAGATGAGAGCGGGCTGGTCGCCGTAGGCCATGGCGTAGATGACGCCGGCTGCCTGCGCGCGGCGCTGGAGCAGCGGGCCGACCATGCAGTCGGCCTCGACGTTGACCATGATGACGTGCTTGCCGTTGTCGATGGACTTGACAGCGTGGTACGTGCCGAAGAGCGGGTTTCCGGTGATCTCGAGGATGACCTCGATCTCACCGCGCTCGATGAGGGCGTCCGCACTCTCGGTCACGAAGGTGGTTCCGTCGCGAAGGGCTTCGTCGAACGATGCAGCGGCGAAGCGCTCGGGCGCCCATCCGGTGCGGAACAGCGCATCCTTGGCCTTGGGCACGTTGATGTCTGCGACGCCGACGACGTGGATGCCCTCGGAACCGACGGCCTGGGTGAGGAACATCGACGCGAACTTGCCAGCGCCAATGACTCCCACACGAATGGGCCCAGCTTCTTCTGTGCGCTTCTGCATGAGCGTGAACAGGTTCATGTGACTACTCCTTTGTAGGCGGCTGCATGCTCTGCGGTCTATGCACAACGCTGCTGTATCGCCGATGAAAACTTGTTTAGATGGTCAGACCATCTGCTGACGGATAGTTTTACCATTGCCGTCGCGAATGTCAAGTGCCACGTATCGACGACGCTGGCTAGACTTTCCCCGAACTGCAACCACACGTGAGGAACGCAATGCCCGTCGCAACCCCAGACCAGTACGCAGAGATGCTCGACAAGGCGAAGACCAAGGGATTCGCCTACCCGGCTATCAACGCGTCGTCGTCATCCACCATCAACGGAATCCTCCAGGGGCTCTCCGAGGCAGGCTCAGACGGCATCATCCAGGTGACGACCGGCGGTGCCGACTACTTCGCCGGGCAGAGCGTCAAGGCCCGCGCATCCGGCGCCCTCGCCTTTGCAGCCTTCGCGACCGAGGTCGCCAAG
>Ga0247813_10002884_pt1 | contig 11419 bp, 8 predicted proteins | sample UWRJL169409C1_FD_180719 | JGI IMG/M metagenome (GOLD analysis project Ga0247813, IMG submission 180719) | Plant litter microbial communities from Arlington Agricultural Research Station in Wisconsin, United States - UWRJ-L169-409C-1 | ecosystem: Environmental > Terrestrial > Plant litter >... | reverse complement strand
AAAGATGTTAACCTTATATAATGCCGTTGCCAATGATGGAAAAATGGTAGCCCCCATTTTTGTAAAAGAAATTCGAAGATTGGGTAATCCCATTAAGCAGTTTGCAGCACCGGTGTTGAATGCTAAAGTTTGTTCAGATGAAACCGTAGTGAAGTTGCAGAAAATGTTAGAAGGTGTAGTAACGAACGGGAGTGGAAAAGAGTATGTTTTTAATCCACTGTATAAAATTGCCGGTAAAACCGGAACAGCACAAGTTGCAGATGATAATTTAGGATATAAGGGGGCTAAAAAGCAGTATCAATCCTCATTCGTTGGCTATTTTCCGGCCGATAAACCAAAATATTCAATGATAGTGGTAATCAACGATCCAAAAGGCGCTTATTATGGCTCTGTAGTATCTGGACCCGTATTTAGAAAAGTTGCCGATCGAATTTTTGCGAGCGATGCGACCATGTTCGGCAATGTAACCCAGCACATGGCAGGTAATACTGTTGCTCCAGCAGCGAAAGCTGGACAAAGCAGAGCGGTAAAAAGAGTATACGACGCCTTTGGGATTAAAGCACTGTATGCCGCCAAATCAGATTATTTTAATACCATCGACACGACTAACGGCATTATTTATCAAGAGAATACACCGGTTAAGGGTGTAATGCCCAACGTAAATGGCATGGGTTTAAAAGATGCCATGTACCTATTGGGAAATGCCGGATTAAAGGCGAGAGTGAAGGGGAGTGGTAAAGTGATACAACAATCGATACTGGCGGGATCTAAGATCGGAAGAGGCGTACTAGTACAGATTGAATTACAATAAATCAGCGACGAAAAATGATTTTGCAAGATATATTATATGGTGTAGCGATTAAAAGCCTTGTTGGTAAAACCAACACGGTTGTTGATTCGATTGCTTTCGATTCGAGAGCGATGGCAGCCAACACTCTATTTATTGCAATTAAGGGTACACAAACCGATGGTCATCAGTATATCTCCTCAACCATAGCAGCGGGTGCCACGGTTATTGTTTGTGAAGTATTACCAGAAGTGTTGCCAGCTGCAATTACTTTTGTGCAAGTAGAAAATTCGGCTATTGCCTTAGGGATCATAGCCAGTAATTTCTACGATAATCCATCCGCAACCCTCAAATTAATAGGAATTACCGGTACCAATGGGAAAACGACTATCGCTACCTTACTTTTTCAACTCTTTAGAAAATTAGGCTTTAGTGTTGGATTAATCTCGACGGTACAAAACCAGATTGATGACGAAATTATTCCAGCTACTCATACCACGCCAAACCCTATCGCATTAAATGCATTATTGAAACAAATGGTAGAGGCGGGCTGCGAATACGGCTTTATGGAAGTGAGTTCGCACGCGATAGCACAGCATCGTATAGCAGGGTTGGTTTTTACGGGTGGTGTATTTTCGAATATCACACACGACCATCTAGATTTTCACCTCACCTTCGATAACTATTTGAAAGCAAAGAAAGAGTTTTTCGATACGCTACCGAAATCGGCTTTTGCCTTAACTAATATCGACGATAAGAACGGTGTAGTAATGTTGCAGAATACGCATGCACATAAGAAAACCTACGCCTTAAAGCAAATGGCCGATTTTAATGCAAAGATTATCGAAAATAAATTTAGCGGGCTGAACTTGCTCATTGAGCAAATTGATGTTTTCTTTAAAATGGTTGGCTCATTCAATGCTTACAATCTGTTGGCGGCTTATGCTACCGCTATTTTGTTAGAACAAGATAAGTTAAAGGTACTTACGATATTAAGTGGCTTGATGGGCGCTGAAGGTAGATTCGATTATATGGTTTCCAAGCAGGGAATTATAGGAATTGTTGATTATGCACATACGCCAGACGCAGTGCAAAATGTACTAAGTACCATAGCTAACATCAGAAAAGGTACGGAGCAAGTAATCACGATTATTGGCTGCGGTGGCGATAGAGATCGGAGCAAACGACCAATTATGGCAAAGGTAGCCTGCGATTGGAGCGATAAAGTAATCTTAACCTCGGATAATCCACGAACTGAAGATCCAAAGGCAATTATCGAAGAGATGGAGGCGGGAGTTTCGCCCACCAATCAACGAAAAACCATTTCCATCTTAGATCGCAAAGAAGCAATTAAAACCGCCTGTCATATTGCAAAAGCTGGAGATATTATTCTTTTAGCCGGTAAAGGGCATGAAAAGTACCAAGAGATTAATGGAGTGCGTCATCATTTCGACGATAAAGAAGTATTGATTGAACAATTAAACCTAATAAGCTAATGCTATACTTGTTATTCGAATACCTTCATAAGCATTACGATTTCCCAGGATTGCGATTGTTCCAATACCTTACGTTCCGTGCGTCCCTGTCGATTATCTTGTCTTTGTTTATTACCACGGTTTATGGACGTCGAATTATAGATTATTTACATCGCAAGCAGGTTGGGGATATTGTGAGAAACTTGGGCTTAGAAGGACAGATGCAAAAGCAAGGTACCCCTACCATGGGTGGAATAATGATTTTGCTAGGTATACTTATACCAACTTTACTATTTGCGAATATTACCAATATCTACGTTATTTTGATGATCATCACCACTGTGTGGATGGGGGTTATCGGGTTTATTGATGATTATATTAAAGTATTTAAAAAGAATAAAGAAGGTTTAGCGGGTCGGTTTAAAGTGGTTGGTCAAGTGGGATTAGCCATTATTGTAGGCTTAACCATGTTTTATCATCCCAATATTGTGGTTCGCCAAACGGTTGATGAGGCATCTATATCTCAAAGTGCAGCACCCATGGTGTTGCGTAAAAAGGGAGAAAGTTATTACTACACACAGGATGTGAAGTCGACCGTAACCAACATGCCTTTTTATAAAAACAATGAGTTGGATTATGCAAAAGTGCTAAAGTTTTTGGGTAAGGATTACCAAAAATATGCACTCGTGGTATTCTTGTTCTTTGTAATCACTATCGTAACTGCAGTGTCGAATGGTGCCAATTTAACCGATGGTATCGATGGTTTAGCCACGGGAACTTCGGCCATTATTGGCATTACCCTGGGTATTTTGGCCTATGTTTCGGGTAATACTGGTATAGCCGATTATCTTAATATTATGTATATCCCCAATTCGGGAGAGCTCATTATTTTTGCTGGGGCTTTTGTCGGGGCCTGCGTAGGTTTCTTATGGTACAATTCGTACCCCGCTCAAATCTTTATGGGCGATATCGGTAGTTTAACTATCGGCGGTATTATTGCTGTTTTCGCTATTATGATTCGGAAGGAATTGTTAATTCCAATTCTGTGCGGTGTGTTTTTAGTAGAAGTATTATCAGTTACGTTGCAGGTTTCTTATTTCAAATACAGTAAAAAGCGCTTTGGCGAGGGAAGAAGAATTTTCTTGATGTCGCCCTTGCATCATCATTACCAGAAAAAAGGATACCATGAGGCTAAAATCGTAATCCGTTTTTGGATTATAGGCATTATGTTGGCCGTCATCACTTTTGTAACCTTAAAACTACGCTAATGGAAAACAGAAGAGTGGTTATTTTAGGTGCAGGAGAAAGTGGTGTTGGAGCAGCCATGTTGGCTCAAAAACAAGGCTTTGAAGTTTTTGTGTCCGATTTTGGAGCTATTTCCGATCGTTACAAAAATAAGTTGCACGAACTGGGTATTTTATTCGAAGAGAAACAACATACGGCAAGCCTGATTTTAAACGCGAGTGAAGTGATTAAAAGTCCGGGTATACCTGGTACCGTACCCATTGTAAAAGAATTAATCAAACAAAACATTTCGGTGATATCTGAAATTGAGTTTGCTAAAAGATACACTAGCGCTAAAACCATCTGCATAACTGGCTCGAATGGTAAATCGACCACCACCATGTTAACGTACCACATTTTAAAAAATGCGGGATTGAACGTAGGCTTAGGTGGTAATATTGGGCAGAGTTTCGCTGCTCAAGTGGCGACCGAAGAGTTCGACTGGTATGTGTTGGAAATTTCGAGTTTTATGCTCGATGATATGTTCGAATTCAAGGCCGATATATCAGTATTGCTCAACATCACACCCGATCATTTGGATCGTTATGAGTATAAACTCGACAAGTATGCAGATTCAAAAATGCGAATCATTCAAAACCAAACGGAGAATGAGGTATTCATTTACTGTGCTGATGACGAAGAGACCCTAAAAAAGCTTAAAAAGTTAGCCCTCAAACCACGATCCTATCCATTTTCGATCCGTAAAAAAATCGAAAAGGGAGCCTATCTCGAAGATCAGACACTACACATCAATACTAACCCCCAAGAACCATTAACTATGTCAATTTCAGAATTAGCCTTACAAGGAAAGCACAACATTTACAATTCTATGGCATCGGGCATAGTGGCGAAAGTATTAGAGCTGCGCAACGAAACCATTCGCGAAAGCATGGGTAATTTCAAAAACATCGAACATCGATTAGAGTTCGTGGCCAAGATTTCTGATGTCACCTATATCAACGATTCGAAAGCAACCAATGTGAATTCTACCTGGTATGCTTTAGAAAGTGTGGGTAATGATGTGGTTTTAATTTTAGGGGGTGTAGATAAGGGGAATGATTATGGCATGCTGAAAGACTTGGTGCGTAGTAAAGTAAAAGCAATTGTTTGTTTAGGAAAAGATAACAAACGGATTCATGAAGCTTTTGATGAAGATGTAGATATTATTGTAAATACCTTCTCCGCTCACGAAGCCGTGCAGGTGGCCTATCATTTAGCCAAAAAAGGAAATACCGTTTTACTGTCTCCAGCTTGTGCAAGTTTCGATTTGTTTAAAAATTACGAAGACAGAGGAAATCAATTTAAGGCAGCAGTTAAAGAATTATAAGAATATGTTTAGCATTAACGCACTTTTAGAAAGAACAAAGGGAGATCGCTGGATTTGGCTGATCATCATTATGTTGTCTATGATTTCGATTATGGCGGTGTATAGTGCTACAGGAACCGTTGCCTATAAAAAGGGAATTACGGTAGAGAAGTACCTCTTATACAAGCATGTTATTTTTGTGCTGTTGGGCATTGGAATGATTTATATTTCTCATTTGTTGGACTATAAATACTATGCAGGGATTTCGAAAATATTAATGATCATTACCATCCCCTTGTTGGTGTATACGCTAATTTTTGGCGCAAACTTAAACGAAGCATCGCGATGGGTTAAAATACCGGTAATTGGATTAACTTTTCAAACCTCAGATTTAGCCAAGCTTTCTTTAATTACTTTTTTGGCGCGAATGTTAACCAGAAAGCAAGAAAATATTAAAGATGTGAAAAATTCATTTTTACCGATTATGGGCTCGGTAGTTGTAGTGTTTGGCCTAATTGCTAAAGCAAATTTATCTACAGGTCTGATGTTATTTGGTGTGAGTATTTTGTTGTTGATTGTAGGTAGAGTAAGCATTAAGCAAATTGCAATTGTTTGCGCTGGTGGTGTAGTGATGATGTTCTTTTTATTTTTAACGACGGAAAGAGCGGGTACATGGAAATCGAGGATCGACACGTTTATGAACCCAGACCAACAGCATTCTGATAAAACGTACCAGGCCGATCACTCCAAAATAGCATTGGCAACGGGTGGATTATTTGGTAAAGGCCCTGGAAATAGCACCGAAAGAAATTATCTGCCACATCCATATTCCGATTTTATTTTTGCCATAATAATTGAAGAATATGGTACCGTTGGCGGGTTAGTAGTGGTGATGTTGTATTTGGTGTTACTGTATCGATGTGTGCGGATTGTAACGCGAAGTCCAAAAGCATTTGGAGCACTACTTGCGGCGGGTTTGAGTTTTAGCCTCACCATTCAAGCTTTTGCAAACATGGCGGTAGCGGTAGGCTTAGGACCGGTAACGGGAGTACCTTTGCCCTTGGTAAGCATGGGTGGTACATCGATGATTTTTACCAGTATCGCATTCGGTATTATTTTAAGTGTGAGTAGGGATGTGGAAGAGCAACATGCTAAAAAAGAAAAAGTAATTGTTGGTGAGATACCGGCGATGGCCTAAGGCGAGAATAATTAGATTAACTAAAGAATAAAATAAAGGAAGGGACTATAGAGAAACTGCTTTACGCTAAACTCTTAACCCTAAACAAAAACAACAAAATGAATAATTTCCCAAAAATTATCATATCAGGCGGTGGCACAGGCGGGCATATTTTTCCCGCCGTTGCTATTGCTAATGCCTTAAAAAGGATAGTTCCGAATTGCGAACTGCTTTTTGTTGGGGCAGAGGGGCGTATGGAAATGGAAAAAGTTCCAGCAGCCGGATATAAAATTGTGGGATTAAATATAAGTGGAATACAGAGAGGTTCTATCCTGAAAAATTTGGGCTTGCCGTTCAAATTATTTTCAAGTGTGCGGAAGGCGATGAAGTTAATCGAAGAATTCAAGCCAGATGTGGTTGTAGGTGTTGGGGGCTATGCTTCGGGTCCATTATTGTATGCCGCATCCTTAAAAGGAATACCTTATTTAATTCAGGAGCAAAATTCCTATGCCGGAATAACGAATAAATGGCTGGGTAAGAATGCAGCTAAAATATGCGTAGCTTTTGATGACATGGATCAGTTTTTTCCAGCCCATGCGATTCTTAAAACAGGGAATCCTGTACGTAAAGAGGTGATTGATATTAAAGACAAGCATTATTCGGGTGCCGAACTGCTAAGTGTCGATCCTTTAAAGAAAACGATATTGGTTACGGGAGGGAGTTTAGGTGCGGGTACCTTAAACAAAAGCATAGAAAAACACTTGCAATCGTTTATCGATAAAGATGTGCAGGTGATTTGGCAAACTGGCAAGTTCTATTACAAAGCTATTATGGAACGATTAGGGCCTAATTATCATCCAAATGTGCGCATTTTAGAATTTTTGAATAAAATGGATTTAGCCTATGCAGCTGCCGATTTAATTATTTCGAGGGCGGGAGCAGGGACTATTGCAGAACTCTGTTTAATTAAAAAGCCCGTTATTCTAGTGCCTTCGCCAAATGTAGCCGAAGATCACCAAACGAAGAATGCATTGGCTTTGGTTAAAAATGATGCAGCAATTTTAATTAATGATCGCTCTGCAGAAGATACATTGGTTGCAGCGGCATTAGATTTATTAGAGAATACCGCACGTTGTAAAGCGCTTAGTGAAAATATTGGTAAAATGGCATTGAAAGATGCTGATATGGTGATAGCAGAAGAAGTATTAAAATTGGTTAGAAGTTAAAAGTATTAAGTATCAAGAAAAGGAGCATGGAGCAAAGAAAGGATGGTAACCCAACTTTGCGACCTTTGCGGTTAAAAAACAAAAAATGGAATTAAGCAAAATTAACAGTGTGTATTTTATCGGTATTGGTGGTATCGGAATGAGTGCGCTTGCCCGTTATTTTGCTAAGCGTGGGTGTATAGTTTCTGGTTACGATAAAACGAGAACCAATTTAACTATTGCTTTAGAAAATGAGGGGATATCCATCTCTTATTTGGATGAAAGTCCGGTGGGAATTGATTCCAATACCCTCGTGGTCTATACGCCCGCCATCCCTAAAAATTCTCAGATATTAAACCATTTTAAAGAGAATGGATTTAGTTTGAAAAAACGATCAGAGGTTTTAGGTATTATAAGTAGAGGTATGTTTTGCATTGCGGTAGCGGGCACACATGGTAAAACGACCACCTCATCAATGATTGCACATATCTTGACCGATACGGGTTATGGATGCACTGCATTTTTGGGAGGAATTACGAGCAATTACAATTCGAATGTACTCTTCGGCAAAAACAACGTGGTGGTTGTGGAAGCCGATGAGTACGATCGCTCGTTTTTAACTTTACATCCAGACATTACGGTGATTACTTCAATGGATGCCGATCATTTGGATATTTATGGAGATGAATTTCACTTGCATGAATCGTTTCATCTTTTTGCAGGGCAACTCAAAGAAGGTGGTAAAATATTTATAAAGGATGGATTACCAATTGCTGGAATTACCTATACTGCGACAACAGAATCGCAGTTAACCGCAAAGCATATTCATGTAGAAGAGGGTAATTTTGTGTTTGATTTTGAAGATGGCTATACCACAATAAAAGACCTGGTTTTGGGCATGGCGGGTAAGCATAATGTCGAAAATGTAGTTGCAGCAATAGGCGTGTGCCTTAGTTTGGGCATACCTGCCAAAAGCATAAAGAAAGCTGTGGCCAGTTTTAAAGGGGTTAAACGTAGATTCGAAAAAATAGTAAATACAGCGGCGCATATTTACATAGATGATTATGCGCATCACCCGGAAGAATTAAGAGCATGTTTCGATGCGGTTAGACAATTGCACCCGGATAAAAAAATGACGGTTATTTTTCAGCCGCACTTGTTCAGCCGCACCCGAGATTTTGCAGACGAATTTGCGAAGGTATTGAGTACGGTTGATGAGCTCATTTTGCTCGACATTTATCCGGCTAGGGAGCTACCGATAGAAGGGGTGACCGCGCAAATGTTATTGGACAAAATCAGTTTAGAGAATGCAAACATATGTGGAAAAGATTCAGTTTTAGAACTGATAAAAAGTAAAAATCCAAGCTTACTTTTGACGGTGGGCGCTGGAGATATTGATACCTTGGTAGAACCTTTAAAAAACTTGCTTAATCATGCTTAAACAGATCAATTGGAAAGCAATAGGAAAAGGGTTCGCTTGGGCAATTTGTTTGAGTGGGATAGTAGTGTTGATGAGTTTTATCGAGATGAAGAAGCAATCCGTCAAATGCACCAACGTTAAAATATTAATCCCCGGAGCCGACAATTTTATCGAAAGAGAAGAGATTGATGCGATACTTAAACAAAGTCAAGGAGATTTGGTGGGAAGGAAGCTGCAGGATATCAACACGCATGAAATAGAAAAAACGATACAAGCCAATCCGTATATCGCATTTGCGAAAGTATATGCAGATATGGATGGTGTAATTAATATTCAGATTAAACAAAGGCAGCCCGTTTTACGGATTATTAATGCCGGAGGCCAAGATTATTATATTGACAGAGAAGGATTAAAAATGCCGATGTCGCCTAACTTCACTGCAAATGTTTTAGTAGCAACAGGTGATATTTTTGAGGGCTTTAGTGGAAGAATAGATACGCTAGTTACGCCATTGGTGGTCGACTTATATAAAACCGCTTTGTTTTTGAAAAAAGACACCTTGTGGGATGCTCAGATCGAGCAAATTTTTGTCAACGCTAAGCGTGATATTGAACTGATCCCGCGCGTAGGCAATCAGCGAATTATTTTAGGCAATGCCGATTCCTTAGCTGTGAAAATGAGTAATCTGTTAGCTTTTTATAAACAAGCTATGCCACAAGTAGGTTGGGATGCCTATAAAACGATTAATGTGAAATACATCAATCAAATTGTGTGTGAGAAAAATGTATTCGATTCGTTGGCAGTTAAGAAACCAGTTGTGGTTTTGGATAGTAATGCAATCGTGCAAAGAGCAATTGATTCGACTGTTCGATCGGTGATCAATGAAGAGATTAAAAAAGAAGAAGAAAAAATTATAGCTAAAAAAGTGGTGCCTATTGTGGTTAACAAGACTCCTGCAGTAGTAAAGCCAACCGTAGTTAGCGCTAAGCCAGCTGTCAAAGCTCCGGCCGAGAAGCCTAAAACCGAGAAGCCTAAAGCTGTGGAGCCAGCTAAAGAGAAAGCAGCGGTTAAAACAGATCCTTCTCTTTACAAACCACCGGCAAAGTCTACGCAAGAAAAGGCAAAAACTGGTGTAGAAAAGAAAGAAAAAACAGATACCAAGAAGAACAACAATAAGTAAACTCAACAAGAATGAAAGTTATGGGCAAAGAAAAATCTACCATTCAATCTCCAATTGTAGTCGGATTAGATATCGGTACTACGAAGATTTGTGTTATTGTAGGCCGCAGAACACAGCACGATAAAATAGAAGTATTAGGGATAGGGAAAGCGGAATCGGCTGGGGTAACTCGTGGCGTAGTTTCTAACATTCAAAAAACAGTACAGGGTATTGCCTCGGCAGTAGAATTGGCCAGCGCACAGTCCAATGTAGAAATTCGCGTCGTAAATGTAGGAATTGCTGGTCAGCACATTAAAAGCCTACAACATCGTGGAATTTTGACAAGAAGGGAGTTAAATAACGAAATTAGCAAAAAAGATATCGACAAACTAGTAGACGATATGTTTAAATTGGTGATGCCTCCTGGAGAAGAGATTATTCATGTATTGCCACAAGAATTTACGATTGATAACGAGCCTGGCATTAAAGACCCAATTGGCATGGCTGGTGTTCGATTGGAAGCTAATTTTCATATCATTTCTGGCCAGGTAACTGCGGTTAAAAATATCATGCGTTGCGTAACAAATGCAGGCTTACAAACACAAGAGCTTATTTTAGAGCCCTTAGCTTCCTCTGAGTCGGTGTTGAGCGATGAAGAAAAAGAAGCCGGTGTTTGCTTAGTAGATATTGGTGGAGGTACCACAGATATTGCTATTTTTCACGAAGGTATTATTCGTCATACTGCGGTAATTCCTTTTGGAGGAAATAGTGTAACGGAAGATATTAGAGAAGGCTGTTCGGTAATGCGTAACCAAGCCGAATTGTTAAAAACCCGTTTCGGATCCGCCTTAGCAGAAGAAAATAAAGAAAATGAGATTATTTGTGTGCCGGGATTACGTGGCAGAGAACCGAAAGAAATTTCAGTAAAAAACTTAGCTTACGTTATCCAGGCCCGTATGGAAGAAATCGTTGAGCATGTATATTATGAGATTAAATCTTCAGGTTACGAGAAAAAATTAATTGGTGGTGTAGTAATTACCGGTGGTGGAGCGTTATTAAAGCATCTGAACCAATTGGTAGAGTATGTAACTGGATTAGATTGTAGAGTAGGTTATCCAAATGAGCATTTATCGAAATATGAGGATATGCCGAAAACGATTTACGATGATTTAAAAAGTCCGATGTACGCCACTAGTGTTGGCTTATTGATCAAAGGAATACAGAAAGCGGAAGAATTGCTAGAAGAAATGAAACAACCAGGCGTTTTTGTAGAAAAACCTATCGATGCTAAAAAACCTAAAAGTAGTGCGGGTTTATTTGATAAATTATTAGGTAAAGCAAAGATATTTATTAACGATGATATGGATGTGAGTGATGAAGATTATATAAAACCTTAAAACTTTTCCACAAAACATGATTTTTCCACATTATTAACACTTGTGGAAAACGCCTGTTAAAAAAGTGTTAATATTACAGTTAGAGATGAACAGAAAATAGAATATTTAAACCCCTGATTCATAACAATATGAAGTTCGAAATGTTAAAAGATAAGTCGTCTATCATCAAAGTTATTGGTGTAGGAGGCGGTGGAGGTAATGCGGTAAAC
>Ga0247813_10002883_pt1 | contig 11423 bp, 8 predicted proteins | sample UWRJL169409C1_FD_180719 | JGI IMG/M metagenome (GOLD analysis project Ga0247813, IMG submission 180719) | Plant litter microbial communities from Arlington Agricultural Research Station in Wisconsin, United States - UWRJ-L169-409C-1 | ecosystem: Environmental > Terrestrial > Plant litter >... | reverse complement strand
CTCTTATCTTGGTTTAACAAATCATCCACAAATTAAGGAAGCTGCTAAAAAAGCAATTGATAAATACGGAACCGGTTGTGCTGGTTCAAGGTTCTTAAACGGTACACTTGATATTCACCTGGAGCTCGAAAAAAGACTTGCTGCATATGTAGGAAAAGAAGCTGCCGTTTTGTTTAGTACAGGTTTTCAGGTAAATCTTGGGGTTATATCTTGCTTACTTGACCGTAATGATTATCTCATTTTAGATGAATACGATCATGCTTCTATAATTGATGGTAGTCGCCTTTCATTTTCCCGTACCATTAAGTACGCGCACAATGATATGGAAGACCTGCGTAAGAAATTAAGCAGGCTACCAGAAGAGTCAGCCAAACTTATTGTAGCTGATGGCATTTTCAGCATGGAGGGTGACCTTGTTAATTTACCTGAAATTGTGAAGTTGGCCGAAGAGTTTGGTGCAAACATTATGATGGATGACGCTCACAGTTTAGGTGTGATTGGGTTTAATGGGTCTGGTGTTGCCTCACATTATGGATTAACTGATGAAGTTGATTTGATAATGGGAACTTTTAGTAAATCTCTAGCTTCACTCGGAGGTTTTATAGCAGGTTCTGAAGAAACAATAGAATTTATAAAGCATAAGGCGCGTTCACTGGTGTTTAGTGCAAGTATGCCTCCTGCTTCTGTGGCGAGTGTCATTGCTGCTTTAGATATTATAGAATCTGAGCCTGAAAGAATTGATAAGCTTTGGGACAACACAAACTACGCTAAAAAATTACTTGTTGAAGCTGGATTTGATATCGGTCATACAGATAGTCCAATTATCCCAGTTTACATCAGAGACAATGACAAGACGTTTTTAATCACAAATATTTTGCACAAAAACGGAATCTTTGTTAATCCGGTAGTGTCCCCTGCGGTTCCTTCTGATTCATCTTTGATCAGATTCTCCTTAATGGCGACGCATACTTTTGCGCAGATATCTGAAGCAATTGAAAAGTTATCCGCTGCATACAAAGAAGTACAGGTATCACCTGTTCAAGTTAATATATGATACAAATAGTTGCCGTTGATGATAAAAGAAGTTTAGGTGCATTTATTGATTTTCCTCATGAATTATATAAGGAAGACCCAAATTATGTTCCTGAGCTGTTTATAGCGCAACGAGATATGCTTACACCGGGTAAACACCCATTTTATAAGCACTCTACACTTCAGACATTTCTTGCTTATGATGGTAAGAAGGTGGTCGGCAGAATCGCTGCAATTCAAAATAATAATCACAATACTATCAAAAATGTTTCAGACGGTTTTTTCGGATTCTTTGATTGTATAAACGATCAGGAAACTGCAAATCTGTTGTTGGAAACCGCCAAGAAGTGGTTACAGGAAAGAAATCTGAACACCATGGTTGGTCCTGTTAATTTTTCGACAAATGAAATTTGTGCTTTATTAATTGAAGGTTTTGATGGTCCGCCGATGGCAATGATGCCTTATAATGCCCCTTACTATTTGACCTTACTTGAAAATGCAGGGTTTCATAAAAAAGTGGACTTAAGAGCTTACAGCTTCAAGGCGGGTGATTATAATGACAGGTCTTCAAAATTAGTAAATGCGCTAGAAGAAAGACTAAAAAGGAATGAGATCATTATTCGTAAGATAAATTTAAAGAATTTTGATGCGGAAGCAAATTCACTTCGAGAAGTTTACAACAATGCCTGGGATCATAATATGGGCTTTGTAAGTATGACAGAAGATGAATTCAATTACACAGCGAAAGATCTTAAAATGATTATGGATCCTGACTTTTGTCTGCTTGCTGAACAACACGGAAAGATTGTTGGGTTTGCCCTTGCAATTCCAAATATTAACGAAATTTTAATTAAGATCAAAAAGGGACGTTTATTTCCTACTGGTTTGATTAAGTTGTTGACGCAAAAAAAGAAGATTCAGGGGATACGTATTTTATTATTAGGGGTAGTTGACGGTTATCGTAAAATGGGAATAGAGGCTTGTCTATATGGACGTATTATACTTGCGTTTCAAGAGAAGAAAATGACCTATGCTGAGGCTTCCTGGACTCTTGATCACAATGAGTTAATTAACAAGCCAATTGAACAAATTGGTGGAAAGCTTTATAGAAAGTATAGAATCTTAGAGAAGACCATATAATGAAAAAGGTTTTAATTACTGGTGCAAGTGGTTTTGTTGGATATCATCTAATAAGTGAAGCATTGGCTTTGGATCTAGATGTTTATGCTGCAATACGCCCTGACAGTAATGTGAAGCACTTACAAGATTTTCCAATTCACTTTGTCAACCTTGATTTCTCATCAGTACAGAAATTGAAAACTCAGTTGGAAGAAAATCAGTATGAATATATTATTCATGCTGCTGGTGTAACGAAGGCGAAGTCAAAAGAAATATACGACTACATAAACGCCGAATTAACAAACAATCTTGCAATGGCGATTCAATCTGCTAATTATAAGGTTGAAAAATTTGTCTTTGTTAGCAGCCTAGCTGCTTTGGGTCCTTTGAAAGACCTAACACTTCAGATAGAAGATAACACTGTTGCAAAGCCAGTATCTAATTACGGTGCAAGTAAGCTGTTAGCTGAAAAGCATTTAAGTAAATACAAAGATTTACCATTAGTTGTTATAAGACCCACCGCTGTGTATGGACCGAGAGAGAAGGATATCTTTATCCTGGTTAACTCCATCAAAAAAGGTTTGGAACCATATATCGGAAACATCATCCAACAATTAAGTTTTATATACGTGAAGGATTTGGCTGAAATCATTTTAAAGACGCTAACATCTGATATTGTAAATAGAAGCTACAACGTATCTGATGGTAGAGTTTACAGTAGATATGCATTAGCAGACTTTACAAAGTCTTTTTTGAGTAAAAAGACATTTAAATTTCACATTCCTTTAGCTTTAATGAAACTTTCAGCTGGTATAATTGATCTAATGTATAAAGGAAGTGAAAAGACTCCTGTGATCAATAGTGAAAAAATTGAGGAATTGATTGCGGTTAATTGGTCCTGTGATATTAAAAATATAAAAAGAGATCTTGGTTTCTCTCCAAAGTTTGATTTAAAAGCCGGACTGGAAGAAACTTTAAGTTGGTATAAAGTAAATAACTGGTTGTAAAGACTGGGTTGAAACGAGAATGGTAATTTACGAGAAGGCATAAAAGCCTTATTTTTATCTTTACTTATTGACTTTCTTACCGCATTAGTCTATACGAATAATTCTTTAAGTCGCGTTGTACAGGCTTTATTATGATTGTACAAAATATTAGGTTCTAAAATTATGAAAAGTTACCTCATTAAAATTATATATGCCGGGCTGTTAATTCTTCCATCATTTTTATCTGTTGGATACGCTCAAAATAAGCAGACGGTTATTCATGGTATTGTTACTGACATTGCAGATAAAGATCCTTTACCTTATGTGACTGTTTTATTCAAAGGAACGGAAATCATTACAAAGACAGATGCAGACGGTAAATTTACAATATCGACCTCTGAAGTTCACAATCAATTACAATTCAGTTATGTTGGTTACAAAGTAGCCTATGTTGACATCACGCCTGGCGAGACACAAAATATAAACGTTAGGTTACAATCTGAATCGCAAAGTCTGACAGAGGTAGTCATCAGCACAAACAAAAGGCCTTCTTATAAGAATAAAAACAATCCTGCAGTGGAGTTGATCAGGAAGATTATTGAGAACAAATCAAAAAATCAGAGTAAGAGTTATGATCACGTAGAATATCAACAATACGAGCAAATGGCATTTTCGCTCAGCAACTTATCTGAGAAGTTTAAAAACAGGCGTATTTTCAAAAATTACCAGTTTCTATTCGAGAAGCAAGATTCTACCAAAATCGGAGGTAAACTTACTTTGCCTGTCTTCATGGAAGAAAAGCTTTCCATGAATTACCTGCAAAAATCACCTAACAAAAAGAAAACTGTACTACTAGGAGATAAACACGTTAATTACGATAGTAAATTCATCGACACAAAAGGGCTTAGTAAGTATTTCGAAAGGATGTATGCTGATGTAAATATTTATGACAATAACATTTCTCTGGTAAGCAATCAGTTCTTAAGTCCGATAGCAGATGCTTCTCCTACGTTTTATAAGTTCTTTATTACAGATACGATTAAGAATCATCAGCCTAATTTGATTGAGCTTTCTTTTATTCCAAGAAACAATAGTGATTTGCTTTTTGAAGGAAAGATGTATGTGACTATGGATGGTAACTATGCGATTCAAAACGCTTTTTTAACAGTTAATAAAAACATTAACCTGAACTTTGTAAGGGCGCTGGAAGCTAAACTTGATTTTGATAAAAACTCGGATGGACGGTATCATCTATCAAAAACAAACCTGATTATAGATTTCGGTATTAATCAGAATAAGGGCGGAGGCTTAACAGGAGAGCGGTCCGTTATTATTAAAGACTATCAAATTAACAAAGCTCAGGCAGATACGCTGTATTCCGGAACATCTTTGGTGGTTGATGCAAAGGCAGAAGCGCGTCCTGAGGAATTCTGGAGTGTCCACAGGCAGGATTCTCTGGTTAGTGGTAATTTACAGATTTATAAAAATATTGATACCCTCCAGACCATACCTTCTTTTAAAAGAACGATGGATCTATTTACCATCTTCTTTGCCGGATACAAAGACTTCGGTCCTTTTGAAGTGGGTCCTGTGAACACTTTTTATAGTTTTAATAATGTGGAGGGACTTCGTTTAAGACTTGGGGGCAGGACAACGACTTCGTTTAGTAAACGAATCTTCTTTGAAACGTATGGTGCCTATGGTTTTAAAGATGAAAAATGGAAATACTTTCTTAGTGGGACATATTCGTTAAATAACAAATCCATTTATTCATTTCCCCAGAGTTATGTTCGAGGTAGTTTCCAACGAGATACTAAGATTCCCGGTCAGGAACTACAGTTTGTTCAGGAAGACAATTTCTTGTTATCCTTTAAAAGGGGCAATAACAACATGATGTTGTACAACGATATTTACAAAGTTGAATACATGCAAGAATTTGAGAATCACTTTTCATATAATGTATCTTTCAGGAAATGGTCACAGAAACCTGCAGGGGGGCTTTATTTTAATAGTCAGCAAAATAGCATGTTGAATGTGGTTAATAACATAAATACCTCGGAAATTAGCGTTGTATTGAGATACGCTCCAAATGAGAAGTTTTACCAGGGAAAATTATACAGAACTCCATTAATAGACAAATACCCTGTTTTTAACCTTCGATATACTGCAGGATTAAAAGGAGTCTTTGAGAGTCAGTACAATTATCATAATATTGCTGGAAGTATCGAAAAGAGATTCTATTTATCACAACTTGGTTATACAGATGTAATTGTTGAAGGAGGATATATTATTGGTAAAGTTCCGTTCCCATTGTTAACAATTCACAGGGCGAATCAAACTTACGCTTATCAACTAAATTCTTATAACCTGATGAATTTTCTGGAGTTTGTGAGTGATCATTATGCGAGTTTAAATCTGGATCATAATTTTAACGGATTTTTCTTTAACAAAATTCCTTTGCTGAAAAAGTTGAAACTTAGGGAAGTTGTTTCATTAAAAGTGTTATATGGTGGATTGAGGGATGAAAACAAGCCCTCACTTGATGGTTCCTTGCTTCAGTTTCCAGAGAATTCTGCTGGAGTGCCAACGACTTATTCCTTAAACAGAGATCCTTATGTTGAGGGAAGTGTTGGTGTAGGTAATATTTTCAAATTATTAAGAGTTGATTTGGTAAGAAGATTTAATTATTTAGACAATCCGGTTGTTACCAAATGGGGTGTGCGGGCAAGAGTGAAGTTTGATTTTTAGAAGAAGTATTTATGAAAAATGTATTAACATACCAGTTGAAGGATCATAAGATCTATAAGCTTAGAAGGGATACTCTGCTGATTTTTGCTGGATTCTTACTTTGTTTGTGTTTTTGTACTCTACTTGATGCATCGGCTCAGAATGATCCTTCAAAAATTAAGTTTCCAGTACCAAAAGGTTTCTCGAATCAATTGTTTTATTTACAACGGGATCCAAATACAAATACCATCATCTGTTCATTAAATTATGATACTGATGGTAAGCTGGTGGAAGATGAGCCAGTAAAAGTATATTGGGTCAGATATGCGGATAATGGAGAAATTAAAGATTTAAATTACATACAGCGTAAATTTGCTTATGGAATACAGTCGGAATTTTTGGGAAATAATCAATATAAGCTTAATTTTGTTTCGTATAAAAAGTTTCCGATGTTCCTTGTGAAATCGGAAAAGGATAACAAATACCACGTATACGCAACCGTTAACAATAAGAAAATTCAATTGGAGCGGATTTTCTTAAGGATTGAAGGCGGCTCATTTTGGGTGCCAAATGTTAAATACGTAGAGGTAAAAGGAACGAATTCATCAAATGATGCTCCTGTTACTGAGCGTTTAAAAGTTTAAGATCATGAAAAAGAATTTTGTTTCAAATTCTTCTGATTCAATCAGAATGTTTAAAAACGATGTCTTAGAAGCGATGTCTAAGGTTAGCTTTTATGTTCCACTTTTGGTCTATGTTCCAGTTATTATTTATTTGGTGTGGGCATCATTCTATGTCTTTAATTTATCTCTGCTGTCTTTTCTAGGGTTATTTTTATCCGGCTTATTCGTCTGGACCTTTATAGAATACGTTATGCACAGGTATGTATTTCATTTCTATCCAAAATCAGGACTAGGAAAAAAAATACATTTTATCTTTCACGGAGTTCATCACGACTATCCAAATGATGCTAAAAGATTGGTTATGCCGCTTTCGGCCAGTATTCCTTTAGCGCTTGCTTTTTATTTATTGTTTGATATTTTAATGCCAGAAGGTACTAATTACTCGTTTTTTGTTGGTTTTATAGGCGGTTATTTAGCCTATGACATGACACATTATGCGCTTCACCATGCGAACTTTAAAAATGGCTTCTGGAAAAAACTAAAACATCATCATATGCTGCACCACTATTCTGATTCAACGAAGGGTTATGGTGTAAGTTCTGATTTTTGGGACCGTGTGTTGGGTTCTAATTCAATTAAAAAATAAATTGTAACCTTGCATTACAAGCTCTTGACTGCAAATCCATCGCTTCGTTTATCTGAACTTGCTTCTAAAATCCAGGGTGTATTGGACAGTTCGTTTGGTGACTTAACATTTTGGGTTGTCGCTGATTTAACAAATCATTCCTATAAACCTCAGACCAACTATCACTACTTTGAACTCGTTGAAAAGGACGCAGCTAGTTCTAAAATACTTGCAAAATTTCATGGGAAAGCGTGGGGAAACGCATCTATAAACATCTCAAATTTTGAAAAGGTAACCGGTCAAAAATTTACAAATAGTATTCAAATACTGGTTCAGGTAGCCGTTCAGTTTAATTCTTCATATGGATTACAACTTAATCTACTTGACGTAGATGTAAATTTTACATTGGGTAAATTTCAACAGCAGCGTGAACTAACTTTGCTGAAACTTGTAACGGATAATCCATCTTTTATACAAAAAACAGGCGATCAGTTTTTTACAAGGAATAGCCTTTTAACTTTCAAAAAAGTGCTAAAAAGCATTGCCGTGATTTCTTCAAGCACCTCTGCAGGTTACCAGGATTTCATTCATACTTTGCAAAATAATTCCTATAAATATAAATTCGATATTGCTGAGTACTTTACACTGGTTCAAGGAGATTCCAACGCTAAACTGATCATTGCGAAACTAATTGAGATTTTTAGTTCAGAGGTAAAATACGATGCAGTTGTAATAATTAGGGGAGGAGGGTCTGAAACTGATTTTTTACTATTTGACAATTATGACCTTTGTAAGGCGATTGCAAAGTTCCCGATTCCAGTTATTACTGGAATTGGTCATCAAAAGAATGAGTCAGTCGCTGATTTAATGGCACATACTTCTACCAAAACGCCTACAAAAGCAGCTGAATTTTTAATTGAACACAATAAAAAGTTTGAAGATTTAATATTGGTATTACATCGCAGCATATTGATTAATGCGCAACAACTGATGGCCATCAATCATCAACGTCTTGCAGTTTTGAAATCGTATTTAATTAGAGACTTACTTACACTACTTAATCATCATAAGAGGAAATTAGCGGTTCAATCCTCCACAATTACGTTGCATCCGTCTTTGATAATTTCATCACATAAAAAGGATTTGACTAATCTAAGTTTGCAGTTGGTTAAGATAAACCGAAATTACTTTGCTGCTAAAAATCAGTCGTTGCTCCATTATACTTCTTTAGTCCGGGTTATGAATCCTCAAACAATTTTAAATAGAGGATTTGCATTATTGAGAATTAATGGAGACATTGTTCATCATTATGATGACATTCAGGTGGGTAATGAACTGTCGATTCAATTGGCCAATAGCGAAATAATAACAACCGTTAAATCAAAAAAAGAACTGTAATGGAAGAAGAAATGACGTATGAAGCTGCATACAATGAACTTACGGAAATTGCAAGTGCAATAGAGAATGAAACAGTCACAGTAGATGTATTGGCCGATAAAGTGAAGCGTGCCTCGGAGCTGATTAGTTTTTGTCAAAACACATTGAGATCAACGGAAACTGAAGTCAATAAGATCATTAAGCATCTTGAGGATCCTGAACACTTTAATAGCCTATAAGATTTCTCCTATAGCATGTATAATTAATTTGTGATATATCATTCCTCTTGAGGATCCGGAACATTTTAAAAGCCTATAAAAATTTCTAGTTTAGCAGGTACATTTAGTTTACGATTAATCCTTTTACATATATATAAGTCTTAACTTCATATCATTCAAAAATATATGAAGGTTTACTCAAAGACTTTTCTTTCTATAATCCTGATTTTTTGCGGATTAATATTGTTCTCTTCATTTCAGAGCAAGGAAAGACAAGCTAAATATCTTTTTCCTTATAAAAAGGCCGGTTTAACCGACCGACAAGCTGCAGCACATCTTCTAAGTCGATTTACCTATGGCGCCAAACCTGGAGACGTAGATAAAGTGTTGGCAATGGGGTTAGAAAAGTGGTTCCAGCTACAGCTAGATGGAAACTCAGCTGATGAATATTTAAACAACAGATTATCAAAATACGACGCGCTTAATTTAACAAATGCAGAGGCAACAAATGGCTATCCGCCAAATAACATCGTTTTACGATTGGCAATTAAAGAAGGTGTCATAAATAAAGATTCTATTGGCAAGTCTGGCAAGAACTACAACGATCTTTTAAATTCTTACAAAAGCTCCAAAGGCTTTAAGCCAGAACAAGAGCTTACAAGACAATTTATCAGTCAGAAAATCTTACGCGCTTCCTATTCAAATAATCAACTGAAGGAAATATTGACAGATTTTTGGTTTAATCATTTTAATGTTTCCATGACTAAAAACCAATGTGCAAGATATATTCCATCTTATGAACGTGATGTAATCAGACCGAATGTGACGGGTCGTTTTTCTACCTTACTTCTTGCCACAGCTAAATCTCCAGCGATGCTTTTCTATCTCGACAATTACGCTAACACGGGTAAACAAACTAAAGCCAGTAAAATACTTAACGATACAAGTAGGGTTAAAAGGAGCCAGGGTCAACAGAAATTAAAAATGACCAGAATAACGAATCAGCTTTCAAAACAAAAGAAAATTGTAAAAGGAAAGCCAAAATCTGGTGTAAATGAAAACTATGCAAGAGAGGTTATGGAACTTCATACGTTAGGTGTTGATGGTGGATATACACAAGATGATGTGACAAATGCTGCTGGAATTTTAAGTGGTTGGACAATGTATCCCTCTGATACGATTTCTTATAATGCTGGTATAAAGAAGTTGATAGCTAATAAGACTGATCAATTCCTGAGTACGAATGGCTTTGTGCATGATGGAGATTTCCTATTTATTCCAGGCAGACACGACGATTCTTCAAGGACTGTTTTAGACGCCACCTATACGGGTGATTCTGGATATAATGATGGTGTTGAATTGTTAAACATGCTTGCTCATCAACCCTCGACTGAGAAATTTATTAGCAAAAAATTAGCGATACGTTTTGTAAGTGACAATCCTCCGAATACCCTTATTAATAGAATGAGTGCTACTTTTCATAAATCTGATGGTGATATAAGGCAGGTATTGATCGCGATTGTGACTTCGGTCGACTTTTGGAATTCAGCTTCGGTCAGACAAAAAACTAAGTCACCATTTGAATTGGCCATAAGTGCAATAAGGGCGTTAGACGCTGATGTAAAACAACCTTATCAAGTTTTTATCTGGATCAATAAAATGGGTCAGAAAATCTATTACTATCAGGCACCAAATGGTTATCCAGATAGGAGCGAGTACTGGATCAATAGTGGTTCATTATTGAATAGAATGAATTTTGGCCTTGCCATCGCTAGCGGACGTATTCCCGGGTTGAAAATAAACCTTGCCGAATTGAATGATAATCGGGAGCCAGAAAGTCAGGAGGCAGCTTTAGTTGCTTATGGCAAGATTATGTTACCGGAGAAAGATTTAAAGACAACTTTTGCACGTCTAGCTCCAATGCTGAGCGATCCGGACATTTCTAAAAAAGTTCAACATGCTGCAGTTAGGTCAACCACAGCTGTGTTGGCATCAGAAGATGAAAACGCTAAGCAAAGTGACAAGCAACATTTAGCAGCCAATAAGAATATGATTTCACAGGTAGTTGGTGTCCTGATTGGTGCCCCTGAATTTCAACGGAGATAATTAATATTTATAAGTTATGACAAGTAGAAGGGGATTTATCAAAGCGGGTGGTTTAGCTTTATTTGGAGTTGGCATGGGTGGTATTCCATCATTTGTGTTTGATGCCATTGCTAACATACAACCCTTGCGGCTATTTGAGAAGAAAAAAACTTTAGTGTGTATTTTCCAACGTGGAGCAATGGATGGGTTAATGGCAGTTACACCATTTAATGATCCTTATTTGAAGGCTGCCAGACCGTCATTATTTATGTCCGCCGCACAAGATAAAGATCCAAATCCATTAATAGACTTAGATGGTCGATATGGCCTTCATCCGTCCATGAATTCGTTCAGATCATTATTCGAAGAAAAGAGATTAGCTATTGTTCACGGAATAGGATCTCCTAATCCAACCAGGTCTCACTTTGATGCACAAGATTATATGGAATCGGGAACTCCGTTTCGTAAAGGAACCGAAAGTGGCTGGCTTAATAGGGCAGTCGGTTTGATGGGGCACGAAGCACCCTCAGCATTTCAGGCAGTAAGTTTAACACCTTCGTTGCCCCGGTCGTTATATGGACCTGAAGCAGCACTTGCGTTTAGCAATCTTCATGACTTTGATATACAGATT
>Ga0247813_10002881_pt1 | contig 11438 bp, 11 predicted proteins | sample UWRJL169409C1_FD_180719 | JGI IMG/M metagenome (GOLD analysis project Ga0247813, IMG submission 180719) | Plant litter microbial communities from Arlington Agricultural Research Station in Wisconsin, United States - UWRJ-L169-409C-1 | ecosystem: Environmental > Terrestrial > Plant litter >... | reverse complement strand
TACATTTTTTTTCATCGCATAAGCAATGTGTTTCCAATCGATATCGAGCCGGCTCGGACTTGCATTGAGTTCTATGACTACGTTATTGGCTGCACAGGCGTCGATGATCGTTTCGTGATCAACGGGATAGCCTTCACGGCTTAACAACAACCTGCCGGTCATGTGGCCAAGAATAGTGGTGTAAGGGTTTTCAATAGCTGTCATCAACCGCATCATCGCTTTCTCTTTATTCATTTTGAGATTGCTGTGTACAGATGCGATCACCAGGTCGAAAGATGCCAATACTTCATTACGGTAATCCAGACTGCCATCATTTAAAATATCGCTTTCGATACTTTTGAATATTTTGAAAGGAGCAAGTTTTTTATTCAGCTCATCAATCTGCAGATGTTGTTCGCGGATCTTCTCTTCGGATAACCCCTGGGCATAAAAAGCAGATTTACTATGATCGCTGATCACCAGGTATTCCAATCCACGACCTATGGCCGCTTGAGCCATTTCTTCCAGTGTATTGCTTCCATCGCTCCAATTGCTATGGCAATGGATAATTCCTTTTATATCAGTCGGCTGCACTACATCCGGCATGATGCCGGTACGTAATAATTCAATGATCCCCGGATCTTCCCTGACTGGCGAAGGAATGAACGGAAGTCCCGCAGCGGCGAAACAACCGGCTTCATCTTCGATATGACTGATATTTATTTGCTTCAAAAGCGATTCGCTGAATTCTTTGGAGGAAGAAGTATTAATGTAGGCAGACAATACTTCATTGGTATTTACTCCATAAATGCGGACATTTAAACCCGAACTATTATTGTAGACCACGCTATCTTCTTTTCTTTCCTTCAAAGAGAATCCTTCGATGCACAGTAATGTTTTTTCAATCAGATCTTCATCGGCTTCAATCACAAATTCAAGCTCATCAATAGTGGGCATCTGGCGTTTGAAATTGCCGGTAAGCAACACCCTTTTTCCAACAAAAGTATTCACGAGTATCTGCTCTATTTCCGGAACAATATTTTCTATGCTTGAATAAAGATGGCTGCCTTTATTCCTGAGATAAAACTCGATGATGTCAGATACATTCTGTTGTGTTTTTTCTCCGAAGCCTTTGTATAATTTCAACCGGTTTTCTTTGCAGGCATACAACAATTCGCCGATACTTTCAATCTCCATTTCTTTCCAGATCGTGTGAATTTTTTTTGGCCCGATGCCTTTAATATTTAACATTTCAACGACCCCGGGAGGTGTCAAAAAAATCAATTCGTGGAGGTTTTTTAGTTCACCGGTCTCTAATAACTCAATTATTTTTTGTGCTGATGATGCACCTATCCCTTTAATCGAAGCGATATTTTCTTTCGGCATTTCATTTAATTGCGTGGGCAATTTTTCAATTGTGAAGGCAACGGAAGAATATGATTTCGATTTAAAACTGTTTTCTCCATGTATATCCATAAGTTTGGAAAGCATAGAAAATGTGTCGGCGATCTGATAGTTATCCATTTGTCAAATGTAGCAAAAATAAGAGGAATGAAATTGAGGAGCGTGGCAAAGAGGGAGATCGGAAATGAACTGCCATAAAATAATAAGCCAGCCTGGAACGCAGGCTGGCAGTACATTACATAAAAAAGTCCCGGTGTAAACCAGGACTTATTATTTTTAGCTCTAAGCTTATTTTTTTGCTGCTGCTTTTTTAGGGGCTGCTTTTTTTGCTGCTGCTTTTTTAGGAGCTGCTTTTTTTGCAGGAGCTGCTTTTTTAGGAGCTGCTTTTTTTGCAGGAGCCGCTTTCTTAGGAGCTGCTTTTTTTGCAGGAGCCGCTTTCTTAGGAGCTGCTTTTTTTGCAGGAGCTGCTTTCTTAGGAGCTGCTTTTTTCTTTGTTGCCATTTTTTTAAAATTTAATTGGTTAGTAAATAATACTTAAAAATAAATACTATTTTGATATTACCAAAAAAAAATATAAAAAAATTAAGCAGTCGCTTCTACCTCGCTGATAGAAACAAAAGTTTTATCGCCCTTTGCTTTCTTGAATTCTACCACTCCATCAGTCAATGCGAAGATGGTAAAATCTCTACCAACGCCAACATTTTTACCAGGGTGATATTGTGTACCACGCTGACGGATGATGATGTTTCCTGCAAGCGCCGGCTGACCACCATAAATTTTTACACCTAATCTTTTGCTTTGTGAATCGCGACCGTTCTTAACCGAGCCTTCACCTTTTTTGTGTGCCATTGTTTTTGAGTTTTGAGTTTTAAGTTTTAGGTTTTAAGTTTTAGGTTTTAAGTCATACTTATAACTTAAAACTTATTACTTATCACTTACAACTTTCATTAAGCGATTGCAGTTACTTTGATGTGAGTATACTGTGTACGGTGACCGTGTTTTTTACGGAAACCTTTCCTTCTTTTCATTTTAAAAGCGATCACTTTTTCACCTTTAACCAGGTCGCTGATAATTTCAGCTTTTACAGTTGCTTTTACACCTGTGCTTACATCGCTTCCGCTGCTTGTAAGTAACACATCAGAAAATTCTACTGAATCTCCTGTTTTACCCGCGATATGCGGAACGTATAAGCTGTCTCCTGCTTTTACTTTAAATTGTTGACCTGCGATTTTTACTATTGCTAACATAACCTAAATTTGGACGGCAAAGGTAAGGGTTTATGGGAAATTATAGTAAGTTTTTTTGAACTTTATTTGCCGTTAAGTAAGAAAAGTACATGATAAGGCAAAATTACGCTGAAATTCAATTGTTTGAGTTAAAAATTGCGGTTGCAGGTGGTCAGTTAAAAGTCGTATTCGTTGGTCGTCCATTGTCAGTCGCCGGTCGTCAATGCTCTGACAACTCTTTTCCACCTAATTTTGTACCCGTCTATGAAAGTATTTAAAAAGGTTATCGGGTTCATTTTCAGCATTTACGGTTTTGCTATCTTCCTGGCGATCATGTTCCTGCTCTTTCCATTTGTCATCATCGCGTCTTTTTTCGGAAAGGTCCGTGGCGGTAACTATATATATAATATATGCCGGCTTTGGTCGGATCTGGCCTTATTCTTCTGGGGCATTCATCACAAAAACTACTTCGATGCCCCCAAAAGCACCGATCATGCCGTAGTGTTCGTTTTCAATCACATTTCTTATATCGATATTCCATTTTTGCTGAAAGTGTTCCGCCGTCAACCGATCCGTATTCTCGGCAAGGCGGAATTGGGTAAGATCCCCATTTTCGGGTATATCTATCGTAAAGCGGTGGTGTCGGTTCAGCGAAGCAGCCCCGAAGCCAGGGCGAAAAGTGTGGAAACATTAAAATCCATGCTGCGGAAAAACATATCAGTAGTGATAGCTCCGGAAGGGACTTTCAACATGACGCACCGGCCGCTTAAAGAATTTTACGATGGGGCTTTTAAAGTTGCCATCGAAACACAGGCTTCCGTGCAACCCGTGATCTTTCTTGATGCCTATGACCGGCTGAATTATGAAAATGTATTTTCGCTTAATCCGGGAAAATCAAGAGCTGTTTTTTTAGAAGAAGTGGAAGTCGATGGATATACCCTGGAGGATGTGGAGATATTGAAAGCAAAAGTTTATGGCATCATGGAAGCTGCGCTGATCAAATACAAAGCCAGCTGGATAAGAAACCACTAAGCCAATAGGCACACAAAGATCTTCGTGAAATAGAAATTATTATTCTTTGTGCATCTTTGCGAACTTCGTGTATTCGTGGTTAAAAAATTATGCAGGAACAAGACGGGATATTATTTGAGGAAGAACAATTCGGCCACTGGGCCGAGATCATATTGCCATTGGCCGTGCCCATCGTATACACCTATGCTATTCCGGCAGATCTGATTTCAAGAGCAATCATAGGTTGCAGGGCAGAAGTGATATTTGGTAAAAATAAAAAATACGCCGGAGTCATCAAATCTGTCAGCACACAACAACCGGCCTACAAAACCAAAGCGATCCTCAACATACTCGATGATTCTCCGTTATTATATCCGCAGCAATTGCAGCTTTGGAAATGGATCAGCGATTATTATATGTGCTCGGAAGGAGAAGTGATGGCCGCGGCATTGCCGGCAAACTTCAAATTAAGCAGCGAAACCATTCTCATCTATAATGAAGAAATCGGCGAAGATTTTCAAGATCTTTCGGATGAAGAATTTGTAGTAGCAGAAGCATTACTGCTGAAAAAACAATTACACCTTACCGAAGTGCAGCAGCTGCTGGATGTGAGGCATGTGTATCCTGTCATCAAAAGCCTGATTGAAAAGAATGTGTGTTTTATCTGGGAAGAATTGAATGAGCGGTACAAGATCAAAAAAGAAAATTATGTACTGCTGAATCCTGCTGTTGATAATGAGGAGTCTTTAAGTGCTTTGCTGAATGAATGGAAAGGCGCGCCCAAACAAATGGAATTGCTGCTGGCATTTCTTCATTTGCAAAAAACAGAAGCTGAAGTGGTACAATCCGCTTTGCTGAAAAAGGCAGGTGCCACCCCTGCGCAATTAAAAGGGCTGGTAGAAAAAGGAATATTGTTGGTTGAAAAAAGAAGTGTAGACCGCATACGGACCTTTCCCAAAAATATCAACATCGATTTTGAACTTAGCGAGGCACAGGCAAAAAGTCTGGGTGAAATACGCGAAGCATTTACACAAAAAGCTGTTTGCCTTTTACAGGGTGTGACGGGCAGTGGTAAAACGCAACTTTATATAAAACTGATCGAAGAATATTTTTCTAAGGGCAAACAGGTTTTGTACCTGCTTCCCGAAATTGCTTTAACGTCGCAGATTATAAGAAGGCTGCAAAAACATTTTGGTGGAAATATCGCGATCTATCATTCTAAATTCAACGATCAGGAACGGATAGAGTTATGGAATAAGATCCGCACCGGCGAAGTGAAAATAGTATTGGGTGCAAGAAGCGCCCTGTTCCTGCCTTTCAAAGAACTTGGCCTGGTGATAGTTGATGAAGAACATGACCCTTCTTACAAACAACAAGATCCTGCGCCACGATACAACGCCCGGGATGCCGCTGTTTTTTATGCTTCATTATTTCAGGCCAAAGTCTTGCTGGGAACGGCCACCCCATCGCTGGAAAGTTATCATAATGCGTTGCAGAATAAATATGCATTGGTGAAATTGAATGAACGCTTTGGAGGTTTGCAATTGCCCGCTATTGAAATTGTCAATACCAGCCAGGTGGCTCAAAAAGGAAAAGTGATGATCAGTCCGCAACTCAAAGAAGCCTTGCAGCAAACTGTGGAAGCGGACAGGCAGGCGATACTGTTTCAAAACAGGCGGGGGTACAACCCGTACCTGATCTGCGGTACCTGCGGACATATTCCGCAATGTGTGCATTGTGATGTGTCGTTGACATTGCATAAATTCAGTAACAAATTGCATTGTCATTATTGCGGCAGCACTTATCCAAAGCTGGTTACCTGCCCGGCTTGTGGAAGTAATGCCTGGCTGGAGAAAAACTTTGGAACGGAAAAAATCGAGGAGCAGCTTGAAGAAGATTTCAGCACTTACCGGATTGCAAGGATGGATGTAGACAGTGTGAGAGGCAAAACTGCACACGATAACCTGATCCAATTATTCGAACAACATCGTTTAGATATTTTGGTAGGGACACAAATGGTGGTGAAAGGACTGGATTTTGAAAAGGTAAGCCTGGTGGGAATCCTGGATGCAGATGGTTTGTTGAGCTTTGCAGATTTTCGTGCGAACGAACGGGCATTCCAACTCATGGAGCAGGTGAGCGGAAGGGCAGGGCGTAAGCATGAACAAGGGAAAGTGCTGATACAGGCTATGAATGTAAAACATCCTGTTCTGCAGTTGGTGCAGCAACATGATTTTGAAAAATTTTATGAATTTGAGATCGTCAACAGGCAGGAGTTTTTTTATCCGCCCTTCAGCAGGCTGGTGAAAATGACCTTGAAGCATAAAGACAAAACGGTGGTAACAGATGCGGCGAATAAGTTAGCATTATTGTTGAGGCAGGATCTGAAAGAATATGTGGTAGGCCCTGCACCTCCGGTGATAGGGAGGATACGCAATCTGTACCTCATGGAACTGATGATAAAGCTGCCGAAAGAGCCCGGCATGAGCCTGAATTACAAAAAGGTGATCCGTAACCATATCAATTTAATGCAGGCGGAAAAGGCGTATAAAAGTGTGCATGTGGTGGCGGATGTGGATGCGATGTAAAATTTAATTACGAATTAAAAATTACGAATTACGAATTGCTGGAAAACAAAATACGATGCAGGAAAATTTTTCTTTAAAACGATACAATACATTCGGCATTGATGCCAGTGCAAAATTCTTCGCTGCTTTTAAAAGTATTGATGAATTAAAAGAATTGCTCACTGATAGTAATCTCACAACTCACAACTCACAGCCCACGACTATCCTTGGTGGTGGTAGCAATATTTTATTTACAAAAGATTTCGACGGGCTTGTTTTAAAAAATGAAATTGCCGGAATATCCATCATCAAAGAAGATGCGGAGCACGTGTATGTAAAAGCAGGTGCAGGTGAAAGCTGGCATGGGTTGGTGATATTTTGCCTGAATCACGGATTGGCGGGAGTTGAAAATCTTTCGTTGATACCAGGCAGTGTGGGCGCTTCGCCGATGCAGAATATCGGTGCTTATGGTGTGGAAATAAAAGATGTATTTTATTCGCTTGAAGCCTATCATAAAAACGACGATATGAGAGTTTACTTCAGCAACAGCGATTGCGAATTCGGTTACCGCGAAAGCATATTCAAAAACAGGCTAAAGGATCAGTTTGTGATCACGAATGTTATTTACAGGCTCAATAAAAAACCTCGTTTCAATACATCCTATGGTGCTATTGAACAGGAGCTAGAAAAGATGGGTATACAGGAACTCTCTATCCAGGCAGTATCACAGGCGGTCATCAACATACGCCAGAGTAAATTGCCTGATCCAAAAGTGATCGGCAATGCAGGAAGTTTTTTTAAGAACCCTGAAATACCTGCGGAACAATTTGAAGAGTTGAAAAGAGATTTCCCTTCGATAGTAGGATATTCTTTGCCGGGTGATAAAGTAAAACTGGCTGCCGGCTGGTTGATCGAACAATGCGGCTGGAAAGGTTATCGAAGGGGCGATGCAGGTTGCCATGCTAAACAAGCGTTAGTGCTTGTAAACTATGGCCATGCCAATGGTAGCGAAATTTTACAGCTGAGCACAGAGATCATCAGCAGTGTACAGGAAAAATTCGGGGTGGCGCTTAGCCGGGAAGTCAATATCATATAAATTGTCTTTGATAAAAAGCAGCATTTTTTACTGTGCCGGTATCTTACCTGAAAACTTTTTATGAGAAAATTGATCGTTTTAGCCCTTACCCTTGTATTTGCCTCCGGCATTTGTCTTGCGCAGCAAGCTGCAAAATCCGTGTATGCCGAGCTCGGCGGACCCGGAATTGCTTCCATAAATTACGACATGCGTTTCCTGAAAAAAGAAAACGGCCCGGGTTTTCGGGTAGGGATCGGCGGGTTTTCTGTCCGGAATGAATACTCCGACGGAAGTAGCGAAAGGCTGAGTTTGCTTACGGTTCCTTTGGGATTTAACTGGCTTTTTGGAAACGACGGCCGCCATTATTTTGAAGCTGGTGCCGGCGCTACTATCGTCCGCCTAAAAGACGACAGTGATTTCGATAACGATGATGATATATTCCGCGGGTCTTTTGGGCACCTTACATTCGGCTACCGGATGCAGCCCACCAACAGCGGGTTTACTTTTCGCGCCGCCATCACACCCGTGTTTGGCAGGGGTACTTTCATACCTTACTATGCCGGTATTTCTTTCGGCTATAAATTTTAAAATTCAAAAGTCTGAGAGGTTCAAGGTTTCAAAAAAGTTCAGGAGGCCAAAGTTCAAATAACTTTTTGAAACCTTGGACCTCCTGAACTTTTAAACCTATTGAACGTCTTCAACTCAATTAAAATCTTCCTCGTTAAAATCATCCTCCCCATAATGCTGTGTACCCAGGTTCAGCATGCTGCCCATCAGGTCTTTGAATTCAATTTTTCCATCAATCACCTTTTTGCTGATCAATGAATAGGCGGCAAGACCATGAAGTACCAGTTCCATCAGCAAAGCATTTTCCTTTTCACTGCCTGCATTGAAATATTTTTTCACCAGTGCATGCAACCCGCTTACCTTGTAAAGCATCTGCACTTTATCTTCATCTTTTGTTTCGAGAAAAAGATTCAATGAGTTACCCCCGTCAAACCATGAAGTGATGGCTTTGTATGGATTTTCAGCAGCCTCTTTTCCTTTCTTTTTCTTCAGCGTTTCGGGGTTGGGGAAGTATTGGATGAATTGAGTGCGAATAGCTTTCTCCAGTAAATTATAGGCCACCTGGAACGGGCCTTCCTGTTCGCCTTCATATACGAGTTCTATTTTGCCGGTAATGGAAGGAATGATGCCCACGAGGTCGCTCAGCCATACCTGTGTAGTATCTTCACCATTTATCAAAGCACGCCTTTCAGCAGCACTTACTGCATTTTCGTAAGCCGAAATGGTAAGCCTTGCGCTCACGCCACTTTTTTTATCTACCAGTTCACTTTCCCTTGCTTCAAAAGCGATCTGTTCTATCAAACGTTTGATGAGATCACTTACTGCCACCGCTTTCTTTTGATCCTCATTGATAGCTGCTTCCTGTTCAGTGATCAGCAAAGCCGTTTCGATCGATTTTGGATAATGCGTCAATATCTGGCTCTGGATCCTGTCTTTCAATGGTGTTACAATGCTTCCACGATTGGTATAATCTTCGGGGTTGGCGGTAAACACGAACATAACGTCGAGGGGTAAACGAAGTTTGAAACCACGTATCTGCAGATCACCTTCTTCGAGGATATTGAATAATGAAACCTGTATACGTGCCTGCAGATCGGGCAATTCATTGATCACAAAAATGCAGCGGTTGCTTCGTGGTATGATGCCATAATGCAATACTTCTTCATCGGCAAAACTCAGTTTCAGATTGGCCGCTTTGATCGGATCGATATCTCCGATAAGATCCGCCACGCTTACATCCGGCGTAGCCAGCTTTTCGCCGTAGCGTTTGCTTTTATGCAACCACTCGATCGGTGTCGCATCACCTTTTTGTTCGATAAGGTCACGTGAATATTTTGAGATAGGATGGAATGGATCGTCGTTGATCTCACTGCCTGAAACTACCGGTATATATTCGTCCAGCAGATCGGTCATCTGCCTTGCCATACGGGTTTTCGCTTGTCCGCGTAAGCCGAGAAACAAAATATTATGCCGGCTCAGCAATGCCCGTTCGGTATCGGGTATCACCGTGTCTTCATACCCCATAATGCCGGGAAAAGGGTTTTCTTTCGCTCTTATTTTTGTAAGCAGGTTTTTCCTGATCTCTTCTTTGATCGGCAATGAAACATAACCGCTCTTTTTTAATTCGCCTAGTGTAGTTGCTTGTTTTGTACTCATAATTTTATTTATACTACTAAATTTTATTTTTTTTGTTTTGCCGGGAAGAAGGGAAGAAAAGAAGTATTTTTTCTTCCCGGGAAAATGTTCTATTCCCTATTCAATACAATATCTTTTTGTTCCATCTTTGATCCATCGAGTATTGAAGTTGATCAGGAAACCGATGTGCAATTTGCTCAATTTTATATGACTTATAATTTGCGCTTGCCAGATCGGATTGACCGTAGTCACTGCTTTAAATTCACAAATAATAGTATCAGCAACTAACACATCAATTATTAGCCCATTATCAAATTCAATCCCGTCGTAACTTATCGGTAATTGAACCTGTCTTTTAAAAGGTATTTCTCTCTTTTCAAGTTCATGACAAAAACATAGTTCATATACTTTTTCCAATAAACCTGGGCCAAGTTCGTAATGAACTGCATAAGCACAATCCATGATCTCTTTACACAGGAATTGTTCCTCTTCGTTTAATATATACATGATATTCTATTTACTGATCAATTAAAAATTTATCAGCTCTAAACTATCACCATAATATTTGAAAGAACATTATTCTCGTTGTATTTTTTCTTGTGAACCTACGAGAAAAACACCATTAAAAAACGTGTTTTAGCCCGGAAGACAAGAAGGGAATATTTGTTTTTCTTCCCGTCTTCCCGGCAAAAAATTAATACACAGTTTTCCTCTTACCGCTTTCAAAATCTTTAAAAATGAATGCCCCTAATTTATCCAGCGAGGCAAAAAATGCTTTCCCATGATTCGCCTCGGTGAACTCCTGCACGAATTTTTGTAAATACGGATCGCTGGCTATCATGAACGTAGTGATCGGTATCTTCAGTTTTTTGCATTGCGTAGCAAGGCTCATGCATCGGTTCAATATTTTGCGGTCTACACCAAAACTATTCTTATAATATCTTGCCCCTACTTTCAGGCAGGTGGGTTTGCCATCGGTGATCATGAAGATCTGTTTGTTGGGATTTCGCCTGCGGCGAAGAATATCCATCGCCAGTTCCAGCCCTGCAACAGTATTGGTATGATAAGGCCCCACCTGCAGGTATGGAAGGTCTTTTATCTCGATCGTCCAGGCATCATTGCCAAACACCACGATGTCCAAAGTGTCTTTCGGATATTTTGTCTTGATGAGTTCCGCTAAAGCCATCGCCACTTTTTTCGCTGGTGTGATCCTGTCTTCGCCATACAGGATCATGGAGTGGGAGATGTCGATCATCAGCACGGTGGAGGTCTGCGATTTGAAATCCGTTTCCCTGATCTCCAGATCATCTTCCTGCATGCGGAAACTATCAATGCCATGATTGATCTGTGCATTGCGGATGGAGGAAGTGAAATCGATCTGTTCCATCGTGTCGCCAAACTGGTAAGGCCTTGTTTCCGGGTTGATCTCATCGCCACCACCTGGTTTGAACGTATGATGATTGCCTTGTTTCGTTTTTTTGATCTTTCCAAAGATCTCTTCGAGGCTTTTTTTACGGATGCCCTGTTCGGTTTTCGGCGTGATCTTTATCTCACCATTTTCCTTGCCTTCATCAATGTATCCTTTTTGCTTTAATTCTTCGATAAAATCACCGATGCCGTAATCATCATTGGTTAGTTTATATTCTTTATCAAGCTCATTGAGCCATTGCATCGCCTCACCAAAATCGCCGCTGGTGTAAGTCAGTAACTGCATGAACAGATCAAGCAGCTGTTGAAATTTTGTCTGGGCGTTTTGTGAAGGATCGTATTTGGAAAAGTTGAAGCCTTTCATATCTTTCGTATTTGATGAATTGTGTGAACGTGCCTCTAGTGCATTCACACCATTCGTAATTCGTAATTGTTAATTCGTAATTGACTATGCAATTTACGCAACTATCACCCCCTTCATTTGTTAAATACGTAAAATAAAAGCCCCGCTTTGCAGCAGGGCTTTTACATATCAGTTTATTCATT
>Ga0247813_10002880_pt1 | contig 11439 bp, 7 predicted proteins | sample UWRJL169409C1_FD_180719 | JGI IMG/M metagenome (GOLD analysis project Ga0247813, IMG submission 180719) | Plant litter microbial communities from Arlington Agricultural Research Station in Wisconsin, United States - UWRJ-L169-409C-1 | ecosystem: Environmental > Terrestrial > Plant litter >... | reverse complement strand
ATTGATCATCTCCCTTTGTTCTGCAGTCAGTTCGGTTTTCTCCAGCAAATTCGCCAAACCGATAATCCCGTTAATAGGTGTACGGATCTCATGGCTCATATTGGCAAGGAAATTTTCTTTTATTTTTTTTCCCTGTTCTGCCAGTTCTTTAGCCTTGATCAGCTCTTTCTGATAAGATTCCAGCTCTTTGTTCTTTTGGATAATATCCCGCTGGGTCCTGACAAACTGGATGAAGGAATCTACTTTTGCCGAAGTAACAAAAGGGTTTAAGGGTTTATACAGATAGTCTACAGCCCCCGCATTTAAACCTCTCACTGCATACTTCGTATCTGTGGATATCGCAGTTACAAAGATCACAAGGATATCTTTTGTACGCGGATTGCTTTTTAAAATTTCTACCAGCTCAAAACCATCCATTTCCGGCATTTGAACATCTACCAGGGCTATCGCAATATCCATCTCCCAAGCCAGGCGTAACGCCTCATTGGGTAAAGTGGTTGAAATTAAATTTACATCATCCCGTTCTAAAAGGGCTTCCAGTGCTATAATATTCTCGGGTCTGTCGTCAACAATCAGGATGTTAATCTTTTCCATGCGTTTTTAGTAGGCTTCCTTATGATAAACCTTATGCTATTTTTTGATATATATTATTTTTTTTATCTATGACCTTAAAGCGGCCGATCTGTTCACTTCTTAATGTCTCTTTTGATCCCAGGCACAGGAAACCAAAATTAGCTAAACTATTATAAAACAGGTCTATTACCCTTTTTTGTAACTCCGAGTTGAAATAGATAAGTACATTTCTGCATGAGATTAACTGAAATTCATTAAAGACACCGTCTGAAGCCAGATTATGTACCGAGAAGAGAACGTTCTTTTTTAATGAATGATTGATGGATGCCGCATCGTATCGAGCAGTATAATAATCTGATAAAGTATGCAGGGCGCCTGTCTTTTGATAGTTTTCGGAATATTGTTTCATCTTTTGCAGGTCGTAAATTCCATTTTTAGCAAATTCAAGCACATCAGAATTAATGTCTGTCCCATAGAAAAAACTCCTGTCATATAAATTCTCTTCAGAGAAAAGTATAGCAAAGGAATACAGTTCTTCTCCCGTGGAGCATCCGGCATTCCAGATTTTAATCCGCTGGTATGACCGAAGATAAGGTATTATATGTTCAGTGACAGATTTATAAAAAAGCGGGTCCCGGAACATTTCCGTCACGTTCACAGTCACTTCAATTAAAAATGATTCAAAATATTCGTTATCATTTGTCAGTAATATACGCAAATCAAATAAACTTAGTTTTTGTAATTGCATAATCCGCGTCACCCTTCGTTTCAGCGATGCCGAGGAGTAATTACTGAAATCAAAACCGTGGACGTTTCTGATAAAATCAGCCAGCTGCGCCAGTTCTGCATAACTGATTACCTCTTCTGTATGATCTGGTTCCTTTTTCATATTAACTTAACCAGACTCTGAGCATGGACAGGAGCTGGTCGATATCTACTGGTTTAGCGATATAGTCATTTGCTCCCGCTTCAATACATTTTTCCCGGTCGTTTTTCATCGCTTTTGCTGTCAGCGCAATAATAGGTAGTTTTTTATGTTCCTTATTCCGGCGGATAATCTTCATCGCTTCATATCCATCCATTTCCGGCATCATGATATCCATCAGTACAAGATCAATAGATGGAGTGTCTTCAAGGCGTTCCACCGCTTCCCTGCCATTTGCTGCGATCACTATTTTAAGGTCGTACACCTGCAGTGCGCTCGAAAGGGCGAAGATATTCCGCATATCGTCATCAGTAATCAGGATAGTTTTATCTTTTAATACTTTTTCAATAGTAGATACAGTTTTTACATTTCCTGAAGAAGCTTTAGGGAAGTCGCCCTGTTTTTTTAATTTGTTCATGAACAGGCTTACCTCATCGATCAGCCTGTCATTGGATTTGTTTGACTTTAATACCATGGCTTCCGAATACTTCATGATATGCGCGATCTTGTCCTGATCAAGCTCCATAGCCGTATTAATAATCACCGGCACATGCGCGAACTTCTCCTGCGTCTTTATTTGGTCGAGCAAATCAAAACCCGATATATCAGGAAGGTTTAAGTCCAGAATAATACAGTCAAACGAACGGCTTTTAAGAATTTCCAATGCCCCCTCGCCAGTAAATGCCTGTACTACCTCAATCCCTTTCGCTACCAGTTGCTCTTTCACTGCGAAGCTTTGCAGTTCATGATCTTCGATAACCAGTACAGTCTGGAAATTATAGCTGATGTTACCGGAATTCAATATTGAAAATGCCTGGTCAAGGTCGTCCTTTTCAATTGGCTTTTTCAGGAATCCGATTGCACCCTCTTTTAAAGCTTTTTCACCTTTTACTTCTCCTGCCGACATCATATGGACTGGAATATGTTTGGTGAGCGGGTTTGCTTTTAATTGCTTCAGGACGCTCCATCCGTCCATAACAGGTAACATGATATCCAGTATAATTGCATCAGGCAGTAAGGAAATTGCTTTTTCCAGACCGATATCACCGCTATGCGCAAGTGCAGATTCAAAACCTTTTTCCTTTGCATAATCTTTCAGCACATCCGCAAATACGAGGTCATCTTCAATGATCAGTACGGTCTGCTTTCCGGTTTTGTTTACAGGAACAAGCACAGGTTGAGGGATCAGCGGTACAATAACCGGATCATGCTGTATATTACCTTCGGGATTATTTTGCGTATCAGCATGCAGGATAGCAGGAACGTAAAGTGTAAAGCAGCTCCCCAAATCAGGTTCACTTTCTACCTGTATTTCACCACCAAGGATATTAGCGAGTTCTTTGCTGATGGAAAGCCCAAGGCCTGTACCGCCATATTTTCTGCTGGTCGTACCATCGGCTTGTTTAAAGGCTTCAAAGATCAGTTTTTGTTTATCCGCAGGTATGCCGATCCCGGAATCTTTAACACTGAAATAAAGGACCTGCTGGGTAGTATTTTTAAGCTGATCTGAGTAAAATTTGATTTCATGGCCTGCGGCGCCGATTTCAAGTTTGATTTCTCCCTGCTCCGGGGTAAACTTAAAGGCGTTTGATAACAGGTTTTTTGTAATCTGCTCGATTCTCGCCAGGTCTGTCATCATTCTTTCCGGCAAGTCGGCCCCAAGTGTCGCTGTAAAGTTTATCTTTTTACTTTTTGCAATCTCCGTAAACAGTGATTCCATATTTTGTTTGATTTCCTGCGGCCTTACCGGTTCAATATCCAGGTCTATTTTTCCCGATTCAATTTTTGAAAGATCGAGGATATCATTGATTAAAGTAAGCAGGTCGCTTCCAGCATTATGGATTACGCCGGCATATTTCAGCTGTTCCTCATTTAAGTTCTCAGGCCTGTTTTCTTTTAAGATCCTTGCCAGGATCAGGATACTGTTTAATGGGGTCCGCAGTTCGTGGCTCATATTAGCCAGGAATTCCGATTTGTACTTACTGGAAATTTCGAGTTCTTCCGCCTTGAGTCCGATAGCTTCCCTGGCCTCATTGATGGACAGGTTCCTTTCTTCCAGCAGGCTGGCTTTTTCTTCCAGTTCGGCATTGGTCTGCCGCAATTCTTCCTGCTGTACCCGCAACTCTTCTTCCGAAGCCATTAATTCCTCGGATTTATGCAGCAACTCTTCATTGGTGGTGCGTAGTTCTTCCTGCTGGCTTTCCAGTTCTTCTGCCTGCTGTTGTGTCTGCATAAACAAATCACGCAATTGTGCCCTTGCACGGGTACTGTTGATCCCGATTCCAATGTTTACCGCAATCCGCTCCAGGAAGTCGAGCGCAATGTCTGTCGGCGGTTCAATCAGCCCAAGTTCCATCACCGCAATAATTTCTTCTTCGAAAAGGATAGGTAAAATCAGTAATGTATTTGGTATGGTACTGCCTATGGCAGAACTGATTTTTATATAATCCGCAGGAAGATCAGTTAACTGTTTCATCCGTTTCTCCACGGCAACTTGCCCAACCAATCCTTCACCTAATAGTATATCTGTATTTTTTCCTTTCTTTTTCTCAAAAGCATAACTTCCGCTGAGGCTCAGTCTTTCCGTTTTTGCCTGATATAAATACAACGCTCCTATTGGGGCCTGCAGGTAATTACACATCGCTGTAGTGACATGTGTACATAATTCCTCTATTTCCTGCTCTCCCCGGAGGGATTCATTGATTACTGAGGCACCGGACAACATCCAGTTTTTCTGTTCATTTTCCTTTGAAAGCTTTTCGAGCTCTTCGTTACTTTCCCTGATTTTTATTTCAGTCAGCAGCTGCTCATCAAAAGTCCTCTTGATAAAACTAAACAAGTATAAGACCAGACATAAAATGATAAACGCACTTGCCAGGACAATAATCGTAGATCTTTTTCCGCTTTCCGTTCTTTTATCTTTTCTGAGTTTTAATAGTTCTGTTTCATGCTGAATGATTTTATTGTTGACCCTGATCATATTGTCTTTAGACAATTTTCCTTTGTCGGTCAGCATCTTTTTCATCGCCATTTGTTGCCCTCCTACAGCATTTGCCTGCAGGATCTCCTGCATATCACGCATTTTCTGGTTGGCATAGAATTCCAGGGAATCCATTCTTTCCTGCTGAATCAGGTTATCCTTGGTAAGAAAATCAAGCTGTTTGATCTGTGGTAAAACCTTATTCGCATTTTTCGTGTACGGATCAAGATAATTCGGACGTTGGGTTAAAATATATCCCCTCAGGCCAGTCTCTGCGTTAAGCATTTGAACCTCTAAATTCTGTGCATGGTCAATCACCTCATAAGTATGGCTTTCCCATGAAGAATCACTGTTCATCGACTGGATACTGATGTAAGAGGTGATAGCAGATATTAAAACAAACAATAAAGAAATACCAAATCCTGTCAGTACCTGTTGTTTAAATGTAAGTTTGAACATAAATATTATGATATTGCTTTGTGGTTAAATTTTTGTATCTGTTAATCCATTAGAATACAAAGCAATAATACTCATAAATATGCGTTTCGGCAGATTCAGGAAGAAAATTTGTAATATTTATTTACAGATCCTGCATACATTGCGCATAGGTAGGACCTATAGGGATTATTTTGTTTCCAATCCAGATTTGTGTCCGGTCATATTTTGTTACCGCACTTTTCGCAATGATAAATGCCCGGTGTGATCGGATAAATTTTTGGGCGGGTAGTAACGCAAACATTTCAGTGATAGGCATCCTTGTGCTGAGTGAAGTATTGTTCCGCAGGTGAATCTGTGTATAATTGCCGGCAGCTTCAATATAGAGAATTTCATCCAGCGCTACCTTAATCTGTTCATAGCCATCCTTGATAAATACATATTGCGGGGGCTGGGCGGTGCCGGATTGCTGGCGGAGGCTGTGCAATTCTTCCGCCTTATTGCAAGCTTTCAAAAAGCGGGGCAGAGAGAAGGGTTTCAGCAGATAATCCAGCGCATTTAATTCAAAACCTTTGACCGCATGTTCTGCATAGGCCGTAGTGAAAATTACTAGCGGGGGATTGCTCAGGCTGCGCAGGAAATCAATTCCGCTGATATCGGGCATTTTTATATCCAGGAAAATCAGGTCGACCTTGTTTTCCCTGATATAAGTGATGGCCTCAAAAGCATTCGTGAATGTGGCGGTAAGCTCTACAAACGGAACTTTTGAGGCGTGGGATTTTACAATATCCAGAGCTATTGGCTCGTCATCTATTGCGATAGCGATCATTTTCTATTTTAAATTCAGCGTTAAATGTACGAAAAACTCTTTTGCGCTTTCCCTGATGATCAGTTCGTGCTTCTTAGGGTAGAGCAGGTTTAAACGCTGTCTGACATTTTCCAGGCCTATGCCGCTGTTTAACTTTTCGGGATCCCCGTCCGCTTTTAAATGTATACTGTTATTAACATCAAAGTAGAGTACATCACCTTTTGTCTGCAGTGTGATCTTGATATGGGAGGGCGATTGTAAACTGATGCCATGTTTAAAAGCATTTTCCACAAAAGGGATCAGCAGCATCGGGGTAATCTCCATGGGCGTGAGCTGCTCTTCAATTTCGGTGCTGATTACTATATCAACCGAGGTGGAAGTACGCAGCTGCTGCAGTGCGATGTAGTTGTTCAGGTAATCGATGTCCCTGCTCAGGGAAATTTTATCCTGCATGTTTTCCTGTAGCATAAACCGCATCATATCGCCTAATTTCTGGATTCCCTCACCTGTACGGTCTGCTTTTTCCTGTAGCGCAGTACCGTATAAAGTATTCAGCGCATTAAACAGGAAGTGGGGGTTAATCTGTGATTTTAAAAAGCCCAGGTTGGCATCGGATTTTCCCAGTTCAATTTTCAGCGAGGAAATCTGATCAGCGGTTGCGTTCCTGGTTTTATAAATATACCAGGCAAGCGGTGTACTGATCAGCAGTTGTGCTGGAATATGGAAAGCGATAAAAATGGCAAACAGCTCATATGTCCTTCCAAATATGATGGTGAAGATTGTAAAAGGAATACTGATCAGTACAGCAAGTAATACCATTTTACCCAGATAAACACGAAACGGCTTTTGTTGCGCCATCAAATTAGGGATCAGGTAATAGATACTATAGATCGTCAGCCCCACACAGGCAACCACCACAAACGTCCAGCACAGGATGGCATCAAAATCCACGTTAGTGATGACCAGTACCAGTATGCCTACAAACCAGAATGCGGCCCCGAATGTAATTTCCAGTTTCATCTGGTGGCTGCTCTCTGTTTCTTTGTTTTCTATCAGATAGAGCAGCATTCTTTTGAGCGCACCATAGATACAAATAAGCAAAATCAGCCATGCCGCTTTGGTAAAACCGGTAAAGAAGAACATGTTATAAGCCTGGTCGAGCGTATCATACCGCAGTAGTTCATCAGCCTTGCTATAGGTATTACTGATACTGATTACCAATCCGGAAATAATATACATCACTAAAATCAGTGAGAAGTGCAGTCCTGTATTTGATTTTCTGAACAACGCCGGCAGGCAGCAAAAATTAAGCAGCAGAAAAGTAAAATACAGGATTGAACACCTGAACAGTGCCGGCAGAAAGTAATTGGACAGGTAACTGTAGGAAATGCCGTTTTCCTTAAATCTATAAGGTGTGTAACTGCTGATACCGGAGCCGTCCGATATCAGCATTAAGATGGTTATGCCATACAGGATGCTGACGGTCAGCAGTTCTATCCTGTTCAGGTCTTTAATATTCATTTTAGTATCCATTGATATCACTATTGTTGTTAAATTATGCTGTACCCGATCAGAATTTATTTCCTGATCATCAATTTCATCCGGTCTTTTACCCTTTGTCAGGTCCGCTTTTTATAGCTGCCGACCTGATCTGAAGTTCAATATTAGTTTTATACGATCTTTTCGCTGTTACTGATCATAAATCCCGTGCAATAGTACAAATGGTTTGTCTCACTCCATATAAAATGTGATGAACCTTTTAAAAAATGTGACGAGTAAGGAAATATGCATAGATTTACCCATTATAATAATGTACAAATGATAGTTTACGGAATTCCGAATTGCAATACAGTAAAAAAAGCAAGAACATGGTTAGCGGATAATGGGATAACTTATGAATTCCATGATTTTAAAAAACAAGGTATCAGTGCCGGAAAGTTAAATGAGTGGTGCGGGGTATTTGGATGGGAAAAGGTATTAAACAAAAAAGGGACTACCTGGAAGAAAATCACTCCTGAACAACAGTTACAGGTTACGGATCAGGCATCGGCAGTTGCCCTGCTGGCAGAAAACACAAGTGCCATTAAACGTCCTGTAATAGAAAAGGATGGAAAAGCAATCCTGATTAGTTTTGATGAGGAACTTTACAATAAACTGTTGAAATAATTAAACCTTACCTTGTTATTTTTTGTTAAATAGGGATAAGATCAGTTAAAAGTAAATTAGATTTGATACCTGCTTAAGGAAATCCTGGTTTGGACCCACAACTGATAGCAGATAAAGTAAACCTGATAACTGATAAAAAATAACAAAATATATTCGAATGGAATTATCATAAGCAACCGCTTGCGAACGGCATGAATATGCTAATGATAGCTTCAGCACTAATAAAAAATAAATATTCCGAAATGAAAATGCTTAAACAGTTACTTCTTGTATTGTTATTTACAATACCACTTTACACCTCCGCACAAACCGGTATCAGCGGCGGTGTGTTTGACTATGAAAATAAGGATTTTCCATTACAAAAGGTTACTGTAAGAAACCTGACAAAACAAAAGACAGTTGTAACTACAGCTGCGGGTTTATTTACAATTCCCGCAAGTAAAGGTGATTTGCTGGAGTTCTCTTTACCAGGTTATAATACCGATACTTTATACCTGACTAACCTGCAGGCTAAAACAATATACCTTCCTTCGAAGTCTACCAATCTGAAACAGGTAAATATTGAAAGTGCCAGATTATCAAAAGACCTCAACCTGAAAGATCCGAATGCCAAACCCTTCAGGCGTGTCGCGGGAATTGCTCCGAAAGGAAATGTGGGCCGTGCCGGTGGTGTAGGATTTGCATTTGGCGGAGGTAAGGAAAGACGTCAGCGCGCCAAAGAGAAAGCTTTGGATGAAAAAGACAGTTATGAAACAGAAATCAGCCAGTATTTTAATGAGCAGCATGTAGGAGAACTGATCAAGATTACAGGTCAGGAACTAAAAGACTTTATTGGTTATTACAGGCCAACTGTGGCAAGGGTTAAAAGCGACAGTCCTTTTAATTACGACTATTATATCGCGCAGTCTTACCAGGCCTGGTTAAAATTGCCGGCCGACCAGCGCAAGCTGCCCCCGATGCAGAAATTAAACAAAAACTAATTTGATAAGAAAACTATAACCCCTAAACATAATGAATAATAAGTTTTTTCAAAAAGCACTCCTTCCGGCGGTGTTTTTTGCTTTTAGCCTTGGTGCGCAGGCCCAGCAACCAGCCGCCGCAACCAATTACGATCCGCATGCCGCGTTCAGTCCGCTTTTCTACACGCAAAACGGAAATGAATTCCGTTCCGCAAGTGGTTATCCCGGTCCTAAATACTGGCAGAACCGTGCAGATTATAATATAGTCGCGAACCTGGACGACAAAACCAATACTGTTTCCGGTACGGTAACAATATCATACAAAAACAACAGTCCGGATCAATTACCATATATCTGGTTGCAGTTAGACCAGAACCTTTTCTCTCCTGAATCAAGAGGAAGCGCATTGATCAAAGCCGGGAGCCGTTATGGTGCCAGAGGCGAAAAGGTAGATGGCGGTTATAAAATCACTGACCTGTCTGTTGCGAAAAAATCAAAAGCCTTAAAATTTACCTCTCTTACAGAAGATACACGGATGCAGATCCGTCTTGATGAGCCTATGGCTGCCAATGGTGAGGTGATCACTATTAAAATGAACTTCTCTTTTATCATTCCTATCAATGGATCTGACAGAATGGGGCATTTGGCAACTAAAAACGGTGAAATCTATACTATCGCCCAATGGTTTCCAAGGTTATGTGTGTATGATGACGTAACGGGATGGAATACTTTGCCTTACTGGGGAGCGGGAGAATTTTACTGTGAGTATGGTGATGTAAATTATACAGTAACCACACCGGCAGATCATATCCTGATGGGATCAGGTGAGTTGCTGAACCCACAGGAAGTATTTACCGCAGAGCAGTATAAACGTTGGAATGCAGCAAAAGAAAGTGATAAGACAGTAAGTATCCGTACAGCAGAAGAAGTGCTGGATGCAAAATCACGTCCTGCGAAAGATAAACTGACCTGGAAATTTAAAATGAACAATACCAGGGATGTAGCCTTTGCGTCTTCTAAAGCTTTCGTGCTTGATGCGGCGAGGATTAACCTGCCAAGTGGTAAAAAATCATTAGCAGTTTCCGCGCACCCTGTAGAGAGCAATGGTCCTGATGCATATGCAAGAGGAGCAGAGTTCGTAAAAGGAAGTATTGAGAACTATTCCAATAAATGGTTCGAATTCCCTTATCCGATGGCTGTGACAGTTGCGTCAAATGTAGGTGGTATGGAATATCCGGGGATTGTTTTCTGTGGATGGAGAGCTAAAAAAGCAAGCCTCTGGGGAGTGATCGACCATGAGTTTGGCCATAACTGGTTCCCGATGATTGTTGGTAGTAACGAACGTAAGTATGGCTGGATGGATGAAGGTTTTAATACTTTTATCAATGGTATTTCTACGGATTCGTTTAACAATGGAGAATTTAAAAGCAAACCGGCTAACATGCAGGCGGCCGCAAAATTTTTCTCTAACCCGGCGAGAGAATTTATCATGCTGGCACCGGATGCAATGGAAGAACCGAATATCGGGGTCAATCTATACAGCAAACCGGCATGGGGACTTGATATTCTGCGTGAGCAGGTTATAGGTGCCGACCGTTTTGATTACGCATTTAAGAAATACGTTGAACAATGGGCGTTTAAACACCCTACACCGTTTGACTTTTTCCGTTCTATGGACAACGGGGCTGGTGAAGACCTGTCGTGGTTCTGGAAAGGATGGTTCCTGGGTAACTGGAAAATGGACCAGGCGATTACCAGCGTAACACCTACAACGAGCGGTGATAAAATTCTGGGCTACCAGATTGTAGTTTCAAACCTGGATCAGCTGCCTATGCCAATTTTACTGCAAGTGAAAACCGCAAGTGGTAAAACTGAACTGATTAAGGTATCCGTAGATGTATGGATGAGAAACAAGAGCTGGACAATCAATTATGCAACCAATGAAGAAGTGGTTTCCGCAGAACTTGATCCGAATAAAGTATTACCGGATGTGAATCCATCGAATAATACCTGGTCAAAATAAACTGTTAACTGAATAAGAAAAGGGTCCTTCTGTAATTTCAGGAGGACCCTTTTTGCTGTTTATGGAGTCCGCCCGATATATAGCGGATCATTGAAACTGATTTTTGTCTGGTCTCCCGAAGCTTCCGTTTCGTAGATCTGCAAATCAAAATAAACAGCTGAAGCGATCACATGGTCGAAGATATCAGCCATAATATGTTCATAGTCTATCCATTTTACGGTACTTGTAAAGGCGTAGATTTCTAAAGGCAGTCCGTTGGCTGTCGGTGCCAGCTGACGTACCATCATTGTCATTTTCTTATGTGTGCCAGAGTGGTTGGCCAGGTAAGTATCTATATACTTTCGGTACAGACCCGCATTAGTCAGGTTTCGTCCGTTAATCAGCAGGGATTTATCGATATCCAGTTTTGCGTTGCTCTTATCTATATCTTTTTGCCGGTGTTCTATATAACTGGTCAACGCCTGTATTTTTATGAATTTTTCATTGTCTTCCGGTGTTAAAAACCTGATGGTAGACTGTTTAATGAAAATAGCCCTTTTTATCCTTCTGCCTCCAGTTTCGCTCATGCCT
>Ga0247813_10002879_pt1 | contig 11440 bp, 8 predicted proteins | sample UWRJL169409C1_FD_180719 | JGI IMG/M metagenome (GOLD analysis project Ga0247813, IMG submission 180719) | Plant litter microbial communities from Arlington Agricultural Research Station in Wisconsin, United States - UWRJ-L169-409C-1 | ecosystem: Environmental > Terrestrial > Plant litter >... | reverse complement strand
ATGATGGTGGTGATGTTCAAGCTCTCGCGTGCCTGGGTCCACAGCGACTGGATGGTGTACATGGCACTGCCGTCGCCCACCATGCAGAACACGCGCCGCTCTGGGCACGCCAAGGCGGCCCCTGTGGCCACGGGCGTGGCATAACCAATCGAGCCGCCCATGTTGTTGATCAGGTCGTGCGGCAAGGCGCCCATGGTGTGGCCCATGGACTCACGCCCGGTGGTGAGCGACTCGTCCACCAGAATGCAGTTCTCCGGCATGGCCGCTGCCAGTGCGTGGGCGATGCTCAGCGGGTTGAGCGCGCCGGTGGGCACGGCCGTGGCGATGCGCGGCTGCAGCACCGGCACCGCGTTCTTCCCCCCGAGTTCTTCGAGCAGCATGTCGAAAGCCAGTGTGCTGTCTTCATCGGCCTCCACCAGCGGATGCACCAGGGTGCCCTCGGCCTTCAGCAGGCTAGGCTTGTCGGGGTAGGCAAAGAAGGCCACCGGCTCGCGCGACTCCACGGTGACGATGTGCTTGAACTGCTGCAGGAATGCATTCGCCTGCGGCACCGCGTAGGGAATGCGCTCGATGGCCACGCGCCCTGCCCCGCGCTCTATGCGTGCGGTGAAAAACTGCGAGCCCAGGCGTGCGCCGGTGGCCGCGGCCACGCGCCCCGCCTTCTCCAGCGCCTCACCACGCGTGGCCTTGTTGGCCAGCACAATGAGTGTGGGTTCGCCCGACCGCAGCACGCGCGCCACATGCGCCACGCGCGCGGCATCTGGCGCCTTGCGTTGCGCCACTGGCGGCGTGGGCAGCACGGGTGTGCCGGCTTCCTGCCACGAGGTGTCGCCGGGCAAGATCAACGTGGCGATTTGCCCCGGGTGCTCCGATGCCTTGGCCACCGCTTGGGCCGCATCCCAGGCAATGGCGCTGGCGGAATCGGCACGCCGCACCCAGTGGCTCAACGGCCGCGCCAGGCCTTCAATGTCAGAAGTAAGCGGTGGGTCGTACTTGAGGTGTGCGGTTGAATGCTCACCAATGATGTTGACCATGCCCGACGACGCGCGTTTGGCATTGTGGATGTTGGCCAGGCCGTTCGCCAGGCCGGGGCCCAGGTGCAACAGCGTAGAGGCCGGCGTGTCTTTCATGCGGTACCAGCCATCGGCGGCACCGGTGGCCACACCTTCGAACAGGCACAACACGCTGCGCATCTTGGGGTTCTCCAGCGCTGCCAGAAAATGCATTTCCGAGGTGCCGGGGTTGGCGAAACAGATGTCCACACCCTGGCGCACCAGGGTATCGACCAGGCTTTCAGCTCCGTTCATATCTTCGTGCGTCTTCAATAGCTGGTGGCGGCTTGCTGCGCCAGGCCCACCACGCCGTAGGTGCGCTGCGGCGCTGCCATCAGGAAGCGGTAGCCCTCTTCAATCAGACGGCGGTGGTTCTTGGCGGTGACGTGTGGGTTGCCCACAATCACCTTGTGTTTGTGGCAGGTCTCGACAATCTTGCGCATGGCAGCTAGCACTTCAGGGTGCTCGTATTGGCGCGGGTAGCCCAGCGCCTGGCTCAGGTCGCCCTCACCAATCAAGATGAAACCAATGCCCGGCACGTTGGCCAGAATGTCGTCAAGGTTGTCGATGGCCTCGGGGCTCTCGCACATCAGGCCGACCAGAATCTCGCCGCGAGGCGCCAGCGGCCAGACATCGGCACGCTCGTAATACTCGGCCATCGACAAGCCCCAGTAACGCGAGGCGTTCGCCGGGCCATCGCCGCGCAAGCCCTTGGGCTCATAAAGCGGCGCGTTTTTGGGGCGTGCGTAACGGCAGGAGGCCACGGCGTTGTAGGCCTGCGCCACGGTAGAAACATGCGGCCAGATCACGCCGTAAGCGCCGCGGTCGAGCACCTGCTTGGCAAAGCTCTGGTTCATCTCGGCACCGTTGGCGGGAATGCGCGCCAGCGGCGTCACCTTGGGCGCCACCGAGCCCGACTCTGCGATCTGCTTGCGGTTGAGCATGTATTGCAGCGCATCGCCCAGCGCGGCCACGTCGTAGGGGTTGTGCTCCATCTCATAGACGATGCCGTCATACGGCGAATCGGCCATTTCGATGGCGGTTTGTTTGTCGAGCTTGGCAAATGCGGCGAAGGCGTGTTTGCCGGATTCAAAGGCGCGGATGATGCTGTTGAGGCGGTTGTCGGTAGTCATGTCTATTTCTCTTGGTTCAAATAACTTTTTGTGCGGTCGAGGCGAGAAAAGACTCAAGTCTTCTCTGGCTGCCAGTACATGAAGCCCATGCCTTCGCCTGTGCCGGCGGCAGTGCGCCAGCAGGGCACGTAATCGACCAAGGTCATCTCGGCACCGGTGTGCTGCAGCGCCTTCATCACGGTCGAGTAAATCTTGATTTCCGAAGTGCCAGACTGGAACCAACCGTCTGGAATGGCGGCCAGGCCCTCGTAGTCGTAGGCCGCCAGCTTCTTCAAAATGTCTTGGTCAAACTCTTCGTCGTTGACGAAGTGCGACAGGCCGCCCGAGGCGATGATGGCCACGCGCACGTCCTCCGGCCAAGCCTCGATGGCTTCGCGCAGCACATCGCCAAAGGCAATGCAGCGCGCCATCGACGGTTGTGTGGGCGGGTAGAACAGGTTCATCAAAACCGGCACATGCGGCGGCGGGTTGTCGCCCATGATCTGGTGGTAGACAAAGCTGTAGGCGTGCGGCACCACGGGGTAGTCGGCCTTCTGCTTCATCTGCTTTTCCATCCACACGTTCTCGGGCCAGGCGAAGAGATCGGTCAGGTCGAAGCCCTTGGCCTGGAAGGTGTTGATCAGGTAGCTGGCGAGCTGGGGGTAGCACTTGTGCACCACGTGGTGGTCGGGCGCGTAGACACTGCGCTGCGGCGGGCCGTTGTGCACCTCTTCGCCCGAATAGATGGCAATGGAGGGCGAGTGGTGAACAAAGATCTCTTGCTGGTCTTTGCCCAGGATGATGGCCACATCGACGTTGGCGCGCTGGTAAGCGGCGGCCATTTCATCGAGCGCGGCGCGGCAGCGTGCGGCACGTGTCGTGCGTTCTTCAAGCGTCAGAAACTTCTCGAAGGCAGCGCCACGGTGGGCTTCCAGCTCGGGGTAGGTCCAAGTGCGGTTTTGAAACCACAGCTCTGGGTTGTTGCGGTCGCGCTCGCCGTTTTTCAGCCAGTCTTCAGGGGCCTGGCCGAGCATGCCGCTATGGGGCACCGCCATTCCAAATACGATTTTTGCCATGGATTTTTAGCTGTTTGAATAGGTGGTCAAAACGAATTCCCGCGGCAGTCCCTTGTCTGCCTTGCTGCGGGTTTGAATCAGTGTTGTGTGTTCAGTGGGTTGCCAAGCGACCTCACGCGGGCGACTTCGCCGTTGGTGCGGCACTCGGCGCCACCTGGGCAGTTGCGGCCTCGCTTGGCGGTGTTTCTCCAGCCACCTTGGGCGCCCATTTGGGGCGCAGCAAGATCGCGGTGTTGGTCGCGCCAATCAGTAAGAACAGCACGATCACCTTCATGGGCAGGTCGTAACTGCCGCTCACATGCAGCAGCCAGCCGGACAAGCTGGCCGACACACCGCCGGCCAGGCTGGTGGCCAACTGCTGCACCCCGGTGGCCAGGCCGATGGCCGGTTTGGGAATCAGCGTGAGCTTGCACAGGGCAAGGTTGTTGGCGGTGGCCAGACCCAGCAGCGTGAGCGACAACACGTTCCAGAATAAGGCCTGCTCCAGCGTCTCGGCAAAGGTGCCAAACAGCACCGTGCTGCCGCCAATGAAGCCGGCAATCACAAAGGCCTTGCGCACAAACACCGCGTTGTGCCCGCGCTCGATGATGCGGTCGGCCAGCCAGCCCGCGAATGTGGCCACGATGGCAATACCCGCAAAGCTGAAGAAGGTGTAGAGGCCCGAGTTTTTCAGCGACAAGCCGCGCTGCTCCACCAGGTAGGCGGGCATCCAGGTCATGCAATAGAAGACGAAGTAGCCGTAGCAGAAGTTGTTGATCATGGCGCCCCAGATCACCGGTGCCTTCAACAAGCCACCCAGCGTGACCGACGAGGCCTTGGCCTTGTTGCCCACCAGTTCAGCCTTGGACGGCAGGTCGTTGCGCACCAGCATCAGCCATGGCAGCAGCCACAGCAGGCCCAACACGCCGGTCAAGACAAACATCCACTTCCAGGAATACGAGACGATCAACCATGCGGCGACTGGCGCACCAATGGCTGGGCCAAACTTACCGCCCATCGACAAGATGCCGGCCGCCAGGCCCTTGTGGTTTTCACCCATGTTGTTGCCGATCCAGCGGTAACTTGCCGGGATCACGATGGCCTCTGCCGCGCCCACGATCAGGCGCATCATGATCAGCCCCGCCAGCGCGGTCACCATTCCGGTGAGCGCCGTGGCCAGGCACCACAGGAAGAAACACACCGTGTAGGGCCACTTCACGCCATACCGGTCTACCAGCCAGCCCATGGGCAACTGCATCAGCCCGTAGGTCCAGAAGAAGGCCGAGTTGAGCCAGCCGCGGTCCACACTGGTGAGGGCGAACTCCTGGACGAAATGGCTGTCGGCCAGGGCCGACGACAGGCTGGTGCGGTCGATGAACGAAATCAGCAGCCCGAGCGTGAGCAGCCCCAGGACGGTCCAGTGGCTCACCGGCGCTTTCTGCTTCAATTGTGTTGTCTCCATTTTTTTCTTTCTAGTGGGCTCAAGGCCGATGCACAACGCTACGACAACGCTCTACGCGACAGGCTGCTTACGCCAGGCCCACATACAACTTCTGCGCCGTTTTGCCAAAGACCCAGGCGCGGTCCTCTTCGCTCAGGCAGGCCAACCCGGCTTGCGCGGCGGCCAGAATTTCCGACAGCGCGCCGGGCGATGTTGGGAAGTTAGAGCCCCAGGCCATGCGTTGGGCACCAAAGGCTTGCACCACGCGCGGGAAGAAGGTCTCGGCGCTGGCCTTGTCCTTTTGCACGTCCCCAAAAATGCGCGGCGTGAGCTTCATGTACAGGTTTGGAATGCTCGCCAGCTCAAACAGACTGGCCGCATTTTTGTACGGTGGGCCGTCAAGCACATCGGGGCGACCCAGGTGGTCGAGAATGATGTTCACGCTGGGGAATTTCTGCGCCAGCATGGCCACCTGCGGCAGGCCGATGGGCCCGGTCTGGATGCACATGGGCAGGCCCAGCTCGGCCAACATTTCCCAGGCCTTGAATGACTTGGGGTTGTCTAGCTCGCTGGGGTCGAAGTCTTTGGTGGAGCCACCGGTGAAGATGCGCAAGCCGGCCAAGCCTTTGTCGGCCCAGGCCTTGATCACGGCGGGCACGTCGTCGGCCAGCATGTCGACCGAGCCCACCGCCACCAGGCGGTCTTTGTATTGGTTGCAGCCGTCGACCACGTAGGCGTTGTCGAAACCATAGGTGGTGGATGAGTGCACCACGGCAGCCTTGGCCACGCCGGCGGCGTCCATCGCGGCGATCAACGACTCCACAGTACTGGGGCGCTCTTGCGACCAGTCGGAGCGTTTGCCAAACAGCGGCGCGGGTGGGTAGCGGCGCTCGTCGTCCGAGATGATGTGCGGGTGAATGTCGACGATGTTCATGCGGCCTCCGTCTGTTGGGCGCGGGATTTCAGCAGCGCATCCAGGCGCGGGTACACGCGGCGTGCGTTGCCTTCAAAAATGGCGTGGCGGTCGGCATCGGTCAACGCGGTGCAACCGTCGAGGTAGCGTTTGGTGTCGTCAAAATACTGGCCGTTCAGCGGATCGCGGCCGCGCACGGCGCCAATCATTTCGGAGCCAAACAACACGTTCTTCACCGGCACTACCTTGGTCAACAGTTCCACACCGGGCTGGTGGTAAACGCAAGTGTCGAAGAAGATGTTGTCGAGCAGGCCTTCGAGCGGGCGGTTCGCTATCTCGAGCGACATGCCGCGGTAGCGCCCCCAGTGGTAAGGCACCGCGCCGCCACCGTGCGGAATCACCAGGCGCAGCGAGGGGAAGTCTTTGAACACATCGCCCTGCAACAGTTGCATGAAAACCGAGGTGTCGGCATTGAGGTAATGCGCGCCAGTGCCGTGGTGGCAGACGTTGCATGAAGCCGCCACGTGAATCATGGCGGGCACATCCAGGTCGCACAGCGCCTCGTAGACCGGGTACCAGGACTTGTCTGTCATGGGCAGGCCGGTCCAGTGGCCACCGCTGGGGTCGGGGTTGAGGTTGACGCCCACGAAACCCAGTTCGTTGACGATGCGGCGCAGCTCGGGCACCGAGTTTTTGGGCGGCGCCAGCGGCGACTGCGGCAGCATGCCGACGGGCACGAAATTATCGGGATAGAGGTCGCAGACGCGGCGCACCAAGTCGTTGGAAATGGTCGCCCACTCCAGGCTGGTGCGCTCGTTCCCCAGGTGGTGGCTCATGAGCCCGGCAATCGGCGAGAACAGCGTAAGGTCGCTGCCGCGCTCTTGCTGCAGCTTGAGCTGGCCGTTGCCCACACCCTCGCGGATTTCGTCGTCAGACACAAACGCGCCCGATAGCGCCGGTGCGTTGGCCGGGTCGTTGGCAAACTCAACTTGGCTTGCGCGCCAGTTGCGGAAAGACGCAGGAACGGTGGTGAAGTGACCGTGGCAATCGATGATCATGTTCGGCTCCGTTGCGTTCAGGCTTGTGGGTCAACGAACAGCTCGTTGATGGCCATGCGGCGCGGCGTGAGGTTTTGCTTGAAGGCCGTGGCTTCCAGTGCCGCTATGGTCTTGAGGTTTTCTTGCAAGCCGTAGGGCAGCGGGTCGTGGCCCACAATCTTGCGCAGTTCCAGGTACTTCTTGTCGCCAGCGCTGGTGGCCTGGCCGGCATCGAGCTTGGCCAGCCACTCTTTCTTGGCCTGGTCGAACGCGTTGTAAATCGACTTGGCGACCCAGGGGTTTTCGGCCAGCACCGAATCCTTGACCACGATGGTGCCGTGCATCGGGTAGATGCCGGTGCGCGCAAAGTACTCGGCTTCCAGTTCCACTGCGTTGGGCAACAGGTCTGGGTAGTCGGCTTCGGCCTCTTTCCAGCCGCCGGTGGGGGCGCCAGTGCGGCCAATGCCTGCAGCAGCGGCAAAGCCGGCTACCAGCTCACCCTTGGCCATCATCTCGTTGAGCGAGGTACCGGCAGGCGCGTGGATCACGTTGGCGGGCAGCTTCAACTGCGTGACGTGCTCTTCGTCGTCTACCACCCAGGTCACCTTGGAAGAATCGAGGCCGAATTCGTCGATCAGCACCTGGCGCGTCCACACGCCGGTGGTGACCGAGTAGGCGCGCACGCCGACCTTCTTGCCTTCCAGATCTTTTGGGTTGTGGATGCCTGCATCGGGGCGAACCAACAGGCCGGCGTGGTGGAAGCGGCGCACCACAAAAATCGGCAACGCCACAAACGGCGCACCGTAGGCGCGGGCGATGATGTAGGTGGTGGGGGCAATTTCGCAGACGTCGAACTCGACGTCGCGCACCATGCGCCGGAATGCGCCGATCTGCGGCTGCACGGTGACGAATTCAGCGTCCACACCTTCGATAGGAATGGAGCCATTGCGAATCGCCGAGGTGTGCGGATGCTCCGCGATGGCGATCTTGAGATGAACTTTGCTAGACAACTGACGTCTCCTTGGGTCTTCTGTCGTCGCAGGCCCGAAAAGGCACTTCGCAACAGAACATATTGAATAAACAGACCGAAGGTTACGCAGCGCCCGTGCAGGCGCCCATCTACAAAAAGGTGATTCGCTTGCACTTTCTGCAGGGGCAGGCTGGAACCTTGCCCGAGGCACTGAGACCCGACTTCAACGAAAATACGCGCTGCACACTGTCTACTGCAACTGAAACCACCCCGACCATGACTCTCACCCACTGGCTGCTCTTCTGCGGCGTATCCCTGCTGATGTGTTTTACCCCCGGCCCGGCTGTGCTGCTGGCGGTATCGAACTCGATGGACGTTGGGGCCAGGCGCACCGCGTTTAGCTCGGCAGGCAGCTCGGCGGGCATCTTCGTGGTGTCGGGTCTGGCGATGCTCGGCATGGGCGCCATCCTGGCGATGTCGGCAAACGCGTTTTTGGTGATGAAAGTGGTGGGCGCGATGTACCTGATCTGGCTCGGCGTGAAGCGTTGGCGCAGCAAGGATGCGCTGATCAGCAGCGACGCCGGGCTGGCCCCCACGCAACGGCAGGAGCGCAAGAACTGGCAACTGGTGGCACAGGGCCTGGGCGTGTCGCTGACAAACCCAAAATCTATTCTGTTCTTCTCGGCACTGTTCCCACAGTTCATTGTGCCCAACGTTTCGCTGTTCACACAGTACCTGCTGCTCACCACCACCTTCGCCATCTGCGCGCTGATCTCGCACGCGTTTTATGTGGTGCTGATCTCGCTGGTGAAGGGCCACGTGGTGGCGCGAGCAAAGCTGTTCAACCGCATCGTGGGCGGCACGTTCATTGCGCTAGGCCTGGGCCTGCTGAAGACCCGGCACAAGCTGGCATGACGGCGTAGGGGCGGAGGCTTTCGCACTCCAAAGTGAAGGGCAGGTGTAGTGAGACGGTCACGAAGGATGACCGGCGACTTTGGGCCCAAAGCGGAAGTACCAATTTCTACATTGCAGACATTCACCGCCAACTGTGGCGACTCGGTATTGCGGTAGCTCCATTGAGAAGGCGACCGGTGCGGTAATGCGTCTTCGACTGGACACTCCCTTTTGAGTACCGGAACCTGTTGTTGCTCACAGGGTCATCGGATACAGAAGCGAGAAATCCATGAGTTTGCATCCCAAAATGAACAGTAGGCTCGGTTCTTAAAGTTGCCATTTTCAGCAGCGGCACTGATGCAAGCTGAACTTCTGACTTTTCGAGAAGCTAGTATGCTTATGGCGACGACGGTCGCTTGTCCGTTTGCATTGCCGTTTTCTAGCCCGTCATATTTTCGGAGCGCTAACAGATGATATGTAGACGTACTCTCGGTATCTTTTTGGCGGGTCTGGCCTGCCTCACATCGGCTCAAACAGCACTATCGGCCACTTCGCTTACCCCCCAGGAAGCGCGCGTCATTGCCAAGGAAGCGTACATCTACGGCTTCCCGATGGAAGACAGCTACCGGACGATGTACGCCTTCTCGATTGCCAAAGGCAACCCAGAGTACAAAGGGCCCTTCAACTCGGTTTTGAACATTGCACGGGTCTTCACACCCGACGACAAGGGATTCGTTACCCCCAATTCAGACACGCCATACACGTTCCTGGGCCTGGACTTGCGCGCTGAGCCGATTGTGCTGACCATCCCCGCCATCGAAAAGAACCGCTACTACGTGTTCCAGATGATGGACTTGTACACCTTCAACTTCGACTACCTGGGCACCCGGACCACGGGAAATTCCGGCGGCAACTTCCTCATCGCCGGCCCCCGCTGGAAGGGTAAAACCCCTAAAGGTATTACCAAGGTGATTCGGTCTGAAACCGAAATGATTAACGTCATTGGGCGCACGCAGCTGTTCAACCCGTCCGACCTAGACAATGTGAAGAAGATTCAGGCGGGCTACAAAGTCCAATCCCTGTCCGCGTTCAGCGGCATTGCTGCACCGGCCACGCCGCCTGAGCCGGATTGGGTCAAACCCCTGAGCCCGACTGAGCAGCGCACATCGCTGGAGTTTTTCAATGTGCTGAACTTTGTGCTTCAGTTCGCGCCCACCCATCCAAGCGAGAAAACATTGAGGGCCCGCTTCGCGCGCATCGGTGTCGAACCGGGCAAACAGCTTGATGTGGCAGCGCTGCCAGCCGATATCAAAACAGCCATGCAAGACGGCATGGCCGACGGACAAAAGGAAATCGATGCGCGCCGCAGCGCGCTGGGCGGCAAGATTGACACCCTCTTTGGCACCCGCGCCTACATGAAGAACAACTACCTGAACCGCGCCGTCGGCGCGCAGGTGGGCATAGGGGCCAACTCGCGCGAAGAAGCGCTGTACCCCATCTATGAGAAGGATGCAGACGGCCAAGCGCTGGACGGCAGCAAGGGCCACTATGTGTTGCGCTTCGCCAAAGGGCAGTTCCCGCCAGTCAATGCCTTCTGGTCGCTCACCATGTACGACTTACCGAGCCAACTGTTGGTCAAGAACGACCTGAACCGTTACCTCATCAACGCCCCGATGCTGCCCGACTTGAAGAAGGACGCGGACGGTGGCTTGACCATCTACATCCAGAACGAATCGCCGGGCCAGGACAAAGAAGCCAACTGGTTGCCCGCACCGAAGGGGCCCTTCATGCTGACCATGCGCTACTACCTTCCGAAGCCGGAATTGTTGAGCGGACAGTGGAAATCACCGGTCGTGCAGGCCGTGAAATAAAGGGCTGAAACATCAAGATGGTGCCTGGAACCCCATGACGGCGGGCTGAGCACATTGGAAGCGCCAGTTGGGCCCAAGGCATCTTTCACACAGGCAGTGAGCAATCGTAACGAGGTCAAAATGTCATTGAAATTCAAGCTGGTCGCTGCCGTGACCGCAGGTGTAACTTTGTTCCCCCTGGTGCCTGCTGTCGCACAAACTGCACCCGCGCATGCACAGGTGCGCGCGGTAGCCAAAGAAGCGTACATCTACTCCTTTGCCATGCTGGAGAACTACAACACGATGTACAAACAGCTCGCCAACCCGTCGGCACGCGAATACACCGGCGGCTTTGGCAAGTTCCGGCATTACGCCGAGGCCTATACACCGGACAACCACGACGTGGTCACGCCGAACAACGATACACCTTACTCATGGGCGTGGCTGGACCTGCGCAGTGAGCCGTGGATAGTCACTGTGCCGGAGGTTGCGAACAACCGTTACTACGTACAACAGTGGGTCGACCTGTTCACGTACAACTTTGCTTATATCGGCTCACGTGCCACGGGCAATGGTGCTGGCAGCTTCATGATTGCCGGGCCCAACTGGAAAGGCCAAACGCCACCTGGCATCAAGAAGGTGTTTCGCTCTGAGACCGATATCGTCATGACGTTGACCCGTACCGCACTGGACGGACAAGAAGACGTCGATGCGGTAAAGGCCGTGCAGGCCGGGATGCAGTTGCAGCCCTTGAGCAGCTTTGTGAAAAAAGATGCCCCGCCAGCAGCCCCCGCCATTACTTTCCCACCTTATGACCAGGCCAAAGCCCGCTCGCACGACTTCATCGGCTACCTGAACTTTTTGCTGCAGTACACCCAGCCGGTGCATAAGAGCGAAGTGGCATTGATGAAGCGCTTTTCCAGCATTGGCATTGGGCCTGGACGCCCGTTTGACGCGGCGAGCCTGCCGCCAGAGACCCTTGCGGCCATCGATGCTGGCGTGAAGGACGCGCAAGATGCCTTGGCTGCCAAAGCGAAAGTGACGCTTTCGTCTAACGGCTTGTTCGGCACGCGTGCCGACTTGAAAAACGACTATCTCACCCGCGCGATTGCGGCG
>Ga0247813_10002878_pt1 | contig 11444 bp, 9 predicted proteins | sample UWRJL169409C1_FD_180719 | JGI IMG/M metagenome (GOLD analysis project Ga0247813, IMG submission 180719) | Plant litter microbial communities from Arlington Agricultural Research Station in Wisconsin, United States - UWRJ-L169-409C-1 | ecosystem: Environmental > Terrestrial > Plant litter >... | reverse complement strand
TGAAATATTACATGCTCCTGCCGAACATCCACAATGTCGGCTCCGCCCTCGACATGATCCAGTGGGCCAGCGTGCTCCGCTCCTGCTCCGGCTTCGAAGCCTTCCGCCGCTCCCGCTGCGGCCAGCTCAACCTCGAACGCGTCGTCGATTATCTGCTCCGCGACGCCGTCTTCCCTCGCAGCATTCTTTTCTCCATCGCCGAAGCCGAACAAGCCCTCGGCCACATCACCGCCAACGCCGTTCACCTCGAAGACAGCAGCGCCGCGATTCTCATCCGCGAACTCCGCGCCGAGTTGGAGATGATCGACATCCCCGCAGTCATCGCCGACGGCCTCCACGAGTTCCTCGACGACGTGCAGAACAAGATCTCCGACATCCACGCCGCCCTCCAAGCCACGTTCGTGGAATACACCACGGCCGACGCCAAAGTGCTGGCTTGAGCCCGCCCTCCACTCGTCAACGCTCATGCAGGCCGCCCATTCCCGGGCGGCCTGTTTTGCAACCCTGCTACCCGCCCCCATGAACATGCGCCGATTCCTGCCTCGCTCCGTTGCCGCCCTCCTCGCCCTCACCGCGCTCGCGGCCTCCGCCACCCTCGCCCAAGCCCAAACCTACACCGTCAACTTCACGACCCCGTGGAAAGAGGGCCAGACCTTCCAGTCCGACATCAAAGCCTCCCAGAAAACCCGCATGGTGGTCAGCCAAGGCACCCAGGTTCTCCAGCAGCAGGTGCTGGAAGACACCGTCGCCAGCCTCAAAGCCGACGCCAAGGCCCTCACTTTTTTCCCGCATGGTGGCCTCCGCAAGGTGTCCTACACCGTCCGCTCCCTGCGCGTTTCCCTGAAAAACGGCCCTGAAACCGATTATCTCCCCGCAGGCACCCAGATCGTCGTCGAAACCATCGGCTTCGACGTGAAGTCATACTTCATCAACGACAAGGTCGCCACCGAGGAACAAAAGAAAGTCCTCAAACTCGTCACGTCCAGCGACGAAGCCGACTACAACGACCAGACGATCTTTGGCCCCGCCAAGCCCGTCGGTCTCAGCGAAACCTGGCAGCCCGCCCTCGAAAAAATGAAAGCCGCGCTCTCGAAGGAATTGGGCGAAATCCCTTCCGCCACCGGCGAAATGAAACTCGAAGCCATCACCGGCACCGGTGACAAACAAGTCGCGGTCGTCTCCGGCAAAATCGTGCTCAGCGGCTTCGCGCCTCCGCTCCCTCCCGGCATCACGGCCAAATCCGGCACCTTCCAAATGGAACTCGACGGACGCATCCCCGCGACCCGCACCGGCTCCAAGCGCGTGGAAAACTCCAAGATCACCGCCCACTTCGTCGGTGAAACCAAGATCCCGACCGGAGCGCTCGTATCCCTCACCATGATCAGCGAAATCACGACCGCCTCCACCCTCACATTCCCCTGAGTCCCTTGGCCTCCTCGCCTCCACCCGCAACCGGCTGGACTCCGTTCCTGCCGGTTGCGGCTTTTCCGACTTTCACCGCCGCCACGCTCGCGGAGCTCATCGACGGCGGCCAAGCCTTCCGCTGGCGCCGCGAAGCCGGCGACACGTGGCTCGGCCTGTGGAGCGACCACCTCGTCCGCCTGCGCCTCAGGTCCGACGGCCGTGTCGAGTGGTCAGCGCCCGTTGCGATCGCCGACCGCGTGCGCACCGCGCTCCCCGTGTATTTGGGCGGACACACCGTCGCCGCTGAAGTCGATGCATTGCCCTGGCGCAGCGACCCGCACCTCGCACGCTGCCTCGCCACCTTTCCCGGACTCACGATCTTGCGCCAACCCTTCGGCGAGACGCTCCTGGGTTTCCTCTGCAGCGCGACCAAGCAGATCGTGCAGATAAAACAAATGGTCGCGCTTCTCGCCGAACGCCACGGCTCGCCGCTCAGCGACGGTTTTAATCGCCTGCCGACTTGGTCCGAACTGGCCGCCGCGACCGAACCCGAACTCCGCGCCTGCCTGCTTGGTTTCCGTGCGCGCTACATTCACCAGACCGCGCAATTCATCGTCGCTCATCCCGGCTGGCTCGACGAAACCGAACGCCTGCCCTACGCCGAAGCCAAGGTGCGCCTGATGTCATTGCCCGGCGTCGGTGCCAAAGTCGCCGACTGCGTGCTCCTCTTCGGAGCCGGACGGCGCGAAGCCTTTCCCGTTGATACGTGGATCATCAAAGCGATGGCCCGCCGCTACGCGCTCGATGACTGGACGCCCGAACAAGTCGCCCATTTTGGCCGCGTGCACTTCGGCGACCAAGCCGGCCTCGCCCAGCAATACCTCTTCGCCTACGAACGCGCCCAAACCAAAGTGTAACCTAATAGGTTACACTTTGCGCGGTGCGCCACGCCGCTCGAAATCACTTCGCCGAGCGCTGGATCAGCTCGACCTCGTAGCCCTCGGGGGCGTCGATGAACGCGATCAAAGAGCCGCTACCGGTCGTCGTCGGACCGTCGCTCAACGCAAAGCCCTTCGCCTTCAGCTCGGCGGCAAACGCGGTGAGGTTTTCCACCTCAAACGCGAGATGCGTGAGGTCGGACTGCACCTGCACCGGAGTCGCCCCGGCGGGCATCTGGCACAGCTCGATTTCCTCGTCGCTGTTGGGCGTGGCGAGAAACACGAGTTGCGCTCCGCGCGGCGACGTGTGCCGGCGCGAGACGGTGAGCCCGAGCGCGTCCTGGTAAAACTTAACCGAGCTCTCGATGTCGTTCACCCGGTAGCGCGTGTGGAGGAGTTTTTTAACAGCCATGCCGTGACTCAAACCCCGCATGCGCCCGCCCGCAAGCAACGAGCGGCGTCCCGGCAGGGCGTGGAGCGCGCCATCCGTCCCGCTTATTTTTTCGCGTCGTCGCGAGCGGCCAGTTCCTGCAGGCGCTTCGTCGTGATCAGCTCAAACTTACCTCCGTTGCGACCCGTCAACTTGCTCAAATCATCCATCGCGGCCTGCGGCTTTTCGGTCGGCCCCACAAAGAGAAAGAAATTGATCGCCGCCTTGTTCTTCAGGAGCGCGCGCTGAAGCTTGGATATGTGCAGGATGAATTCATCGTAATCGACCTTGTCGATGTTGGAGTAACCGGTCCACCAGATGAGCTTCCCCTTTTTGTCGGTCCAGCCCGCGGTGTCCAAAACGATGGAGGCGCCGTTCCGCTTCAATTCGGCCTGAAAATCGGCCTCAAAAATACGCCGCGGATCCTTGATGATGAGCGGATTTTTTCCCGCTGCCTTCAGCTTGGCATTCACGGCCGTAAGTTCGGTCTGAGCCTTGGCCAGAGCCCGGCTGCGGGCCGCGTTGACCGCCTCGACATCAAGCCCGTCGCGCTTCATCTCGGCGATGAACTTGTCGTTTTCACGCTTCCGGCGGGCGAGTTCGGTCTCGGAGACTTTGCGCCAGATATTATCCGACACACCGGCGATGATGTAGACCGCGTCGGGCTCCATCTCGAAAACGAAATGCAGGCAGCGAGCCCAGGCCGGCGTGAGCAGCGTTTCGTCCAGGCCGGCGTTGGGCAGCGGCTTGGGCTTCCAGCTCAAGCGCCCGCCTTTCACCGAAGGAAGTCCCACGCTGTCCGAGGTGGCGTTGACGGGTTTGAGCCACTCAAAAAACGCCTGTTTGTTGGTGACCGTGGCCGGCTGGAGCTTGGCATCAAACGCCACGATCGAGCCCTCGCGCCAGGCGTCACGATCATAGAGCACGACATTGAATTCCGCCGTCGAGGGCAGGCGGCTCACCAACTTCATGATTTCCTCGCGGATGATCTTAAAGGCCTCGAAGCCGCCCTTGCGGATGTCGAGCAAGTCACGGCCGACATCCACAATGAACACGACCTTGGACACGCGCTGGTTGGTCACGCCCAGGAAACTCATGTTCACAAAGCCCACGCCCGTTCCGCCAACCGTGCCCACGCCCGTGTAGTTGCCCGAACCGGTGCCGACCGCGCCGATACCTTTTCCAAAGCCCATGCCGCTCATCGAACTCGCCCCGACCGACGGCAGTTCGGGCATCGCCGGCAATTGCAGCGCGTTCTCGGCATTGCTGAAAATACGTGCCGCCGAAACCGGGGAGGAACTGGACGATCCCCCTGCTTTGCGCGCGACCTGCAAACGATGCTCCACCTGTTTTTGCGCCACGGACTCGGTGGCCGCCGACGCCTGCATCACATTCTTTTTCCCGATGAACTGCTCGCTCACCACAAAGTAACCGGCGATGCCGATCAGCACGATGTGCACAATGACCGTGACCAGCAGGGGCACACTGGCCGTGACGCGTTGAAAGATATTGGAACGGGGCGAGCTCATCGTGCGTGGAAGAAAGAGAGCACAGACACGTCACGCACAAGCGCGACGTGCCCGCCCGCATCACTTTTTCGCGTCTTCGCGTTTCGCGAGCTCTTGCAGGCGCTTGGTCGTCAGCAGTTGGAATTTACCACCGTTGCGACTGACGAACTTGCTCAGGTCCTCAATGGCCGCCTTGGGCTCTTCGTTGGGACCGACAAAGAGGAAGTAGTTCACCGCCACACGATCTTTGGAGAGCGTGCGCTGGAGCTTCGACACGTGCATGATCAGTTCATCGAAGTCCGCACCCTTGTTATAATTGGGTGTTCCAAAACCATGGATCGGCTGGCCCTGTTTATCCGTCCACCCAGCCGTATCCAACTTGATGGGAGGGAAGCCCGCCTTGCGCACTTCCGCTTGGAAGTCCGCGGCGAACACGCGACTGATATGGGTGATGATGAACGGATTTTTACCCGCGGCCCGCAGCTTTTTATTCATGTCCTCAAACTCGGCCTTAGCCTTGGCATAGGCCTTTTCACGCGCCTTGGCCACGGCATCGAGATCGATGCCCTCGCGTTTGTATCTCTCCTTCGCATCGGCCACGTTCTTCTCGTGCTCCCGCTTACGCTTGGCGACCTCGGCATCCGACATGTCGTGGCTGACTCCGCCCCGGCTGCCCGAGATGATAAAAATAGCGTCCGGTCCCATCTCCAAGGCGAAGTGCAACCCGCGCGCCCAAGAGGGAGTATTCAGCGTTTCATCGATGCCGGCGCGCGAGAGATCCTTGGGCGTCCATTTCACGCGGCGCCCCTTGGCCGAGGCCAGACCGAGCGAGTCCGGCGTGGCGTTCACCGGAGTGATCCAGTCAAAAAACTGCTGCTTGTTCCCGACCGTGGCGGGCTGCAAGGCGGCGTCGAAGGTCGTGACGGAATCATTAAACCAACGCCCATCATACAAAATCACCCCGAACTCCGCACTGGGGGGCAGGCGGCTCACGAGCTTCATGATCTCTTCGCGGATGATTTTGAAGGCATCGAATCCGCCTTTCTTGATGTCCATCAGGTCAGGGCCCACGTCCACGATGAACACGACTTTCGAGATGCGCTGGTTGGTCACGCCGAGGAAGCTCATGTTCACGAAACCCACGCCGGAGCCACCGACCGCGCTCAGACCCGTGCCGTAGCCGGACCCGGTGCCGGCCGCGCCGATACCTTTGCCGAAACCCATGCCGCTCATCGAACTCGCACCGACCGAGGGCAACTCGGGCATCGCCGGCATTTGCAGCGCGTTTTCGGCATTTGAAAAGATACGGGAAGCCGAAACCGGCGAAGAGCTCGACGAACCACCGGCCTTGCGCGCGACTTGCAGGCGGTGCTCCACCTGCTTTTGCGCAACGCTCGGCTGGGAAGCGTTGGCCGCTTCCAATACTTTTCCCTTCTTGATGATCTGCTCGCTGACGACGAAGTAACCGGCGATGCCGATCAGCACGACGTGCACGATGATCGTAACCATCAAGGGAACACTGGCGGTGATGCGCTGGTAAAGAGTGGGGCGGGGGGCGCTCATAATGAGGGTATTAAGCGTCGGGACTTACTCCTCCGTGTCGGAGGTAAACGTCACGTTGGTAATGCCGGCGACCGACAGCGCATTCAACACGTCAATGGTGCGATAGTAAGGGGAGTCGGGATTACTGATGAGGGTGACCACCAGCTTGCTCTTGGCCGCATCGCTCGACTCTTTCAGGCGCAGGAGCGTGCCCGTGAGTTGGGGCAGGTCACGGCTCTGCGGTGAATCGTAAGCTTCGTCGTTGAGTGAAATCTCCCCGTCTTCGCTCACGGCCAGGATCTGCTCATCCACAAACTCCGTCGAAGCCGAAGATTCCGCCCGGCCCGGCAGCTTCGTCTGGAGGATCTGCTCGATCTTGATCTGTGCGGCCAGGGCCATGAAGAACACGAGAATCACGAACACCACGTCGATCATGGGCGCGATCTGGAAGCCCACGTCGGGGTTCGCCTGCTGAATGGGCATTTTCATGGTCTAATAAATCAACGGCTAAGGGTGGCGAAGGTCACGTCGGAGATGCCGGCGTTGGCCGCGGCGGCCACGACGGCGGAGATATAACGCACGGGCGTGAGCGCATCGCTGCGCACGAGCACGCGGGCCTTGGGATTGGCTTTTTTATGAGCAATCATCGAGGGCACGACGTCTTCGGGATTCACCACGCGTTCCTCGTAGGTGGTCACCGCGGTCTGGGTCTGCACTTTCCACGCGATGTTGAAGACAAGCTCCCCCTCGGAGTCGTCCTTTTTGTTCGCATCGGGCGCGACCGGCAGCTCGATCGTCGGATCGTAACGTGAGACGGCAGTCGTCGCGATGCTCATGAAGAAAATGAGCAGCACGAGCAGCACGTCGATCATCGGGGCGATTTGGAATTCGGGCTCGCCATCACCTCCGCCTCCTCCTCCGGCCATGTGTTTAAGGGGTTATAGGGTTTTTGATTGATCAGCGCCGGGAACCTGGGCTCCCGGCACCAAGGGAAACGCTCAGGCCTGCTGCGGCTCGGCTTGGGCGGAAGCGACGTAGGTCGGGCCGCCTTCGACCCAGTTCGGGGTCGCGGCAAAACTCTCGCCACCCTCGAACTCGACGTGGGCGAGATGCTCGTAAGGGAACTTACGGAAAAGATCGTTGGCCTCGTCGGAGAGGGCGTGGACCGAGTGGCCGACGCGGTTGCGGATGAGGTAGTAGAACACGAACGCCGGGATGGCGACCGCGAGACCGGAAGCGGTCGCGTGCAACACGTGGCCGATGGCGCCCGAGAGCTTGGAGGGATCCGAGGCACCGGCCTGGCCCATCGCGGCGAACGCCTGAATCATGCCGATCACCGTGCCGGTGAGTCCGATCATGGGCGCGATAACGCCGATAACCGAGAGGTAGGCGATCTTGGTCTGGTAGCCTGAGTTGATGCCGATGATGGCCGAGCTCATCGCCTCTTCGGCTGCTTGCTTGCCGCTGGGAGCATGCTTGAGACCGGCGAAGATCACCTTCGACAGGATGCTGGGGTTGGCACGGGCCCAGTTATAGGCGCCATGGTAATCACCGGCCCGGAAAAACGAACGGAACGACTCGACGGCTGCGGGCGGGACGAACTGCTTGTGCGTCGTCTTCATGTAGAGATCGATCACCAGATAAACGATCAGCGCGGAGCAGATCCAAAGCGGGAAGATCGCCGGGGCGCTGAGTTCCTGCAGCAGCGATTTGGTGACGACCACGGGCGGGGTGGCGGCGGCAGCGGCGGCCTGCGCGAGCAGGGCGATCGGGCTGGCGGTGAGCAGGGCGGCGAAGCCGGCGAAGCGGCGTAGGTTGGATTTCATAAGTCGCGGAAGAATGGGTTAAACGAAAGCTAAGACGGGGAGTGAAAGGGAGTAGATCAGAGTTTGGCGGATTCAGCCTTGGCGATGGCCGCCTCGGCACTGTCGGGATAGGCCACGATGATGTCGAGATAGGCACGCTCGGCGCGGGGATTGTCTCCATAACCCCGATACGAGCGGGCGCTGCCCAGAAGGGCGATCGGCATGACGGCTTCTTCGGTGCCGTAGAACGCCGGCACTTGCAGATAGAGTTCGAGCGCTTTCTCGAAATTCTTCCGTCCGTAGGCGATGTCCCCGCGAAGGATCGCGGCGCGGGCCTCGATCTCGGCCGAGTAATCCTTGCTCATGATCACGTCCAGCATCTCGTCCGCGACGTCGGGCTTATCCAGTAGCATCTGAATACGTGCACGGATCAACTGGGCGGCGGCCTTCGTCTCTTCGTCGGAAGACGTCGCCGCGATGTCACGGGCGGCGCGTTCGGCTTCATCGTTTTTCTTTTGCTCAAGCAGGGCACGGGCGCGAATCAGTGCGGCGTCACTCCACCACGAACCGGGCAATTTGGAAAACGGTGTGAACAGGCGGAAGATCGGAGTGATCTTCTCCTCGGCCTCGGCTCCTTTGCCGGCTGCGAGCAATTGCCGCGACTGCTCAAGCTCTTCAGGCTCGGGCCAGTCGAGACGGGCAATCTGCGTCAACGCATACGACACTTCCGCACCGGCCGCGATCGTGCGGACCAGTTTGCCGTCCTTCAAGACGACATCGGCATGGTTAAGGACCGTTTTGCCGTCCTTGAGAATATAACGCTGCGCGCACAGCGGCGAGATGGCGGCGAGCGCCAGCACTGCAAAGAGAAGTTTTTTCATGAGGCACCTCCTGCGGTGGCGGGTTTGGACGGGACCTGAAGCTCAAGAACTTTGATTCGCTCAATGGCTTTGCCAAGTTCGGGATAGGATTCGAACCGGTCGCGGTTACGCACCATTTCACGATAAGTATTCAGCGCTTCCTGTGTCTGGCCAAGCTTCTCAAAGGTTTCACCGCTGTTAAGGTAGGCCCGAGCCACCCAGGGCGTGAACTTCTTGTAGGAAATGTAGACGCGCTGGAAATGCGCCTGGGCCTGGGCGAGGTCGTTGGCTCCGCCGCGCTTCATCAAAATCGAGCCCAGCGAATAAATGCTCTGGGCGGTGGCTTCGCCGCGCCAGGAGCGGTTGCCGGCGATCTGCTCAAAGAGTTTCTGGGCGTCATTCAGCTTGCCGCTGGCCATCAGGGTCTTCGCCTGCCCAAGCGTGGCCTCCAACAGCTTGAAACGCGCACCGGCACGGTCGATCGCATTGGTAAACTGGACCAGGGCGGTCTCATAGTCGCCGGCCGTATAAGCCAGCTCTCCCAGACCGACGTAACCAAAATCCGCATACATCGAGCGCGGATAGCTCAGCACCAGTTGATCATAGCAGGCGCGGGCACGGTCCAGCTTGCCTTGCTGCCGGAGAAGGTCGCCCACGCGTCCCAGCAAGCCGGGAGGCAGTGCCTCCGCGTCGATTTCGTCGCCGATGCGCGCCAGCAACTGGTCGCGCAGTTCGGGCTTCTTGCGCAAGGAGGCGACTTCCGCCTCGGTGAAGAGCACGCGCGCCTTGACGGTGGGCTGGTTGACGGTCTCGGGCGTAACCAACTCGCGCTCGACGCGTGCGGCAATCTCGGCATCGGAAGGCGGAGGCGGACGCACCCCGTCCGGACCCGGGCGTGGGTTGCGGGCCAGCAAAGAGGCCACCTGGGTCAGCAGGCGTTCGACCGCATCCCGCTTGGGATCGGTGACATAACGACGGGCGATCTCACCCATCTGCGAAATCGCGGCCTCGGGCTTGCCCTCACGTCCACGCAAGCGACCGATCCAGTAGGCGGCATTGATAACAAACGGATGGTCGGGATGCTCGCGGGCAAAGTCCTCCCACATGATCGCGGCGGTATTAAAGTCCTTCTTCGACTGGTAGTGCTTCGTGAGTTCGTCGAGCACGTAGCCGAGTTGGTCGTCGGACAGAGTCGCGGACATCGCGGCGCGATAGCTGGCGATGGCCTCGTCGATGCGGTTTTCACCGGCATACACGTCGCCCTGGGTGGACAGAGCCTCGCCGCGCTGGGCGTGATCGACGGGATAATCAGCCAGCCAGGACTCGAGCTGCTTTTCAGCGGCCGGATAATCCTGCTTCGCGTAAAGGGCGGAGGCGATGCGGTAGCGGCCGTCGGCCACAAACCGGCCCTCGGGATACTTGGCGATATACTCGTTGATCTCTTTGATCGCATCCGTGGCATGCCCGAGGATCAGCGAGGCCATCGCCTTCAGGTAGGTCGCATCTTCGGCGAACCGGCCCGTCGGATACTTCGTAACGTATTTTTCGGATGCGACCCGCGCGTCCTCAAACTTGCCGGCGGCGAACTGGGCGTTCGCCTGCATGAGCATCATGAACTCGGTAAGCTCCGCATCGGGGAACTGGTTCACGCCCACGTTCAAAAACTCCAGCTGCATGTCCGCCTTGCCATTGTCGAAGGCCGTCTGCGCGGCGACGTAAAGGGCTTGCGGCAGCAACTTGCTGTTCGGCGCGGACCGCATGAAATCATCCATCGCGGTGCGCATTTTATCCACGCGACCGGAATCGGCATAAGCGCGCACCAGTTCGGAATACGCGAGTTCGCGCTCCTCCGCCTGCGGGAATTCCTTCAGCAACCGCTCAAACACGATCGCCGCCTCCCACGCACCTCCACGAAGCAGGAACGTATGACCGAGACGGTAATAGAGCGTGGAATCGTAATCCTCGCGCTTGCCGATCTCGTCGAGCGCAGTCTTGGTCGCCTTGATACGGGTCTCAACGCGACGCACCGAATCCGCATCCGTAACCGAACCGCGGAACATTGATTTTTGCGCGGCCAACTGCCGCTCCATGCGAGCAGTGCGCTGCTTCTGCAGGCGGACCAGCTCATGTCGCGGCAGCACCGTGCGATATGCGGTCAACGCACCGGCCAGATCCTTGGTGGCCAGCAGTGCGTCGCCCAACTGAAGACTGAGCACGTTGAGCCCCGCCAGGTTGTCCACCGTGTTAAAACTGGTGCGCAACAGCTCCAAACCGCGACGGGCCGCATCCAAATTGTTTTGCTGCAATTGCAGCGCGATGAGCGTGAGGGCGGAGTCGGCCCAATCCGCATCACGCGGAGCCTGCGCGAGCAGGCGGTTGAGCGCATCGATCGCGACATCAAACTGCTTGGCCTGCTGCGCCGCCATCGAACGATACATGAGCGCCTTGTCCCGATGGACCGGCGACTCTTCCAGAGCCTGAAACACCGGAACGGCTTCGGCGTATTTGTTCTGCAGCGCGAGCGACAGACCCAGCACCAGACGACCATCCGCCGCCATCTGGCCGGTCGTGGTGGTCTTCAAAAGAGCCGTGGCGACTTCCTCGGCGCGCGGATAATTCTGAATCTGAAAAAACGTGCTCGCCGCCAGCAACTGCAGATTGGGCAAAGAAACGCCCGCAGGAAGCGCCTCACCCTTTTCAACGCGGCCCAGAACCATTTCCAGCAGCGGCGCGGCATCACCCGGATTGCGGGCTTTGATCTTCGAATCCGCCTCGCTGAGAATCTGGGGAAGCGGCACCTGCACCTGAGCTTGCAGGCCGGCGGCCGTGATCACGGCAACGCCAAGGCCGCAGGCGAAGCGGGTGGGTGCGAGTGAAGACGAAATCCGGCGCAGGGGTGAACGCATAGGGAAAAGCCCCGTCATACGAAGTGCTACCCCGTGCCACGTCAATGCATT
>Ga0247813_10002877_pt1 | contig 11448 bp, 10 predicted proteins | sample UWRJL169409C1_FD_180719 | JGI IMG/M metagenome (GOLD analysis project Ga0247813, IMG submission 180719) | Plant litter microbial communities from Arlington Agricultural Research Station in Wisconsin, United States - UWRJ-L169-409C-1 | ecosystem: Environmental > Terrestrial > Plant litter >... | reverse complement strand
CAAGAAATAAATAATTTTCAGATTTTGGTTATAAATGATGCGGCGTTTAATCACCTATTGAGGCAATTGCAATTTGAACCCTATTTGGATTACGGTACATATATGTAAAGTTTGGAGTAGTAAAGATGTACACATACGTAACTTTTAAAATGTAATTAGCGAGATCGCACACCCTTAAATAACAAATCAACAAGAACAATCATAAAAAATTCTAAAAAGAATTAGGACATTGTTGTCGTGATTACTATATTTGTGACAACAATAAATTATATCCTATGAGAAAATTAGATTTTGCTTCGATCCAGGTAAGAGACTTAGAAGCGTCAACAGAATTTTACACCAACCTACTGGGGTTTGAAGCGTCGGAAATGACGAATCCCGGAGCCTGCATTTTTAAGTTTAATAAGGGAGAAGCAAGCTTTGCAATCAGAAAACCGATCGGAGATCTGGATGGTAAAGAATTAGGCATTGGAGTATCCCTTTGGTTCGCAATTGATGAAAAGATCGAAGATTTAGAAACAAGACTTATCGATAAAAAAGTTACGCTGCTGGGATCTATCAACACTACGCCATTTGGCAAAACCCTGATTGTAAAGGACCCGGACGGTTATAATATAACGTTCTTACAACCAAACTAATTTATAACGCAGCTATGAAAAGCGAATCAATTAAATACTGGGTTCTTGTTGCCTCTAAAGACCACGTTAAAAAAGGGATTGCAGACGGATTTGCTCAGGCATGTCATGGGAAGGCATCCCCGTTAAGGAGAATGAAAAAAGATGATTTCATTCTCTATTATTCAGGAAAACAGGTATTAGGAAAACCTGAATTAAGTCAGGAGTTTACAGCAATAGGAAAAGTGACAGATGACGAAATTTATCAGGTTAAAGTATCACAGGACTTCAATCCTTCAAGACGCAATATAGAATTCTTGAAGAGTGTAGATGTTTCAATTTTACCGTTGATCAATGAACTGGACTTCATACAAAACAAAAAAAGCTGGGGTTATCCATTTCGTTTCGGTTTCTTTGAGATCAAGCAACACGACTTTGATCTGATTTCTTCACTTATGCTTCAAAAAAATCATGCCGGATAAAATTAAATTTCACTTCAAAAGTCCCGAACAGAGTCCGGGATACCTATTAGGCCAGCTAACCATGTTATGGCAAAGAAAACAAAAGCGGGTTTTAGATCCTCTTGATCTGACCCAGACACAATTCGTTCTGCTAGCAGCATTAGCCTGGCTCTCCAGGGACAGTGACGTGGTAACCCAGGTAGACATTGCCAATCAAGGTAATGCAGACAGAATGATGGTATCAAAAGTACTTCGCACACTTGAAGCGAAACATTTCATTACGCGCCACGAACATCCAACAGACACCAGGGCAAAGACCATTAAACTAACAACAGCAGGTGAAACCGTTTTGCAGAAGGCAATTGTAAGCGTGGAAAATGCTGACCTTGAATTTTTTGCAGCGCTACAAGACGAAGATCATTCCTCCTTCAACTTAAGTATGAATAAACTGATTGAAGAAAATAAAAATACCTTGACCTGATTATAATGTTACATCCAATGGCAACCACAATGTTTCCGAAGAATACTCATCTTCATTTTCTGGAAACTCAAACACGCCTGACGTCATCACTGCACCACAAATCCCGGAAGGATTAAATGTTTTATTCTGCAGTACCGTTTTCATATTGCGATCCAGTTTGAAGTATTCCAATCCGATCCCAACTAAACACAAACAACCTTCAGCAACTTCAAACTCCCATTTTTGTTCCGGAACAAAGCCATCACTTAAATTAATTTCCAGTTCAGCTTCCAGATCATAACGCCGATACCCAGCCTCCAGGGCATACTGATTAACCAATATTTTCAATACACAATTGTTCGCCGCTGGTGGAAAAGCAAGATCTGAAGAAAAATCCAGCGCAGGTAGCCTGACGGTTAAAATCAACCCATCTAAACTAACTTCTGGTGTAAGCCACAAATGACTCCTCCAGGCCGAAGCGGCATTAAACTCAAATCCAGTCAACTTATTAAAGCTTCTGCTGCTGAATCGAAACTCCTCGGATGCTGAATTGTAAAAATGAGTTAAGATCGATTGAAGTTCTAACGTTAAACGATTGACCAGTTTTCCATCATAACAACCTGCAATAATTTCTGCCATACCAAATCTAATCTGCCCACCCAGGACACTGGCTTTACCAAACAAATTTGCTGTTTTTTGCGATCCGATGGTTTGAAAAACGCTTTCAGGCATTGCAGATGCCCGCTGTCCATCCTTCGTGTTTGAAAATTTGATTTTGCCTATGCTTCCTGATAGGTTCTTTCCATTAAATATTGCCATATGTTTAATTATTAATTAAGTTGTTATCATAGTGCATTCGGTGTGTGATCGCAGTGTTATTGCAACAAGCCCGGGGCAACCCTGCGTCAAGGCCGCCTCATCCCCACCTTTTTTCTAGAGAAAAGGCGGCCTTGACGCGGGGTTGACGCGGCTAAAAGGCGGGGTTTTTCCGAAAACACTCCAATTATACTACGATTCAGCTACGATTGCATTTACCTTCCTGTCTGATCAACATCCTATTAAAACCTAATTTAAATCTTACTAAGAATACAGATTGATAAACCAGCATATTTTTTCGTAAGATAAATATTTAACTTGTGAAATTCATTAAGATTCTGTAAATAGATTTATTAAAATCTGAAATAATGTTCCTGATTACTTATCTACAAAAATCAACAACATGCCGTTTTTCTAACTTTAAATAATTAATAGACGAACAAAATTTCGTTTTGAGCAAAAACAGCACTTTTATCATTTGGATATTCAAATCATTTAGGATATCTTCGCTCTAGTCGTATTGCTTTATGATTCAAGAGCTTAGACAAAATAAAAATAATTAACGCTAACACTCAAAACATCATGGGAATTTTGAACTCAGGACCTTTTGGTCCCCTTCGCGGAAAGACTGGAAATAACGTAGGTAGAAAATCAAAAAAGAAGAATATTTTTTCTATCAAGCCTCATAAAACCTCTGCTGTGGCGGAAGGGCCGCAGCTAATGGTGCGCGATAAATTTAAGATGATTTCTGACTTTTTGCAGGATTTTAGTGACGTTATTGAACCTGGTTTCAAAAGTTACGCAGATGGAATGTCTTCCATGAATGCCGCAATGAGTTACAATCTAAAAAATGCTGTATCCGGAACATTTCCAAACAATACCATTAACTATTTAAAGCTAGCTTTTAGCAAGGGCAAAAAGGTCCTTGAGCCAAAATTGCCTAAACTGCTGAGTAAGCTATTAAGCACGATTGAGATTACATGGACCTCTGCGGTCATTGATAAGGGATATACTTTTAAAACAGACGTTGCTACTTTCATTTTTTATAATGCAGGAAAAAGCGAGGTTAGTTATGGTGCTGCCGGGGTAGAAAGAATTGCTGAAAAATACACCCATGTTCTGCCTGCAACCTACATTGGCGACTTGCTTCACTGTTACATGAATTTTACTTCTACAGGATTAGCAGTTTCCAACAGCGTTTACCTTGGATGTGTTAAGATCAGATAGCAGTAAACACCTATGGTTGATCCGCCACAAAATCCAGCTGACTGGTTATTGAACAGCTTTCTTATATAAATAAAAATAACCCAGGAGGTATAAACAAAGCAAACCCAGCATAATGCCTCCAAAAACGTCGGTAAACCAATGTGCACCAAGGTATACACGGGAAATTGGAATTAATAAGATCAATGATAAAGAAAGGATAAAGACAACCCATCGAATTAAAAGAGGAATGGTTTTAACGCGTCCCATCAGTATAATTAGGAAACCAAAAAAAACGGTGTAAAACAATACATGTCCACTTGGAAAGCTTTGCTGCTTTACCAAATAGACAATCCTGACCAGGTCCTGACTGGGTCTTGGGCGATTGATTAAAATTTTTATGATCGTACTTACAACTCCTGAAAGCAAGGTCAGGAGTGTAAAAATGGCTTCTCTTTTATAGTTGAAAGCTAAAAAAACTGCGGATACCAGGACGACCATAATTACGGAAACGGGCATAAATCCAAACCAACTGATCCAAGTCATAAACCGATCCAGGAACACGGTGTGGTGCTCTTGTACGCTTGTTGAAAATCTTAAATCAAAAGAAGATAAAGGAAAGAAGAAAACATACCCACTTAAAAAAACGAAACCAATGATGATCAGGAGCAATACAGACCCTAATAATTTACTTCTATGTGCTTGTAAGTACTCGATTATTCCCATTTATTTTCTTCGATTATTTCCCTTTATTATCAATGTGAATTTAAATAACACCAAATAGACTTTAAGGTTGAAAACAATAAAGACGACTAATTTTATAGAATTAATAGGAATTTACCTTTTTCCTATTATCTTTGCCCTAGAATCACAAGGGAAAACAACAAATATCTAAATTATTACAATGGAAACAATGATACTTAACGATCAGACCTATCCTAATTTTCAAAACAGGATGTTCCATGCATTTCGAATGCAACCTTACTGTTGTTGCATTTAAGCAAATTTCCAAATAAACATTTTTAAAATTCATGTAGCTCTATTAATAGACTCTAGTCACCACTATACCCAAACGAAACCAACAAAATGCAAACCTTAACTCAAGATTCGTCAAACTGGAAAGGATCCCAAATCATTGGCTTCAGACTGGCATTTGTTTATTTTTTTTTGCAGGCATTTCCACTCGACTGGAAATATTATAAACATCTTGCTTCAATAAATTGGCTACATCTAAACTTTAGAGATCTTTTCAACATCTCTAAATATACGCCTCAATTTATCTCTGGACAGTACCAGGAAAGCGACTGGGGACTGGCAACTTTTGCAGATTGGGGTTTGGTATTTATTATTGCTATTGCAGGAACGATACTTTGGACGTTAATTGATAAAAAGACACGTAACTATGATAAGCTTTATTATTGGTTAAGGGTTCTTATCCGTTATCGGTTAGCTATTGCTGTAATCGGCTACGGCTTTCTTAAATTGTTTGCTATTCAAGCACCTTATCCTTCTTTGAGCAGCTTAAATACGCCTTACGGTGATTTTTCCTCCTGGAAACTTTTCTCTTTAAGTTTAGGGATTGTTCCGGGTTATCAATCTTTTTTAGGTGCGGTGGAGCTACTTGCAGGATTACTTCTTTTAAATAGAAGAACTACGGTAATTGGTGCAACCATTATTATTTTCTTTACGGGAAACGTGTTTATGTCTAACCTGGCTTATGAAGGCGGAGAAACAGTCTACAGCTTTTACTTGGTTACGCTTGCTTTATTCCTGGTACTATATGACCTGGAGCGCATTATAAACCTGATTATTTTGCATAAACCTGCAAAACCTACGGTACATCCAATTAACCTAAAAAAACAGGAACAAACAGGAAGGATTGTACTTAAATCCATCTTCATTTTTGTGTTTGTCTTACTAAATGGTTTCAGCGTTTACAAGTCCTCTTTAAATGGAGGCTATCACTTCTCACATCAGCCAGGTCTCAAATCACTTCAAGGTTTATATACGGTTACTGATTTTAAATTTAATGGACAGACGCTGCCGTATTCTCTGACAGATCCAATCCGCTGGCAAAACGTAGTATTTGAAAAATGGGCCTCTTTAAGTATTAAGGTCAACAAAAACTATCAGCTCATAAATCATCCGGTAGAAAGCATCCCTGATAAAGAAGCGGATGGCACGTTTGAACAAGACGGCACAGTAGGCAGGCAATATTATGCATACAAGGCTGACACGAGCAACCAAAATCTATTTATAAAACCAATTGCTACAAATGAAAAAGGTTCCAATCTTCACTATAGCCTCCAGGCAGATTCAACAGTATTGCTTACTGGCGTAATTGATGGAAATCAAATTGAAGCCAGACTTCAGAAAAACCCTAAAAAATACTTGCTTAAAGCGACTTCTTCAGGACGAAGAGGAAGTTTAAAATTATAAATGTAGAGATATGTCAGCAGAACTTAACCAAGCACCTTTACAATGGAAGCCTTATCAAAAGGTGGCCTTTCGCATTGCATTTATTTTCTTTATCATCATGACCATCCCTGAAAGCCCTCAATGGTATACGCAGGTATTCAGTTTCGACTGGACCAGTTTGCATTATAGGGACCTGTATGACATTGCCCGCTTTCAACCATCTTTTTCAAGGTCTCCGGGTTATTATGGCTACTATGAATGGCTTATTATTTTAGTCATTGCCATTATTGGAGGCGTAATCTGGTCGCTAATTGATTCTAAAAGGAAAGAATACAACGTATTATATTATTGGTTAACGGTTATTATTCGCTACCGTGCTGCCATTGGGATAATCGGATTTGCATTTACAAAAGTGTTACCCGTACAGATGCCTTACCCATCCACAGGAATTTTAAACACAAATTTTGGCGACCTGACGGCTCAGAAAATTTATTGGCTTTCTATCAGTATTGTGCCCTGGTACCAGGTTTTTGCCGGAATTGTGGAGCTTTCGGCCGGCGTGTTATTGCTTTTTCGAAAAACAGCAACCTTAGGTGCCATCATTCTTTTCGGAGCACTTGGCGACATTGTATATGTTAATTTTGCTTACGACGGCGGTGTTCATGTGTACAGTTCTTATTTTGTACTGTTTGCAGCATTTCTGATTGCCAAAGAGCTACCAAAAATCTATACCCTCTTCATTAAGGAACAATATACCGTTCCGGTTAATTTCAATCTGCACTTCAAAGAAAGATGGTTAAACATTACCCGTTACACATTAAAGTTTGTGGTGATCTTTCTTTTTCTCTTTGTATTTTTCTACATCCAGTTGAACAACTTTTTGTATGACCCTTATAAACAACCCGCAGCTAAAGGCGTTTCCAAACTAAGGGGATATTATCAGGTTTCTGAATTCAGGATCAACAATCAGCTCATCCCTGGTTCGCCACAAGATTCTGTGCGCTGGCAGGACGTTACTTTCGAGAATTGGACAACGTTAACGTACAAGCAAAATAAAGCAGTTCCACTTGACCTTTCGAATGGCGGTGGTTCACCTATGCGGGACATTAACCGGACTTTTGAAATTGCTGGTGTTGGCGGTGGCAGAAGAGTGTTTTATTATGAAGCGGATACCGTTAACCAGATTTTATATCTTTTAGATAAGTACAGAGCGGCCGATGGAAATTCTTCGCGACAAAGCAAAAAAACAGCTAAACCTAAAATCTCCTATAACAATTTCTTAACAGAAGAACAGGAATATCACCAGGTTGATCCAGCGGGGTTAACTGGCAGAAGATTAAAAGGCATTAAAACGGAGCGCTTAAGAGAAAGTGAAAGGAAAAGAATGGTCTTAAATTATGCAACAACTGACGGCAAAAAAGTTACCTTGAAAGGAATAAATGACGAGAAAGATTCTATTTACATTGTTTTGGATCGGGTAGACAAGGTTTATGCTTTAAAACCCAGCACATTAAATGCAGGTAAATACCAGTAAGTCTCTGGCAGACGATAACGTATAAAAACAAAGGAAACAAAAACGAATGACGCAGGATAAATCAACATATGACGCAGTGGTTGTCGGTTCCGGACCGAATGGGCTGGCAGCAGCAATTGCGATGCAGAAAGCGGGCTTGTCTGTGCTTTTAGTTGAAGGAAAAGACACCATTGGTGGTGGATTAAGAACGGCTGAGCTCACGCTTCCCGGCTTTAAGCATGATGTTTGTTCTGCTGTTCATCCGATGGCAGTTGCATCACCATACTTTGCTTCCTTGCCATTAAACCTCCACGGATTGGAGTATATTCAACCTACCATAGCTGCAGCACATCCTTTGGATGGTGGAACAGCTGCCGTATTACATCGATCTGTTTTGGAAACTGCGGAAAACTTAGGCGCTGACAAACAAGCTTACCAGGATCTGATCGGCCCATTGGTACAGGACTTTGACAAGTTAGTCGGCAACCTGCTTTCTCCCCTAACCTTCCCGAAACATCCCTTTTTACTTGCCCGATTTGGCTTGAGTGCGTTGCAATCTGCAGTAATGATTTCAAAAAAATTCAGCACCAAAGAAGCTAAAGGATTATGGGGCGGTATGGCCGCACACTCCATTCAGCCATTAACCAATTTAACGACCGCAGCAATTGGGATGGTCCTTTCTGCAGTTGGACATGTTCATGGATGGCCAATCCCAAAAGGTGGTGCACAATCTATTGCTTCAGCATTGGAATCCTACTTCATCGCTCTTGGTGGGGTGGTCCAAACCGGATTTATGGTTAAAAACATTAAAGAATTGCCAGCTGCAAAGGTCGTGCTGCTAGACATCACCCCTAAACAATTACTTGAAATTGCAGGCGAAGAACTTTCTCCACTATACAAGTGGCAAATGAGAAATTACCGCTATGGAATGGGTGTTTTTAAAGTTGACTGGGGATTGTCTGAGCCGGTCCCTTTTACTGCAGCGCAAGTAAGACAGGCAGGAACGGTACATATTGGCAATACTTTTAAAGAAATAGAAGATTCAGAACAACAATCCAGCGATGGAAAGGTTGCTAAAACACCTTTTGTTTTACTGGCACAACCAACCATTTCTGACCCGACACGTGCTCCGGAAGGTAAACACACTGCCTGGGCTTATTGCCATGTACCTCATGGTTCTGTTACAGACATGACTGCAATTATCGAAAATCAAGTGGAACGTTTCGCTCCTGGATTTAAGGATACCATACTTGCTAAACATACCATGAATTCTGAAGAGGTTCAAACCTACAATCCAAATTATATTGGTGGAGACATTAATGGCGGGATCCTTGACCTTGGTCAGTTATACACCCGCCCGGCTTTAAGAATTTCTCCATATCGTACTTCCAAAAAAGGACTTTATATCTGTTCCTCCAGTACCCCTCCGGGAGGCGGAGTACATGGCATGTGTGGTTATCATGCCGCGCGACAAGCGCTATCTGACATCTTTAATATTTCTATTCCACATAAACCTTTATAATGACTGTTAAAAATCAAAAATTTACTTTACACGAAGACTGGGCTGTTGTTATTCTGGGCGCCCTGGTAATTCTGCTTTCTTTATTTTTTTATATTGTTCCTGTACCTGTTTACAAATGGAATTCTGCTGCTGAACTTTCAGCAAACGTATTAAATGGTGCCAATTTAACAACCCTGGTTATTCAATTCATATTTGTGACCCTAATTGGTGCACTGGGGGCCTTGCTGACCGGGAAATCTGTAAAAAACTTTGTAATCGGTTTTCCTGCAGTGTACCTGCTCAGCATTTTTGCCTTAATCCTGGCGGGGAATACTTTTATTAAATCAATTAACCTGGAAGCGGTTATTTTTTCACTGGTGATTGGTCTATTGATTGGCAATCTATTTAAGCTTCCGCAATGGTTCAAAGACACTTTAGCAACTGAACTATTTGTGAAAATCGGGTTAGTATTGCTTGGTACAACCGTCATCTTTTCGGATATTTTAAAAGCCGGCTCCCTTGGTTTGATTCAAGCCTTAGTCGTGGTATTATCTGTCTGGTATTTCGCTTTTTGGCTTTGTAAAAAACTTAAAGTAGATGATGAATTAACAATGATGATCTCCAGTGCAGTTTCAATTTGTGGTGTATCTGCGGCAATTGCAACTTCAGGTGCCATTAAAGGCGATCCTAAAAAGTTGTCTTACGTTATTTCTATGGTGTTGATTACCGCCATTCCAATGATGATCTTCATGCCCTACATTGCTGCCTATTTTTCATTTCCTCAACAGGTAACTGGCGCATGGCTTGGTGGCAGTATAGACACAACTGGTGCTGTTGTAGCTTCCGGAACCCTGGTTGGAGAAGAAGCGTTAAAAATCAGCACAATTGTTAAATTTTCTCAAAATGTATTGTTGGGTATTGCTGCATTTGCGATTAGTATCTACTGGTCGTACAAGAAAACAGAAGATGGTGCAGAAGCGAGAGAAAAACCAACATTGAAAGTTATCTGGGAGCGGTTTCCAAAGTTCGTACTGGCATTCCTTGCAGCGTCTGTTGTGTTCTCCTTTTTCTTATCTCCGGAACTTGCAGGAGGTGTAAAAGACAGCCTAAAGAACTTGCAAAATGCCTGGTTTACACTTGCGTTTACCAGCATCGGATTAGAAACAAACTTTAAAGACCTGTTTAAAAATGACAATAAGAAACCTTTATACGCATTTCTAATCGCTCAGTTATTCAACATTATTGTAACGCTGATTATCGCTTTTTTACTCTTCGGGAGGTAAATAAACAGATTGCGAACAGCGAAAAATATAAATCAATCAGGATCTGCAAAGAATACCTGTAAAACATAAAAAGGGAGGCAACAAAAAGAAATTATACGTTAAAAAGGGGAATACAAATAAATGTATTTCCCCCAAGGTTTTAAATAAAGAAACAAGGTTTTCATTTCGACGTGGCACCTTGCTTCCATCCATAAATAATACCCAATTGTAAAAGTATGCAAAGTTTCAGAATAACAAGACTGACGGCGCTTGCCAGCGGCTTGTTCTTTTTTTACCTATTATTACCCAATAAAATCACGGCTCAAACGAAGCCGCTTATCAACTCTACCTTAAACGGAAGGGTGCTGGATTCCAGAACAAGAACTCCGCTGCCTGGAGCAAGAATTCACATTAAAGGAACAACTCACGAGGTTTCTACAGACTCTGAAGGAAAATTCAGCTTTGTAACCGGTCAGAAGTTCCCTTATACTTTACTGGTGAGTTACATCGGTTACGGCACAAGAGAAATTATCGCCAATGGCGGATACACCACCATAGACCTGAAAGAAATTCAGAATGAACTGAATGATGTAGTTGTGGTCGGTTATGTAACCCAACAACGAAAAAACAACATCGGTTCTATTTCCAAAGTCAATGGAGCAGACACCAAAGACATCCCAGTGGGAAGTTTCGACGCACAATTACAGGGAAAAGTAGCTGGTGTTCAAATCTCTTCCAATACCGGAGTACCGGGTGAAGCCGTGAACGTTCGGGTAAGGGGTGCCACCTCTATTAATGCAGAAAATGGACCTCTATATGTGGTAGACGGTGTTTTCATTAACAGCAGCAGTTTACAGACCATTAGTACCGGTGGTAAAGCCACTTCTCCAATCTCAGACATTAGTCCATCCGACATTGAAAGCATTGAAGTTTTAAAAGATGCGGATGCAACTGCGTTATATGGATCAAGAGGTGCAAATGGCGTAATTTTAGTTACCACCAAAAGGGGAAAGTTTAATCAAAAACCTGTTATTAATTTCAACAGCTCTTTCGGCTGGGCAAAAGCAGAGAAATTATGGGACCTGACTACCGGCCCGGAACATGCTACATTGGTTAATGAAAATTGGGTAAATACAGGCAATACATTTGCCAGTCGCCCTTTCAGGCCCGCATCAGAGTTAATTAATGGCGTTGCAGGAA
>Ga0247813_10002876_pt1 | contig 11451 bp, 11 predicted proteins | sample UWRJL169409C1_FD_180719 | JGI IMG/M metagenome (GOLD analysis project Ga0247813, IMG submission 180719) | Plant litter microbial communities from Arlington Agricultural Research Station in Wisconsin, United States - UWRJ-L169-409C-1 | ecosystem: Environmental > Terrestrial > Plant litter >... | reverse complement strand
CGCGGACACAGGGGTCGTAAGCCTCGAGATTTTTGGGCCTGTTGCGGAGCGGCGGTGCGCGTAGGCGGCCAAGCAGTGCCTCGACGATCTTGGCCGTCGAGGCTGCGGTCGAAGCGTTCTGCCCACAGGTGATCGCCGCTGACGGCATCGACCAGCTGAGCATTGATGCGGACGCGCCCTGCCGCCCGTCTTGCGCTTGCCTCAAGGAGATAGCGTACACCAAGGTTTTCGGCGATCGTACGCACGTCCGTCGCTTTTCCCTTGTAAGAGAAGGGCGAGTTGGGGGCGATGAACAACAGGCGGCGGGGTTTTGTTTGGGATCTACTACGATGGCGCTCATTCCACTCGCGAGCGGTTCGCCGGTCAAGCCTTGATCGCCGGTAACGCTGCCTTTGCGGTTGCATGGGGCCTCGGTGGCATCATTGGCTTGCCCGCGACGGGATTGATGCAACTGACCGGGCATCGGGGCTGCCCTTATCCCTTGGCCTGTTGTGTCGCGTGCTGGCGGCATTTCCGACGGCGCAGAGATGGCAGATATGGTTTGCGGCCCAGCGCATGCTTACGCCGGACCGCCATCATCCGACAAGGCGGCTGACCCTTCCTTAAACAGCCGCGGAATGCCTGGCTGGGGCCGCGGTAAAATAAGCGTCGAATCGTGCGGCGATGACGCGAACGAAGGGGCGGCCGGTCGCCGTTATTTCGAAGCCGTCATTGCGCCAGTGGCAAAGGGTTTCATTTTGCGTGCTGGCGAGTTGCATCGCCTGCGTCATCACATCATGAGCGGTGGCGCCGAAACGATCGACGGCCTCGGCGCGGGAAAAGCGGAAGTCGCACATCAACCTCTCGATCACCCATCGGCGCACCCGGTCCTCGTCTGTCAGGGCAAGCCCGCGCATTGTGGCAAACCCCTTGTCTTCAATGCGGCGGGTGTAGTCGCCGGTCGCGGGCGTGTTCTGGAGGTAGCCTTGCTCAAATTGGCTGATCGCCGAAGGGCCAAGCCCGATGATGGTATCGCACTGGTCGGCGCAATAGCCTTGGAAATTGCGCTTCAGCCGACCCTGCTGTGACGCCAGGGTCAGGGCATCGCCGGGTATTGCGAAATGGTCGATGCCGATTGGCTGGTAGCCGGCCCCAAGCGCCAACGCCCGGACCGCTTCCGCCTGTGCGTAACGCTCCGGTCCGTCCGGCAGCCATTCATCCTTGATCTGGGTCTGGTGTTTCTTCATCCATGGCACATGGGCATAGCCGAACAGCGCCATGCGGTCAGGTGCCAATTGCAGCGCCTGGCGCAATGTCGAGGCGGCGCTTTCGACGGTCTGGTGGGGCAGGCCGTAGAGCAGATCGAGATTAACGGAATTGATCCCGCGGGTACGGGTCCCGTCAACGACATAGGCCGTCTGCTCGAAGCTCTGTATCCGGTTGATGGCCTTCTGCACACGCGGATCGAAATCCTGGATGCCGAGGCTCGCCCGGGTCATGCCGAATGCGGCGAGTGCATCGAGCCTAGCGTCATCGATGTCGTTTGGATCGATCTCGACGCTGATTTCCGCGTTTGGCAGGACATTGAACGCGCTACGGAGGCGGCTGCCGAGAGCGATCAGGTCATCCGGCCGCAGCATTGTCGGCGAGCCGCCGCCGAGATGGATGGCGCCCACTGGCGTGCGCCCGTCGAGAAGTCGGCCGATCCCTGCGATTTCTGCATGAAGAACGGTAAGATAGGCGCTGACGGGCGCGTAGCGCAGCGTCTGCTTGGTATGGCATGCGCAGAACCAGCATAGCCGGTCGCAGAACGGAATGTGCAGGTAGAGCGATATGGGGCTGCCGGCCGGCAGCGCTGATATCCACTGCCGGGTGGTTTCTGGCCCGAGACCGGATTGGAAATGCGGCGCGGTCGGATAGCTGGTGTAGCGCGGCACCTTTGCGTCGAGCATAGTTGCGATTGGCTGCATTGGCGGATCCGATCTGAGCACCGTTCAGCGGCCCTGCCCAAAAGGACGGCCTTGGCGGACAATCTGTCCAGATTCTCCGCCCGCCGCTTTGATCTGGATCAAGGCGCGTCTATTCACTTCCGCCGAAAAGGAGGCAGGGGACTGCCACGCGTGGTCCGACATCTGATGGATGCGGGCACGACGGGATGAAACACGCATCGGCGCTCATCGGCACCGGCACAGCGGCGTTTTTCGCGTGCTTGCTGCCGGCCTTGCCAAGGACGAGCTGTTGGCAAGCCCCATGGGAATTATGGTGGTCGTGCTGATCGGCACGGTGTTGATGCGCCGGGCGTCGTTTGTGCCTCAGACGGCGGCCGACATGTCAGCCGATATGGACGGTCCGATCCGCTATGGCGTGATCGCCAGCATATTCTGGTGTGTCGTTGGCGTTGCGCTGATCGCCACCTCGCACGCCTGGAGGGCGCGCTCAGGGATCAAGAGTTGCTGCGCGATGCGCTGGAAAGTGTGGCGGACCGGCTGCGGGACGAGGGCGTGTTGGGTGAATGCCTGCACCTGCGCCGGGCGATCGAGCCAATTCTAACGACCGTGCATAGGGAAGAGGAGATGATTTTCCCCGTCGCGGCAGCACATTTGCGAACACCGCCAGGCCTCCGGGAAATCGCCGACCAGTTTCGTTACGAGCAGATCGAGGAGGAGCATTTTGCCGAAGATCTCTGCGATGCGCCGCGGGCCTATGGAATGGGCCTGCGCAAACCGTCGCTGGAAACGCTCTGCTTTATGCTGGCCTAGTTCGACTGCGCCAGACGGTGCATCCGCTTTGATTGCATCGTTCTGATCCCGACGCTGTCCGCCACCCCCTTGGTCGTTTAACCGCAGCGTCCCTTCAGGCGGGCGAGGCTTGGGACTGAGATGTGCCGATTGGTGACAACGGAAATCACCCCGTCGGTTCGCAGCTTGGTGATCTGGCGCGATACCGTTTCGATTGTCAGGCCCAGAAATTCGGCGATATCGATACGCGATAGCGGCAGGTCGAACGCGACCGCGTCGCGTGGCCCTGCGGCCGTCGATGGAACAATATGTCCGGCGATGAGATAAAGCAGGCTCGCGACCTTTTCCGCCGCGGTCTTCTGCCCGAGCGTGACCATCCAGTCCCGGGCTTCGTCGAGTTCGCGCAGAATCTGGCCGAACAGCCGATGTTCCAGCTGCGGGTACTCGGAAACCGCGTTGTTTACCTCATGAATTCAAATGATTAATGCGCAGCCGATCTTGTCGTGAGGGCATTGTATTACTCCAGGTTTCCCGAAGCTGTTTCGCTTTTTTTGAGAAGGTTACTTGAGGCCGTCCACCATACACTTTGCTTCTGTCTCGAGGAGGAACGAGACGCTTTGCAAAGATAGGGAGGAGACTAACTTTGGCATCCATATCAGAGGAAAACGGAATAAACCCGTGTCCAGAGGACGAGAAGCTTAGCATCGGCGCTAACATCGCCTATGGCCTGCAGCATGTTTTGACCATGTATGGCGGGATTGTCGCGGTTCCGCTGATCCTTGGCCAAGCCTCCGGGCTAAATTCCAGCGATACCGGGCTGCTCATTACCGCATCCTTGCTTGCGGGTGGTTTGGCGACGCTGCTGCAAACCCTCGGCGTGCCCTTTTTTGGCAGCCGTCTGCCGCTGGTTCAGGGTGTTTCCTTTTCTGGTGTTGCAACGATGATTGCCATCACGGGCAATGGTGGCCTTCCGTCGGTTTTGGGCGCTGTCATTGCCGCATCCATCCTTGGTCTGCTGATCCCCCCATATTTTCGCGGATCACACGCTTCTTTCCACCACTGGTGACAGGCATCGTTATTACAACGATCGGCCTGACACTGATGCCGGTTGCGACTTTCTGGGCAATGGGGGGAAATAGCAAATCGCCGGACTTCGGTGCGCCGGCCAATATCCAGCTCGCGGCGGTGACGCTGCTCATCGTCTTGCTGCTCAGCAAACTGGGAAGTGCATCGATATCAAGGCTGTCGATCCTATTGGCGCTTATAATCGGAACGGGTGTGGCTTACGTCGCAGGCATGGCGGATTTCTCGCAGGTTGCGAACGGACCGTTTGTCGCTCTGCCGCAGTTCTTCCATTTTGGCTATCCGACTTTCGAGCTTGCCGCGATCGTTTCGATGTCCATCGTTATCATTGTGACGCTGGTCGAAACCTCTGCCGATATTCTCGCTGTCGGCGAAATCGTCGGGACAAAAGTCGACTCCCGCCGGCTGGGAGACGGACTTCGTGCCGACATGCTGTCGAGTATTGTTGCGCCGGTGTTTGGCTCGTTCACCCAAAGCGCTTTTGCCCAGAATGTTGGCCTGGTAGCAGTAACCGGGGTTAAAAGCCGGTATGTCGTGGCAACGGGCGGCTTGTTTCTGGTCACGTTGGGTCTTCTGCCCGTGATGGGCCGTGTCGTGGCAGCTGTTCCCAGTTCGGTTCTCGGTGGGGCAGGCATCGTGCTCTTCGGAACCGTCGCTGCGAGCGGAATCCGCATACTTTCCAAAGTAGACTACAGCAACAATATGAACCTGGTGATCGTGGCGACTTCGATCGGTTTCGGCATGATCCCGATTGCAGCGCCCAATTTCTATGAGCATTTCCCCGCCGGGATTGCGACCATTCTTCATTCGGGCATCAGCTCCGCCGCATTGATGGCTGTCAGCCTTAATCTCCTGTTCAACCACATGAGAACAGGCAATTCGGATCAGCAGTCGGTTTTTGTTGCCGGGACAAAGCGGGTGATCCGCTACCAGGACATCGCAAGGCTGCACGATGGCGACTATTTCTTCAACGGCAAACTCTACGACGTCAAGGGCAGCGAAGTGCCGCTGGTTCCCTCCGAAGCGCATTGATCCGGTAACACCCGAACCTCAACCGAGCCGGTCTGACTGTCGCGAGTGAGGATGCGTAAAAATGTATTTCAGGACCAAGGACAAGACATGACGCAAGATGACAGGATATACGAACTGCTTGAAGCCCTGCTGAGCACGCTTGAAAAAGGCGTTATTCCAGCAACCGAGGCCGGTGTGGCTGCGGGCAACAAGATTTTCGGTGCGGCACTTCTGAGGAAATCGGACTTTTCCACCGTGCTTGTTGAAACCAACAATGAAACGGAAAACCCGCTATGGCATGGTGAGGTCCACACGCTGAAGCGCTTCTACGAAATGACAGGGGAACGGCCGGCTTGCCGCGATCTGATCTTTCTCTCGACCCATGAACCGTGCTCCATGTGCCTGTCGGCAATCACCTGGGCGGGTTTTGACAATTTCTATTATTTCTTCAGTCACGAGGATTCGCGCGATGCGTTTTCGATCCCTCACGATCTGAAAATTCTGAAGGAAGTCTTCACCCTGGAGCCGGGCGGCTACAACAAGGCGAACGCCTTTTGGAAGGGCCAGTCAATCCACGAACTGATCAGCCTTCTTCCGGAGCCGCAGCAAAAGCCATTGAGAGACCGGGCGGGGGCCATCAGCCGGAAATATGATGGTCTGTCTGCTGCCTATCAGGCTGGCAAGGACAGCAACGCTATTCCCTTAAACTGATTTTGTCTTTGAGGTGACGGGCCAGCCTTGCGGCTGGCCCAGCTCCGTTACTTCTTCATCTTCGAGTAATCGAGCTTTGGGGCGTTAGACAGATCGTCCTTCGTCGTGTCGACATAGGCCTTCCATGTGCCATTATCGTCCGCAAGAGCAATGGAAGCCGGGTCGAGGACCACATAGCTTTCGCCGACGCTGAGGAAGCCGCCAACGCTTGCGACGATGCCGATCACGGCCTTGCCATCGCCGATGACAATATCGGAAATTTCACCGATTTCCTCGTTCTGCTTGTTATAGATATCAATGCCGATCAGCTTCGACGTCATCAGGTCGGTATCCTGAATGTTTACATATTTGAGCGGTATTGTCGCAGCCGTCCCCATTGTGATGCCTGGACCCGATAAGGCTGCATCCGCGCCGGTTGCTGCTGCCGTCTGGGCAAAGACTGCGCCTGGAATGAGGATCATGACAACGGCTAAGGCGATCGGTCGAAATTTCATATGGGTAGGCTCCTGAATTCATTGTAGTTTGCCGTTTGTCCGGCAGCTCTAAACCCGCCAAAAGGCGTTTGGTTCCGGGCTCATTACCATCGGGATGCAGACGGCGGGTCTCACCGCAGCCGGGCCGGCCGGGCGACTGGATGAACATCGTCCAGTGTCAGAGCAGGGGCTTTGGATCCCGGGTGCCGGAAGCAGCGACGTTGGCATTGGTGCTGTCAGGCAGGACAGCGCTTCCTGCCTCTGAAGCAAGGACCGTGCAATCGGTTTCAGCTCATATCGCGCTGGGTGCGCAGATTGGCAACGACGCGGCGGTTCTGCACCTTGCACGACTTTTCCACACAATCGCGCACTTCCCGGTCCTTGCCGTAACCCTTGGCCCACATCCGCGATGGGTTCACGCCTTTCGAGGCGAGATAGGCCATTACCGCATCTGCGCGCTTCTGGGACAGTGCCTCCATTTTGGAAGCAGAGCCGGAATCGTCAGCAAACCCCTGCAGTTTGAGCAGCCAGCCTGGATTGCTGTTCAGCCAGGCAGCCTGGTTATCCAGCGTTGCGATGGCAACGGAATCCAGTGTGGCAGAATCCTGCGTGAAATAGATTCTCCTTCCAACATTAAGGATGAAGTCTTCCTCGCTACCCGCTTTGACGCTCTCGAAGCCAGGGGCAGGATCGTTCGTCTGGCCGGTCATGGGCACCGCCGCAGGTTCTTCCACGGAAGCGATGTCGGTGGTGTTGCAGGCCGTGAGCGCCAGGAGCAGGGCAGCGGCGAGGAGGCTTCTCGTATATCCGGCCGGAATAGACATCAGACGATATTCCTCATTCGACCGGAGGTGTTTGGCTGATCTGAGCGGAATTTTCCGCCTGGTCGGCGATGTGCGGCAATACCTGTACTGCAGTGCCGATGGGACAACGCTGATAAAGATCGATGGCGTCTTCGTTGAACATGCGGATGCAGCCACTCGAGGCATCCTTGCCGATGCTTGCGGGCTCGAGAGTTCCGTGGAAACGATAGCCGGTATCGACGCCATCGCGCAGGAGATACATGGCGCGGGGACCAAGCGGATTTTTCGGTGAGCCCCCCGCTACAAATTCCGGCAGTTCGGGATGGCGCTTACGCATGTCCGCTGGCGGTGTCCAGCGCGGCCATAACGACTTGTTGTCGATCGTGGCGCGGCCAAACCATTTGAAGCCCTCGCGGCCGACACCGACGCCGTAACGGATGGCCGTCTTGTTCTCCATGATAAGATAAAGAAAGTGATGCCGCGTATCGACGACTACGGTACCAATCGGTTCGCTGCTGAAATATTTGACAACCTGGCGATGCCATTGCCTGTCGATCTTGGCAAAATTGGTTCGCTGGAACGTCACGCCATTATCGATGGCGGTGCCGGAAAAATAGGAAGAGGCCGCAGCGAATGCGGGTTTCTCGAGTGCGGTGACACCGGCAAGCGCCATGCCACTCAGCATTACAGTCCTGCGGGTCCACACCATCGGCAACATCCCCCCGAAAGCCAAGCCGTGAAATCGCAGTAAAACAGATTTTCCATTTGCTACAACAGAAAACTGTTTAATGCTGGCTATCGAGCCGGGTTGGGAACGCCGGTGGCGCTGGGCCGCGGCAGTAACGAAGAAGCCCCGAATTGATTTTTGACTATTCCGGCGAGGCGGTAAGCGCGACGGATGGCCGCTTGATCTGCCATCCGTTTCCAAAGGATACGAGCTTGAGATGCGAGCTGTTTACAACCAGGCACCCACGACCCGCTCAAGACCCGGAACCCACGCGCTCTGTCATGCAGGCACACAGATGCAAGCAGTCCGAGGTGTCGTCAACACCTGGGACTGGAAAACCCGCAGAGGGTGAAATCCCACGATTCGAAGGGGTCACATCTGGGTAACGCCGACGGTCGCGGGATGATGCTGCTTAAACGCTTGGCTTTTTCTTCGGAGCGGGCAGCAGGCCGTCGCGCTGAAGCTGCTTGCGAGCAAGCTTGCGCTGGCGGCTGATAGCCTCTGATTTCTGCCGCGCCTTCTTGACGGATGGCTTTTCGAATGCCTCCCGCAACCGCATCTCGCGAAAGACGCCTTCACGCTGGAGCTTTTTCTTCAGGACGCGAAGCGCCTGATCAATATTGTTGTCGCGAACCAGTACCTGCATTTAAAACCTTTCGACGCTTGCAACTGCGCAAGAGAGCGGTGGCAATCTAACGTTTTTGCCGGACTTTACCAGCGGCAAGCGACGATTTTTTAGCGAACATGCGGGTCATCGCGGCATTATGAGCCGTGCCGGCTGCCACAAAGTCGAAATCGAATCGTTTTGGGGGCTGCCGTGTTAACAAGGGACGTCGTTTGAACACGTGATAGGGCGGAATAAAATTGTTGCCTGTCGCCTCTACATGTCGTCAAAGGGCGTGCCGTCCTTGTGCACGAACCGGCCGTCGGAATTGGCGCTCATCATATCGATATCGGAACAGGTGGTGAGGTCATCCCAATGGCGTGAACCCATCTCCAGATAAACTGCAATCGCCCCGGACCTGTTGATCATGTGATGGCCGTTTCCGGTGTTTTTTGGGAATGCGGCGCAATCGCCCGCCTGCAACACCGTCTCGCCGCCGTCCTCGACCAGTACAACTTCACCGTCGAGGATATAGACCAGTTCGTCTTCGTGGCTATGCCAGTGGCGCTGGCTGGACCAGCCGCCCGGTGGCAACGTCATCAGGTTGATGCCGAAATCCTTGAGCCCGCCGGCATCGCCCAGACGTCTGCGTATCCGGGTCGCGCAGGGCGCGTCATGGGGCGGCGGATAGCCTGAGCCGCTGATGGCGGGCACGGTGGCGATATCGATCTTGGGCATGTCGCTTCTCCCTTGTCCGGTATGCGCAGTTTAAACCAGCGCCGCGAGCACGTCGCGCGCCGCAATGTTGGCTAGCAAACGTTATCGTTCTGACGGGATCACCTTGCTCGGGTTCATGATGCCGTTGGGGTCGAGCGCCATCTTGATGCGGCGCATGACGTTAATTTCGGCTTCGCTGCGGGAGTGGTCTAGGAAATCGCGTTTCAGCGTGCCGATGCCGTGTTCGGCAGAGATCGAGCCCTTGTACGTGCGAACCAGATCATAGGCGATGGCGTCGATATCGTGCAGATCGCGCTCGCTCGGCGTCTCTATCCAGGCGGCCACATGCAGGTTGCTGTCGCCGACATGGCCGAAGAACGACACATGGGCTTTCGGAAAGCGGGCAAGCAGCGCCTTTTGGCAATCGCAGGCGAAATCATCGAGCTGGCCGACCGGCAGGCTGACATCGAGATTGATCAGGCCGGGAAGCAGCTGGTCCATCATGTGACCTTCGCGCACTGACCAGAAGGCGCGGGTTTCTTTTTCCGATTGGGCGATCAGTGCGTCGGTGACCAGGCCGTCTTCGAAAGCCTTGCTGAGGAAGGCCTCGAAACGTTCCTTGTCCTCATCGCTGCCATCGACATCCTGCTCGATGATGACGACGAACGGAGAGGCCTTGTCAAAGAACGTCAGGTGGAGCGCCTCGGCATTGAAGCGGAAAAAATTTTGCCACATGGCCTCGAAAGCCGACAGGCCCGGCAAGCCGCGCTGAGCGGATTTGAGCAGCGCGACGACATGGTCGTAGCTTTCGATGGCGCAGAGCGCCGTCAGTCGCGCAGCGGGCAGGGGGCGTAGGCGCAGCACGGCGCGGGTGACAATCCCCAGCGTGCCTTCCGAGCCGATGAACAGCTGGCGCAGATCATAGCCGGTGTTGTTCTTGGTCATCCGGTTGAGCGAGGACAGCGTGGTGCCGTCGGCGAGCACGGCCTCAAGGCCGAGCACATTGTCGCGGGTCACACCATGACGGATGACGCGGATGCCGCCGGCATTGGTGGAAATATTGCCGCCGATCTGGCAGGAGCCGCGCGCACCCAGATCGATCGGCAGCAGGAGGCCGGCCGCTTCTGCCACCAATTGCGCCACTTGCAGCGGTGTTCCGGCCAAAACGGTCATGGTCCCGGCGGCGGTATCGATGTCCTCGACGCCGGACATGCGCTCCAGCGAAATCGCAATATCGCCGGCACGCGCATTGGCACCGCCTGCAAGGCCGGTCAGGCCGCCTTGCGGTACGATAGGTTGGCGGTGACGGTTGCAGATGGCAAGCGCCGCCGCGACCTGTTGTGTGCTTGCGGGACGCAGCACGGCAAGCGGGAGCGACTTGCCTGTGCCACTGGCATCACTGCGGTAGCGGCCGCTGATGGCCTCGCCGGTGAGGACCACGCCTGGGCCAAGGGCTGCGATCAGGTCATCGATCACGGTCATGGGTCTGGTCTCCGCTTCAGCCACGATTGGGCTCATAGAGGAAGGAGGGCAGATCGGCGACGGTCCGGCAGCCGAGCTGGGCCATGGCACCGGACAGTTCGGCCTTCAGGATGGTGATCAGGTGATCGCCACCGGCAGCACCCATCGCGGCGCTGGCAAAAACGAAAGGGCGGCCGACAAGGACGAAATCGGCACCAAGCGCCAGGAGACGTGCGACATCAAGGCCCGATCGGATACCGCCATCGGCAGCGATCGGCACGTCGGGACCCAAGGCACGGCGGATGGCGGGCAGTACGGAGATCGCGGTGGGAGCCGCATCGAGCTGGCGGCCGCCATGATTGGAAACGATCAGGCCATCGGCGCCCAGGGAGAGGTAAGCCTGCGCTTCCGAGACGTCGAGCACGCCCTTGATCAACAGCCTGCCTTTCCACGCATCACGGATGCTGCGGACGCGCTCGGCACCAAGGTGGCCGGTCATGACGCGGCCGACGAATTCCGCCGACTGCTTCAGCGACGATCCCTTCGGATAATAGGGCGACAGGTTTTCGAAATCGGGAATGCCATGGCGCAGCACATGGCTTGCCCAGTGCGGGTGCGTTGCGATCTGGACCATCGTCTTCATGTCAAGGATCGGCGGCACGGACATGCCATTGCGGATATCGCGCTCGCGGCGGGTGGGTGCGGGGATATCAACGGTCAGAACCAGCGTCCGGTAACCCGATCGCGCCGCGCGGGTGATCATATCGGCTTCCATGGCGGGGTCGTTGGGAGGGTAGAATTGGAACCAGCCATTGTCGCCGGTGACCGGTCCAATGGTTTCCATGGAGCGGTTGGCGAATGTCGAGAGCACATGCGGAATATTGTGGGCCTTGGCTGCTTCCGCCAGCGGCATTTCGCAGCCGGGCCAGAGCAAGCCGGCGAGACCGAGCGGGGCGACGCCGAACGGCGCGTCGAACCGTTTTCCGAGCAGCGTGACGCTCAGATCAGGTGAAGGCGCTTGCGACAGGTACCGCGGCATCAATTCGATCCTGTCAAAACTTTCGACATTGCGCCGGACGCCGCTTTCCCGGCCAAGACCGCCGATCAGGTAGTCGTGCACAAAGCCCGGCATGCGCCACGCCGC
>Ga0247813_10002875_pt1 | contig 11458 bp, 14 predicted proteins | sample UWRJL169409C1_FD_180719 | JGI IMG/M metagenome (GOLD analysis project Ga0247813, IMG submission 180719) | Plant litter microbial communities from Arlington Agricultural Research Station in Wisconsin, United States - UWRJ-L169-409C-1 | ecosystem: Environmental > Terrestrial > Plant litter >... | reverse complement strand
ATTGTGAAAAGTAAAGCAATCAAGGTTATGGGAGAAATCAGGGGGATAAATTTTGTATTAAACCACTCTTTACCTTTTAAACGGATAAGTGCAAACCTGGAGATGATTCCCATGGCGAAGGGTAAACCTAAATAAATCCCAACACTCTTTGCGATATCTCCAATAGAGATATTAATTTCCAAACTTTTCAATCCAAAATAAGGTGGCAATATGGTTATAAAGACATACGCAAATACGCTATAAAACAGAACCTGGAAAATACTGTTTAAAGCTATTAAACCGGCTGCATATTCTCTGTTGCCTTCGGCAAGTTCATTCCATACCACGACCATCGCGATGCAACGAGCCAAACCAATGAGGATCAGCCCGACCATATATTCAGGATAATCCTTTAAGAAGAAAATGGCCAGGAAAAACATGAGTAAGGGGCCAATTACCCAGTTCAGAACTAAAGAAACGCTTAACACTTTCGTGTCTTTAAATACCTCACCCATCTTTTCATAATTAACTTTTGCGAGTGGCGGATACATCATCAAAATTAAACCAATGGCAAGCGGAATGTTGGTGGTACCGCTGGAAAAAGAATTGATAAAACCAGAGGATGAAGGAATAAAATTACCAATTGCAATGCCGAAAGCCATCGCAATGAAAATCCATAAGGTGAGGTAACGATCCAAAAAGCTCAGCTTTTTCCTTTCCGCCGCAGGGGCACAGGTGTTTATGCTCATACTGTTAAATTAACATGGTTTTTAACAAAGTCTAACGAATATGCTTTGATTAGGTCTCTCACTCTTCTGAATTCATCCATTATTTCTTCGGGTGTCCCGGTTGCTTTTGCCGGATCAGGAAAATTAGAATGAAAACGTTGCACATTTCCAGGAAAGAAAGGACAGGCCTCATTTGCATGATCACATACGGTGATTATGGCATCAAAGGAAATTTCGGAATATTCAGTTACCAGGTTTGAAGTGTGATTGGCAATCGAGATGTGATCTTCCGACATGACTTGTACCGCTTTTGGATTAACACCGTGTGTTTCAATTCCTGCACTGTAAATGGTTACGTTTTCATTTGCAAAAGCACGTAAGTATCCTTCCGCTATTTGACTTCGGCAACTGTTTCCTGTACACAGGACTAATATATTTTTCATTTGTTTATATGCTCTGTTTATGATGAATCTGTCATGATTTATCGATTTCGCTTGTATTGAACATCATGACGGTTCATTTCTTAAATGATCGTTTGACTTCTTCGTTCTAATAAGACCGTATCTCGCCAGACGCCGTGCTGTTTACCAATCTTCTCTCTAACGCCCAGTTGTCTGAAGCCTGCTTTTTCATGAATTTTTAAGCTTGCAAGGTTTTCAGGAAAAATTCCCGCTTGCAAAGTCCATATTCCTTCGGCTTCACTTGCATTGATGAGGTGATTAAGTAAATAATAGCCAATTCCTTTGCCACTGAAGGCTGGGTCTACGTAAACACTTACCTCTGCAACGCCAGCATAAACACACCTGGAAGAAACAGGCGTTAAAGCAGCCCAACCGAGAATATTACCTTCTTCTTCTGTAACAAAGCGACAGGTGTGCAAGTGTGAAATGTTCCATTCTTCCCAGCTTGGGGCGGTTGTTTGAAAAGTAGCGTTACCTGTCGCGATACCCATTTCATAGATCAGTTTAACCGGCTCCCAATCTGAAGGCATTAAATCTCTGAGATTCATCAAATTATTATTATTCATAACGTCTTTGCCATTAATCGTCCTAATATTAGCAGCAGCCACTTCCTGGTTCGCATATATTTGCAGCACCCACCAGGTTAATCATTTTAAGTTTTACTTTTGGCGCCGCAGCCGGTGCACAGCAATCTTCACCCGTTGCTGTAGTACCACAGCTTCCGCCTCTGTTAATTGCTTTACATTCGGTGAAGTTTGGCACAAGGTTTACAATCAGGTTTACACCATCGTTAATCAATTCGCCAGGGAACATTTGCCTGGCATCAAATTGGGAATTGCCAAACTCAATCTTTACAATTCCGTTGGGATTTAATGCCAGCTTGTTTTCCACAATATCGATTATAGACAATGCTTTATGTACCTCCATTGATCTGCCTGCTTCTGTCTGCTCGGGTTCCCATAATTGTACAATGATCTCTGTCCAGGCGTTCATTACGCCACCGCAGTCGACCGATGTGATCGGCGCCTGTTTAATCTCAGTAATATGATAGGATGGGTCCACCAACTTTCCTTCCGCGTATTGGAACTGAAGGATAAGGTCCTGGAAATTAAGTAATTCAGTTTTAAAACTTTGCCAGGTTATAGATTGCGCGTTGTTCATAATATTGAATAATAAAATTAAAAAGTTTACTTAGCAGCAGCTACCTGAAGGTGTGTAAGAAGCGAAAAATCCATTTAATTGATTTTGTAATAGACTCCAGGTAGTCGGCTCGATGCAATAACATACACTGACGCCTTCAATGGTACCCTGAATGATGCCCGCAGTTTTAAGTTCTTTCAAGTGCTGTGAAATGGTGGCTTGGGCGAGGCCAAGCTCTTCCACCAGATCTCCGCAAATGCAAGTATTTGACATCAGAATCCTTTGCAGAATAGCGATCCTTGCCGGATGTGCCATCGCTTTTAATAACGTAGACAATTGATTCTGCTCAGCCGTAAATTTATCAGTTCTAGTAAGCCCCATATATTGCAATATTACGATTAATTGTTCTAAGACACAAATATTAATTATTGCATATTTTTAAAAATTATGATATTACAATATTCTCTGTAGCGTAGATCCACTTTACATTATCCCGATCTATAAACTTTTCTTCATCAGGTACGATATTATTTTTGAAGTTCTCACTGTCAAAAACTTTTGGAATATCCTCCATGCGCTCAAACCAGATTTCAGCGATTCCATCAAAAGAGGAAACAGGCGGAAAGTCATAACCATCTGACGATTCACCTGTACTGTGAACTTGAATATACTTCTTAACATACTGTTGAACTTCAGGCTGACTGGAGAACAGAGGTCCGTGAACATTCCTCCAATGATCTTTAAATTGTTCGAGTGTAAGGTCCGGCCTACGAGGACAAAGGACACTTAATTTTATCATAAAATTGATGTTTAATAAACAAGAACAGAATTGTTTGATTCCTGTTTTGAGAAGCTAGAAAAAGTTTAAAGGGAATATAACATCAATGTAATGATGGCTTCTAAACATTTTAAAGCGGTAGCGAAAACCAGAATGTGCTCCCTTTACCCATCTCACTTTCAGCGCCAATACGACCGCCGTGTTTTTCGATAATCTGGGAACAAATGTATAGACCCAAGCCGAGACCAGAATAATGCTTGTCACTGTTGTCTACCCGATAATATTTCTCGAAGAGATATGGTAGTTTGGCGGCAGGAATTCCTGGACCATCATCAACAACGGAAATTTTTGCGGAATCCTCACTTTTTTCAATAAACACCTTTATCTCCCGTGTGTTTGGCGCATATTTTAATGCATTGCTAATAAAATTAACAACAACCTGTTCAATTTTATGCTGATCCGCAAAAACTTCAGCGCCATAATCTCCATAAATACCTAGCTTTATTTCATTTGTAGGAAGTAAATCATGGTAGCATTCCCGAACCATTTGATAAAGATTAATACTTGCTTTTTGCAATACAAGCTGACCGTCAGACATTTTAGTAGAATTTAATAAGTCTTCTATTAACACACTCATCTTATTCATACTCTTGTTCGCCTGAAGAATCATTTTATCCATCAAAACAGACGACTCCGCGCGGTCCTTTAATTTATTCATCAATTGCAAGGATCCTTTAAGGGAGGTTATAGGTGTTCTCAATTCGTGACTGGCAACACTAATAAAATCATCTTTCAGTTGAATAGCTTTTCGTCGATTGGTAACATCCATAAATGTACCAACACCGGCATAAATTTCACCCTGTTCATCACGGAGCGGCGCAGCATTTATGGAAATGTAAAATCGTTCCCCCTCTGTAGGCTGAATAGCAACTTCATAATCATATACTGGTTTTCCGGAGCTCATTGCTTGCAATACCGGATAATATTCCAGCGGTAATGTTTCACCATTCACCCAAAGCACTTTCCAATCTGATTCTATGTAAACCTGTGCTGAATTTTGAACGATGCCCATAATTTTTTGCGCCATGGGATTTGCATAGGTCAACTTTCCCAGAAGATCACGAATGATCACTCCTTCAGCCATTGTTTCCAGTATTTGCGCAAGGCGCTCCTGGTTGATTCGAAGATTACGTTCAATGACTATCTTTTCAGCAATATTAGCTTGCAAGGCATGTGTTCGTTCTTCAACGGTTTGCTCTAAAGTAGCATTTAAGTTTATTGTGGCTCGCTGTGCTGCCTCAAGCTGAGTATTCTTTTCTTTCAGTAACAGCTCTGCCTCTTTTTGTACTGTCAGATCTGTGATGATCAAACTCATGGAAGGTTCACCGCTTAATTCAAGCCTTTTTAAAGATAAGATCACCGGAACAACTCCATCATTAGTCACATTCAGGTTTAATTCCATCTTCACGTGATTTTTCCAGGCCATCGCCATAAGGTCGTTCCAGCTTTCCTTATCGTTTGGCAATATAAAGTGATCAAAAGAGTTTCCTATGATTTTTTCTAGTGGAAGATTAACAATGGAAGCGAAGCTGGAATTTGAATATAAGATCATTCCGTCCTGATTGAGCGTCGTTGCCCCCTCAGACATTTGTTCAATAAAAATTCTAAACGAATGATCTGCTGATTTTAACGTGAAAACCGCGTGACCATCATCCCCTTTTAAAATCAGCGCATCAATCTCACCAGACCTAATCGCACCGAGCGTGTCATTGGCTTCTTCCAGCTTATATTCTGTTTCTTCCAACCTATATTCTGCCGCTTCTAATAATTTTAAAAGCTCCTCTCTTGACTGTTCTTCTCTCACGCTAGCTGAATATTATTTTATACCTAGACCTTTTAAAACTTTATTGGTATCAGACATATCCCCAACCAACCTTCTCTTAGGTGCAGGGAATTTTTTCACAAGCATAGGGACAGCAGTTACATCTTCAATAATAGCGAGTTGTGGTTGCTGATGAACGTCGATTACTTCCAGATTATATCTTCCGTCCAAATGTTCTGACAATATGTGTTTGAGATTAGATATGGCGCGCATGGATAAGGTGGAGGTTCCTACTATAAATAAACGAAGTTGATAGACTGTGTCATCATCTGTAAGCCAATCATTACCATCATTCCCATTTATTTCTAGCATATATTCTTATTGAGCTACTTTTGGGCGAATGTTTAAACCTACCAATACCTTCTCCTTATTAGATAAATCACCGATAATTTTGCGGACTGGCTCAGGAACTTTTTTTACCAGCGTTGGTACAGCAAAAATCTGATCGCCCTCCGCAAGTTGTGGATTTTCTAATAAATCAATGATTTCAATAACATACTGATCGGTCAAATGTTCTTCACAATACTGTTTTAAATTATTCAGCGCTGTAACGGATTTTAAGGTTTTTCCTGCTATGTAGAGCCGGAGCTCATATATCTCTTTCATTTATCTTCTTAAATTTTTTTGCCACCTAATGTATTGCTACGCAAGCTTGTCAACTGTTCCCGGGTTTGTTGTAAAACTTCTTTTTTTATCTTTTCCTCTATATAAATTTTATTCAATTCTTCTTCCGTAGATTCAAATTCAGATTTTAAGCTGTCTATCTTACCTTCTAACACTTTTCTTTTACGTTGCAATTCTCTGTCTTTTCTATCCAGGGCGCTGGTATGTAATACTTTTCCAGTCGTTTCTTCCAGTTTATGAGCTTCTCTTGCTGATCCGGTCAAAATTCCTTCGGGGCCTAAATAAACGTCAAGAAGATCTATTCCATCTTCGGAAATAACAAATTCACGAACTTGATTAGAATGCCGCATGCCGCGGGATTTCATGACATATAAACCTTTATTCCGCTCCCCGTTCATTTCGATATCCTTAATTAGAACCCAGGCATCCACCAACGACGAAACACCTTCATCCGTCTGCTCATTTACAATATTGTTTAAAGTGAGCGCGGTAAACATTACGGTGATCTGTTCTTCCTGTAGAAAATCAATCAGACGAACCAACATCGCTTTTACTTCACTTACTGACCCGATCGTAATAAGGTTAGTAATTGGATCTAACACAACAACATGAGGTTTAAATTTTCTTATGGCTTTATGAATGGCAACCAAATGCATTTCCAAACCATATAATGTTGGTCTGGAAGCATAAAATTTCAGAAGACCGGAATCAACATGGCTTTGAAGATCCATACCTATGGATTTCATATTTCTGATAATCTGCTGAGGTGATTCTTCAAAAGCAAAGAATAAACATTTGTTTCCATCTAAACAAGCCTGATTTACAAAACTGGAAGAAATGCTGGTTTTACCAGTACCCGCAGTTCCTGAAACCAGGATGCTACTTCCACGGTAAAAACCTCCTTCACTGAACATTTCATTTAAAGCAGAAATTCCTGTAGGGATAGATTCAGAAGATACAGGTTTATCTAATTGCAAGGAGGTTACTGGTAACACAGAGATCCCTTCGTCATCAATTAAAAAGGGATATTCATTCGTACCATGAAGTGTTCCTCTATATTTTACGATCCTTAATCTTCTTGTAGAAATTTGGTTAATGATGCGATGGTCCAGGAGAATGACACAATCTGACACATATTCTTCAAGGCCTTGTCTGGTCAAGGTCTTTTCACCCTGTTCACCAGTGATTATCGCGGTAACGCCCTTTTCCTTTAGCCAACCGAAAAGTCTTCTAAGTTCTGCTCTCAGTATGCCTTCATCTGTTAAGCCAGCAAATAAGTTTTCGATAGTATCTAATACAACACGTTTTGCACCGATGTTGTCTATCGCATATCCTAGTCTGATAAACAGTCCTTCCAGATCATATTCACCTGTTTCTTCTATTTCGCTTCTGTCAATATGAACATAATCTATTTTAATCTTTTTTTCTTCCTGCAGTTTGTTCAGGTCAAAACCTAATGAGGCTACGTTCATAGCCAGCTCCGAAGGTTTTTCTTCGAATGCCATAAACACACCGGGCTCATCATATTCCTGAGCACCTCTGATCAAGAACTCTAACGAGAATAAAGTCTTTCCGCAACCTGTACTTCCACAGATTAATGTAGGCCTGCCAGTCGGCAAGCCACCAAGTGTAATCTGATCTAAACCATTGATACCCGTTGGTGTTTTGGGCAGTGAATTAAAGACATTTTTACTGTCTTTTTGTGACGAATTTATCGATGACATAATATAAATATAACGGTGCAAGATAAATTTATTTGTGAATAAATACCGCCTGGAAGATGATCAGGTTGTATGATTACAACAAATGCCTACTATATTATTCAATAAATTAACTTTCTATACAGCAAATGGGTAGACAAAGCCCGTGCCATTACGTGCATTATTGGTAAATTCAAATCACCTTACTCTTATGAAGAATTATAGGGTATAAAATTTATAATAGGAGGTCAAAAATTTATTTCCAATCTCAACATTTAAGGGAAATATTCTTACAAATGCCTTACTGTTCTAAAATATAAGTGAAAATTTTTATATCTCGAGAATTTTGCACCTCATTTCTAAATTTCTCTTGCGGTTAAAGCAATTGAAATGCTTATCTATTTTGAAAAGTTCATTGAAGTTATATTTCGATGTGGTATACCTTTTGTTTTTTAATTGGAAAGAACTTATATGGAAAATTTCAATCATCAGGTTTACGCTCACAAAACATCTTTACAATCCTATGCTTTTAATTATACTAAAAATACGGAAGACGCAGAAGATTTGGTTCAGGATACAATGATGAAAGCAATGAGATATGCTAATCTTTATTCGGAAGGAACAAATCTTGGTGCATGGCTATTTACCATTCTTAAGAATACTTTCATTAATAATTACAAAAGGATAACTAAAAAAAATCTACTAATTGAAACGACTGATGATCTTACTTCACATCAACTCGTTAAAGGAGCTTCTTTTAATCAGGTTGAAAACATGTTCATCAACGATGATCTTCAAAATGCCCTATCGCATTTGGAACCATGTTATTATATACCTTTCATTAAATACTTCGAAGGCTATAAGTATCATGAAATTGCGGATGATTTAAATATTCCGATTGGGACTGTAAAGACAAGAATACATGTCGCAAGACAAGTGCTGAAAGAAAAGCTAAAAATGTACAACCAGGAATTTACAAAATCAAATCTGCACAATTAGTTGATTGTGACGAATAAAAAATATTTTAAGAGGTGATAAAAGCCTGGAGCTCCCCAGCTCCAGGCTTATCATTATCATTCATCCCCGAAAAATCAGGGTATACTAAAATAGTTAAATTTTATGAATATTTAAAAGCTAAAGATTTGATTTACACTCTTTTCAAATCTATTAATCCTGGCATTGTTCCGCCTTCTTTGATTGAGAACAGATAGTGGAACAACACCCCAGATTTTATAAGTGGCAACATCATTTAATTGAATTGCATTGTGATAGGGATTGTCTGCAATGAGGTATTCCTTGTTCTCCTTTTTAAAGTATCCTCTAAGTAAGTATTCCCCATTTAAAAGTACTACAACGATGTCTCCAACGTCTGGCGTTAGTGAACGATCAACCATCAAGAGATCGCCTGGAAATATGCCCGAACTAATCATGCATTCACCTACTACTTTAGCATAATGAACGGCATTGGGATATTTCGCGATGTAAGAATTCAGATCTATTTTGATTGCTTCTGCAACGGCTGGTTTGACAATAATAGCGGCATTATCTTCATTATTCAAAGGAACCAGTTCAGCTGATTGATCCTTAATGTACATTAGAAGGTCTTTCATAGTGTTGAAATTAGGTCGGCAATAATACTAATATATTTAGTATTATTGCTAACTTATTTATCAACCCTGAACTGAAACTTGGTTAATCATCTATTACTTTGAGAGATAAAAATAAAACATAGCTTTTACAATTTGGCTCATGGATCTTTTCCCAGATACCCAGTCGGCGATACTATCCCGATCTACACCTGTTTCAAATGCGATCTGTTTTATTCTGACACCATTTTCTTTCATCTTCTTTTCCAGCCAAACCGGATTAACAACTGAGGCTAGTGAAGGCAAGTGTGGAAAAAGCTGAATTTGCAACTCTTTTCCTCGTAGCGACTTATCAAAAACCTCATGTGTTTTTTTTAAAAGTGTTGCCTCGGTAGCATATTTACCCGACCGGGTTTCCGACTGTGTTGATTCGATATGAATGACATTATCCTCTACTTTTAAAATTGCAAATTCGATGTTTGATTGCGTTTTATGGATTACTGCAGCACTAAGAATCTGTTCCTTTTGTTCTGCTGTTAATTGTTCGTTCAGTTTATCAATACCTATTACTATACTCATTCAGTTCTCTTTCATTAATTATGTTAATATAAAACATCATTAATTAAGCATTGTTTGCATAACGAACCGGATCTAAAGCATGTCATGACTTAAGATCCGATCTGGAAGAACCTTTTAAAACCAAATTTGATATCTTTAACTGTTTTGCCGAGACTAATATGATAAACATTTTTGATGCTCACTTCCATATTATAGATACGAGATTTCCACTTGTTGAAAACAATGGCTATCTCCCTCCCGAGTTTACAACAGAAGATTACAAACATGCAACATCTGATTATGGTATTAAAGGTGGAGCAGTTGTATCAGGTTCTTTCCAGGCTTTTGACCAGCGATATTTACTTGATGCTTTAAATATCCTCGGGGAGGAATTTGTTGGAGTTGCGAATATTCCTTTGGACATTTCTGAAGACGAATTAAAGGTGCTGGATCAGGCTAATGTTGTAGCTGTTCGCTTTAATCTTAAAAGAGGGGGTTCTGAGAAAATTGAGCACATAGAGAAATTATCCAACGATTTATTTTCTAAATACGGCTGGCACACAGAGCTTTATATTGACAGCAAAGAGTTGAAAGATTTAAAATCTGTTTTGGAGAACATTCCCAAATTCTCAATTGATCATTTGGGAATGTCCGCGGAGGGCTTGAATGAATTATATACTTTGGTAGAAAGAGGTGTACGTGTTAAGGCGACTGGATTTGGCCGTATTGATCTTGATCCTATACCTGCAATGAAGACCATTTACTCAATAAACCCCAATGCTTTAATGTTTGGCACTGACTTGCCTTCGACAAGGGCTAAATTACCATTTACAAAAATGGACTTACAACTAATCTTTGACAATTTTACAGAAGACGAGTTGAATAACATTCTATATAAAAATGCCAAAGAATGGTATACGAAAAGCCGCTAATAATTAATCGCCATTCTTTTAGTGAGTCTACTTTTTTAATTTCAGGTTGTTCTCTTGTGCATATTTCAAAAGCTCCGTTGCACTTTCCACTCCCCGATCGCTTGAAAGAATATCTGCACCTCCTTTTATAAGATCTGTATATACTTTTTCTCCCTGGGCTTTTGCACGATTGTCAAGGTTACCCATGGTTCCTAAAATACACCAGATGCCTTTACTATGCAGATAATCGTAAACTTCTTTATCAGGTGCTGATGTTCCAACAAAGGCAACTAGCCGCTCGTTAGGAATCCCAGCTTTGTTAAGCCGCTCTAAATCTGCAACACTTCGGATCGAAGCAGATATCATTAAATCAGGTGCCAGGCGGTGTACCTCTTCGGCTTGGGTTGCGCTATAAGTGATCATAATAATATAAGCCTCTGCATGGTTTCTGCGAACGGCCTCAATCATCTTTTGGTAAGGAACACCACGTTTTACATCCAGTGTAAATAAAACTTTGTTCTTTCCCCAAACCAGTACTTCATCCAGCAAAGGAATCCGGTAGCTGGTTAATTTACCTTCGCTATCTTTTAGATATAATGTTCTTAATTCTGAAAGCTGCTTCTCACCGATAGCTCCTGTTCCATTTGAAGTGCGTTCCAGCGTATTATCGTGCATCATCACCAAAATAGAATCTTTGGTAAGTGCGGCATCGCATTCTATGATACTTGGATGTAGTTGATAGCTGTTTTCGAAAGTCTCAATTGCATTTTCAGGAAAGCCGGGGCCATCACCTCCACGGTGACAACTGATAAGGGGATACCTTTCGGGAGTCCAACGCATAAACTTTTGTAACGCAGAGACATTCTTAAATTTAAGTGGATAAGGCTGACTATAGGCGACATTGAAGCCTAGGATAGCGGCAATAAATAATAAGCTGGTTTTCATAAATTGGGTTTTACATCTGTACCGGTTTAAAAGCAGAGGCCTTACCATCTACTTTTTCCATATAACTCAATACAAAGATTCTTGCAATATAATAACAAATTATTTATGCCTGAAGCCTTGTTGTGATTGCGATCCTATTCCAGCTATTGATGATAACAGTTGCCAT